>Ga0318496_10001060_pt1 | contig 10556 bp, 6 predicted proteins | sample GRESIP109b1f22_FD_203296 | JGI IMG/M metagenome (GOLD analysis project Ga0318496, IMG submission 203296) | Tropical soil microbial communities from Luquillo Experimental Forest, Puerto Rico - GRE.SIPMG.109b1f22 | ecosystem: Environmental > Terrestrial > Soil > Tropical forest > Bulk soil... | reverse complement strand
GGGGCGGCGGCGTCGCCCGCCGGGGCCGGGTGGTCGGGGATGGGTGGCTGGCCGGCCTCGGATGGCTGAGACCGGCCGGGCGGTTCCGACCAGCTGTGCGCCTGGCCCGCGGCGAGGGCCCGCAGCCGCCAGGCCGCTCGCGAACCGCCGGCCGACCTGGCGTGGCAGGGCTGCAGGCCGGCGTCGACAGGCGGGCCAGTGACCAGCGGCTGAAGCACTATGACGTCTTCCGGCCCCGGCGCGGGCCTGGCCGACCTGGCCAGGGCCTCCGGCTCGGCAGGGCCGAAGTCGGCCCGCGCGCCGGCCTCCGGCAGCAGGACGACGACGTCAGGCAGCCAGACCAGCGCGGCGAGACCGCCGGTGGCGGCCGGCTGCAGCCGGACCTTGATGCCGTGCCGTGCCGCGAGCCTGCCCACCACGAACAGGCCCATGTTCCTTGACACCGCGACGTCGACGGCCGGCGGGTGCTCCAGCCGCCAGTTGGCCTGCGCCATCATCTCCGGGTTCATGCCGACGCCCTGGTCGGTGACGTCGACCAGGACGCCGCCGGTGCCCAGCGCGCGGCCCGAGATGTCGACCGGCGTACCGGTGGCCGACAGCGACGCCGCGTTCTCGGCCAGCTCGGCGATCAGGTGCACCACGTCGCCCGCGGCGGGGCCGGATATCGCGACGCCAGGCTGCACGCGGACCGAGACGCGCTCGTACGCCCCGGTCTGCGCCACCGCGGCCCTGATCACGTCCACCAGCATCACCGGCCGGTTCGATCGCCCGGGCAGCTCCTCGCCGGCCAGGATGAGCAGGTTCTGGGAGTAGCGGCGCATCCGGGCGGCCACCCGGTTCATCGTGACCAGGCTCGCCCGGCGCTCGGCGTCGCGCTCGCCCTGGCCGAGCTCGTCGATGAGCCGGAGCTGGTGTTCCATCAGGGACTGGCCGCGGCTGGACAGCTCGGCGAGCATCTCGCTGAGCTTCCCGCGAAGGCCGGCCTCGTGGTCGGCCAGCCGCAGCACCTGCCCCTGCACCTGGTCGAAGGCGTGCGCGACCTCGCCTATCTCGTCGGACGCCGAGAGGCCGACCGCTTTGACGGCGACGGGCCGGCCCTCGCCGCCGGCCCGGCTGACCGTGCCCAGGCCGATATTGCGGAGCGCATCGGGCAGCCACACCTCGGCCAGCTCGACCGCCCCGGCCCGCAGCTGGTGCAGCGGGCGCAGCACCGACCTGATCAGGGTCATCGCGGACCACACCCCCACCGCCAGGACGGCGGCCGCGAAGAGCAGGGCCAGGACGGCCGACACGATGTCCCCGTCGTGCATCGAGCTCACATGGGAGTGGACCGAGGCGCGCTGGAAGGCGCCGGCGGCGCGGATGACGCCGGCGGTCACGAGGGTGGCGGCCGCCGCCGAGGCGACCGCCAGCAGGCACAGGCGGGTACGGACCAGCCAGTTGTGCCGCGCGCCGGGCGCATCCGGGCGGGGCGTCGCCCTCCCGGTATCCGCGCGCGGGCGCCCGTCGGCGGCCGGGGCAGCGGGTTCGTAGGGAGTCGCCGGGCCTTCCCGGTACTCGTGCGGGCCATCGCTGGTCCGGCGGAAGAAGTCCGCGGCCACGAGGACGGCGACCACGAGCACCAGGGCCGCCAGGACGATTTCAGCATGCATTTCTGGTCACCCGGTCAATGGCCGGAAGCCGACGCGGCAGAACCGGCACGGCATCCCTTCCTGCAGTCTGTCGTGGGAACGAGACGCCCCGGCGCGCCAATGGCAACTCTAGCCGGTAGGCGGGCAATATATGCGGATTTGCATTTACCCGCGAAACTCGCCACCGCACCTGGCTGGACACACCTCAGGTGTCGCTTGCCGCACTGCTCGCGGCGGCAACACCAGTCTCGGGCCGGGCTACCGTGGGCAGACTTCCGATTAGTTCCAATTAGCTATACATCAGCTATTCACCATCAATTGAGCAGCGTGACGGCGCGGCACGGCTTACGATCCCCATTCACGGCGCGGCCACTCATCCGCTAATGCGAAATTCACCGTCCTTATCACGTGGCGCGGAATCTGACCGTAAGGTTTTGAATGCAGCTGAACGCCGTGTTCGGCGGGGCCATGCCGTCCGCGAGGCGGGCGTGAGCATGAGCGCGGGGAAGGCTGTAGGCCGGGGCTGGCACGAGGCCGAGAGGAAGGACGATGACAGAACGATTGGTGACGGCTGCCCCGGAAACGACCCAGGTTCTCCCGGCCCGGCTGGAGCCGGACGCGATCGGGGCCGCCCAGGACACGATCATCGGGATGGCCAACTCCGCGCCGACGGTGGCGATCGGCCTGTCGCTGGCCGGGCTGGCCGCGGCGGCGGCCTACGGCAGCGGGCCGGTCATCATCCTGTGCGGTATCCCGATGCTGGTCATCGCCAACGCCTACCGACGGCTGAACCTGTGGAGCGCCAACTGCGGCGCGTCCTTCGAGTGGGTCGGCCGGGCGATCGACCCGTACCTCGGGTTCCTCACCGGGTGGCTGATGATCGCCGCCAGCCTCATCGCGGCGGTCGCCGGCGTGGTGGTGCTCGCCCCGTCGGTCCTGGCCATCTTCGGCGGCAGCGCCCTGAGCATCTGGCCGAACATCTTCATCAGCACCGCCGTCATCGTGATCCTGCTGGTGATCGCGGTGGCCGGCATCCGGCTCACCGCGCGCACCCAGGTGGCCATGGGCGTGATCGAGTACGTGATCCTCATCGGCTTCTCGGTCTGGGGCCTCGTGGCGGCGCTCGGCCATCACCCCGGCACCTTCCCGATCACCGGTGACTGGTTCAGCCTCAGCGGGATCGGCGGGCACGGCAGCCTGGCCTCGGGCCTGCTCATCGCGGTGTTCATGCTGGCCGGCTGGGACGCCACGGTCTACGTCAACGAGGAGGTCAAGCACCGGCGGCATAACCCGGGCAAGGCCGCCGTCGTGGCGGTCGCCCTGCTCATCGCCATCTACACCTTCTCCCAGGTGGGCTTGCAGGGAGTGGTCTCGCGGGCCAAGCTGCAGGCCAACTCGTCCTCGGTCCTCGTCTACGTCGCCCAGGCGCTCGGCGGCGGCGCGGCGGCCAAGGTGATGGCGCTCGCGCTGGCGCTGTCGGTGATCGCGTCCACCGGCGTCAGCATCGTCATCCTGGCCCGGATGATCTACGGGATGGCGAGCCACCGGGTGCTGCCCTCGATCCTGGGCAACGTGAGCCTCCGGTTCGCCACCCCGGCCATCGCCAGCGTCGTGGTCGGCGTGATACTGGTCGCGGTCACCTGGGTCTACCTGCTCTCCGGATCGATCGCGAACGCCTTCACCCAGCTGATCGACGTGACCGGCGTGCTGTACGCCAGCTTCTACATCCTCACCGCGTTCTCGGCCATCGTGTACTACCGCCGGCGTATCTTCAGCAATGCCTGGGACGCGGTGCTCGTCGGCATCCTCCCCCTGGCCGCGGCCGGCTTCCTGGTCTGGATCGTGGTCAGGTCGTGGCAGAACGCGCCCGCGTCGCAGCGGTGGTCGCTGTTCGGCATCGTCCTCGCCGGATTGGTCCTGATGCTCGTCGCGCGCTACATCCTGCGATCGCCGTTCTTCCGGATCCCGCGCGAGAGCGCGCCGAGGGAGCCGTGACATGACCCAGGTCAGTGCGGCCCAGCCGGTCTTCGAGACCACCGCCACCGCCCTGCGGGAGAAGAGCAAACGATGAACCTGCTGTCCGGGCTGGTGGCGACCGTGCTCATGATCGCCGACGGGCCCGGGAAGGCACCGTGATCGGAGGCAGCGTGACAGGCGGAGCAGCGCGGTCATCATGTGGACCGGCTTCGAGGACCGGTGGGACGACCCGACGACCTACCTGAACGCGGACCCCGCGGGACGGCTGCACTACCCGGGGTTCGGCGCCGAGGCCGCGGGCTGGCTGATCGAGCGCCGCCGCGTCGGCGCCCTCGGAATCGACACGATGGGAATTGACCGGGTGCCGACACGGCGTTCGGCGCCGGCCGGCTGCTGCTCCGGGACCACCGCATCCACCTGGAGAACAAGGCCGGGCTGGGCGAGATGCCGCCGTCCGGCGGCTAGATCATCGTCGGGGGAATGCGGATACGGGGCGGCTCTGGCTCGTCGGCCACCGTGTTGGGCCTGATCCCCTAAGCGCCGGTCAAGTACAGCAGTCTCTTCAGCACCACAGGGGTAGGCCGCCCCGGTTCCGCCCTGTTCCTCTCCAAGAGCGTGGATAGTTGCCCCCCGATTTCCGCGGGTTACTGTCCACGTTCAACGGAATGGAGCCATGATCACGACCTGACCTGCGCTCCGGTCGTTGTGATCCGGGCGAACCGGGGGTTACCCGGCGCGGGCGGGTGGGCTATGGCTGTGCAGGACTTTCGTCTTGTCCTTGTTCCACGCGGTGGTGGTGCCGTCCGGGTTCAGCACCAGCGTCCAGCCCCAGCGGTGAATGACCACCTGGTGATGGAACGTGCACAGCAGGACGCAGTCGCTGACGCTAGTCGGGCCGCCGTTGCTCTTGTGCCTGGTGTGGTGCACCTCGCACGCGGCGGCGGGCTGATCGCACCGGCCGGCCCACTGGCAGTGCTTATCCCGCAGGATCACCGCGTGGCGGATGCCCGCCGGGATGGTCTCGCTGTAGCCGATGTCCAGCGGCAGGCTGGGCCCGCCGAGGCGGGCGCCGAGCTGGTGGCGGCGCAGGAAGCTCGCGAGGCCGCCGGGGCCGGACAGGAGGTCGACGGCCTTGCCGATGATCGCCTTCTCGAGGGCTTCCCAGGCGGGGGTGGTGTCCGGGCGGGTGGCGCCCGGCTCGGCGCCCGTGTCCGCGTCCGCGTCGGCGGCGCGGCGGTGCCGGTCCAGTTCGACGCAGAGCCGGATCAGGTCCCCCAGCGCACCCGGGTCGACGTCGCCGGTCACGACCGGGGCCATCGCCGCGTCGCAGGCGATGCCGGCGGCGGCGTCCCCGTCAAGCCAGGCGCCGCCGTCGCCGCCGGTCCCGGACGTCTCGGCACGGTGCGCCGCCCACTGGGCGCGGACTTGGGCGGTCCATTCCTCCTGCAGCGCGGAGCTGCCGTCCAGGCGGAGCAGGTCGGCCAGGGAGATCTGCGCCCACACCTTGACGGGCTGGCCCGCCCGCTCCGGGAGCAGCCTGGCGGCGACAAGGCGGCGCATGGCTTCTTGCAGTGCGTCGTGGTAGCGCTGCTCCCGGGTCCGGTCATCCCCGACGCCGGCCGGGGCGGACAGGGCGTCCAGGACGGCGGTGACGACGGCGGCGCACTCCGGGGTCAGGTCGCCGTGCAGCACGCCCGCGCCCTGGAAGGTGGTCTCCAGCCGCACACCCCGGTCCCTGAACGCCCGGGCCGGGTCCTCATCCGGCAGGTTCAGGCGGGACCGCTCGTACATCTCGGCGGCCAGCCCGGCCAGATCGCGCAGATCCATGCCGGCCTGGGCGGCCGAGAGCAGGATCGCGTCCGCGGCCGGGCGGCAGTCCTCCGGGAGCTTGTCGGTCCAGCCGCAGATCGTCCGGGCCGCCGACTCAGGCAACTCCTCAGCCGCCATCGCCGCGAAGACCCGCGGATGCGCGGCCGCCCGCCGCGTCCACGCGGTATAGGCCACGGCGGCGGCCTTGGTCACGCCCGTCCTGTGGATCAGCCAGGCCCGCGGGCTGTAGTCCGCGTCCGCGGAGTATCCCTGCCCCGCGGTGAACGCGGACAGGACGGAGGTCCGCGCCGCGGTGCCGACCGCCGTCGCCTGCTCCATCACCTGCAGGCACCGCGCCTGCTCCTCGGCCGCCATCGCCGTGGCATCAGCCGCCGCCAGGTACCTCATCGCAGACCGCAGCATCTCCAGCGCCTCTGCGGTGCTGGACGGTGACATCACATCGCTCATCGTGATCTGTCACCTCCTCGCTGCTGCTCGCGGACCTGCCGGACGGACTCCTCTCCCCGGGGCTGCACGCGCCAGGCTCGGCTGTTCATCGACTAGTTTCGATTCTAACATCGAACGAGGACTTTCTTAGGAGAAACGAAGCTGCTAGGCGTTATCAATCGAAAAAGATAACTATGAGTTTGACGAGTACTGCGGGACGCTTGGGACTCGGGAGATAGAGACGACGAGCTCCCGGGTTCCGGGAGGCTGGGCGGCCGGGAAGCCGGAAGCCAGGGGGGCCCGGAAGCTAAGGGGGCCCGGAAGCCAAGCGGGCCCGGAAGCCAAGCGGGCCCGGAAGCCAAGCGGGCCCGGAAGCCCGGGAGCTGGGGGCCGGGGCCGACGGAGCGGGAGGCGGGAGAGCGGGAAGCCGACGGGCCGCTTCTGCCGCTGGGGCTGGCGGACCGCTTCATCTCGACAGGGCAAATGACGCAGTGCAATTGTCACTGAATGTGTCTATGTGACCACATAATGAGAAAAGATGCAGGTAAATGCCTATTCACAATATGCATGTGAAAGATTACTCTAAGTACTAGATGCCCTGTATTGACCCAATGCGGGGTGGTCTCAGTGAGAGGGGTCCGGGAATGCCTGGGACGCGGCATGAACCGGCTGCGACCGCCCCCGCACGGGTCACGACCCTGCGCGGCTGGCCTGCCATGCACCCGCATGAACCCGCCGTGGAGGCGCTCCAGCGGGCGGCCGGCACCCCGGTGACGGCGAGGCTCGCCTGGTGGCGCGCGGCGGTCACGACGGACGGCACGGTCCCCCTGCTGCTGGCGCTGCGCGGGCGCGGCGGCACTGTAATCGCCGCCGCGCTGGTCGCACTGCGCGACGAGGACGGAGACCGCCGGATAACCTCGGTGCGGCCGCACACCGACGACGTGTGGGACGTCGCGGCGACCTCGGCCGGCGCCCGCCAGGTGCTGCTGGGCGAGCTGGCCAGGTACGCCGTCGGCCTGAGCGGCGCGTGGCGGCTGGCCTTGACCGGGCTGCGCGACGGCGACGAGGCCGGGTGGCTCGCCCGGCAGCTGCCGGGGGGCCGGGCGGTACCCGGGCCGCCGGTCCCCGGCGTCGACCTCACCCGGGACGAGGTGACGCTCGCCCCCGGGATCCGGAGCGGCCTGGACCGGTCCGGGCAGCGGATTCGCCAGCACGCGCTGACCGAGACGATCCGGTTCGAACACGAGCAGGCCCGGCTGGCGCGGCTACGGGACGAGATCGAGGCCGTGCACCGGGCCCGCGACCACGACGCCGGGCGGGTGAGTGACCTGGACGACCGCGCTGGCGCGGCGTTCTGGCGCTCGGTGTACGACCGGCACGCCATCCGCGGCGAACTGGAGGTGGCCACGCTGCGCCTGGACGGCTACCTGGCCGCGTACGTCATCGCGCTCGTCGACTCCGCCGTGTACAGGGTCTTCGACGGACGGTTCGCGCCGGACTGGCGGCTGTTCTCCCCGGGCCGCCGGCTGGAGGTGGCGGTGATGGAACACGCCCGCCGCCTATCCTTCCGCGAGCTCGACTGGATGAGCAGCATCGCACCGGAGAAGCTGGTCGCCAGCACCCGGGCGGAGCCGCGGTGGACCGTCACCGCGGCCGGTGACCAGCGGTCGGCTCTCCCCGCCGCGGGCGGCAGCGTCCTGTCCGTGGCGGCGGCACCGTGAAGGCGGCACCGTGAAGGCGGCACCGTGAAGGCGGCAGCGTGAAGGCGGCGGTCACGGTCTTGGCCAGCGCGCTCACCGTCGCCGCGGCGCTGCCGTACATCCTCGACATCGTGCGCGGCCGGGCCAGGCCCAGGATCGCGTCGTGGAGCATCTGGACGGTCGTTCAGGCGATCGGGGCCGCCTCCGCGTTCACCGCCCGGCAGCTGCCCGGGGCCTGTTACACCCTGCTCTGCGCGGCGGGCTGCGCCACCGTGGTCTTCCTGGGATGGCGGCATGGGTCCAGGGAATTCGGGCGGCTGGACGCGGTGTGCGTGACCCTGGCCGCGGAAGGCGTGGCGCTGCTCGCGGTGGCCTCGTGGATCCCCACGCTCATCCCCATGTCCTGGGCGATCGCCGTGTCGGTGGCCACCGATTTCCTGGCGTACCTGCCGACGTTCCACCATGCCTGGCGCAGGCCGAGCGAAGAGCCGTGGCTGCCTTACGCGATGTTCGGCGCGGCCGCCGCCCTGGTCCTCCTGGTCGCCGACTTCCGGGTCCTCGCCGGGGTGATCTACCCGACGTACCTGTTCGCCGCCGACGCGGCCATGGTGATCATGATCCTGGCCAGCCCGCACTACACGGTCCCGCTGCCGTCGGCGAGCCCCTCGCGTGCGTTCGGGCCAGAACCGCCGATGCGGCTGTCGGTCACGTCGGCGCAGTGGCGGCCGGTGACCGGCAGGGACTGGCGCCAGCCCGACCTGATGCCCCCGCGCGGCTCTGCCTACTAGCTGGGCCTACTAGCTGGTAACGTCGCTGACGTGGAGCGGCTAACTGGTCATGGCGGTGCGCACGCGGTGGCGGCGGCGCGACGGCACGGCGTATCGGTGATGTTCACGCTGTCCGGCGGGCACGTGTTCCCGCTCTACGACGCGGTGGTCAAGGACGGCGCCGACCCGCCGCTGCGCCTGGTGGACGTGCGGCACGAGCAGACCGCGGTGTTCGCGGCGGAGGCGACCGCGCGGCTGACCAGGACACCGGGGCTGGCCGTGGTCACCGCCGGGCCGGGCGTGACGAACTCGGTCAGCGCGGTGACCACCGCGTGGTTCAACGGCGCTCCGGTCGTGGTGCTGGCCGGGCGCGCACCCGACTACCGCTGGGGTGCGGGCAGTCTGCAGGAGATGGATCATCCGCCGCTGCTCGCCCCGGTCACCAAGCGGGCCTGGACCGAGCACGACACGGCGCGGCTGGCCGGGTCGGTGGACGAGGCCTTCCGGCTGGCGACGAGCCCGCACCGCGGGCCGGTGTTCCTCGACGTCTCGCTCGAGGCGCTCTACGGCCAGGCCGAGGCGAACCTGCCGGCCGGCGGCCCGCCGGCGGCGGACACGGGCGGCGCGGACGTGGACCGGATCGCGGAGCTGCTCCGGGCGGCGCGGCGGCCGGTGCTGGTGCTGGGATCCGACGTGTGGCTGGGCGGCGCCGAGGACGCGGCCCGGCGGGCCGCGGAGGAACTGCGCCTGCCGGTGATCGCCAACGGCCAGGCCCGCGGGGTGCTGCCGCGCGGTCACGAGCTGCTGGTGACCCGGGCCAGGTCGGCGGCGCTGCGTCAGGCGGACCTGGTCATCGTGGCCGGGACGCCGCTGGACTTCCGGCTCGGGTACGGCTCGTTCGGGCCGAAGGATGCCCCGGCGCTGGTGGTGCACGTGGCCGACGCGCCCGGCGGGATCGCGACGCACGTCCCGCTGGCCGCCTCGGCCGTAGGCGACCTGGCCGCGTTCTTCACCGCGCTGACGGGGGCTGGCCCAGCGGCTGGCACTGCGGCTGGCACTGCGGCTGGCACTGGGGCTGGCACTGGGGCTGGCACTGGGGCTGGCACTGGGGCTGGCGCCGGGGCTGGTACTGGGGCCGGGCAGGCGGACCCGGATTGGGTGCCCGGGCTGGCCGAAGCGGTCAAGGCCGCGCTGGCGTCCGACGGCCCGCTGCTGGCCAGCGACGCCGACCCGGTGCACCCGGCCCGGATCTACGGCGAGCTGCTCAAGGTCCTGGACGACGACGCCGTGGTCATCGGCGACGGCGGCGACTTCGTCTCGTTCGCCGGCAAGTACATCGAACCGCCCCGGCCCGGCGGGTGGCTCGATCCCGGACCGTTCGGCTGCCTGGGAACCGGACTCGGGTACGCCATCGCGGCGCGGATCGCCCGCCCGTCCGCACAGGTCGTCCTGCTGCTCGGCGACGGCGCGGCCGGCTTCTCGCTGATGGACGCGGACACGCTGGTCCGGCACGGGCTGCCCGTGGTCATGGTCTGCGGGAACAACGCCGGCTGGGGTCTCGAGCGGCATCCGATGCGCGCCCTCTACGGCTACGACGTCGCCGCCGACCTGCAGCCGGGCTGCCGGTACGACGAGGTGGTGCGTGCCCTCGGCGGCGCGGGCGAGATCGTCACCAAGGCCGCGGACATCGGCCCGGCGCTGCGGCGCGCCTTCGCCGCAGGCATCCCCTACCTGGTCAACGTGGTCACCGACCCCGAGATCGCCTACCCGCGCTCGACCACGGGCGTGTGAGGAACTCAGCCGATGCCGTGCTAGCCGATGCTGGCGATCAGATCGCCTTCCTGGACCACGTCGCCCTCGGCGACGTGCATCTTGGTGATCACGCCGGGGCCTTCGGCCAGGACCGGGATCTCCATCTTCATCGACTCGAGGATCACCAGGGTGTCACCGTCGTCGACGTGATCTCCCTCCGCCGCGACCACCTTCCACACGTTCGCGACCATCTCCGCGCGGACCTCAGCCACCGGTGACTCCTCTTGTCGTTACTTGGGACGCAGCTTGCTCACCAGGGACGTATCGTAGTCCCCGCTGACAAACCCGGGGCTGATGAGCAGGTCCGCGTGGAACGCCAGGTTGGTCTTCGGGCCGGCGATGCGGAAGGCCGCCACCGCCGCCCGCGCGCGGTCCAGGGCCTGAGCCCGGTCGGCGCCGTGGACGCAGAGCTT
>Ga0318496_10001052_pt1 | contig 10580 bp, 7 predicted proteins | sample GRESIP109b1f22_FD_203296 | JGI IMG/M metagenome (GOLD analysis project Ga0318496, IMG submission 203296) | Tropical soil microbial communities from Luquillo Experimental Forest, Puerto Rico - GRE.SIPMG.109b1f22 | ecosystem: Environmental > Terrestrial > Soil > Tropical forest > Bulk soil... | reverse complement strand
GCCCGCCAACGAGCAGCACATCCTCGCGGCGATGCTGACCGGCCCGCAGAACATGCCGAAGTTCTCCGACCGCCAGCTCTCCTTCGAGGCTAAGAAGGACATCATCGGCTACGTCAAAACCGTCAGCGAAGAGCGCTCACCGGGCGGCTACGGTCTCGGCGGATTCGGACCCGCACCGGAAGGCATGGCCTTCTGGATCATCGGGATGGTCGCCGCCATCGGGCTGGCACTGTGGATTGGGGCGCGATCAGCATGAGCGACGACACGCGCGGCTCTGACACCGACAGAGGCACTGGGGCAACCCAGGACCCCGACGAGGCGGCGCTGGCCACGATGTCGCCGCAGGAACTGGTGGCGTTGGGCGGCAAACTCGATGGCGTCGAGACCGTCTACAAGGAACCTCGCTGGCCGGTCGAGGGGACCAAGGCCGAGAAGCGCGCCGAGCGCGGAGTGGCGCTCTGGCTTTTGCTGGGCGGTGGATTCGGGCTGGCGCTGCTGCTGGTGTTCCTGTTCTGGCCGTGGGAGTACAAACCGAGGGAGGCCGCGGGTAGCCTGCTCTACACGGTGGCCACCCCGCTGTACGGCCTGACCTTCGGGCTGTCCATTCTGTCGATCGCCGTCGGGGCGGTTCTTTACCAGAAAAGGTTTATCCCAGAAGAGATTTCGATCCAGGAACGGCATGACGGCGCGTCTCGCGACATCGACCGCAAGACGGTGGTGGCGAACCTGGCGGACGCCTACCAGGGTTCGACAATCGGACGCCGCAAGCTGGTCGGGCTGTCGTTGGGCATGGGCCTGGGCGCGTTCGGGCTCAGCACTTTGGTGGCGTTTGCTGGTGGCATGATCAAGAACCCGTGGAAGCCGGTGGTCCCCACCGCCGACGGCATGAAGGCCGTGCTGTGGACGTCCGGCTGGACCCCGCGCTACCGGGGCGAAACGATCTTTCTGGCGCGCGCCACCGGCACGCACGCCGGGGCGCCGTTCATCAAAATGCGCCCGGAAGACATGGACGCCGGCGGCATGGAGACCGTCTTCCCGTGGCGCGAGTCCGACGGCGGCGGCACGACCCCGGAATCAAAGGAAAAACTCACCGCGATCAACCTGGGCATCCGCAACCCGGTGATGCTGATCCGCATCCGGCCCAGCGACCTGCCCCGGGTGGTCAAACGCCAGGGTCAGGAGAGCTTCAACTTCGGCGAGTTTTTCGCGTTCACCAAGGTGTGCTCGCACCTGGGTTGCCCGTCTTCGCTGTACGAAGAGCAGTCCTACCGAATCCTGTGCCCTTGTCACCAGTCGCAGTTCGACGCGCTGCACTTCGCCAAGCCGATTTTCGGTCCGGCCGCCCGCGCGTTGGCACAACTGCCGATAACGATCGATAGCAACGGGTATTTGGTCGCCAACGGCGACTTTGCCGAGCCCGTCGGACCGGCATTCTGGGAGAGGACGACAACATGAGTCCGAAACTGAGTCCCCCGAAGATCGGTGATGTCCTAGCCAAACAAGGCGAAGACATCGACACCCGCTATCACCCCTCGGCGGCAGTGCGCAGACAGCTCAACAAGGTCTTCCCCACGCACTGGTCGTTCCTGCTCGGCGAGATTGCGCTCTACAGCTTTATCGTGCTGCTGCTCACCGGCGTGTACCTGACGCTGTTCTTCGATCCGTCGATGGTTGACGTCACCTATAACGGCGTCTACCAGCCGCTGCGCGGAGTCGAGATGTCGCGCGCCTACCAATCGGCGCTGGACATCTCCTTCGAAGTCCGCGGCGGCCTGTTCGTCCGCCAGATCCACCACTGGGCCGCATTGATGTTCTCCGCGGCGATCATGGTGCACCTCGCACGCATCTTCTTCACCGGTGCGTTTCGGCGGCCCCGCGAGGCCAACTGGGTCATCGGCTCGCTGCTGTTGATCCTGTCCATGTTCGAGGGCTACTTCGGCTACTCGCTGCCCGACGACCTGCTGTCGGGTCTCGGCCTGCGCGCCGCGCTGTCGTCGATCACGCTGGGCATGCCGGTGATCGGGACCTGGCTGCACTGGGCGCTGTTCGGCGGCGATTTCCCCGGAACCATCCTGATCCCCCGGCTCTACGCGCTGCACATTTTGCTGCTGCCGGGAATCATCCTGGCCCTCATCGGGCTGCATCTGGCGTTGGTGTGGTTCCAGAAGCACACCCAATTCCCCGGCCCCGGCCGCACCGAGCACAACGTCATCGGCGTGCGGGTGATGCCGGTGTTCGCGGTCAAGTCGGGCGCGTTCTTCGCCGCCATCGTCGGCGTGCTGGGCCTGATGGGCGGCCTGCTACAGATCAACCCGATCTGGAACCTGGGTCCCTACAAGCCATCTCAGGTGTCGGCCGGCTCGCAGCCGGACTTCTACATGATGTGGACGGAGGGCCTGGCTCGTATCTGGCCGCCATGGGAGTTCTACTTCTGGCATCACACCATTCCCGCCGCGGTGTGGGTCGCGCTGATCATGGGCCTGATATTCATCCTGCTGATCATCTACCCGTTCCTGGAGAAGCGGTTCTCCGGCGACAGGGCGCACCACAATTTGCTGCAGCGGCCGCGGGACGTTCCGGTGCGCACCTCGATCGGCGCCATGGCGATCGCGTTCTACATGCTGCTCACCCTCGCGGCGATGAACGACATCATCGCGTTCAAGTTCCACATCTCGCTGAATGCGACGACCTGGATCGGGCGCATCGGGATGGTGATTCTTCCGCCGTTCGTCTACTTCATCAGCTACCGGTGGTGCATCGGTCTGCAGCGCAGCGACCGCGACGTGCTCGAGCATGGTGTCGAGACCGGCATCATCAAACGGCTGCCGCAAGGCGCCTACATCGAGCTGCATCAGCCGCTCGGTCCCGTCGACGCCCACGGTCACGCGATCCCACTGGGGTACGAGGGCGCGGCGGTGCCCAAGCGAATGAACAAGCTCGGCTCGGCCGGATCGCCGGGCAGCGGCAGCTTCTTGTTCGCCGATCCGGTGTCCGAGGATGCCGCACTGCGCGAGGCGGCGCACACCTCCGAGCAACGTGCCCTGACCGCGCTACGCGAATATCAAGAGGACACCAACGGTTCGAACGGCGAGCACGGCGAGCACTAGTCCGGCGGGTCGGCTGCGCGGCAGCGGCGATCAGGTGACCAGCGACAGCGCGTAAGCGCGGCGCAGCTTCCCCGATGGCGTCTTGGGGATCGCGCCGGGGGCCAGCACCACCACGTTGCGTGGCCGCGCCGCGACTTCGGTGACGACCTCGTGGGCCACCTCGTGCTTGATGCGCCGCACTTGAGCTGGGTTTTCGACGTGGTCTGACTCCACGGCAACGGAAAACGATTCCCGGGAATGACCGGCGTCGAGCCGCACGGCCGCTACACACCCCGCGCGCACTCCGACAACCCGCCCGGCAGCACGCTCCACATCGGTGGGGTAGATGTTGCGTCCAGCCATGATGATGACATCCTTGGCTCGGCCGCAGACCACGACATGGCCCTGCTCGGTGAGGTATCCCAGATCTCCAGTGTTGAACCAGCCCTGGTCGTCTTGGGCGTCCACAAAACCGCCGACCGTGACATATCCGGTTGTGACCGGATCTCCCCGCACCTCGATGAGCCCCACGCCGCGGGTCGCCTGGACGGCGCCATCCTCATCAACGATGCGGGCCTGCACACCGTTCAGCAATGGCCCCAGCGAGGCCAGCCGGCGGGTGTTGCCGGTGGTGGCGGGTACCGCCCGGCGCAGCACCGCGAGCATGTCGGTGTCCACCTCGTCAACCACTAGTCCGCGGCCGCATTGCGAAAACGACACTGCCACAGTCGTTTCGGCCATCCCGTAGGCAGGCAAGATCGCCTCTGGACGCAGCCCGAACGGCGCCCCAGCCTCACAAAGGTCCTCCACATCGGCCGGTTCGACCTGCTCGGAACCCGACAACGCCCACCGTAACGATGACAAATCGAAGTCACCGGGCTTGGCGTGCCGACGTAAACGCTTCGCCAGCAGTGCGTAGGCGAAATTCGGCGCTGCGGTCATCGTGCCCCGGTACTTGTCTATCAGCTTGGGCCACAACAAGATATCGGCCAAGAAGTCGATCGGTGTGATCTTGACCAACTCGGCGCCGAACAACATCGGCACCGTCAGAAAGCCTGTCATACCCATGTCATGAAACAGCGGCAACCAGCTCACGATCACATCGGTATCCAGGTCGTACTCAGCGCTGACGAACATCGCCTTGGCGTTGGCCATCACATTGGAATGGGTGATCGCCACCGCTTTGGGGCAGTCGGTCGAGCCCGACGTCAACTGCAACAGCGCCAGATCTTCCTCGCCGCTGTCGATGACGTCGATCGGCGCGGCGTTCAGCAACTCGGCGATCGTCACCACCGTGAGGCCGTGCTCGGCCAGCGCGGACACGACGGCCATGAAGGGGTCCGACACGATCACCACCGTCGCCTCGATCATGGCGATGACCGCCAAGGTGTCGTGCGCCCATACCTGCAGATCGGTGCGCGGCGTCGGCTGATGCAACATCGTCAAACACGCGCCCCGCAACCACACACCTTGCGCGGTCGGCGCGATCTCCACTGGGGAACCGGCCAGCACACCCACCCGACCGCCCGGGCCGACGCCCAATTCGGCCAATCCGCCCGCTATCCGGCGGGCTCGCTGATGGACCTCACCCCAGGTAGAACGAACCGGCGAATCAGGGTCACCGGTCACCAGGCCACGAGTACTCGACTCTGCGCTGCGGAGCATTGTTTCGCCGAATCTGCTCACCGCCACCCCCCACACGTCTAGTCTTCACGCACCGTTTCGGCCATCTCGGGACATATGAGGTGACGAAGCGACGCTAAGGCCCTGACGAGAGCACGCCGAGGAAGGCGCGCCCGTATCAACCTCGTCGTTGCGGTATCGCAACAAAGTTCCTGGCGCCACGCAGGCTGACGAGGGCGGCACTTGCCGTCCGCGCAGTCAGCGCGGGACGCGGATCGCGGGTAGCGTTATGGAATCAACGTGGGGATGGGTGAAGTGGCCATACAGAACTGGTGCGACGCACCGCAGATTCATCCATCGCAGGTCCGGGTCGGTGACATCATCGGCACGCGGGATCCCACCGAATTGCGCCTCACCGTCAAGCTGATCAGTGGTCCGCAGACAACAACAACAACTCCGCGGCGGTGGACATTTTTTAGCAGCGACGGTAGCGGCCGGCAGCGCACGAGCACGTTCGGTGAGGACGAGCTGGTTCCCAGGTACGCCAAAGCATCCTGACAAGTTCCCGGCAATCGATGCCGGGGTCGAATGCAACCGGGCTAGCGCGCGGCAACTACACGGCGCAGCTGCCGGATATGTAGCCACTCGACCACCGGCATCGCCGCGGTGACGAGGCCCGCCAACCCGTAGACGACCCAGGACGGGCCATCGTGACCGACGGCCATCAGGTAGGTCGCCGCGGCGACCGCAATCAGTGCGGCACCCATCGTGCCGGTCAGAATAACCGTGCCGCGCAACCAAACCCGATCCACGTCCGCGCCCGACCACTCGCTCGTTGGCTCCAACGCCTTCATCACCCTCTGCTGGCGCGCCCGCTCGGCCGCGGTGCGCGGGGCGGGAGACATGAGTCGCACCGGCGGCTTGGGCCGCCCCGCCATCGACCCAGCAGCCGGCTCGGTCTGGGCCATGCGACGAGCCCGCACCAGCACCGGGATCGCTCCGGCGATGATCAGCGCGGAAACGATGATGACGGCGTAGAGCACCCACGTGGTGTGCGAGCTGCCGGCCACCTTGTGAAAGCCCCGGCCGAGATCCGCCAGCGCGACCGCGGCGGCCACGCTCACGCCCAACAACACCAGCCAGACGGCGGCGCACGCTCCGACCAGTATGCGATCGATGACGTCCGGTGGAACGGTGTCCGACCCCCGCCGATAGGCGGAATATCTACTGACCATCAGCAGCTCGTCTGCGGTGCGTCGCTGTTGTTCGACGACAACACCGTTCCGTCGCTGGTGGTGATCGAGCAATTGAGCCTGCTCACCCGGAAAAGGCTGGAAGCCTGGACCGATCCGACGTCGGACGTCGAGATCGGTGTCACGGTCATCGACCAGGGGATGTACACGTTGTGCTGGGTGCGTGACCGACCGGACGCATCGACGTAGGTCACCGAAATGATGTCGCCCGGCGCTTTGGTACCGGTCACCGAGTAGGTGACCTGCCGCGGACCGGTCGGGGTCGGAGGCGGCGGCGGCGGCTTGGTGGTCGTTATTTGGTCCTGCATCGGCGGCGCCGACGCGGTGGTGGTCGTGCCGGGGTTGGCCAGTTTGCTCGTGTCGGTGCGCGTGACGAGCAGGGACACCGAGACCACGAGCGCGATCGCAGCCGCGATGGCGACGACGCCAACCACCCAGGGCCAGCGCGGGGCACCGTGTGCGTCATCTTCGTCCGCGGAGCCGTCGTAGCCGTCGTAGTCGTAAAGCCCGGGATCGGCCGGCACATAAGGACCGGTGATGAAATGCTCGGACTCGGGAGCCGAGTAGGCCCGCGAGTACGCATCGGTCTGCCCCGTGTGATCCTGCGCCGCGATTTCTGCGCTGTCGTCGTCGGCTTTCGGCTCGTCGTGGGAATCGCGTTCCGGAGCTGCCAATTCGTCGCCGGGCTCCCAATCAGGTTCGTGGCTGAGTTCGCCGGCGGGATCGGGTTCTTCAGGTTCCCATCCCGGAGGTTTCGGCCCGCTCATGTTTGCCTGCCCTGTCCAACTGCATCACCAGCGCGCGGGGCACCGCGGCTACATCGTTGCGCGCGCGCTCGGAAGGTTCTCATTGTGCCTGGGCAAACCCTACCGAACCGAATTGAGCAAAGAACTCTCGGCAAACGGGCCACCGATCAACTGATGCCCTGATTGTTACCTTCGAGACGCAAATCAGTGCTTCTCGGGGCCGACGTAGTACTCGAAGACCAATCCGCCCACCGCCGCAAGGACGAACACCACCCCGGCGGTGATCAGCCACGGCAGCCACAGCGCAATGCCCGTCGCCGCCACTGCGGCCGCCAACGCAACCAGAATCGGCCACCAACTGTGCGGGGCGAAGAACCCCAATTCCCCTGCGCCGTCGCTGATCTCAGCGCCCTCGTAGTCCTCGGGCCGGGTATCCAGCCGACGCGCCACAAAGCGGAAGAAGGTGGCCACGATGGACGCCAGGCCAGCGGTCAGCGCCAGCGCGGTGGTACCCGCCCACTCCTCACCGCCGGTGGCGTACAGCGCGGTCAGCACCCCGTATAGCAACGCCGCGAAAAGGAAAAAAACGGCGATGAATTCGAACAGCCTCGCTTCGATATGCATTGAGCGTCCTCACCTACTGGCCGTGGTCGATTCACCGCGTCGGGTCTCGAACGGGTGGGTGGTCACCGCTATCGGGGACTGGGCGATCGCCTGCAATGCCTCGGCGTTGGTCTTTCCCGCGATCCGCTGCTGCAAGTAGGCCTTGAAGTCATTGGGCGCCACCACCCGAACCTCGAAGTTCATCATCGAGTGATAGGTGCCGCAGAACTCGGCGCAGTGACCGACAAACGCCCCCGTCTTGGTGATCTCGTCGACCTGGAACTTGTTAATGCTGTTGTTGGCTTCGGGGTTTGGAATCAGGTCACGCTTGAACAAGAACTCCGGCACCCAAAAGTCGTGTATAACGTCGGCCGAGATCATCTGGAATTCGATGCGCTTGCCGGCCGGCAGCACCAGCACCGGGATTTCGGTGGCGGTTCCCAGGGTCTCGACCTTGTCGAAATTCATGAACGTCCGGTCCTGGGTGTTCAACCCGCGCACCGGTCCGACGCGCTCCTCTCCGTGGGCGTCCTTGCCTTCCGGCTTGGAGACCATCGCTTTCTTGCGCTCGGGATCGGCGCCGTCGTAGTTCAGCGTGCCGTCCTTGAAATTGATGCGCTGATAACCGAACTTCCAGTTCCATTGGAAGCCCGTGATGTCGATCACGACCTCGGGGTCCTTGGCCAGGTGCAGCATTTTCTCCTGCACCACCACGGTGAAATAGAAGAGCACCGAGATGATGAGGAACGGCGTCACGGTGAGCACCAGCTCCAGCGGCATGTTGTAGCCGAACTGTCGGGGCAGTTCGGTATCGGTTGCTTTCTTCCGGTGGAATGCGGACGACCAGAAGATCAGGCCCCACACGATCACCCCGACGACCAGGGAAGCGATAACCGCTCCGATCCACAGCTCCCGGTTGAGGTGGGCCTGTGGGGTGATGCCCTCGGGCCAGCCCAGGGCCAGCGCATCCGACCAGCTGCATCCGCTCAGGGTTACCGCCAGTAGGCCCAATGTCCCGGCCAGCGCCAGCGGCCGGAGACGACGGGACAGACGCCGGTCAGAGCCCCCGGAACGGCGCTGAAACCTGCCCTGCGACAAACGTTGCGAACGGACCTGCTCGCGAGGTGTCACGTTGGCGCCTCCTGCTTGGACATCGAATACTACGCAGCGTAGACCACGCCCCTCACCCCGGCGAAGAAACCCCGACCGGTCACTCGGCCCCGCAACGCGACCCGCCGGGTGTGCGCGTCCGCAAGCGCCACCCAAGTGAGGCATACTGGGGCGCCGTGTGTGGTCTGCTGGCGTTCGTCGCGGCCCCCGCCGGGGCCGACGGCCCCGGCGACGACGCGGTTGCCGCTGCCCACGCAACCCGGGCCGACAACGCCATCGCCCGTGCCCTGCATTTGATGCGCCACCGCGGGCCTGATGAGCCGGGCACTTGGTCCGATCCGGGCGCCGACGGAGCCGTCGTGTTCGGCTTCAACCGGCTGTCGATCATCGATATCGCGCATTCGCATCAGCCGCTGCGGTGGGGGCCGCCGGAGAGGCCCGATCGCTACGTGCTGGTGTTCAACGGCGAGATCTACAACTATCTCGAGCTGCGCGACGAACTGGCCGCCCGGCACGGCACCGTTTTCGCCACCGAGGGTGACGGCGAGGCCATCGTCGCCGGCTATCACCACTGGGGCACCGAGGTGTTGGCGCGGCTGCGCGGCATGTTCGCGTTCGCGCTGTGGGACACCGTCACCCGCGAGTTGTTTTGCGCCCGTGACCCTTTCGGCATCAAACCGCTGTTCATGGCCACCGGCACCGGCGGGACCGCGGTGGCCAGCGAGAAAAAGTGCCTGATGGATCTGGCCGGGTTGGTCGGGTTCGACACCAGCATCGATCGCCGCGCGGTGCAGCACTACACGGTGCTGCAGTACGTGCCGGAACCTGAGACGCTGCACCGCGGCGTGCGCAGGCTGGAGTCGGGCTGCTACGCCCGGATCTCGCCCGGACTTCAGCCTGAGGTGGCCCGCTACTTCGTGCCGCGGTTTGCCGCCACACCAATCACCCAGGACACCGAGCAAGCGCGCTACGACGAGATCACCGCGGTGCTTGAGGACTCGGTTGCCAAGCACATGCGCGCCGACGTCACCGTTGGGGCGTTCCTGTCCGGAGGTATCGACTCCACCGCGATCGCGGCGCTGGCCATCCGGCACAACCCCAGGCTGATCACGTTCACCACCGGGTTCGAGCGGGAAGGGTTCTCGGAGATCGACGTCGCGGTGGCCTCGGCGGAGGCGATCGGTGCCCGCCATGTCGCCAAGGTGGTCAGCCCCGATGAGTTCGTCGCCGCCCTGCCCGAGATCGTCTGGTACCTCGATGAGCCGGTTGCCGACCCCGCGCTGGTGCCGCTGTTCTTCGTCGCCCGCGAGGCCCGCAAGCACGTCAAGGTGGTGCTGTCCGGGGAGGGGGCCGACGAGCTGTTCGGCGGCTACACCATCTATCGGGAACCGCTGTCGTTGAAGCCCTTTGACTATCTGCCCGGGCCGCTGCGGCGTTCGATGGGCAAGGTGTCCAAGCCGCTGCCGGAGGGCATGCGGGGCAAGAGCCTGCTGCACCGCGGGTCGCTGACGCTCGAGGAGCGCTATTACGGCAACGCCCGCAGCTTCTCGGACGCCCAATTGCGCGACGTGCTGCCGGGTTTCCGCGACGACTGGACCCACACCGACGTGACCGCAGCCGTGTACGCCGAGTCGGCCGGCTGGGACCCGGTGGCCCGCATGCAGCACGTCGATCTGTTCACCTGGTTGCGCGGCGACATTTTGGTCAAGGCCGACAAGATGACGATGGCCAACTCGCTGGAGCTTCGGGTACCTTTCCTGGATCCCGAGGTGTTCGCCGTCGCCTCCCGGTTACCCGTGGAGGCGAAGATCACCCGCACAACCACCAAGTACGCCTTACGGCGCGCGTTGGAGCCGATCGTTCCGGCGCACGTGCTGCATCGGCCCAAGCTGGGGTTCCCGGTGCCGATCCGGCATTGGCTGCGCGCGGGCGAGCTGCTGGAGTGGGCCTACGCGTTGGTGGCCTCGTCGCAGGCGAGCCAACTGGTCGACCTGGTCGACTTGGCCGCCGTGGGCCGGCTGCTCGACGAGCACCGAAGCGGCACCAGCGATCACAGCCGCCGGCTGTGGACAGTGCTGATCTTCATGCTTTGGCACGCGATCTTCGTCGAGGGCAGCGTGGTGCCGCAGATCAGCGAGCTGCACTACCCGGTCCAGCTC
>Ga0318496_10001042_pt1 | contig 10628 bp, 9 predicted proteins | sample GRESIP109b1f22_FD_203296 | JGI IMG/M metagenome (GOLD analysis project Ga0318496, IMG submission 203296) | Tropical soil microbial communities from Luquillo Experimental Forest, Puerto Rico - GRE.SIPMG.109b1f22 | ecosystem: Environmental > Terrestrial > Soil > Tropical forest > Bulk soil... | reverse complement strand
CAGCGGCACAAGCTCATCGATCACCGCGTCGGTACCCGCGCCCGCCTTGACCATCACCACGATCGCCCGTGGCCGCCGCAGGCTCGCGACGAAGTCCTCCATCGATTCGCTCGGGACGAACGTGCCTTCGCCGCCATGCTCGGCGAGCAGGCTGCGGGTGCGCTCCGGCGACCGGTTGTGCAGCGCAACGACGTGCCCGTGCCGGGCGAAGTTCCGGGCGAGATTGCGCCCCATCACCGCCAGGCCGGTCACGCCGATATCAGCGTCTTTCCTCTGGCTCATGCCCAGGCTCCTCGTCGTCGGCGCTCACCCACGCTCAACGTATCGGACGCCCAACCGGCGCACGGCAGGATGGCCCGGCCAGCGCGCGGCCCACTACCCGGCTGGCCGGCACCCCAGGCTGGCGCCCGGAACTGACCTGCGAGACGATGGGTGTTTCTGCGACTCGTGCGCGGATCTGGGGCGCGGGGGCACTTGGTCTGGGAGGCAGCTGGCATGACGAGCGAGAGCGATGCCCGGCCGCTCGTGGTCGTGGGCGTGGACGGTTCGGAAGGATCACTGGCGGCGCTGCGCTGGGCCGCCCGGTACGGCGCCGCCACCGAGACGCCGGTCAAGGCGGTGCTGGTCTGGCACTACCCCACGGCGGCGGGGCAGCCGCCGGTAGGCCATCTCCCGGAGCAGGCGGAGCAGGAGGTCGAGGGGGAGGAAAAGGACACCCTCAGGGAGGCGCTCGCCAAGGTGGCCCCGGACACGGCCGGCGCTCAGATCCACGGCGCGATCCTTTACGGGCATCCGGCCGAGGCGCTGATCGACGAGTCCGGCCAGGCCGACCTGCTGGTGGTCGGCAGGCGCGGGCACGGGGGGTTCCTGGGCATGCGCCTCGGCTCGGTGACCCAGCACTGCGTGAGCGGCTCGCAGTGCCCGATCGTCGTGGTCCGCAGTCACGAGGCTGGCTGACTGGGACCTCGGTCCGCCCCACCAGGACTTACGCCCCTGCCTTCGGCGGCCGGTGCGGTCGCACCCTGGAATCAGCGAGGCGATCACCCAGTCCTGGAGGACCGATGAGCAAGAACATTCTGCTGGCGGTCGACGCGGCGCCACGCGACCCTGCCCGGCACGACGTCGCGGCAGCGGCCATGGCCCGCGATCTGAGCCGCGATACCGGGGACCACGTCATTGTCCTGCACGTCCACGAGTTCGCCGTGGGCCGCTTCGGCCGTCTCCAGGTGGATTGCGGCGACGGGGAAGGCGAGGGCGTGGTTGAGACCATCGTGTCCGACCTGCGGGCGGCCGGTGTCAGCGCCGAAGGGGAGATCCGCGAGACCCACGTCGGCCACATCGCGACGGCCATCTTGAGCGAGGCGGAGGAGCACGATGCGCGCATCGTGGTGCTGGGCTCGAGCAGCCGCACCGACCTGCCGCGCCTGCTGCTGGGCAGTGTGGCCAGCCGGCTTCTGCACATGGCCGCCCGGCCGGTCCTCATCGTGCCGAGGTCGGACGCGCCCGCCCGGGCCGCGCAGCCGCTGGCCGCGACGACCGCGGCAGGCGAGCGCTGAGCGGGTCCCCGTTGGGCGGCCGGGAACGCCGGATCACGAGCCGTCCGGCCCGCCGGTGCCCACCTCCCGCGGGGTGACGAAGCTGGTGAGCCGGGCCGCGCCCGGATCCAGCTGACTCCAGTTCCCGGTGAGCTCCAGGACCGCGATCGCGGCGGTGGGGAACTTGGTTTTCATGCGTTCCACGGTGGAGCCGGGCACGGTGCCGCGGCGGGGCGCCGCGGCTCCGGCCAGCATGAACGCCAATTCCGGGATACCTGGAGCATGGCCGACGATGAGCAGCGTCTTCGCTGTCCGCGGTGCCCGGTGGATCAGGTCCAGCAGCTCGGGCGCCGACCCCCCGTAGACCCGGTCCTCGAAACTGACCGGCGGGCTGGCGCCGAGCGCGGGCTGCGCGAGCTCCCACGTCTCACGGGCCCGGCGGGCGGTGGAGCACAGGACCCGGTCAGGCACATGACCGGCCGTGCGCAGCCAGCGCCCCATGACCGGCGCATCCCGCTGGCCACGGCGGGCCAGCGGCCGCTCGTGGTCCGGTACATCGGGCCAGGCCGACTTGGCGTGCCGCAGCAGCACCAGCGTCCGGCCCGCGTTGTCCGTCATGACCACAGCTTGGCAGGCCGGGCGGGGATCGACGGCGGCGGCACCGGAATCGCGGCCCTTCGCCATCACCGAGGGGGACTAGGTCCCTACCGGCGGGAGCCCCACGGGACGACGCTGAGGGTAGGACCCCTGCATCCCGGGTGAAGGGAGCCGATCATGACCGAAGCCACTCATGGGATCCTGGTCGGGTACGACGGCTCACCCGGCAGCGACCAGGCGCTGGGCTGGGCCCTGCAGGAAGCCAGCTGGCGCGGCGCGGTGCTGACCATCTGCCACGCATGGGCACCGGAGCACGTTCCGGGAGCGCCCGGCGAGGGTGGGGCGCCCGATCGTGCGCGGCGTACCGGTGAGCAGGTCCTCGCCCAGGCGCTGCGGTTCGCGCGGACCGTCATGGGCGCGGCGGCGGTGCGGCCGCTGCTGGCCAGTGGCCCGGCCGCACAGGTGCTGTGCGGGCACAGCCTGGACGCCGACCTGGTCGTGGTCGGGTCGCGCGGGCGTGGGGGGCTCGCCGGCCTGCTGCTGGGATCGGTCAGCCAGCAGGTCGCCGCCCACGCGCAGGGACGCGTCGTGGTGGTGCGCGGGCACTGGCACCGGGCCGCCGAGTACACTCCGGGCCCGGTCGCCGTCGGCGCCGACGGATCGGCCGCCTCCCGCGCCGCGATCGGGTTCGCCGCACGGGAGGCCGCGCTCCACGGGGTTCCGCTGCTCGCCGTCTGCGCCCTGGCGGACGCCCCCGGCGGCCTCGGCGGGACCAGCCGGATGGAGGAGGCCGTCGGCCAGGACATCGCCCGGTGGGAGAAGGAGCACCCCGAGGTGGCGATCCGGCAGCAGGTCAGCCCCGGGCAGCCGCGCACCGCGCTGCTGGCCGCGGCGCGCGATGCCCAGCTGCTGGTGGTGGGCAGCCGCGGCCGGGGCGGCGTCCCGGGCATGCGGCTCGGCTCGGTCAGCCAGGCCATGCTCCATCACTCCTCGTGCCCGGTCGCCGTCGTCCGCTGGCGGTGACCGCACGCCGGGGACCGGCGCCTGGGCCGCGTCATTTCGGAAAAGGGCGGAGGTCCAATGGCCGGTGCCGTTCGGCCCTACCAGCGCCCGGGCGGCAATGGTGCGATGGAACTGGAGAAATCCGGCACCATTGGCCTGGCGGCCGGGATGGAGGGACACCATGAACACCCGCCGCGACGATCACCTCGATGCCATGCTGCGGCACGTTGGTGCCGCCTATTACGATTCCCTGCACGGCCGGGCCACCAAGGCCGACGTCGCCCGGGCGGTGCATTCCTACGAAGACGGCCTGGGTGAGCAGCCCGGGGAGCACGCCGCCCGGGCCACGCGGCCGCACCGTGCGGCGGCCTGGCAGCAGCCGCGCCGGGCCAGGCTCGATCACGGCCCCTGGCCGCACCGGGTCCGCGACGTCATGACCACCTCGGTGATCACCGTGGACCGGATCACGCCGTTCAAGGAGATCGCCGGGCTGCTGGCCCACCACAAGATCAGCGCCGTCCCGGTGCTGGCCATGGGCCGCCACGTGGTCGGCGTGGTGTCCGAGGCCGACCTGCTCCGGATGCAGGGGCCGGCCGCCCGGCCCTACCGCCTCGGCCATCCCCGGCATCACTGGTGGCCCCGCGCCAGCCACCTCGGCTACACCGCGCAGAAGCTGATGACCGCGCCCGTGATCACCATCCACCCGGACGCCACCATCCCCACGGCCGCGAGGCTGATGAACGATCATCACGTCCGGCGGCTGCCCGTGGTCGACCCCAGCGGGGTGCTGATCGGCATCGTCAGCCGGCGGGACCTGCTCAGTGTGTTCCTCCGGCCGGACGCCGAGATCGCGGACGAGGCGCGCGAGGCGATCAAGCCGCTGCTGGGCGGCCAGCCCGACGTCACCGTCACCGTCCGGTCCGGGATCGCCACCCTCGCCGGTCACCCGGAGCGGGCCGACCTCGTCCCGGTCGCGGTCGGCCTGATCGCCGACATCGACGGCGTGGTCGCCGTCACCGACCGGATCAGCGTTGCGCTGGCGGCCAGCGGGACGCAGTGACCGGCCTGGTCACGCGGCCGGCCCGGCCGGGCCGGCCGCGTGGCGCCCTTTACAAGGCACGATCACGTTCTGCGCCGGCCCGGGCAGTTCGGTGCTCCCCCGGCGGCGACCCATGCTCCACGAATACCGTCCGCGTCATCCGGGCCCCCCATTACGCTGGCGGGCATGGCCGGTGAACCCGATTTAGCTGCCGGGCAACGGCCGCGGCCGGACATACCGGAGGTCATGCGCGCCGCGGTGCTGTTCGGCCCGCGCGACATCCGGGTCATCGAGCGGCCTGTCCCGTTGCCCGGGCCGGACGAGGTGCTCGTCCGGGTGGCGATGTGCGGCACCTGCGGGACCGACCTCAAGATCTTCGATGGCCACTTCCCGCAGACGCCGCCGCTCGGGGACTACACGCCCGGCCATGAGTGGACCGGCACGGTGGCGGCCGTCGGCAGCCGGGTGGATGAGTTCGCGGCCGGTGACCGGGTGTGCATCGAGGCGCACAGCGGCTGCGGCCGTTGCGACAACTGCCTGGTCGGCCGGTATACGGCGTGCCTGAACTACGGCAACCGGGCGAAAGGCCACCGGGCCTCCGGGATGACGACGGACGGCGGCTTCGCCGAGTACGCCGTGCATCACGTCAGCGCGCTCTACCCGCTGCCGCCGCAGCTTTCCTTCGAGGACGGGGTTCTCATCACCACCGCGGGCACCGGCCTGTACGGGCTGGATGTGGCGGGCGGGTACATCGCCGGGCTTGACATCGTGGTGTTCGGCCCCGGGCCGGTCGGCCTCACCACCGTGCAGGTGTGCAAGGCGCTCGGGGCCAGGCAGGTGATCCTGGTCGGCTCCCGGACCGCCCCGCTGGAACTGGGCCGCCGGCTGGGCGCCGACCACGTGATCAACGCCCGCCAGACCGATCCCGTGCCAGCGGTGCTCGGCCTCACCGCGGGCGCCGGCGCCGACATGGCCATCGAGTGTTCCGGCGGCATCGAGACGCCGCAGCAGTGCACCGAGATCACCAAGCGGGGAGGCAAGATCGTCATCGTCGCCTTCTACCCCGAAAAAGTGACCCTCGATCTGGGTGCGGTCGTCCGCAAGGACATCAGCATCCACACCTCCCGCGGCGAGGGGGGCAACAACGTCAAGCGGGCGGTCGCCCTGGCTGCGCAGGGCAAGCTCCGCGGCGCCGAGCTGGTGACGCACCGCTTCCCGCTGGAGGACATCACCACGGCGTTCCGGGTGGTGCGGGAACGGGACGGCAACCCCGTCAAGGTGGTCATCCTGCCGTAGCTCGCGGCCAGCCAGCCTTCGCCCGGGCTTGTCCCTCGCGCCGGGGCGGCACGTGCGCCGCCTTCCTGCCGGGTGGGGCGTTTGTCATGGTTGCGTCGACGGTGAGCCTCATGTGCGATGGTCGGTATGTACACCGCCACGAGGCCAAGGACGTCGGCTACGATCAGGCCGTCGATCCGGACGGCCAGGGTGGGAGTGGCCGTTACCTGCGCATGCCGGTTGGCCCGGACAAGAACAACGCGAGTTCAGGAGAGTGGAAATGGCATCACGGGTCGCGGTAATTGGCGCCGGACCATGCGGGCTGGCACAGCTGGACGCCTTCGAGCAAGCTCGCCAGCGGGGTGCCGACGTCCCCCAGATCACCTGCTTCGAGGAGCAGAGCGACTGGGGTGGCCTGTGGAACTACACCTGGCGCACCGGGCTCGACGAGCACGGCGACCCGGTACATGGGAGCATGTACCGCTACCTGTGGTCCAACGGGCCCAAGGAGTGTCTCGAGTTCGCCGACTACACCTTCGATGAGCACTTCGGGCAGCCGATCCCGTCGTTCCCGCCGCGCGAAGTGCTGTACGACTACATCACCGGGCGCGCCAAGAAGGGCAACGTTCGCCAGCTCATCCAGTTCAGCACCGCCGTCCGGTGGATCAGCTACGACGAGAAGGCCGGGAAGTTCGCGGTAACGGTGCAGACCCGGGACGACGACCAGACCAGGACCGAGGAGTTCGACAAGGTCATCGTCGCGACCGGGCACTTCTCCACCCCGAACATGCCGTCGTTCGAGGGGTTCGACCAGTTCCCCGGCCGCATCATGCACTCCCACGACTTCCGGGACGCCCAGGAATTCACCGGCAAGCGGCTGCTGGTCATCGGCAGCAGCTACTCCGCGGAAGACATCGCGCTGCAGACCAAGAAGTACGGCGCCGGCTCCGTAACCATCTCGTACCGGACCGCGCCGATGGGCTTCCCGTGGCCGGCGGGCGTCGACGAGGTGCCGCTGCTCACCAGGGTCGACGGAAGCACCGCGCACTTCGCTGACGGGACGGCGCGCGACGTGGACACCATCGTGCTGTGCACCGGGTATCAGCACTCGTTCAAGTTCATCTCCGACGAGCTGCGGCTGCGCACCGCGAACGTGCTGTACCCCGACGACCTCTACAAGGGCATCTTCTGGCTCGGCAACCCCGACCTCATGTACCTCGGGATGCAGGACCAGTACTACACGTTCACCATGTTCGACGCGCAGGCGTGGTATGCGCGCGATTACGTGCTCGGCCGGATCTCGCTGCCCTCGCGCGAGGAGATGGCCGCCGACATCGCGCACTGGCGCGGCCGGCTGGCCGAGTGCGCGGGACCGTTCGACGAGATCGACTTCCAGGGTGACTACGTGGTGGACCTGAACAAGGATGTCGACTATCCCCGCTACGACGTTGACCTGACCCGTGGGCACTTCAAGGACTGGGAGCACGACAAGCAGGCCAGCATCACCGGGTACCGGGACCGGTCTTTCTCCTCACCCTGCACCGGAACCGTCGCGCCGGTCCACCACACCCCGTGGTGGCAAGAGCTCGACGACTCCATGGCAACCTTCCTGGGCAACCAGACGTAGGGGGGTCGATGGCGCTGGAGGTCAAGCGGCTGCACCTGGCGAGCCTGCGCGGTGTCGACGGGCTGGAGTGGCCGGTGCACGGGTTCGTGGTCACCCACCCCGGTGGTGCGGTACTGGTGGACACCGGGGTCGGCGGGCCGCAGGAGTGGCTGGACGACTGGCGGGTGGTCAACCGCTCGGCCGCGGACGCGCTGGCTGAGCTGGACATGACCCCGGGCGACATCGGCCTGGTGATCAACACGCACCTGCATTTCGACCATTGCGGGCAGAACGCGGTCTTCCCGCACGCCGCCCACTACGTCCAGCGCGCCGAGCTGGCCCGCGCCGAGCGCGAGTCACCGGAGCTGTACGACTGGTTCGGCTTCATGAACGCGCGGTTCGAGCTGCTCGACGGGGACACCGAGGTGCTGCCCGGCCTGACCGTGATCGCCACCCCCGGGCACACCTCGGGCCACCAGTGCGTCGTCGTGCACGCCGCCGACGGCCCGTCCGACCTGCTGATCGGGGACGCCGCGTACACGCCGCGCCAGTTCGCGGGCCCGGCCGACAGCAAGCTCCCATCGGGGCAGGCCAGCGACCCGGCGGCCTGGCGGCGGTCACTGCAGCGGATCCACGCGGTGAGCGCCGCACGGGTGCACTTCTGCCACCACACCGACATCATCCACGCCTGACGCGGGCCGCGGCCGGCCCGGACCGCACCCGGACCGCCGACTTTACCTCCCGTTCATCCAGGTCGATCACAGTCAAAGCTGACGAGGCTGACGTGGGCTGCGCCCGGGCCGCCGCCGGGCGCGGGTCGGAGGGGCGCGATGGACTTAACGGCCGAGGGGCAGCGGCTGCAGGCGGCCGACCAGCAGGGCGTCCCGTGGCGCCGGTGGGGGCCCTACCTGAGCGACCGGCAGTGGGGAACCGTCCGCGAGGACTACAGCGAGAACGGCGACGCGTGGAGCTACTTCACCCACGACCAGGCGCGCTCCCGGGCCTACCGCTGGGGTGAGGACGGCATCGCCGGCGTCAGCGATGACCAGCAGCACCTGTGCCTGTCGCTGGCGCTATGGAACCACGCCGACCCGATCCTCAAGGAGCGGTTCTTCGGGCTCACCAACGCGGAGGGCAACCACGGCGAGGACGTCAAGGAGTACTACTTCCACCTCGACAGCACCCCCACCCACTCCTACATGCGGATGCTCTACAAGTACCCGCAGGCCGCCTACCCCTACGAGGACCTGGTGGTCACCAACCGGGCACGTTCCCGCAAGGAGCTGGAATACGAGCTGCTCGACACCGGGGTGTTCGCCGGGGACCGGTATTTCGACGTCGAGGTGGAGTACGCCAAGGCCGATCCCGAGGATCTGGTCGCGGTGGTCACGGTCACCAACCGCGGGCCGGCCGACGCGCCGCTCGACGTGCTGGCCAGCGTCTGGTTCCGGAACACCTGGACCTGGACGCCCAGCCCGGACACCGAGCTGCCCTCCCTCGACGGCGGCGGGCCAGGCAAGATCCTGATCAGCCACCCCCAGCTCGGCCAGTGGGCGCTGTGGGTCGACGCCGACGCGGAGTGCCTGTTCACCGAGAACGAGACCAACGCCGCGCGCCTGTTCGGCGGCCACAACCGCACCCCCTACGTCAAGGACGGCATCGGCGAGTACGTGGTGCACAGCCGGGCCGGCGCCGTGAATCCCGCCCGCACCGGCACCAAGGCCGCGGCCCGTCACCGGCTGGTGGTCCCCGCGGGCGGCTCGGCGACCGTCCGCTGGCGGCTGCGGCCGGCCGGCGCCGCGCCGCCACCCGGCGGCGAGCTGGGTGCCGACGCCGACGCCGTGGTCGCCCGCCGGCGCGCCGAGGCCGACGAGTTCTACCGGTCGATCACCCCGCCTGGCGTCGACGCCGAGGGAGCCATGATCATGCGGCGGGCGCTGGCCGGGATGCTCTGGAGCAAGCAGTTCTACTACTTCGACCTCGACCGGTGGCTGCAAGAGCACGAGGCACATCCGTTACGCCATCCCAAACGGGCTGATGTCCGGAACCGGCACTGGTTCCACATGCAGAACGGGAACATCCTGTCGATGCCCGACTGCTGGGAGTACCCCTGGTACGCGGCGTGGGACCTGGCTTTCCACTGCGTGCCGCTGAGCATGGTCGATCCCGCCTTCACCCGCCAGCAGATCGAGCTCATCCTCAGCGACGTGTACCTGCACCCGAGCGGGCAGATCCCCGCCTACGAGTGGAACTTCGGCGATGTCAACCCGCCCGTCCACGCCTGGGCCACCCTGTTCGCCTACACCGCCGGAGCGGGCCAGGGCGGCGGGATGCAGACCGACTTCCTGCGCGACGCCTTCAAGAAACTGATGCTGAACTTCTCGTGGTGGCTGAACCGCAAGGACCCGGACGGCAAGAACCTGTTCGAGGGCGGGTTCCTCGGCCTCGACAACATCGGGGTGTTCGACCGCAGCGCCCCGCTGCCTACCGGCGGCCACCTCGAACAGGCCGACGGCACGGCCTGGATGGCCATGTTCAGCCAGAACATGCTCGATCTCGCGCTGATCCTGCTGGCCGTGGACCCGAGCTATGAGGACCTCGCGCTCAGGTTCATCCAGCATTTCTTCTGGATCGCCAGCGGCATGGACAAGGTGGGCGAGTCCGACGACGAGATGTGGGACGAAGAGGACGGCTTCTTCTGCGACGTGCTCCGCCTGCCGGACGGCTCAGCCACCCGGCTGCGGATCCGCTCGATGGTGGGCCTGATCCCCCTGTGCGCGGTCTCGGTCATACCGGCCGGGCTCATCGAGCGCTTCCCGGACCTGGCCGCCCGCGCCCGGGAGAACTACGACCGCTACGCCGATCTGCTGGGCGGCGCGGCCAACCCGGAGGTGCCCGGGGTGGACGGCAGGCACCTGTTCGCGATCCTGGACGAGCGGAAGCTGCGCCGGGTCCTGACCCGCATGCTCGACGAGGATCGCTTCCTCAGCCCGTACGGGATCCGGTCCCTGTCCCGGGGCCATCTGGACGAGCCCTTCGTGTTCACCGTGCACGGGCAGGAATACCGGGTCCAGTACCTGCCCGCCGAGTCCGACACCGCGATGTTCGGCGGCAACTCGAACTGGCGCGGCCCGGTGTGGTTCCCCATCAACCTGCTGATCATCCGGGCACTGCTGCACTACTACCTCTACTACGGGGATGACTTCACGATCGAATGCCCCACCGGCTCTGGACAGCAGATGACGCTGTTCGAGGTGGCCAGGGAGATCTCCGACCGCCTCATCTCGATCTTCCGGCGCGACGAGCACGGCCGCAGGCCCGTCTACGGCGGGATGGCCACCTTCCAGGACGACCCGCACTGGCGCGACCTGCTGCTGTTCCACGAGTACTTCCACGGCGACAACGGGGCGGGCATAGGGGCCAGCCACCAGACCGGGTGGACCGGCGCCGTCGCCCGCCTCATCCAGTTGTTCGGCTGCACCGGGCCCGCCGAGATGCTGCACGGGCCGCCGCTCCCGCTCGCCCAGGCCTACCAGCCGCGCCCGGTCTCCCCCGCCGGTGGGGTCAGTGGGGC
>Ga0318496_10001035_pt1 | contig 10649 bp, 7 predicted proteins | sample GRESIP109b1f22_FD_203296 | JGI IMG/M metagenome (GOLD analysis project Ga0318496, IMG submission 203296) | Tropical soil microbial communities from Luquillo Experimental Forest, Puerto Rico - GRE.SIPMG.109b1f22 | ecosystem: Environmental > Terrestrial > Soil > Tropical forest > Bulk soil... | reverse complement strand
GCCCTCCCTCCCGCCTGCCGTTCGCGCGCTTACGCTAGTGACGCCCGCCTGCGTCGCCGCTTGCCCCGAGGGGCCCCCGACCGGCCTTGCGCGCGAGCACTCGTCTGCTCGCTCGCTCAGCCGGGCGGTTGCGGCCGCCCGTTCGCATTCCGACCGTGCAACCCTCGGCCGTGCGCACACCCGATGGGCTCTCGTGTGTGCCGGCGACCGGAGCACTAGCTTGCGCACGAGGCGCCCAGGCGGCGGCGCGGACGGCGGGAGCGACTCGGAATGCGATTCAGGCTGCTCGACGTGCGCTTCGCCGCCGATCGGACGGCGTGGGAGGACGCGTGGGCCCGCTGGCCCGCGCGCGAGGTCGCCGCCCATCCCGAGTACGCGTGCCTCTTCGCGCGGACGTGCGACCGCGTCGTGTGCGCGCTCGGCGAGGGCGACGGCGCGTTCGTGGTCTTCCCGCTCATCCTCCGCCCCATCTCGGCCGAGCCGTGGGCGGGCCCCGGCGACGCGCGCTGGGACGCCGTGACGCCGTACGGGTACGGCGGCCCGTTCGCCTGGGGGGCATCCGACGATCACGCGCGGTACTGGGAGGCGTACGAGGACTGGTGCCGCGAGGCGCGCATCGTCTCGACCTTCGCACGCCTCTCACTGTTCCCCGAGCAGCTCGCTCGCCTGCCGGTGCGCACGGAGGATCGCGCGCCGAACGTGGTCGTGTCGCTCGAGGGCGGCGAGGAGGCGCTTCGCCGCGGGTACCAGGGGAAGGTCCGGAGGTGGGTGCGCGTGGCCGAGCGGGCGGGGCTACACGTCGAGCCCGATCTCGAGGGCGCGCGGCTCGACGACTTCGTCCGGATCTACACGCACACGATGGAGCGCAACGGGGCGGACGCCTGGTACTTCTTCCCGCGGGAGTTCTTCGACGCGATCGTGGAGCGGCTGCGCGGGCAGTTCGCCTTCTTCCACACCATCGCGCGCGACGAGGTCGTCTCCTCGGACCTCGTCCTGCTCTCGGCCGAGAACGTCTACTACTTCCTCGGCGGGACGGTGCAGGCGGCGTTCCCGCTCGGGCCGAACTACCTGCTCAAGGACTGCATCGCGCGCTGGGCGATCGCGCACGGCAAGAGGCGCTACGTGCTCGGCGGCGGGCACCAGCCCTACGACTCCCTCTACCGCTACAAGCGCGCTTACGCGCGGAACGGCGAGGTGCCGTTCCGCGTCGCGACGTGGGTGCACGACGAGCGCGCGTACGCCGAGCTCTCGTGCGAGCGCGCCGCCTTCGCCACGCGAGGCGCCACCGCGTGGTCGCCGCGCCCCGGCTTCTTCCCCGCCTACAGGGGGTGAGCGATGCCGACGACGGCCCCTCCCGTCCACTGTCGTGCCGCCCAGCGGGCGACTTACCGTGCGATCGTGAACATGTCCGAGCGACTGGCCCTCGGCGCGAAGCGGGTCATCGACGTCCTGGGAGCGGCGACCGCGCTGCTCGTGCTGCTGCCGCTCCTCGGCGCGCTCGCGCTCGTGCTCCTCGCGGTGCAGGGACGCCCGGTGCTGTTCCGGCAGCTCCGCCCCGGGCGAGCCGGGCGCCCTTTCCATATCGTGAAGTTTCGGACGATGCGCCCGCCGCGGGACGGCGAGATCGGGTACCTCACGGACGACGCGCGCGTGACCCGCATCGGCCGGCTCCTGCGCGAGCGGAGCCTCGACGAGCTGCCGGAGCTCTGGAACGTGCTGCGCGGCGAGATGAGCCTCGTCGGGCCGCGCCCGCTGCTCATGGAGTACCTCGACCAGTACACCCCGGAGCAGCGGCGGCGCCACGACGTCGCCCCGGGGATCACCGGCTGGGCCGCCGTGAACGGGCGGCACGCGATCCGGTTCGAGGATCGGATGGCGCTCGACGTCTGGTACGTCGACCACTGGAGCCTTTGGCTCGATCTGCGCATCCTCGCGCGGACGGTCGTGCACGTGATCCGCAGGACGGACGTCTCCGCGGTCGAGAACGTCGACCTCGGGTTCCCGCTTCCGCGCAGCGCCGAGCCGCAACGGTGTACTCCCGTTCCGGCAGTGCGCCCGCAGGGGCCCGCGGGCGGCTCGTCCGCGGCGGGGGGCTGAGGTCGCGCGCGCCGGCGCGACCGCGATGCGTTGCGCGTCGCTGTACGGGATCGGGAGCTGCGAAGGGGTGGTGGGCGATGGCGAGGGTGTACCTGTCCGTGCCGCACATCGGAGCGAACGAGGCGCGCTACGTCGCGGAGGCGTTCGCGTCCAACTGGCTCTCGACGGTCGGGCCGAACCTCGATGCGTTCGAGCGCGCCCTGGAGGAGCGCGTCGGGCGCCCCGTGGTGGCGCTCGGGAGCGGCACGGGCGCGCTCCACCTCGGGCTCCGGCTCCTCGGGGTCGGGCAGGGGGACGAGGTGCTCGTCTCGGATCTGACATTCGTCGCGAGCGTGAACCCCATCCGCTACCTCGGCGCGACCCCTGTGTTCGTCGACAGCGATCCGGACACCTGGATGATGAGCCCGGTCCTCCTGGAGGAGGCCCTGCGGGATCGCGCGCGGCGACGGCGCCCGCCCAGGGCAGTCGTCGTGGTCCACCTGTACGGACAATGCGCCGACATGGACCCGATCCTGGAGGCGTGCGGGAGCTTCGGTGTGCCGGTGCTCGAGGACGCGGCGGAGGCCCTCGGCGCGACCTACCGCGGGCGTCCCGCGGGGTCGCTCGGCGACGTCGGCGTGTTCTCGTTCAACGGCAACAAGATCATCACGACGACGGGCGGGGGTGCGCTCGTCGCCGACCGCGCGCGCGTCGACAGGGCGCGTTTCTGGTCGACCCAGGCGCGGGACCCCGGCGTCGCGTACCACCACACCGAGATTGGTTACAATTATCGGCTCTCGAACGTGCTCGCCGGGATCGGCCGCGGCCAGCTCGAGGTGCTCGACGAGCGCGTGCGGCAACGGAGGGCCGTCGCGTTCCGGTACCGCGACGCCTTCGCGGACCTCGACGGGATCTCGTTCATGCCGCAGGCGCCGTATGGGCTGCACACGAACTGGCTCTCGTGCTTCCTGATCGACGAGGAGCCGTTCGGAGCGTCGCGCGACGACGTGCTGCGCGCGCTCGCGGCGCTCGACGTCGAGGCGCGCCCTCTCTGGAAGCCGATGCACCTCCAGCCGCTCTACGCGGGGTGCGATCGCTACGGCGGGGACATCGCCGCCGACCTGTTCGAGCGAGGCCTCTGCCTGCCCAGCTCGAGCTCGCTCCCGCGCGAGGTGCAGGATCTCGTCATCGAGACCGTGCGCGCCGTGTCCCGGAGCGTGACGCGCAATGAGGCGACACTCGCGTCGGTGGTCCCCGAGCGAACGGTGACAACAGCCGGAAACCTTGGGGCGTTCGGCTGCTCGACGCGCGAGCCACTGATCTAGATTGCCGCGGCCGGACAATGGGGCCAGGGGGGTCGACGGTGCGTGTATCCGGTCGTGGGGGTGGCGGTCTCGCCCGTGTGGCGCGTCACGCGGGGATACTGCTGGTGGACGGGGTCGCGGTGGCGGTGGCGCTGCAGGTGGCGCTCTCGCTGAGGTTCGAGGGAGCCGTTCCGGGAAACTACCTCGCGGTACTCCCCTTGTTCGTGACCCTGCTCGTGGTCACCCGGCTCGTGGCGAACGCGGCGGCGCAGCTCCACTGCTGGTCCTTCCGGATGGCGGGCCTCGCCGACGCGGTGCGCGTCGGCTTCGCCGGGATCGCCGGCAGCGCCCTGTTCGTGCCCCTCGCGATGCAGCTCACTCCGGGCGGGCTCCCGCGTACCGTCTACGCGCTCGAGTTCTTCCTCTCGACCTCCGCCATGGGCGCGCTCCGGTTCGGGCCCCGGATCGCGCTCCGCTGGTGGGGCGAGCGGGCCCGGCGGCGGGCGGGCGCCGACCGGACCCTCATCGTCGGGGTGAACCCCGCCGCGGAGCTCCTCGCGCGGGACATCATGCGCTCGACGCAGGCCCGCTACGACCTCGTCGGCTTCGTCGGGACGGACCCGTCGACGGTCGGGCGGCGCCTCGAGGGCAAGCCCATCTTCGGCGTCCTCGCGGACCTCCCGCGCATCATCTCGCACCAGCGCGCGAAGATGATCCTGCTCGCGATCCCGCACCACCCGGCCGCGCGCATCCGCGAGATCATCGACACGTGCGCGAGCTGCCGCGTGCGCTTCAAGATCATCCCCGCGTTCACGCCGGCCGACGAGCGCCTGTCGGCGCAGATGCTGAACGACGTCGCGCCGGAGGACCTCCTGCCCCGCGCCGAGGTGGCGTTCGACCCGACGGAGATCCGCGCGCTGGTCCGCGGAAAGCGGGCGATGGTCACGGGCGCGGGCGGATCGATCGGCGGGGAGATGTGCCGCCAGCTCGCCGCCTACGGCGTGCAGCAGCTCGTCATGATCGACATGAACGAGAACGACCTGTACCTGCGCGCGCGTCGGCTCGCGGAGGAGTACACCGGCGTCGAGCTGCACGCGGAGGTGGCCGACGTGCGCGAGCCGGACCGGCTCCTCCGGCTCGCGACGCGCTACCGCCCGCAGCACGTGTTCCACGCCGCCGCGCACAAGCACGTCCCGCTCATGGAGGACGCGCCCGAGGAGGCGGTGAAGAACAACGTCTTCGGGACGCTGAACGTCGCGCAGATGGCGGATGCGTGCGGCGCGGAGCGGTTCGTCCTCATCTCGACCGACAAGGCGGTCAACCCGACCTCGGTGATGGGCGCGACGAAGCGCGTGGCGGAGCTCGTCGTCCGGGATCTCGCGCGCACCTCGCGCACGCGCATCAGCGCAGTCCGGTTCGGGAACGTGCTCGGCTCGGCGGGCAGCGTCGTGCCGCTCTTCAAGCAGCAGATCGAGCGAGGCGGGCCGGTCACCGTCACGCACCCGGACTGCGCGCGGTACTTCATGACCATCCCGGAGGCGGTGGGTCTGGTCCTCGTCGCCGGGCTCGGCGCTTACGGCGAGCTCTGCGTCCTGGACATGGGTGAGCCGATCCGGATCGCGGAGCTGGCACGCATCATGATCGCGCTCGCGGGCTCGGACACGCGGATCGTCTACACCGGGCTGCGCCCCGGGGAGAAGCTGTGCGAGGAGCTCCTCACCGAGGAGGAGGAGCAGACGCACGCGGTGCGCGACCGCATCCAGATCGCCCGTAGCCCATCGCCGCCCGCGGATCTCACGCAGCGCCTGGCCGAGCTCCGCCGTCACGCCGATCGCGGCGACGCCGCGGCGGTCATCCGCGCACTCCAGGTGCTCGTCCCGACGTACCGGCGCCCGGGCGAGGAGCCCGCCGCCGCCGAGGCGCCGCGCCGCGCGCCCGAGCTCAGGCCCGTCGAGCCGCGGCCGCGGGCCGCCGTCCCGGCGATGGATCTCGCCGTCGAGGGCAGCGCAACGTCCTGAGCCGGCGCGCAACAGGTGGAGGAGAAGCACATGGCCTCGTCCCACGACGATCATGCTGCGCGCCGCGCCGAAGCGGCCGTGCCCCGTCCCCCCCGAGCGGCCCCGCGCCGCCGGGGAGACGTGGTGACCCTCGCGCAGCTCGTCCGGACGCTCCTCGGCGCCCGGTGGACCATCGTCGGCGTCCTCCTGCTCGTCCTCGGCGGTGCGGCCGCCTACCTCTTCGCGGCGCGCCCGGTCTACCAGTCGGACGTCCTCGTGCAGGTCGATCCGCGCCCGGACAGGCTCCCCGGCGTGGAGGAGATGGCGTCCCTCTTCGGGGAGGCGCGCGTGCTGGGCGGCGAGGACCGCACCGCGGACGCCGAGATCGAGCTCATGCGCTCGCGCCAGGTGCTCGGCGCCGTCGTCGACCGGCTCCACCTCGACGTCGAGGCGTGGCCCCGCACGCTCCCCATCTTCGGAGACGCGATCGTGCGCAGGTGGCGCGGCCCCGGCCTCGCGCCGGCGCACCTCGGCCTCGCGCGGTTCGCGTGGGGCGGCGAGCGGATCGAGGTGGCGCGGCTCGAGGTCCCAGGCGACCTGCTCGGAAAGAAGCTCCTCCTCACCGCACTCGGCGACGGCCGCTACCGGCTCGAGGGTCCGGACGGCGCGACGCTCCTCCAGGGGGAGGTCGGCACGCCCGCCGTCGCCGGCGAGGGCGCGGACCGGCTCGTGCTCCTCGTCTCGACGCTCGAGGCGCGCCCGGGGACGGAGCTCGTGGTCGAGCGGCGGAGCTGGCCGGAGACGGTCGAGCAGCTCGCCAAGGACCTCCAGGTCGCCGAGCGCGGCAAGAAGACGGCGGTGGTCGGCCTCGCGCTCGAGGGGACGGTCCCGGCCCGGATCGCGCGTATCCTCGACGAGATCGCCGGGACCTACGTGAAGCTCCATACGGAGCACGACACGCGCGGCTCGGCCGAGACGCTGCGACTCGTCGAGACGCAGCTCCCGCAGATGAAGTCGAACCTCGAGAGGGCGGAGGCGGCGCTCTTCTCGTTCCGGCAGCGGAACGGGACCATCAACCTGCCGTTCGAGACGCAGACGGCGATCACCCGCTCCGTCGACGTCGAGAAGCAGCTCACCGACCTCGAGATCGAGCGGGCCGATCTCCAGAAGCGCTACTCGGACCAGTATCCCGGGATCAAGGCGCTCGACGAGAAGATCGCCGCGCTCCGCGCGAGGCGCGACGCGATGGACGCGCGGATGCGGGGCCTGCCGGACAAGGAGCTCCAGTCCGCCCGTCTGACGCGCGACGTGAACATCGCCTCCGAGCTGTACGTGCTCCTCCTCAACAAGGCGCAGGAGCTCCGCGTCGTGAACGCCCGCGCGGCGCACGACGTCCGTGTGGTCGACCGCGCCGTGGTGCCGACGAAGCCGGTCCGACCGCGCCCGGCGCCGGTGATCGTCCTCGCGCTGCTCGTCGGCCTCGGCGCCGGCGTCGCCCTGGTGCTCACCCGGGCGAGCCTGGCCGAGGGGGCCGACGACCCGGCCGACGTCGAGGCGGGGACGGGGCTCCCGGTGCTCGCGACGGTGCCGCACAGCGACGCGCAGAACAAGGTGGAGCGCGCGGAGAGGCGCGGCCACGGGGCGCCGCTCTCGGCGCTCGATCCCGCCGACCTCGCGGTCGAGAACCTGCGCAGCCTGCGCACGTCGCTCGTCTCGGCGCTCTCCACGGCACGGAACAACATCGTCTCCATCGACGGTCCGACCCCCGGCGTCGGCAAGTCGTTCGTGTGCGTGAACCTCGCCCACCTCCTCGCCGCCGCGGGGCGGCGCGTCCTCGTGGTCGACGCCGACATGCGCCGGGGCCACCTGCACCGTCAGTTCGGGCTCGCCCGCAACCCCGGCCTCTCGGAGATCCTGAGCGGCGAGATCGGCGCGGACGCCGCGATCCGGCATTCGGACGCGCCGGGCCTCGACGTCTTGACCTCGGGGCGCTTCCCGCCGAACCCGGCCGAGCTGCTCGCGTCGGAGGCGTTCAAGCGGCTGCTCGAGGACGTCTCGCGCCGCTACGACGTCGTCCTCGTCGACACGCCGTCGATCCTCGCGGTCACCGACTGTGCCATCATCGCGCGGCTGTCGGGCCTGAACCTGCTCGTCCTCAAGGCGGGAGAGCACCCGGTCGCGGAGATCACGCTCGCGGTCGAGCGGCTCTCCCAGAACGGCATCAAGATCCAGGGCGCCATCCTGAACGACGTCCGCGCCGCGAACGGGCGGTATGGTCGGCACGGTCGTTACCGGCGCTACGAGTACCGGCGCACCGCCGACGAATGAGGCCGGAGCGCGCCGCGCGGAGAATCGCATGAGCCACGCATCGTCGAGCTGGCAAGCCGCGGTGGACGAGCTCCGCCGCCGGCCGCGGACCTGGCTCGTCACGGGCGCCGCGGGCTTCATCGGCTCGCACCTCGTCGCCCGGCTCCTCGAGCTCGACCAGCGCGTCGTCGGGCTCGACGACTTCTCCACGGGGAAGCGCGCGAACGTGGACGAGGCGCTCGCGTCGGTCGGGCGAGAGCGAGCGGCGCGCTTCCGGCTCGACGAGGCGGACATCCGCGATCCGGCCGCGTGCGCGCGGGCGACGGCCGGCGTCGAGATCGTGCTGCACGAGGCGGCGCTCGGGTCCGTCCCCCGCTCGATCGCGGACCCGATCCGCACGCACGACGTGAACGTGACCGGGTTCCTCCGCGTGCTCGCCGCCGCGCGCGACGCGGGCGTCCGGCGGGTCGTGTACGCGAGCTCGAGCTCGGTCTACGGCGACCACCCCGCGCTCCCCAAGGTCGAGGAAGCCATCGGCCGCCAGCTCTCGCCTTACGCCGTGTCGAAGCTGGCCGACGAGCGGTACGCGTCGGCGTTCGCGCGCTGCTACCGGATGGAGGTCGTCGGTCTCCGATACTTCAACGTCTTCGGGCCGCGGCAGGACCCGAGCGGCCCCTACGCGGCCGTGATCCCGCAGTGGTTCGCGGCCCTGCTCGGCGGGCGGGAGGTGGAGATCTTCGGCGACGGCGAGACGAGCCGCGACTTCTGCTTCGTCGACAACGTCGTGCAGGCGAACCTGCTCGCCGCGACGACGGACCGGCCCGAGGCGCTCGATCAGGTATTCAACGTCGCGTACGGGGACCGGACCACGCTCAACGGGCTCTTCGACCTCGTCCGCGACCGCGTCGCGTCCCTCAGGCCGGCGGCGGCGTCCTCCCGCCCGGTGTATCGCGACTTCCGCCCCGGCGACGTCCGCCACTCCCTCGCCGACGTGGGCAAGGCGCGCCAAGTCCTCGGCTACGCTCCGACCCACGACGTCCGGCAAGGGCTCGACGCCGCGGCCGGCTGGTATGCGAAGCTGGCCGGCCTCCCCCGAGCGGACGTGACCCCCTCGGCGCCGTCCGTCGCGGATCGCGCGCCGCAGCGCAAGTCGCCGGCGCTCGACCATTCGCCGTAGGTCTGATGCGGGTGTCTCGGGCGGCCCAGCGGCGCCTGGCGCGACGATGCGCTCAGGAGCGGTCGGCGCCGCGCGCCGGCACGGGCGACGTCACGTCGACGCAGCCCGCTCGAAGGGCCAGACGTTGCCGGTCTGGCGCTCGCGCATGCGATCCAGGGCGTCGTACGCGGCGTACTTGTACGCCTCGCCGAGCGTTGGATAGTTGAACACCGCCTCGACGAAGTACTGCAGATCGCCCGCGTGGCTCATGACCGCCGCGCCGGTGTGGATGAGCTCGGAGGCGTGCGGGCCGATGCAGTGGACGCCCAGGATCTTCCCGTCGTTCGCGTCGGCGATGAGCTTCAGGAACCCGACCGCCTCGCCGATCAGGTTCGCGCGGGCGTTCATGGCGAGCGAGGCCTTCCCGACGACGTAGGGGCGCCCCTTCGCCTTCAGCGCTTCCTCGGTCTCGCCGACGGACGAGACCTCCGGGATCGTGTAGATGCCGACCGGCAGGAGCTCAGACACGCGCTGCTTCAGGATCCCGCCGCACGCGTGGCTCATCGCGACGCGCCCCTGGTCCATCGACACCGAGGCGAGGCCGGGGAAGCCGACGAGGTCGCCCGCGGCGTAGATGTGTGGCACCGAGGTCTGGAACTGGGGCGACACCTTGAGCAGCCCGCGCTCGGTGGCCTGGAGCCCCGCCGCCTCGAGGTTCAGCGCCTCGACGTTGCCGATCCGCCCGGAGGCGACGAGGACCTTCTCGGCCACGAGCCGCGAGCCCTCGGCGAGCGTGACGAGCACGTCCTTCTCGCCCACCTCGAGGTGGGTGGCGCGCGTCCCGTGGTACAGGTCGATACCCGCCATCGCGAACAGGTCCTGCATGGCGTGGGAGACCTCGGCGTCGAGGAACGGCAGCAGCCGCTCCTTCGAGTCGACGAGCGAGACCTTCACGCCGAGCGCGGCGAAGAGCGACGCGTACTCGGAGCCGGCGACGCCGCCGCCGAGGACGGCGAGCGAGCGCGGCACGTGGTCGAGCAGCAGGATCGAGTCCGAGTCGTAGACGCGGATGTTGTCGATCAGGTACTGCGGCGGGTGGAACGGCCGCGTGCCGGTCGCGAGCAGGACGACGTCGGCCTGGAGGTCCTGCGTCCCACCGCCGTCCGCGACCGTCACCCGGATCGTGTGCGGATCGACGAAGCTCGCGACGCCTCGGAGCACCTCGACGCCGGCGCGGACCAGCGCGTCGCGGATGCGGGAGTGCTCGCGGGCGGTGACGAGGCCGCGGCGCCCCATGAGCTCGGGGATGGTCACGGTGCCGGAGACGCGCACCTCGATGCCGTGCGCGTCGCGGCTGCGGGCCTGCTGGATCGCGAGAGCGGTCTCGCGGAGCGCCTTCGACGGGATCGTCCCGGTGTTCGCCGAGGCGCCGCCGGGGACGGCCTCCTTCTCGACGAGGCAGACCTTCTTGCCCGCCCGCGCGGCCTCGATCGCGCCGTTCTCGCCGGCGGGGCCGGACCCGATGACCACGACGTCGTAGTGGAGCATGCGGGTCGCCTTATAATGCGCCGCGCCCGAGAGTTCGATAAGGTTCACGTCCCCCGTGCAGAACACCCCCAAGAACCCGGCGCTCCGCGCAGTCCAGAAGAACCTCATGGTGGAGCTCGACGAGCGCCGTCGCGCCCTCGTCCAGGCCGGAAAGCGCCTGTTCGACTTCGGGCTCGGCGACCCGAAGGAGCCGACTCCGCCCTTCCTCCGCGAGGCGCTCCGCGCCGCGGTGCCCGAGGTGTCGCAGTACCCGAGCGCGTT
>Ga0318496_10001021_pt1 | contig 10716 bp, 10 predicted proteins | sample GRESIP109b1f22_FD_203296 | JGI IMG/M metagenome (GOLD analysis project Ga0318496, IMG submission 203296) | Tropical soil microbial communities from Luquillo Experimental Forest, Puerto Rico - GRE.SIPMG.109b1f22 | ecosystem: Environmental > Terrestrial > Soil > Tropical forest > Bulk soil... | reverse complement strand
AGGTGCCGCTGGACGAGCTCGTCGGCGCGCCCGCGCCCGGCGACCCCCGGTTCCGCCCCCGGCCGGTGCGGCGGAACGGGCGCACGCTCATCCCGCTGTCCAAGCGGCCGGGCGGGATCCGCGCCTACAAGATGCTCGTCCCGGCGGGCGAGCCCGCGGGCGAGCAGAAGAGCCACGAGGGCTACGAGTGGATGTACGTGCTGTCCGGGCGGCTACGGCTGCGGCTCGCCGAGCACGACTTCGTCATGAAGCCGGGGGAAGCCGCCGAGTTCGACACGCGCGTCCCGCACTGGTTCGGCAGCGCCGGGACGGAGCCCGCCGAGCTGTTGGTCCTGTTCGGGCCGCAGGGCGAGCGCATGCACGTCCGGGCCCGGCCGCGCGGCCGGGGCTGAGCCGGCCGCGCGGCCCGGGGTCGTGCGGCCGGCTCAGGGGCTGGCGCCCATGCGGTCCATCAGGTCCGATGCCGTTATCCCGTGCGCCGCGCAGAACTGGTTCATGGTCTGGGTGTCGACCGGGTCGGGGAGGGTGGCCTCGGCTTCTTCGGCGAGCTCGTCCAGCCCGGCCCGGCGAAGCAACCTGACGATCTGCTGGCGGGAAAGGTTCACGGGGGACACCTTCTTACAGATCCTGGCTCCCGGCTTCCTGTGCCAGAAGCCTGCCATGTCCCACCCTAAAACCAGGGGCCGGAAGGGCGCGTCCGGCGGGTGGAATATAAGCGGGGTACAGTCCGTTTAGCTGGCCATGCACAGTATACGCAGGCTCGCGGTGCTCGGCGCGGGCCACGTCGGGCCGGTCATCGCGCGGCTGGCCATCCGGGCCGGTTATCCGGTGGCCATCGCCACCTCGGGTGACCCGGAGGACATCGCGCTGATCACCGAGCTGGTCATTCCCGGCGCAGAGCCGCAGTGGGCCAGCGACGCGGTGGCGGACGCGGACACCGTGGTGCTCGCGATGCCGCTGCACCGGTTCCCTGACGTCGATCCCGGGCTGCTCACCGGCAAGCTCGTGGTCGACGCGATGAACTACTGGCCGGCCAGCGACGGCGTGCTGGAGGCCTTCGAGGCCAGTGTCCGCGGCGGGAGGGGCAGCAGCGAGGTCGTGGCCCGGCGGCTGGCCGGCTCGGCCGTGGTCAAGGCGCTCAACCACATCGGCTACCACGAGCTCGAGGACCGGGCGCGGCCGGCCGGCGCCCCGGACCGGCGGGCGGCCGGCCTCGCGGGCGACGATCCCGCGGCGGTCGCCGCCGTCGCGGACCTGACCGACCGGATCGGCTACGACCCGGTCCGGCTGGGGAGCCTGCGGGCGGGCCGGGTGCTGCAGCCGGGCGGGCCGGTGTTCGGCCAGGTGCTGACGTTGCCCGAGTTCGAGCGGGCCGTGGACGAGGATGCGAGGAGCCTGTCATGACGTACACCTTCGGGCTGGACACGTTCGGCGACCGCGAAGGCGAGGCCGGCGGCACGCCGCTGTCGCACGCCCAGACGATCCGCAACGTGGTCGAGGAGGGAGTGTTCGCCGAGCGGGCCGGCCTGGATTTCTTCGGTATCGGCGAGCACCACACGGACTACTTCCCGATGCCGGCCGGGGACGTGGTCCTGGCCGCGATCGCGGCCCGGACGGAACGGATCCGGCTCGGCTCCGCCGTCACCGTGCTGAGCTCCGACGATCCGGTCCGGGTGTTCCAGCGGTACTCCACGCTGAACGCGGTCTCCGGCGGGCGGGCCGAGGTCATCCTCGGCCGCGGGTCGAGCATCGAGTCGTTCCCGTTGTTCGGCTACGACCTGGCCGACTACGAGGAACTGTTCGACGAGAAGGCCACACTGTTCGCCGAGCTGCTCAAGGGCGGACCGGTCACCTGGGACGGCAAGACCCGCGCGCCGCTGCTGAACCAGGACGTGGTGCCGCACCTGGAGTGGGGCCCGTTCCCGGTGTGGATCGGCGTGGGCGGCAACCCGCAGTCGGTGATCCGCGCCGCCCGGCTCGGGTTCTCGCTGGCGCTGGCCATCATCGGCGGCCCGCCGGCCCGGTTCGCCGCGTACTCGGAGCTGTTCCGGCGAGCCCTGGAGAAGTTCGGCCGGCCGCCGCGGCCGGTGCTGGTGCACTCGCCGGGCCATGTCGCGGCCACCGACGAGCAGGCGAAGGCGGAGTTCTGGCCGGCCTGGCGGGACACCATCGCCCTGGTCGCCGAGGAGCGCGGCTTCGCGATCCCCACCGAGGCGTCGTTCGACCGGGAGACCGGCCCGGACGGGGCACTGTACGTCGGCTCCCCCGAGACCGTGGCGCGGAAGATCGCCGCGAACCTGCGTGTCCTGGAGGCCTCCAGGTTCGACCTGAAGTACGGCCTTCCGGGCCTGACGCACGATCAGCTCATGACCACCATCGAACTGTACGGCCGGCAGGTCGTCCCGCGGGTCCGCGAACTGCTCGGCTGACCCGGTCAGGGCACGGGCTGGGCCGGCAGGGACGCGGCGGTGGCATGCCCGCACAGCGACCCCCAGGATCCGGTGCACGTGCCGGGGCCGCTGGCGCGGCTACTGGCCAGGGCCGCCGCGATCAGCGTGAGGGTGGTGACCAGCCACACCAGCAGCATCGTCCGGCCCACGCCCAGCCGCTGGTACAGCCGGCGGCTGCGCCGCGCGCCGCGCTGGACCGCCTGCCGCGAGACGGCCTGGATCTTCTCCCGCACCGGCATCGCCTCGCCGGCCGCCAGCCGGGTGAACATGGCCAGCCGCGCGACCAGCGCGGGGTCGGAGTCGGCCAGGCCTTCTTTGATCGAGTCCAGGGCGTCTTGCTCCCACGCGCTCAAGCTCATCGCGGTCCCCTCCATCGCCTCGCGGTGGCCTGAACGGTCGCGTCGTGGAGAGCATTGCGGTCAGGCGTCATCTGCTAGGTCAGCGTCATCGCGTCCCGTCAGGATATACAGCTCAGGAAGCGGATCCGCCGGTGGCCAGCCGCATGAGGTCGGTATCGAGGTCGATGGCGGTCTCGGTGCCGCCCGCGCTGCCGTATTCGTGCTGGTAGCTCTGCCAGGACTCGTCCTTGATCTGGTCGGCGAAGCCGCTCTCCATCAGCAGCACGAGCTCGCGCCCGGCCCGGTCGATGCGGGTGTCCAGGGCCGGGTCACTCCAGTCCTCCGGGGCGGCGAACAGCGAGGTCGGCGCCGTCATCGTGCGCAGGTAGGCGAACATCGGGCGCATCGCCTCGTCCGCGACCAGGGCGTGCCGGGCGGTCCCGGCGGTCGCGGCGAGCACCACGGGCTTGGCGATGAGCAGGTCGTTGTCCAGCACACCGAAGAACGAGGTGAACAGGCCGCTGGGACCGGCCTTGTAGACCGGCGCGGCGGCGATGATGCCGTCGGCCTCGCCGAGCGCGGTGATGGCCTGCTTCAGCTTCGGCGTGACCAGCTGGGAGACCAGCGCGGTGGTGATGTCGGCGGCGATCTCGCGCAGCTCGATGACGCTGACGGTCACCGGGTGCCCGTGCCGGGCCGCCAGGGCGGTGACCCGGTCGGCGGTGCGGTCGGCCAGCAGCCGCGTCGAGGAAGGGTCGCTCGTGCCGGCGCTGACTACGACGAGCCGGAACCGTTCGGCTTCGGTGGGAACGGTCATGGGATCGGGACCTCACTCTTGTCGTTGGCCCAGGCCAGTTTCCGGCAGATCGTTTCCAGTTGGGCCATTTCACCGCGGGTCAGCCCGGCGGTCATGGCGCGGGCCACGCCGCGGGCGTGCCGGCGCCCGATCTCGCGCTGCCGGGCCCGGCCGGCGCTGGTGAGCGACAGCCGGAGGCCGCGCCCGTCGGCGGGGTCGGCGTGCCGCTCGACCAGGCCGCGCTCGGCCAGCCGGTCCACCAGGCGGGACAGGGCCGGCTGGCTGAGCAGGACGTGCCGGTTCAGCTCGCTCAGCCGCAGGGGTTCGGGGCACTTGGACAGCGTGTAGAGGACGTCGTACTCCCGCATGGAGACGTCGGCCCAGATGTCCTCGGCCGCGAACTGCTTCATCAGGGTGGCGTGCGCGGTGAGCAGCGCCTCCCACGCGTCGTTGGCGAGGTTCGGCTGGGCGGTCATCACAGCTCCGGGTACTCGGCCTGGTACTGCGCGTCGGTGTCCTGGTAGGGGGACGCGCCGGTGACGTTGTCGCCGCGGTTCGCGTTCGGCCGCGGCTGGCGCGGAGCCTGATCGCCGTACCTGGCCTTGACCAGGCTGGCGTGGGTGGGCGCCTCCGGCGTCTGCGGGTCCTGCCGGGCCGCGATCTCCTTGCGCAGCACGGGCACGACCTCCTCGCCGAGCAGGTCGAGCTGGTCGAGCACGGTCTTCAGCGGCAGGCCCGCGTGGTCCACCAGGAACAGCTGGCGCTGGTAGTCACCGAAGTGCTCGCGGAAGGTCAGGGTCTTGTCGATGACCTCCTGCGGGCTGCCCACCGACAGCGGGGTCAGGTCCATGAAGTCCTCCAGGGACGGCCCGTGGCCGTAGACCGGCGCCTCGTTGAAGTAGGGCCGGAACTCGCGGATCGCGTCCTGCGACTTCCTGGCGATGTACGCCTGGCCGCCCAGCCCGACGATGGCCTGCTGCTCGGTGCCGTGACCGTAGTGGGCATAGCGCTGCCGGTAGAACCTGATCAGGCGCTGGTAGTGCTCCTTGGGCCAGAAGATGTTGTTGGCGAAGTAACCGTCGCCGTAGTAGGCCGCCTGCTCGGCGATCTCGGGGGTGCGGATCGAGCCGTGCCAGACGAACGGCGGCACGTCGTCAAGCGGCCGCGGGATCGACGTGAAGCCCTGCAGCGAGGTGCGGAACTTGCCCTCCCAGTCCACCACGTCCTCCCGCCACAGCCGGTGCAGCAGGTTGTAGTTCTCCAGCGCCAGTGGCAGGCCCTGCCTGATGTCCTGGCCGAACCACGGGTACACCGGGCCGGTGTTGCCGCGGCCGAGCATCAGGTCCATCCGGCCCTTGGACAGGTGCTGCAGCATCGCGTACTCCTCCGCGATGCGCACCGGGTCGTTCGTCGTGATCAGCGTGGTGCTCGTGGTAACGATGAGCTTCCTGGTGGTGGCGGCGATGTAGGCCAGCAGCGTGGCCGGCGAGGACGAGAAGAACGGCGGGTTGTGGTGCTCGCCGATCGCGAACACGTCAAGACCCACCTCTTCGGTCTTCTGCGCGATCTGGGTGATCGCATCGATCCGTTCGGCCTCGCTGGGCGTCTCGCCCGACACTGGGTCCCGGGTGATGTCACTAACCGAGAAGATCCCGAACTGCATGCCATTCCTCCGATATATGCGTTTGCATGTACCTGAACCGATGAGGGCCGCCGGCTATTCCGGGCGGACCGTATTGGCGACTGGGGGCTTGGCGGCGGGCCTGCGATCTCCACACAGGACGGCAGGCCGGCGTTTCCGCGGAAACGCTTCACAATTGCACAAGCTGTTTCCGCGGAAACGCCCGCGCTATGGCGACGGTGATTCGCAAACCCGGACAAATCGGACAATAGCGGCCCCTCCATTAGTATCGGCCCTGCCATCGGGGTACTACGCGGGCAAGAAAACAGACTTTGGTCACTCTGGCCCCGGCCCAGCGTCGCGCATACGACGTGGATGCCACAGCCATGCTGTTTGAGCGACGTGGATGTGGCATCCACGCCTTATGAAGGGGCGCTCCAGGGTGGAGGGCAGATATCACGGGTCACGGGAGTGCGCCAGGAGCGCAGGGGCATCAGAGGGCATCGCCTGGGGGTGCCCGTGACGTCGCGGGGCTGGCGCCCGTGACGTCGCGGGGCTGGGGCGCGTGACGCCGCGGGGCTGGCGCGCGTGACGCTGCGGGAATGCGCGGGCCGTGCGGGTTATACTCGTTGGACGAGTTTAATTGCCCCGGGGCGGCGGCTGGAGGTGACGACGAGCGGATGTCGTGGCGGGCGCTGCTGCTGGAGACGGTGCACGGGGCGCCGGGGATCGCGCGGGCGGACGCGGCCCGGCAGCTCGGGATGAGCAGCGGCCTGGCCACTGAGACCACGGCCCGGCTGGTCTCGTCGGGGCTGCTGGCCGAGCGGCCGTTGCCCCCGGGAGGGCAGCGCGGGCGCCCGACGACGTCGCTGCACCCGCACCCCCGCGGCCCGGTGGTCGCCGCCGCGGCGATCACGCACGAGACCTGGCGTGTCGCCGCGGTCCAGCTGGGCGGGACGATGCTGGCCGCGGCCGTGCGCCCGCACCGGCGCGATCAGCGTGAGGTGCTCCCCGCCGTGAGCGCCGAGCTGGAGGTCCTGCACCGGAGGTTCGGGTCGCGGATCCAGGCGGTGGCCGTGGCGGTGCCGGGCACGGTCATCGGCAGCACGCTGGTGCACGCGCCGAACCTCGGCTGGCACGACGTGGACCTGTCGGTGCTGTGGCCCCACTACGGATCCGGCCGGGGCTGGTTCGTCGCGGGCAACGACGCCACCCTGGCCGCGGTCGCCGAAGCACAACGCGGCGCGGCGGCCGGAGCGGGGGCGGCGCTGCACCTGTACGTGGATGCCGGTGTCGGCGGGGCAATGCTCAACGCGGGACGGGCCGTCCTGGGGGCGCACGGGATGGCCGGGGAGTTCGGCCACATGCCGTTCGGCGACCCCGGGCTGCGCTGCGCGTGCGGGGCGATGGGCTGCTGGAACACCAGCCTCAACGGGTACGCGGTCGCCCGCCTGCTGGGTGATCCGCCGCCGCGGGACGAAGTCGGCTACCTGCGCGGCGTGCTGGCCGCGGGCCGGGCCGGCCAGCCCGGCGCGCTCGGCGCGCTGGGCCAGGTCGCCCGGTCGCTCGGGCGTGGCACCGCGGGGCTGGTCAACGCGCTTGACCCGCACGTCGTCACGGTCGGCGGCCTCGGCCGCGACCTGCTCGAGCTGGCCGGCGAGCCCGCCGTGCAGGCCTACCTGGCCGGCCTGATGGCGTTCCGCGCGCCCGCGCCGCCGCTGGTCCCGGCCCGGCTCGGTGACGAGGCGCCGCTCGTCGGCGCCGCCGAGGAGGCTTTTTCCCTGGCGCTCTCCGACGAGGGCCTGAAGAACTGGGCCGGCCGCGATCACCGGGAGGAATGATGGAGCTGAGCCAGGTGCGGGCGGTCCTGCTCGACATGGACGGCACGCTGGTGGATTCCGACGCGGCGGTCGAGCGCGCCTGGCGAACCTGGGCTCGCGAGTACCACGTCGACCGCGGGCCCGCCGTCCCGCTGATCGCGCACGGCATGCCCGCCCTGGGCAACGTCCGCCGGCTCCGGCCGGACCTGTCCGGGGACGAGGCCGCGGCGGCCGCCCGGCGCCAGCTGGCGCTGCAGTACGACGACGTGTCTGACGTGACCGCGGCCCCGGGAGCCCGCGAGCTGCTCGGCGAGCTGGACCGGCGGGGCCTGCCCTGGGCGGTGGTGACCAGCGCCGACCCCACGCTGGCCCGGGTCCGCCTGGCCGCGGCCCGGATCAGGCCCGCGCTGCTGGTCACGTCCGAGGACGTGCGGGCGGGCAAGCCCGACCCCGAGGGCTACCTGCTGGCCGCCCGCGAGCTCGGCGCCGACCCGGGCCGGTGCCTGGTGGTGGAGGATGCCGAGGCCGGCGTCAGGGCCGGGCGGGCGGCCGGCGCCACGGTGGCGGCGCTCAAGGGCGTCCCGGCCGATATCCAGATCGCCGACCTGTACCAGCTGAGAACGCTGCTGCTCCAGGCGTGCGTCACGCGGAGAACCTGAGCGTATAGCCGACCGTACGGGCCGCGAGGCTGTGTCCGGGCGGCAGTTCCGGCCCGCAGGAGCCGCTCCCGATGCCGTGGTGGGCGGCGTCGAGGTGGAGGTGGGTCCGGACATCCGGGACCAGGTCGGGCGTGTGCGTGGCCGCGGTGAGCAGCTCCGGCGACCAGCGGCGGACGGCGAAGTCGAAGTGCGGGTCGCCGGTCACGGTCAGGGCCTGCCCGGCGGCGCCGGTCACGGTCAGGTTCCGGGCGTGCATGCGGTTGCCGTTCTCCTGGGGCCGGACGTACGGGGTGGCGAGCTCGGCGGCGGGTACGGTGAACCTTCCGACGCGGGTGGCGTGGTACGTGTCCCGGTAGGCCTCGCCTGGGCCGCGGCCGAACCAGCTCACCTCCTCGACGACCGCGTCGAGCACCAGCCGCAGCCCGATCTTGGGCAGCGGGCAGGGCCAGGCGCCGTCGGGCGCGACGTGGACGGACAGCAGGCCGTCGGCGTGCCAGGTGAGGGTGGCCAGCAGGCCGAAATCGGCGCCCGCGGGCGCGATCCTCAGCCGGGTGGACAGCGCGTTCTCGCCGCGCTGGACGGCGATGATCCGCCGCTCCAGCCGGTCCAGGCCCGCCCGGCGCCACGCGCCGGCGACCCGGACGTCGTTGTCGGTCGGCGCTCGCCAGAAGTCGGGGAAGGCCGACTGGACCGCGAACGGGCCCAGGCGGCGCAGCTCGCCGGTGTCGCCGTCGAGGACGGCGCAGCCCAGCGTGAGCTGGCGCTCGCCGGCGGCGGTCACGGTCACGGGCGCGGTCACGGGCGCGGTCACGGGCGCGGGGGCGATGGGGCCGGGCCCGTTCGGCTTCCTGGGCTGGGTCAGTTGCGCCTGGCCGAACCCGACCTCGTGACCGGCCGCGGCCCACGGGGTGTCCGCGGCCAGCGACGCGGTGACGGTCAGCCAGCGCTCGTCTTCCGGCGCCGCCGCCGTGCTATCGGTCAGTGCCCTCGGGAAGCCGACGCTGGCCACGGCTCCGGCCGGCACGGCCGGGACCTCCAGGTCGCCCGCCGCGACGAGCATCCCGCCGTCCTCGACCGCCCAGCCGAAGCGGTAGCCCCGCGTGCTCGCGGCGTGGTGCCGGTTCGCCACCGTAATGCTCCGGGCGCCGGGATCGATCGTGATCCCGACCGGCGAGAACACCGCCTTGACCTCGAGCAGCCCGGGAGAAGGGGTGCGGTCGGGGAAGACCAGGCCGTCGATGACGAAGTTGCCGTCGTGCACGCGCTCGCCGAAGTCGCCGCCGTAGCCGAAGTACCGTTGGGCCGCCGGGGTGAGCTGGGTGATCCCGTGGTCGATCCATTCCCAGATGAACCCGCCGTGCAGGCGCGGGTGCCGGTCGAACAGCTCGGTGTATTCGGCCAGGCCGCCCGGCCCGTTGCCCATGGCGTGCCCGTACTCGCACAAGATCATGGGCAGGCGGCGGCGGTGTTCGTCGTGCTCGGGGTTCGCGGTGATGGGTTCCTGGTGGCGGCCGATCGCGTCGAGCTCGCCGTACCCGGCGTACATCCGGCTGTAGACGTCGGCGTAGAAGGCGTCTGGCTCGCCCTCGTAGTGGACCAGCCGGCCCGGGTCGCGACCGCGGATCCACGCGGCCATCTGCTCGAGGTTGCCGCCGGTGCCCGCCTCGTTGCCCAGCGACCAGATGATCACGCTGGGATGGTTCTTGTCCCGCTCGACGGTGCGCTCGATGCGGTCCAGGTAGGCGGGCAGCCACCGGGGATCGCCGCTGGGGTTGTTCCGCCAGCCCGCGGAGGCGAAACCGTGGGTCTCCAGATCGCACTCGTCGATCACCAGCAGCCCGTACTCGTCGCACAGGTCGAGGAACCGCGGGTCCGGCGGGTAGTGGCTGGTCCGGACCGCGTTGATGTTGTGCCGTTTCATCAGCACGATGTCGGCCCGCATCGTGGCCTCGTCCAGGCTGCGGCCGGTTTCGGGGTGCCACTCGTGCCGGTTCACGCCGCGGAATTGGATGGTGCGCCCGTTGAGCCGGATCTGCCCGTCGCGGACCTCGATGCGGCGGAACCCGATCCGGAAGCCGATGTCGCCGCCTGCGCTGGTCAGGACCGCGGAGTACAGCCGGGGATGTTCGTCCGACCAGGGCTCGGCGTCCGGGATCCGGTGTTCGGCGTCCGGCTCGGCGCCGGCGAGGCCGAGTTCCGGCACCGAGAGCACGGCCGGGCGGTCGGTGTCGAGCCTGAGGATGCCGACGCCGAGGCCGGCGTCGTAATCGGCGTGCACGAAGAAGTCCCTCACCGTCCCGGCCGGCTCGTTGATCAGGGTCACGCCGCGGAAGATGCCGGACAGCCACCACATGTCCTGGTCCTCGAGGTAGGACCCGGCCGACCACTGGTGCACGCGGACCGCCATGACGTTGTCTTCAGGCCTAACGAGGCGGGTGACATCGAACTCCCGGACCAGCCGGCTGCCCTGGCTGTGGCCTACGGCCGCGCCGTTGACGAACACGGCGAAGCACGAGTCCACCCCGTCGAAGCGGACGGTGGCCGACCCGCCGAAGTCCCAGCCCGGCGGCAGCGTGAAATGCCGCCGGTACTCCCCGGCGGGGTTGCGGTCGGGAACATGGGGCGGGTCGACCGGGAAGGGATAGGTCACGTTGGTGTACGCCGGGGCGCCGTACCTGGGCGGGCCGGGAAGGCCGGCCAGCTGCCACGACGAGGGCACCGTGATGTCGTCGAACCGGCTGTCGTCGAAGTCCGTGGCCTCGAATCCCGCGGTCAGGTCGCCCGGGCCCCGGCCGTAGCGGAACTTCCAGGTCCCGTCCAGGCTGAGCTGGATGCTCCCGATGGCCTGCGATGCGCGCGCCGGGGCGAAGCCCTGCCCCGGGCCGAACGACTCGACGTAGCCCAGGTCGCCGGGCGAAATCCCATCGCTCATGCGGGTGACCTTTCGTATCCGGGCGTACTGATTGTGGGCGAGCAGCCGCATGACGGCGTCTCTCCTGGTGTTCCTGCGCTCCGAGTGTACTGTCGTGACT
>Ga0318496_10001012_pt1 | contig 10746 bp, 10 predicted proteins | sample GRESIP109b1f22_FD_203296 | JGI IMG/M metagenome (GOLD analysis project Ga0318496, IMG submission 203296) | Tropical soil microbial communities from Luquillo Experimental Forest, Puerto Rico - GRE.SIPMG.109b1f22 | ecosystem: Environmental > Terrestrial > Soil > Tropical forest > Bulk soil... | reverse complement strand
GGGCGCGGAGCATGCCGCGGGGGCCGGAGAGCTTCGCCATCGCAGCCTTCATGGCACGGCGGCTACAGCATCGCCACCGGGTCCACGTCGAAGCGCACGTCGGCGCCGCCGGGCGGCCGGTGCGCCACCGGCTTCAAGGCGGCGTGCGCGCGGCGGAGCGCCGCAGGATCCGGCCCCCGGAACAGGAGCTGCCAGCGGAACCGGCCGCGCAGCTTCTCGAGCGGCGCCGGCGCAGGCCCGAGCATCGAGAGCCCAGGGGTCGCGTGCACCGCGTGCCGGCCGGCCTCGCCGAGCGCCTCGGCGGCCCGCCGCGCGCCGCCCTCGGACCCCTCCACGCGCACCGCGAGGAGCCGGCCGCAGGGCGGATAGCCGCAGCGCTCCCGCACCGCGAGCTCGCCCTCGGCGAAGCGCGCGTAGTCGTGCTCGCGGGCGCACACGATCGCCGGCGACGCCGGGTGGTAGGTCTGCACGAGCACGCGCCCCGCCTCGCCGCCGCGGCCGGCGCGGCCCGCCACCTGCGCGAGGAGCTGGAACGTGCGCTCGGCGGCGCGGAAGTCGGGCAGGGCGAGCGCGGTGTCCGCGAGCACCACGCCCACGAGCGTGACGCCGGGGAAGTCGTGCCCCTTCGTCACCATCTGCGTTCCGACGAGCACGTCCACCTCGCGCCGCGCGAAGCGCGCGAGCACCTCCGCCACCTCGGCCGCGCTCCCGACGGCGTCGCGGTCGAGCCGCAGCACGCGCGCCGACGGCAGGACCCCGCGGAGCGCCGCCTCCACCTGCTCGGTCCCGACCCCCACGCCCTGGCACGGGCCGCCGCCGCACGCGGGGCAGGTGGCGGTGGGCCGCTCGGTGCGGCCGCAGTAGTGGCACACGAGGAGCCCGCGCCGCCGGTGCCAGGTGAGCGCCACCGCGCACTGCTCGCAGCGGGCCTCGTGACCACAGCTCTCGCAGAGCACGAGGGTGTCGAAGCCGCGCCGGTTCAGGAACAGGATCGACTGTTGCCCGGCGGCGAGCGTCGCCGCGAGCGCGTCGACGAGCGGCGGCGAGAGGAGGCCCACCGGGCGCGGCGCGCCGCGGAGCTTCGCGAGGTCCACGACCTCCACCGCCGGCAGCGCGCGGCCGTCCACGCGCTCCGGCAGCGGGACGAGCCGGTACTTCCCGCGCCGCGCGTTCTCGAACGACTCGAGCGACGGCGTCGCCGAGCCGAGCACCACCGGCGCGCCGGCGCGCCGCGCGCGGACCACCGCGAGGTCGCGCGCCTGGTAGGCCGGTCCGTCCTCCTGCTTGAACGACGGGTCGTGCTCCTCGTCCACGACCACGATGCCGAGGTCCTTCACCGGCGCGAAGATCGCGCTGCGCACGCCCACGCAGATGCGCGCCGCGCCGTGGCGGAGCCGGAGCCACTCGGCGTGGCGCTCGGGGGGCGTGAGGCCGGAGTGGAGCAGCGCCACCTCGTCGCCGAAGCGCGCGCGGAAGCGGCCCGCGAGCTGGGGCGTGAGCGCGATCTCGGGGACGAGCACGAGCGCGCCCTTGCCGGCGGCGCGCGCGCGGGCGATGGCCTGGAGGTAGACCTCGGTCTTGCCGGAGCCGGTGACGCCGTGGAGCAGGATCGGCGCGAAGCCGCCGAGCGAGCCCACGATGGCGTCGAGCGCGGCGGTCTGCGCGGGCGTGAGCGGGAGCGGGGCCGAGCCGGACGAGGAGGGCAGGAGCGTCGCGGCGCCGCCGGCCGCGCGGGCCTCGGTGTCGAGCGACGCGAGCCCCTGCTTCACGAGCGCGAGGAGCGCCGGGCGGTAGCCCGGGAACGCGGCCCGGAGCTCCTCCACCGGGATCCGGCCGCGGGCGAGGAGGTACTCGAGCACGGCGTGGCGTGCCTTCGCGCGGCGCGCGAGCGCCGGCAGCGCTTCCGCCGCGCCCGCTTCCGGTGCGGCCCACTCCACCGCCCGGCGGGTCGGCGCCTCGGCCCCCTTCCTCGCGTTCAGCCCAGGGGGGAGCGCCGCCCGGAGGAGCTCGCCCGGCGGAACGAGGTAGTAGTCCTCGGCCCAGCGGACGAGCTCGACGAGCTCCGGCGTGAAGAGCGGGAAGGGATCGAGCACCGCGAGCACGTCGCGGAGCTCGAAGCGCTCGGGCGCGGCCGCGGGGAAGCCGACGACGTAGCCGGTGGCTCGCCGGCTCTTGCCGAACGGCACCGCCACCCGCCGGCCGAGGGTCACCTCCGCCGCGAGCGCGTCCGGTACACGGTAGGTGAACGTTCCGCGGACCGCGGCGGCGACGGCGACCTCGACGAGCACGGGGCGAGTGTACCAGCCGAGGGTGCGCGGGCGGGGCGGGGCCCGAACAGCGCTGCGGAGCAGCGCCCGCGGGACGGCGCGCGAGCCGAAGGCGAAGCGCGCCAGGGACCCGCTGCGCGGGGTGGGGCGTCATCGAAGCCTGGGCGGCTCTGCCGGCGGGGCGGGGGCGCAGCCCCCGTCCGATCAGAGCAGGCTGTCCGGGATCTTGGCGCCGGGGCCGACCCGGTCGATCGCGAACCGCGCCTCCAGCGCGTCGTCGTGATGGACCTCGATCGCGCGCGGCCAGAGGTCGCTCGCCACCGGCGGCGGCGCCACCCTCTCGCCGGCGGCCGCGGGCGCGGGCACGGGGTAGTCGAGGAGCCTCACGTCACGGCGCGCGCCCGCCACGTCGGCGACGAGCCGCATCGGGACCACGAGCTGCTTGTCGATCCAGGCCTGCGGCCGGCTCTCCTTCGCGTGGCCGCCGAGCACGTAGGCGACGCGCGCGCCGAGCCGGCCGAGGGTGACCTCCTGCACCGCGACCCCGCGCCCCGCGAACGAGCGCACGAGCGCGTCGGGCGTCGCCGGCCCGAGGAGCGCGCACGCGCCCTCCGCGAGCGCGGCCGCGCCGGGATACCGGTCGAGCCCACGCTGGCTCGCGACGTGGCCGCCGCGGACGATCGCGTACGGCCGCTCGGGAGATCCCACGAGCTCGAGCCGGCAGCGGCCACCCTTCACCCACAGCACCGCGGCGGTGGGCGCCGTCGCGCCGGTGCTGAAGGTGCCACGCAGCTCGCCCGACTGGGCCGCCGCGTCCGCGCGGCGCTTCGCCGCGAGCCGGAGGATCGCCGCCGACGGGAGCACGTAGGCGGTGACGGGGAGGGCGAGCGCGATGGCCGCTGCGGCGATGGCGACGCGGAGTCGCCGGCTCACCGCGTCACCTCGCGCAGCCACGGGAGGAGCTGATCGCGGAGCTCGCTCCGCTTCAGCGCATAGGCCACGTTCGCCTTCAGGTACCCCACCCGGTCGCCGGCGTCGTACCGCTGCCCCTCGAAGCGGTAGCCGAGCAGCCCCTCCTCGCGGGCGAGCACGGCGAGCGCGTCGGTGAGCTGGATCTCGCCGCCCGCGCCGGGCGTCACGCCCTCCAGGATCTCGAACACCCGCGGCGGCAGCACGTAGCGGCCGATGACGGCCATGTTCGACGGCGGATCCTTCTTGGGCTTCTCGACGAGCCGCTCGATCCGCATCGTCCGGTCGTCCAGCATCCGGCCGGCGGCGATGCCGTACATCGAGGTCTCCTCGGGCGGCACCTCCATGAGCGCGATGGTGCCGAGCCCGTGCCGGGCGTAGCAGTCGGCGAGCTGCTTCGTGCCGGGGACCGCGGCGTCGATCATGTCGTCGCCGAGCATCACCACGAACGGCTCGTCGCCCACCACGTCCTTCGCGCAGAGCACCGCGTGGCCGAGGCCGAGCGGCTCCTGTTGCCGAATCGTCACCACGTTCGCCATCCGCGCGATGTCGCGGATCTGGTCCCGGAGCCCGGTCTTCCCGGAGCGCTCGAGCTGGCTCTCCAGCTCCTTCGCCACGTCGAAGTGATCGACGATCGAGTCCTTGCCGCGCGCGACGACGAGGATGACGTCGCGCACGCCGGCGGCCACCGCCTCCTCGACGATGTACTGGATCGTGGGCGTGTCGACGATGGGGAGCAGCTCCTTGGGGACCGCCTTGGTGGCGGGCAGGAACCGCGTCCCGAGACCGGCGGCCGGGATCACCGCCTTGCGGACGACCTGGGAAGACATGCGCGAACCCTAGCCCGTCCCCTCCCGACCGCAAAGGTTCGAGTGGGGCCTCGGGTCGGGGGGAGCGCGAGGCGATGGCGGAACCGTCTAGCGCTCGACCGCCTCGGCTTCCCGCTTGCAGTCGATGCAGAGGGTGGTGACGGGGCGGGCCCGGAGGCGGGCGGCGTCGATGGCGGCGCCGCAGGCCGCACAGCGCCCGAAGGTGCCCTCCTCGATGCGCGCGAGCGCCTCCTGGATCTTCGCGATGAGCTTCCGGTCCCGGTCGCGCATCCGGAGCTCCTGGTTCCGGTCGGCCTCGCGGGTCGCGCGATCGTTCGGGTCGGGGATCTCGTCCCCCTCGCGCGCCATCCCGTGCACGGTGGCGGCGCCGTGGCCGACGAGCTCCGCGAGCTGCCGCTCGAGGAGCGTGCGGTAGCGGCTGATCTGGGCCTTGCGCATGGGTTCCTCCTCGCGCGGCGCCGGGGCCATGCCCTCCGGGCCGTACGATGCTACGAGGCTGTGTCGAGCTTTCACAGACCCTTGCCCGGGTCGGAAGCCATCGGTACTGTCGCCCCGTGCCGACGCGCCACCTCGCCGCAGCAGCGCTCCTCGTCGCGATCGCCACCTCGGCCCGCGCGGCCGACCCACAGCCGCCGACCGCGGCCGATCTCTCGGGCGCCCGCGCCGTCGCGCTCAGCGGCGCGCGCGGCCTCGCCGGCGGGAACGAGGCGATCTTCCTGAACGCCGCGTCGCTCGCGGCCCGCCGACGCTACTCGATCGAGGGGCAGTATCAGCTCGACCGCTTCGGCAGCTCGGACGCCGGCCAGTGGTACACGATCTCCGCAGTGGACTCGGTGACCGGCTCGGTCGCGGGCGGCTTCGCGTACTCGCGCATCGCGAGCGGTCCGTCGATCGGCAACGTCGGACACGCATCGATCGCGACGGCGCTCACCTCGAGCCTCTTCGTGGGCGTCACCGGCAAGTACCTCTCGATGTCGGGCGCCGACAACGTGAGCGCCGCCACGATGGACGCCGCGCTCTTCGCGCGTCTCGGCCGGCTCCTGTCCGCCGGCTTCTCCGGCTACAACCTCGTCGACATCCACCACCCGCAGCAGGCTCCGCGCGCGTTCGGCGGCGGTCTGGCGCTGGGGGACGATCGCAGCTTCCACGTCACCGCCGACTGGAAGCGGGACCTCGACCGCAAGATCGGCGCCGACGGCAAGAAGGAGGCGAGCGACTCGTGGGGCGCCGGTCTCGAGTACCTCGTCGACAGCTTCCCGCTCCGCGCCGGGCTCCTGAAGGACAACACCCGCGACCTGAAGGCCTGGAGCGTCGGCGCGGGGTACGTGAGCACGGGTGGCGCGGCGATCGACTTCACGTACCGTCAGTCGATCGACGATCCGTCCGACCGCACCTTCGCCATCGCGCTGAAGCTGTTCATCCTCGAGGGGTAGCTCGAGATCCCCCTCACCCCGACCCTCTCCCCCGCGGGCGGGGGAGAGGGAGCGTGGCGCCGTCACATCGCGTCGGGCAGGACGAACGGCGCGCCCGACGCGCCGTGGGAGCCGCGCCATACCGGCACTCCCCACACCGCCTGCACCCGCTCCGGCGTGAGCACGTCGGCGGGCGCGCCGTCCGCCACGAGCCGGCCCGACGACATCACGACCAGCCGGTCGCACCAGGCCGCGGCGAGGTTCAGGTCGTGGAGCACTGCGACGACGCACAGTCCGCCCCGCGCGGCGACGCGCGCCATCCGCATCGCCCTCACCTGGTGCGCGAGGTCGAGGAACGCGGTCGCCTCGTCGAGGAGCAGCACGCGCGGCTCCTGGGCGAGCGCGCGCGCGAAGAAGACGCGCCGCCGCTCACCGCCGGAGAGCGCGTCGAGGCGGCGGCTCGCGAGGTGCTCGAGGTCGCAGGCCTGGATCGCGCCGTCCACCGCGCCGCGATCGAACCGCCCTGCCAGCGAGAGCAGCCCCTGGTGCGGCGCGCGGCCCATCATCACGACGTCGCGCACCGTGAACCGCGCCGGCGCGCGCGGCTCCTGGGGGACGAGCGCGCAGACGCGGGCCACCGCGCGGCGCGGCGCGGCGTGCGGGTCGAGCCCGGCGAGGCGCACCGTGCCCTCCGTGGGCGCGAGGAGACCGGCTGCGAGCCGCACGAGCGTGCTCTTGCCGGCGCCGTTCGGCCCGAGGAGGCCCACGAGCTCACCCTCGCGGGCGGCGAACGAGACGCCGTCCACCACGCGGGCGCGGCCGTACGAGAACGAGGCGCCGGCCAGCTCGACGATCATCGCCGCGGCTCCGCCGCGTAGACCCCGAACAGCGCCTCCGCGTTGGCGTGATAGACGCGCTCGAGCACCGCGCGCGGCAGGCCGAGGCCGTCGATGGGGTGGTCGTCGCCGGCCACCGGCGCCGGGAAGCCGCGGTCGCGCGTCTCGAAGAACCGGTAGGTGCCGTCGAAGAAGCGGATCATCTGGTCGCGGCCGCCCGCCTCGTCACCGCCGAAGAGCACCGCCGGGTCGCCCCCGGGCAGCTCCACGAAGCGCACGTCGGTGCCGAAGAGGATCCGGTCGGGGTGGGCGAGGAGCGCTGCGCGCGCGGCCTCGGGCGCGCGGCCGAGATCGCCGATCGCGGAGGTCTCGAGGAAGAGGTTCGGGTGCGCGTCGAGGAGCTTCGCCGCGGTGGCGGCGTCGGCGCCGAGGCCGGCGAAGGCAGTTGCGATCACCGGGAGCCGGGGGTTGTGCGCCGCGCGCCGGAGGAGGGCGTCGCGGAAATCCGCGCCGTCGACGACCACCGGCAGGCCGTGCCGCTCGCAGGCCGCGAAGACGGGGTCGAGCGCCGCGGCGTCGAGCGTGACGGTTGCCGGGCCGAGCACGGGCGGGAGCGCGAGCCCCCGCGCGCCGAGCTTCTTCGCCTCCGCGAGTCGCTCCGCCTCGCGCGTCGCCCAGGCCGCACCGCAGCAGCCCGCCGGATCGAGGTTCGCGAGCACCGCGAAGCGTACCGGCTCGCCGCGCCGCGCGGCCGGTCCCTCCGCCTCGCGCGCCGCCGCGATCGAGTCCTCGAGGCCGCCGCCCGGCCAGCCGCCCGAGAGGTTCGCCACCGCGCCGATGCCGCGCGCGCCTGCGAGCCGCGCCGCCTTCTCCAGCGTGGAGGCTGGCAGGTGCTGGTGGACGTCGAACCTCCGGAACGGCGCCGGCTCGAAGGGCAGCTCGGGCGGCCCGGTGGTTCCCGGACGCGCTCGCTCCAGCGCCGCCGGGACGGCGATCGCGAGCGCGATCCCGGCGAGGCAGAGGAGGGTGATCGCGAGCAGGGCGCGGCGCAGTGCGGTCACGGACGCATCCTAGGCTCCTCGCTCGCCGCGGCGCAGCAGCCACAGGAAGAGCGGGCCACCGGCGAAGGCGGTGAGCGCGCCCACCGGGGGCTCGGTGCCGAGCGTCACGAAGAGCACCCGCGCGCAGGCGTCGGCGAGAACGAGGAAGGCGGCACCGAAGAGCGCCGAGGTGGGCACCAGGATCCGATGGTCGGGGCCCGCGATGCGACGCAGCGCGTGGGGCACGATGAGGCCGACGAAGCCGACGAGCCCGGTGAGCGCGACCGCGGCGCCGGTGGCCGCGCTCGCCGCGAGCAGGACGAGCCCGCGCGAGCGGGCCACGTCCACGCCGAGCGAGGCGGCCTCCTCGTCGCCGAGCGCGAGCAGGTTCAGGCGCGCGGAGAGGAGGACGAGCCCGCCGACGGACGCCACGATCGCGGCCGCGGCGACGGCGAGCGTGCCGGGGGTCTCGTAGCCGATCGCGCCCATGAGCCAGTAGAGGAGGCGCGCGGCCTGGTCGGGCGGCACGAGCACCTTCACGAGCGTGATCACCGCCGCCGCGAAGGCGTTGAAGACGACGCCCACGAGGAGCGCCGACTCGGGGATGATCCGGCCTCCGACGCGGCCGAGGGCGAAGACGAGCAGCGTCGCGCCGGCGGCGCCGGCGATGGCGCCGAGCGCCACCGGCGACGCGGACGCGAGGAGCGCGCCGGCGGTCCCGTGGGCCTGCGCCACGAGGGTGGCGGCGAGGAGCACCGACGTGCCGCCGAGCGCGGCGCCGCCGGAGACGCCGAGGACGAACGGCTCGGCGAGCGGGTTGCGGAGCAGGGCCTGGAGCGCGGCGCCGGCGGCGGCGAGTGCGCAGCCCACGCAGGCGCCGAGGAGCGCGCGCGGCACGCGGAGGCCGAGCAGGATCGAGCGGTCGGGTTCCTCGCCCGCGAAGGCGCGCGCGAGCGAGATGGGCTGCGCGCCCACCGCGCACGAGAGCGCGAGGGCGGCCGCGAGGGCGGCCACGCCGAGGACCACGGCGAGGAGGAGGCGGCGCGCGGTCACTGCCGGACCGGAGCCTCGGGATGGAGGGCGCGGAACAGCTCGTCGAGGGCGCGGGTGAGGCGCGGGCCGGGCCGCAGCGCACCGTCGTCCTGGAGGCGCACCACGCGCCCGCGCCGGACCGCCGGGATCGCAGTGAGCCGCGCGAGCCCCTCCTTCGGCTCGAGCACCGCGCCGTCGATCACGACCTCCGGATCGTCCGCGACGGCGCGCTCCACCGGGTACACCGGCCACGGACGCGCGCCCTGCGCCACGTTCGTGGCGCCGAGGAGCCGGAGCAGCTCGTCGGGGTAGCTGCCGGGGCCGGCGACGACGAGCGGCTCCCGGCCGACGACGAAGAGCACGCGCACCGGCTTGAGACCGCGCGCCCGCTCCCGCACCCGCGAGACGTCGGCCTCGAGCCGGGACGCGAGCCGCTCGCCCGCCGGCGCGTCGCCGAGCGCGACCCCTACCACGCGCGCCGCCGCCAGCACGTCGGCGACGCTGACCACGGGGAGCGCGAGCACCGGGATGCCGAGCGCGGCGATCTTCTCGACCGGGGCGATCGCGCCGGCGTCGGTGATCCAGAGGACGAGGTCGGGCCGGAGCGCGAGCACCGCCTCCGGCGATGGATCGAGGAAGCCGCCGACGCGCGGGAGGCGGGCCACCTCCGGCGCGTCGTCGTAGCGGGTGACGCCCACGAGCCGATCCGCGTGCCCCAGCGCGACGACGATGTCGGTGAGCGACGGCGCGAGGGCGACGACCCGCCGCGCCGCGGCGGGCGCCGGCGGACCGAGCCGCACGACGCCGCCGGTGGAGAGGCGTGCCGCCTCGCGCTCGCGCGGGCCCGGCGCCTCGGCGCGCGCCGCCGCCGGAGCGGCGGTGAGCGCGAGGGCGAGCAGGAACGTGTGGATCAGCGCGCGCATGCGAGGGCGGGAACGTAACTCCCCTTGCCCGGCGCGGGCGGGCAGGCGAGCGCCGTGCCGATGAGCGTGGGGTTCGCCAGATCGAACGAGAGGACGTTCCCGCTGTCGGAGGCGCCGGCGTAGACGCGGCCGTCGCAGATCGCGATGCTCGTCGCCGCGTTCGAGAGCGGGATCGGAGTGCCGACGACCGGGGTGCCGGACGCGAGCTCCACCGGCACGACCGCCGCGCCGCTCACGGTCTGGCTCCCGAACAGGTCGTAGAAGCCGCAGGCGATCCAGAGCTTGGTCCCCGAGACGGCGATCCCGCTCGCGTTCCAGCACTCCGCGCCGAGGTCCAACGCCGCGCCGGCGAGGGTATCGGTGGCGGGGTCGATCACCGCGAGCTTGCCGTGCGCGCCGGCGACGGGGGTGAAGGTGGGATCGTACAGATCGTTCATCGTCACGTACACGCGGTTGCCCACGGCGAGGACGCGCGCGGGCGCGGCGCTCGCCGCGCCGGTGGCCTGGCCGGAGAGGTCGATCCGCTTCGTCACCTTGCCAGGAATCGCGGAGAGATCGAGCACGGCGATCGCGTTCACCCCGGACAGGGCCAGATAACCCTTCGTCCCGATGAAGTCGATTCCCTGCGGATTCACGAACTCGGTCGGCGTCTGGGCGAGCGGGATCTCGTCCTTGGCGGTGCCGCTCGCCGGGTCGATTGCCACCAGCGTTCCGGTTGCGGCGTTCGAAACCCACAGCAGCCCGTCGTGCGCGGCGACGTGCTCGAGGTCGCTGAAGGGCGCGCCGCCGTTCGGCACCGTGATCGACGAGCCGCCGCTCGCGGCCGGCACGAGCGAGATGGTGCTCGAGGTGCTGTTCGCGACGAAGAGCTGGTCCCCGAGTCGCGCGAATGCGATGGGTCCCGCGTCGGTCGCGAGCGGGATGTTCGCGGGCTCGAGGCTCGAGGCGAGCGGCCGCGCCTGGTTCAGGTTGTAGCAGGCGGCGACGACGCTCGCGGAGCAGGCGCCGCCCGAGGACGCGCACTCGACGCACGCGCCCGAGAAGCAGCCCTGGCTGGCGCTGCACACGTTGCCGCGGCTGCCGCAGTTGTTCGGGTCGGACCGCAGCGCGTAGCAGGTGTCGCCGATCTTCGTCTCGTCCGGCGCGCAGACCTTGTCCTTGGAGCAGGCGGAGAGCGTGAGCGCGAGGGCGAGCGCGGCGAGGCGGGAGGTGCTTCGGTTCATGGTGCGGGCTCCTTTCCTCCGGCCACGCGCATGGTGAGCATCACCATGCGGCCGGGGAGCGGGTTGCCGAAGCCGTCCTGCAGCGAGCGATCGCCGAGGAGGTTCCGGAGGTCGACGTGAAGGCTCACGCCCGGGCGGCGGGCGAGGACGACCGAGCCGCCGGCGTGGAAGGTGAGGGCCGACGGGATGGGCTGCAGGTTCCGCAGATCCTGGA
>Ga0318496_10001010_pt1 | contig 10751 bp, 7 predicted proteins | sample GRESIP109b1f22_FD_203296 | JGI IMG/M metagenome (GOLD analysis project Ga0318496, IMG submission 203296) | Tropical soil microbial communities from Luquillo Experimental Forest, Puerto Rico - GRE.SIPMG.109b1f22 | ecosystem: Environmental > Terrestrial > Soil > Tropical forest > Bulk soil... | reverse complement strand
CGCCCGGCTCGGTCCCGCGCCCGCCGCGCGTGCAGCCCGACCTCGCCTCCCTCATCGACGAGGAGCTCGAGGACGAGCCTCGGAACCGGCCGCGCCCCGCCCGCGTCGAGGTGAACGTGAGCCTCGTCTCGCAGCACAACTTCTACGTGGGCGCGACGAAGCGCGTCGACTCGGGCGGCGTCTTCATCGCCACCGCGATGCCGCCGCCGGTGGGGACGCGGCTCCAGATCCGGCTCGGCCTCGCCGACGGCCGCAAGCTCGACCTCGAGGGCGAGGTGGCGTTCGTCTTCGAGAAGAGCGCCCTCGGCCAGCGCCAGGCCTCCGGCTGCGGCGTGCGGCTCCTCGGCATCCCGGGCTGGGCGGTCGACGCGATCGAGCGCTTCGTGCAGGCGCGTCCGCCGATCGTCTGGACCGCGCGGTAGCGCGTCCGCGCATCAACGCAGGAGCGAGACCAGCGCGTTCCAGGGCGAGGCGCGGGCAGGCTCCGGCGGCAGCTCGCGCGAGGCCTCCTCGACCGCGCGCGCGAGCTCGCGGGCGCGCGGCTCGGCGTCTCCGCCCCGGATCCCGCGCACCGCCCGCTGCACGGCCGCGAGCGCGGGCCGGAGCGACGCCCCCGCGAGCGCGATGGCCTCGCGCTCGAACGCCCGCGCCGGCTCGCAGCGCGAGCAGAGGCCGCGGACGGCCGGGAGCACGCGCGCGCACTGCTCCACGTAGCGCTCCACCTCGCCGAGGGAGGCGCGCGCCGGATCGAGGGCGGAGAGATCGATGCGGAGGAGGTCGCGGAACTCGTCGAGGGCGGCGGCGGCGGAAGGCTCGTCGGCGGGCGCGGCGGCCCGCAGCACCGACACCGACACGAACGAGTTCCGGCTCGCGTCCATCGCCCCTCCCGATCCCCACGCCGCCGCGCGATGCTACCGCGCGCGGGGTCCCGCGGCTACTCGTCCACGACCCGGTCGCTGCGGCGGACGCCCAGCAGGTACGGCTGCACGAACTGATCGAGGTCGCCGTCGAGCACGTCGTCCACCTTGCCGGTCTCGACGCCGGTGCGGAGGTCCTTCACGAGCCGGTAGGGGGCGAGGACGTAGCTCCGGATCTGCGAGCCGAAGTTGATGTCCTTCTTCTGCGCCTCCTCGGCGTCGAGGAGCGCCTGGCGCTTCTTCTCCTCGTGCTCGTAGAGGCGGGCTCGGAGGATCTTCCAGGCCATCGAGCGGTTCTTCTGCTGGCTCCGCTCGTTCTGCATCGCGACCACGATGCCGGTGGGCAGGTGCGTGAGGCGCACCGCCGAGTCGGTCTTGTTCACCTTCTGCCCGCCGGCGCCCGACGAGCGGTAGGTGTCGATGCGGACGTCGGCCTCCTTGATGTCGATGACGATGTCGTCCTCGATCTCGGGCGTCACGTCCACCGCCGCGAAGCTGGTCTGGCGGCGCGCCGCGGCGTCGAACGGGCTGATGCGCACGAGCCGGTGCACGCCCTTCTCGGCCTTCAGGAAGCCGTAGGCGAACTCACCGCGCGCGAAGAACGACGCCTGCGAGATGCCCGCCTCCTCGCCCGCGACGAAGTCGGCCGGCTCCACCTCCCAGCCCTTCCGCTCGCAGTAGCGCGCGTACATCCGGTAGAGCATCGCGGCCCAGTCCATCGCCTCGACGCCGCCGGCGCCGCTCTTCACCTCGACGATGGCCCCGGCACGGTCGTGCGGGCCGGAGAGCATCTTCTGGAACTCGAGCCCCTCGATCTGGCGCTCCACCTCGCCCGCGTGCTGCACGGCCTCGGAGAGCGTGCCCTCGTCCCGCGCCTCCTCCCCCAGCTCCTGGAGGGTGCGCGCGTCGTCGAGCGCGCGCGCGGCGCGATCGTAGGCGCCCACCGCGAGCTCGAGCTGGGACTTCTCCTTCAGGAGCTGCTGCGCCTTCGAGTTGTCGTTCCAGAAGGTCGGCGCCTCGGAGAGCGCCGCGATCTCGTTCACCCGCGTGCGCTTCTTCTCGACGTCAAAGCGACCCCCGGAGCCCGTCGAGCCGGCGGGCGAGGTCGTTCAGGTTTTCCACGGCGAGTGAAGCCATCTCAGTTCCCCTGGAGGCGCCGGCGGCGCAGCAGCGCGGCACCCGTGGCGGCGATCGCGAAGGCGCTCGCGCCGGCCGCGAAGAGGTCGCCGAATCTAGTGTAGAGGGTCTGGCCCCGCAAGCGCGGGACCTCGGCGAGCAGGAGCCGCGGCGGCTCGTCCGGATCGGGTGCGAGGTCGGGATCAACCGGCCCGACCGGCAGCGCGCCCGGCGCCACCTCGCCGGTCGGGAGGATCACCGCGGTCACGCCCGAGAAGGCCGGGCGCGCCACCGCCTTGCCCGACTCGATCGCGCGCAGCCGGACGATGGCGAGGAACTGGTACGGGCCGGAGGAGTAGCCGTACCAGGCGTCGTTCGTCGGGTTGAGGAGGATCTCCGGCTCGGGCGCCTCGCGCGCGAAGGCGCGGGTGATCTCGGGGAAGATCGCGTCGAAGCAGATGAGCGGCGCGAGGGAGACGAGGTCGGGGTCCGAGGTCGTGGTCGTGGTCGTGGTCGCGGCCGCGGTCGGGGTCGCGGTCGCGGTCGGGGTCGGGGTCGGGGTCGCGGCCGGCGCCGGGAACGACAGCACCGCGAGCTCGCCGCCGGGGACCTGCTTCCCGATCACCGGCACCACCTCGCGCACGAGCGGCAGCCAGTCCGGCACGTACTCCCCGAACGGAACGAGGTGGTGCTTCGCGTACCGCCCGAGCACGTCGAGCGCGGGCGAGAGGAGGAACACGCTGTTCGAGGCAATCCCGTCCCCGCGCCGCGCCTTCGCATCGCGGGACGCCTGCCAGGTGGACGCGCCCACCAGCAGGTGCGCGCGCTCGAGCCGCGGCATCCCGGGCGCGTCGGCGAAGCTGCGCAGCCGGGGCGGCACCGACCACGGGTAGGTCGCCTCCGGCCACGCCACGAGGTCGGCGCCGCGCCGCTCGGCCTCGAGCGTGAGCGGCACGAAGCGGCCGAGGATGAAGTCTGCGTTCTCGAGCCGATGGTTCTTCACCGACTGGTCGATGTTCCCCTGTACGAGCCCGACCCGGAGCCGCGGCGCTGCGGCCATCCGCGCGCGCGTCGCCGCGAGGTGCGGGTAGCCGTAGGCGAGCGTCGACGCGACCGCGAGCGCGGCGGCGGCGACGGTGCGGCGCGGGAACGGTGCGCGGTCGAGCCGGGCGCGCACCACCGCGTGCACGGCGGCGTTCACGAGGACGACGAGCGCGGCGATCCCGTAGACCCCGAGCACCGCGGCGAGCTGCGCGACCGGCAGGTGGCGCGCCTGCGTGTAGCCGAGGTTCGCCCAGGGGAAGCCGCTGAAGAGCACGTTCCGGAGCCACTCCGTCGCGACCCAGATCGGCGGGAGGTGGAGCGCGAGCGGCCACCCCAGCCGGTCGCGCACGAGCCACGCGGCGCCGAGCGCGAGCGCCCAGTGCACGGCCATGTACAGCACGAGCAGCGAGAGGGCGGCGAGCGCGCCGGCGAACGGGACGCCGCCGAACGACGTCATCGCGTGGTTCACCCACCAGATGGCCGCGTAGAAGTAGGCGAGCCCGGCGACGAGCCCGAGCCCGAGCGCGGCGCGCAGGGAGCGCGCGCGGTCGAGCGCGAGGAGCGCGGGGACGAGCGCCACCCACGCGATCCACTCCAGATGCCCGGCGGGATCGAGCTCGCGGAGCGAGATCCACGGGATGGCGAGCGGGAGCGCCAGCGCCATCGCGAGGCCGCTCGCGATGGCCAGGACGAGGGCGCGTCCGTCGAGGCGGCGCTTCACCGGGACTTCTTCCTGGAGGCCTTCGATGCCGACCGCGACCCCGACCTCGGTACAGGCCGCGACGTCGACCTCGATCGCGACCGCACCGTCGGCTCCGAGACCCGCACGCGCGAGGCGGTGACCATCCCATGCCTCGCGAGCACCTCGTCCTCCTGCGCGGCCATCGCCTCGGCCTCGCCCTCGGTCTCGTGGTCGAAGCCGAGCAGGTGGAGGATCCCGTGCACGAGGTAGCGGTCCAGCTCCTCGACGAGCGGGCGCCCCTCCGCCTCCGCGACGCGCGCGGCGGTGTCGAGCGAGACCACGACGTCGCCGATGAGGTTCCCGGCGTGCTCGACGGCGGCAGGGAACGAGAGGACGTCGGTGGCCACGTCCTTCCCGCGCCACTCGCGGTTCAGCCGCCGGATCCCGCGGTCCCCGACGACGAGCACCGAGAGCTCCGCGTCGCCCTTCCCGAGCGCGGCGAGGAAGGCGGTCGCGCGCCGCTTCAGGCGCGTCGCGGCGGCCCGGCCGCGCGGATGATCGCAGGTGACGTGGACGCTCAAGACTTCACCACCAGTTGCAGGGGCGGCGCCTCCGGCGGAGCCCCTCCCCGATCCGGATAATCGGGGCGCACGTGGTACACCGCCTCGAGCGCCCGCGCCATCGCCTCGCCGATGGCGCCGAGGTCGCGCAGGGTCAGCGCGCAGTCGTCGAGCTGCCCCTCCGCGAACAGCTCGTGGATCCGCCGCTGCACGACGCCGCGCAGGTTCTCGCCCGTGGGCTGCGCGAGCGCGCGCGCCGAGGCCTCGCACGCGTCGGCGATCATCACCAGCGCGACCTCGGGCGTCTGCGGCTTGGGTCCGGCGTATCGGAAGAGCGCCTCGTCGAGGTCCATCCGCTCGCCGGCTCGCTCCGCGGCCTGCAGGGCCTTCGCCCAGAAGAAGCCGACGAGCCGCGTCCCGTGGTGCTGCGGGATCGCGTCCGCCACCGGCGCCGGGAGCTTCCAGCGCCGCGCGAGCTCCACCCCGTCGGTCACGTGGCGCTTCACGACCAGCACGCTCATCGCCGGCGCGGCGGTGTCGTGCGGGTTCGCGCCGCGCTGGTTCTCGGCGAACCAGCCCGGGTTCGAGGTCTTCCCCAGGTCGTGGTAGTAGGCGCACACCTTCGCGAGGAGCGGGTTCGCGCCGATCGCCTCGGCAGCCGCCTCCACGAGCGAGCCCATGATCACCGAGTGGTGGTAGGTGCCGGGCGCCTCCACGATGAGGTCCTTCAGCGCCGGGTGGTTCAGGTTCGCGAGCTCGAGGAGCTTGAGGTCGGTGACGTAGCCGAACATCCACTCGACCACCGGCAGGATCCCCACCGCGAGCACCGGGAGGAGCAGGACGCCGGAGAGGAGCGCAGCGATCGCGGGCCAGACCGCGTCGACCGGGGCGCCGCCGGTGAAGAGGTGCGACGCCACCGCGAGCGCCGCGCCCAGCGCGCCCACCGCGAGCCCCACCCTGAAGAGCCCCGCGCGGTCGTGCTGCCGGGCCACGAGGCCCGCCGCCGCGCAGCCGGTGGCGAGCACGTGGATGCAGAGGAACAGGGAGTGGCCGGCGAGGAGCCCTACCCCCGCGCCCGCCGCGAGCGCGAAGAGGAGCGCCACCTGCGCCGAGAGCACCGACCGCACCACCATCGCGCCGGCGGCGAACGGGAGCAGCAGGTAGAAGGCCTCGGGCGGGAACTGGGGGGAGCGGTCGTGGAGCGCATCGCCCACCGCCAGGCCGAGCGCGGTCATCGCGAGCGTGCCGAGGAACGCGCCCGAGAGGAGGAGCGCGTCCTTGGGGCCGGGCGCGAAGCCGCGGACGTTCCGGCGGGCGTAGCGCCAGAGCAGGAGCACGATCAGCCCCACCAGCACGGCGCCGCCCAGCCGAACCGCGACGAGGTCGATCCGACGGGTCTGGGCCTCGATGCCCCGGAAGAGCACGAGGTGGCGCCGCTCGATCGTCTCGCCGTCCCCGACGATCTTCTCCCCGCGCCGGACGTGGAGCGTCACCGGCCGCACCCGCGCCGCCGCCGCCTTCCGCCGCTCGACGGTCTCGCCCGCGTCGAGCACGAGCGTCGGGTGCACGAGCGCTCCGGCGACCCGGGCCACCGCCGCGCGCAGCGCCGACGGCCACCGCGCCGGGAGCCCCTCCGCCGCGCGCGTCACGTCCTCGCGTGCAGCGGCGACGTCCCGCAGGATCGCGAGGTCGTGCACCGCGTGCTCGCCCTGCGCGATCCCTCCGCGCAGGTTCCGCACCACGATCCCCCGCTCGGCCTCGCCGCCGAGCCGGGCCCGATCCTCCACCACCAGGCCCGACAGGGCGCGCGCCGCGAGCGCCACCACCTGCGACTCCGCCTCGGGCGAGAACCGGGCCCGCACGAGCGCCTCGAGGTCCTCGTCGCGCACGGGGGCCCCGAGCCGCGCCTCGAACCGGCTGCGCTCGGCGGCGCCGGCCCGCCGGCTCTCGCGCCCGTCCCGCATCGCGTGGAACGCGCCGCGCACGCGGGACGCCGCCTCCTCCAGCGCCCCCTCGTCGAAGTTCCACACCGTCCGCTCGGCCGCGGCGGCCTCGCCCCGGAGCCGGTCGGTGGCGATGGCGTCGAGGACCTCGAGATCCCGCGACGCCTTGAAGGTCCCGACCGCGGGCGTGCCCAGCGCCTCGTCCGACGGCATCCGCTCCGCGTAGCCGCCCGGTGTGAGCAGCCAGGCGGAGCCGATGGCCACCGCCGCGAGGAGCGCGAAGCGCGCGAACCGGCCGGAGCGCCGGCCGAACAGGGTGCTAGCGGCGCGGGCCCAGGGGCTCGTCCGTTCTACGGGCTCGTCCGATTGCACGACGCGGCAGGGTCGCACCGCAGCCCACCCGAGGCAACGGGTCCTTTGCCATTCCCAATGGAAACGGGTACTTAGCCACCGTCGGACGGGCCGTCGGGGCCCTCCGGCTGCCGCTCCGCCGCCGCCCGGCGCTCCGCCTTCGCCTTCTCCGACGCGGCCTTGCGCTCGGCGTCGAAGGCGTCGTAGGCGCGCACGACCTCCTGCACGAGCGGGTGGCGCACCACGTCGATCTCGCTGAACGAGCAGAACGCGATGCCGTCCACGCCCCGCAGCACCTTCTGGACCTCCATGAGGCCGCTGGCGCGCCCCTGCGGCAGGTCCACCTGCGTGACGTCGCCGGTGATCACCGCCTTCGACCCGTAGCCGAGGCGCGTGAGGAACATCTTCATCTGCTCCGACGTGGTGTTCTGCGCCTCGTCGAGGATGATGAAGGAGTCGTTCAGCGTGCGCCCGCGCATGAAGGCGAGCGGCGCGACCTCCACGGTGCCGCGCTCGATGAAGGCCGACGCCTTCTCGTAGTCGACCATGTCGAAGAGCGCGTCGTGGAGCGGCCGGAGGTAGGGGTTCACCTTCTCCGCGATGTCGCCCGGGAGGAAGCCGAGCCGCTCACCCGCCTCCACCGCCGGACGGCAGAGCACGATCCGCTTCACCTTCCGCTCGACCAGGAACGAGACCGCCATCGCCATGGCGAGGTAGGTCTTGCCGGTCCCCGCAGGGCCGATGCCGAAGACGATGTCGTCGTCGCGGATCGCCTGGATGTAGCGCTTCTGCCCGAGCCCCTTGGGCGTGATGATCCGGTGACGCGCCGAGACGTAGACGGTGTCGCCGAAGATCTCCTTCAGCGGCACGTTCTGGCCGGCCAGCTTGGTCGCCTGGTCCACGTCCTCGAGGTAGAGCGGATAGCCCCCCTCCACGAGCTCGTAGAGCTCCTTGAGGAGGTTCTCCGCCTGCTGGACGCGGGTCGCGTCCTGGCCGGAGACCACGAGCTGGCCGCCGCGCGACCCGACCTGCACCCCGAGGCGCCGCTCCACGAGCTTCAGGTGCTCGTTGTGCGTGCCGCAGAGGACGCGGACCTTGTCGTTGTCCTGGAACTCGAGGCGGGCGGTCTGGAGGGCGGTGGCGCTCACTCGAAGGGCGGCAGAAGGACGTAACCGCCCTCAGCCTTTCGTCGGTAATGATAGTCCTCCCGCCAGGGCCAGCGCAGGTCCGCGCGGGTCGCGAGCCCCGCCTCGACCAGCGCCGGCAGGGCCGGCGGGTACTCGCCTCGCTCCAGGCGGTAGATCTCGAGCGCCTCGGAGAGCCGCAACCGCTGGGACCGGGCGAGGTACCGCTCGGCGGCGTGATCGCGGATGTCCGCGCCGACGTCCTGCGCCATGCGGGCGACGCTCAGCTTCACGAGCCCCGCGAGCGCGGCGGCGATCGCCACCGTGGCCGCGGCGCCGGCGAGGCCGCGGAGCGCGTTCTCCTTCCAGCCCCGCGCGTAGGCTCCGGCCGCCGCGGCGGCCGCCTTCGACCGCCGGGGCGCCGGGATCACCTTCACGAGCCCGAGGTTCGTGAGGTTGGAGAGCGCCTTCGACCCGTCGAACTCGCCCAGGCGCGCGAGGTCGCAGATCTCCTCCACGGCGCGGCCCGGCTCGATGAGCGCGTAGACGCGCCGCTCCCTCGGCCCGAGCCCGCCCTCGTCCTCGTCGTCACCGGACGCCGGCGGCGGGAGCGCGTCGGGCGCGGGGCCGAGGCGCTCGAAGGTGCAGAGCGCGGAGGGCACCTTCTTGCGGACGAGGGGCCACTCGTCGATGCGCCGGAAGCCCTCCATGAGGACCGACTCGGCGCGGAGCGGCGTCACCGTCTCCTTGTCCCACTCCACCTCGCCCGGCTCGAACTCGTAGGTGCCGTCCTTCCAGTGGAAGAGCCGGTACACCGTCTCTGTGGTCTGGAGCTTCGTGATGTCGCGCAGGTCCTGCTTCGACACCAGCTCCAGCTCCACGAGGATGTCGCCGAGTCGGCGCAGCGTGCGCCGCTGCGCCTCGAGCGCTCGCGCGAGGTCCTCGCGCGTGAGGAGCCCCGCCCGGATGAGCAGGCCGCCGAGCCGGTCCTTCGCCTTCCGGCCCGCGTCGGCCGAGACGACGTTGCCGTCGGCGAAGAGGACGTGGATCTCGTCCTGCTTCGACTCGAGGTGGAGGGTGCCGCTCTTGGCCTGCTGGCCGATGAGCTGGAGGATCTCGGCGATCCCGAAGTCGCGGAGCGTGCCCTGGAGCGCCATCGCTAGCCCCTCGTCCTGCGGAAGAGGTCGCGTACGGCGATCAGGTACACGGCGGCGCCGAGTACGATCGCTGCGCCGAGCCGCAGCGCCGAGGCGGCCGGCGACGGCTGGGGCGGCGGCAGCACGCCACCGGGGACGAGGGCCAGGAACGCGGCGAAGAAGAGGAGCCCGAGCACGACGAAGCCGCGCCAGGGGGCGTCGTGGAGGAGGTAGCCCGGGCCGCCGCCGGCGATCGCGCCGGCCCGCGCGAGGATGCGGCCGAAGCGCACGTGGCGGCGCACCTGCTGGTCCTTCTTCAGCCGGTCGCGGCCCTCCACCACGCCCTTCTTCACGAAGACGTTCACGCACTGCCCGCAGAGAAGACCGGTGGCGCCGTCGCAGCGGGCGCACGCCGGGCGGCCGCACTTCTCGCACGCGCGGCTCGGGCGCAGGCGCCGGTCGCCGAGCACGGAGAGCCAGAGGAGCGCGAGCAGCCCGAGCGGCGCCCACGGCCAGAGATTCGAGGGCAGCGCGCCGGCGAGCCAGGCACGCACCGCGGCGCCGAGCGCGGCCGGAGCGGGGTCCTGGACGGCGAGGGCGGTGTACGCCGACATCGGCACCGGCGCGTCCACGAGCCAGCGGTTCGCGCGCATGTCCTCCTCGGAGGCGTGGCGTGCGACGAGCGACGGCGAGGCCTGCGAGGCGCGGCGGCGGGCCTCCTGCGCCTGCTCGAGCGAGACCTGGCGGACGTACAGCTTCGAGAGGTTGAGCTGGGCGGCGGCGAGGGCATCGAGGTTCGGGCCGGCGCGGTCGGCGGCGTCGAGCCAGGCCGCCTTCGCGGCGTCGGGATCGCCGCGGAGCATGTGGACGTTCCCCAGGTTCACGAGCGCCTCGGGACCGCGGCCGCCAGCCTCGAGGGCGCGGTCGTACCAGCGCCGGGCCTCCTCGAGGTCGCCGCGCCGCTTCGCGTGGCCCCCGAGCGCGGCCAGCGCCGCTGCCGGGAGCTTCTCCTCACCGCGCGCCACGAGGCTCGCCGCGGCCTCCTCGCCGGGACCGTGCTCCACCTCCCAGATCTCCTGCGCGATGGTGCCGCTGAAGGCCGCGAGCCGCGCGCCGTGCTCCGCCGCGAGCGGCGCGGCGAGGAAGGCGAGGAAGGCGACCGTGACCACGAGCCGCTCGGAGAGGCGCAGGTAGAGCCACGCGGCGGAGGCGGCCACGGCCAGCGTCGCGAGCGGGCCGAGGCCCAGCGCGAGCGGGAGCAGGAGGAGCGCGAGGGCGAGCAGGCCGGCCTGCACCGGCGTGCCGGCGCGGACGAGCGGCAGGTCGTGGAAGTCGTGCAGGAAGAGCGGCAGCCGCCGGAGCAGGAGCACGAGCACCGCCGCCGCGCCGGCGGCGAGCACGGCCGCGAGGAGCGCGACCGCGACGTCGGCCGCCGTGGCGCGGAGCGTGTACGGGTCTTGCGCCGCGGCGAGGGCGGCGCGGCCGAGGGACGCGAGCACGGGGCCGGGGCGGGAAGGCTCGCGGGCGAAGCGCGCGCGGGCGAGGGCGAGGTGCGCCTCGGGCAGCCCGGGCGCGAGCTTCACGGCGAGCGCCGCGTGGGCCTCCGCGTCGGCGTCGAGCCGCGCGGCGAGCGCGCGCTGCGCGTCCCGGATCTCGGCGACGGCGAAGGGGCGCAGGCTCTCGATGCCCAGCTCCTGCTGAAGGACCACGATCCTCCGCTCCGCCTCCTCCGCGCCCGCGACGTCCTGCTCGCGCAGCGCCTTGCGGCGCGCCGTCCAGGCCTGGCGGAGATCGGAGAGGGACGAGCGCACCGGCTGGATGGGGCGAACCAGGGACTCCTGGACCGGGGCGGCCGGCGTCGGGGGCGCGGAGGAGGCG
>Ga0318496_10001009_pt1 | contig 10751 bp, 7 predicted proteins | sample GRESIP109b1f22_FD_203296 | JGI IMG/M metagenome (GOLD analysis project Ga0318496, IMG submission 203296) | Tropical soil microbial communities from Luquillo Experimental Forest, Puerto Rico - GRE.SIPMG.109b1f22 | ecosystem: Environmental > Terrestrial > Soil > Tropical forest > Bulk soil... | reverse complement strand
GTACGTTGACAAGCCGGGCGGGACCCGGGAGCGAGAATGCGCCCCCGCAGCCACCCTTACAGGTGCTCCCCGTGGCATTTCTTGAATTTCTTGCCCGAGCCGCAAGGGCACGGATCGTTCCGACCAACGGAACTGCTCACCGCGCCCTGCGGCAACCGCATCTGCGGCGGCTGCGGCGGCACGTACACGGGCTGTGTTCCCGGCAGGAGCGGTGCGGCGGCCGGCCGTGGCGCCGGAGCGGGAGCCTGCTGGGGCGCCGCGGGAGCCGATCCGTCGTCGGCGCCGTGCAGCTGGTACTGCGGGCGGGCGGCGGGTCGCGGAGCCTGGGGCCTGTGGTCGGGCTGGATGTGGAGCACGCGGCCGGCGATCTCGTACGCGAGGCGGTCCATGGTCTGCTGGAAGAGGCTGAAGCCTTCCTGCTTGTACTCGGAGAGCGGATCGCGCTGGCCGTAGCCGCGGAAGCGGATGGCCTCCTTGAGGTGGTCCATCTCGTAGAGGTGGGCCTTCCACAGGTGGTCGATCGTGTACAGCAGGATCTGCCGTTCGACCTCGCGCATCTCCTCGCCGACCTGCTCCTCGATCTTCTCGTAGGCCTTGAGGGCGAGGTCGGAGACCTCCTCGACGATGATGTCGCGGGAGGCGCCGCCGGCCACCGCGGCGGCCAGCCGGTAGTCGGCGGTGAAGTGGCGGCGCAGGTCGTTCTCGTGGACCTCCCAGGCGGGATCCTCGGGAAGGATGTCCTGCTGGAGCATCTCGGAGACCTTGATGTCGACGGCGTCCTGGACGCGGTTCACGATCTCGTCGCGCACGTCCTCGCCGTCGAGGATGCGCCGGCGCAGGGAGTAGATCACCTTGCGCTGGGAGTTCATCACGTCGTCGTATTCCAGCAGGTGCTTGCGGATCTCGAAGTTCTGCGCCTCGACCCGCTTCTGCGCCCCGGCGATGGAGCGGTCCAGGAGCGGATGGGTGATGACCTCGCCTTCCTTGGCGCCCAGGCGGTCCATCATGGCGCGGATGCCCTCGCCGCCGAAGATCCGCATGAGATCGTCGTCCAGGGAGAGGAAGAACCGGCTCGATCCGGGATCGCCCTGGCGACCCGAGCGGCCGCGCAGCTGGTTGTCGACGCGACGGCTCTCGTGGCGCTCGGTGCCCACGATGTGCAGGCCGCCCAGGCGGCGCACCGTGATCTGTTCCATCCCGCGCAGGTCCCAGGGAGCGGGATAGGGCGGGAACTCCTGTTCCTCGCGCACCTTGTTCAGGAGCGCGAGCTTCTCCTCGCGGGTTCCCGCGAACTTGGCGCGGGCCTTCTCGTCGAGGGTGCGCTCGGCCCAGAAGGCGAGGATCGCCTCGTCCTGCTCGGCGGCGTCCAGGGGCAGTCCGCGCGGCGCGAGCTTGGTCTCGACCCAGTGGGCCAGGAGGTCCTTCCAGGAAGTGTCGCGCAGCACGATGTCGGTGCCGCGACCGGCCATGTTGGTGGCGATGGTCACCTTGCCCAGGCGGCCGGCCTCGAGCACGATGGCCGCCTCGCGGGCGTGCTGCTTGGCGTTGAGGACGTCGTGGGGCACTCCGCTGCGCGAAAGGACCGACGACAGGTGCTCGGACTTCTCGATGGAGACCGTGCCCACCAGCACCGGCTGTCCCAGGGCGTGGCGCTCCTTCACGTCCTCGAGGATGGCCTCGCTCTTCTCCTTGTCGGTGCGGAACACCCAGTCGTTGCGGTCCTTGCGGATCATCGCGCGGTTGGTGGGGACCACCACCACGCCCAGCTTGTAGATCTCGTGGAACTCCTGCGCCTCGGTGTCGGCGGTTCCCGTCATGCCCGCGAGCTTCTTGTACATGCGGAAGTAGTTCTGGAAGGTGATGGTCGCCAGCGTCTGGTTCTCGCGGGCGATCCGCACCTTCTCCTTGGCCTCCACGGCCTGGTGCAGGCCGTCGGACCAGCGCCGTCCCTCCATGGTGCGGCCGGTGAACTCGTCGACGATGATGACCTCGCCGTTCTGCACCACGTAGTCGATGTCGCGCTTGTAGATCACTTGGGCGCGCAGCGCCTGCTGGATGTGGTGGACCCAGTCGGTGTTGGAGTCGGCGTAGAGGTTGTCCAGCCCCAGCACCTTCTCGCACGCCTGCACGCCGCGGTCGGTGAGCATGGCGTTCTTGTGCTTCTCCTCCACCGTGTAGTGGACGTCCTTCTTCAGGAGGGGGATGACGGTGTCGGCCTTGCCGTACTTGTCGGTGCTCTCCTCGGCCGGGCCCGAGATGATGAGCGGGGTGCGGGCCTCGTCGATCAGGATGGAGTCGACCTCGTCGACGATCGCGAAGTTCAGCTCGCGCTGGACGCACTCGTCGGGCTCGCGGGCCATGTTGTCGCGCAGGTAGTCGAAGCCGAACTCGTTGTTGGTGCCGTAGGTGATGTCGGAGTGGTACGACTCGCGGCGTTCGGGCTCGGACTTCTCGTGGACGATCAGGCCCACGGTGAGCCCCAGGAAGCGGTAGAGGCGACCCATCCACTCCGAGTCGCGCTTGGCCAGGTAGTCGTTGACCGTCACCACGTGCACGCCCTTGGCCGAGAGGGCGTTGAGGTACACGGCGGTGGTGGCCACCAGCGTCTTGCCTTCGCCGGTCTTCATCTCGGCGATCTTGCCGGCGTGGAGGATCATGCCGCCGCGCATCTGCACGTCGAACACGCGCATGCGGAACGGCGGGACCGAATCGGGGTTCATCTCCCGGACGGCCGCGTAGAAGTCGGCGGGGAAGCGCAGGGAGACCACGTCGGCCCCGGCCTCCAGGGCCTCGCGGGCCTCCAGGACGAGCTTCTGGTGGGATCCGGAGAGCTTGGAGAGGTCGAACCCGTGCTTGGGGTCCAGCAGGTTGAGGACGCCCAGGCGCCGGTCGTCCGCCTCGCGGACCACGGCGAAGGCCTCCGGGAGGAGGTCGTCCAGGGTGGCGCCCTGGGAGAGCCGGTCGCGGAATTCCACCGTGCGCAGGGCGAGTTCCTCGTCGTGCAAAGCGGCCAGGGTCGGCTCGAAGGCGGCGATGGCCTCCACCGACGGGGTCAGCTTCTTGTTGTACCGCTCGTGGGGGGTCCCGAAGAGCTTGGTGAAGATCGCATCGATCAGCATGGAGTCTCCCAAAAGGGGGGTCGAATCGCGGAATGTACCTAATCGGATGCCGACACCCTGCGGATTCGGGGAGGGAAAGGTCCGCTGGAACCGGCTCGCAAAGCCGGCGAACCTAAATCCTTGGAAATTCCCGACTTGCGGTTTTCCCGGCCTTGCCAGATCCGCCGAAAATGGGATCATTGTCAAATCCCATATGGCCAGGGACACGCTGAAGGTCTGGATCATGCCGACGCAGGTCGGTTCGCGCACGGGGAAGCTCTTCACCCGCGCCGTCGCCTCGTTCCGCAAGGCGCATCCTTCCCTTTCGGTGGAACTGCGGGTGGTTCCCTGGTCCAACGCCTGGGCCGAGCTCATGCGCGCCTTCAAGCGGGGAGAGGCTCCCGACCTGGTCCAGGTGGGGTCCACCTGGATGGGGACGCTGGTCCACCTGGGGCAGCTCGCTCCGGTACCCGATGGATTGGATTCGCGCCCCGCCGTGGCTCCCTGGATGGACGAGTGCGTCCAGCTGGGCGGTCGTCGGATGGGGCTCCCGTGGGTGGTCGAGTGCTCGGGCCTGATCGCCCGCGCCGACATCCTCGACAGCTTCGCCCGCGACGCCGATCTGTCCAACTGGGACGGATTCCTCGACTTCTGCGGGGGCCTGGGGGAGAAGGCCAACAAGCAGGAGATCGATCCGCGCCGGCCGCTGCCCGTGGGGATCACCTGTCGACCGGAACCCGTCACCCTCCACAACATGGCCCCGTGGCTGCTTTCCGGCGGATGGCGCCTGGGCGACCTGCTCGCCCGCGGGAGCGCCGACGTCCTCGGGCACGAGTCGGTGCGTCCCGGCCTGGAATTCCTGGGCAAGCTCCTGCGCGTGAACCGCACCGACGAGGACGCCGGAGCGATCCAACCCTACCGCCTGGCCATGGACTTCTACCAGGAAGGACGCTTCGCCTTCCTGGTGGGCAATCCCTGGATGATCGTGCGCAACCTGGTCGATCCCACCGCGGCCGTCGAGTCGCGCTGGCCGGTCACCTACGTGCCCATCCCCGCCGGCCCCGGGGGATCGGCCACCCGCGGCGGCGGATCGGTGCTCGCGGTGTCGGCGCGTTCCCAGCACCAGGAACTGGCCTGGAAGCTCGCCCGCCACATGTGCAGCACGGGGTTCATGGACGTGTGGACGCAGAGCTCCGGCGACGTCCCGGCCCACTCCGGCGGCTTCTGGAGCCGCAACGGCGACCACCCGGAGCTGCAGAAGATGCGCCAGGCCCTCGAGGCGGCCCGGAACTACCCGCACCACCCCATGTGGGCCTCGCTCGAGCGCGTGCTCGCGCGCGGCCTCTCCGACATCCTCTGGAGCCTCCTGGCCGGCGACTCGCTGGACGAGAACGGGATGGCGATCGCCTCCACGGTCGACGAGGAGATCCAGTCCATCCTCCAGATCGGCTGGGACAGGAGGAACGCGTGAGCCAGCGGGACCCCTCCGGTAGCGGCCTGGCCGCGATGGTCCAGATGGAGAGCCAGGACCTGTCCGCGCTGGGCAACCGCGCGGCCATCGCCATGTGCGGGTCCGACACGAGCTACCGAGCGTTCCTCTCGGCCTGCAAGACCATCCTGGAAGGCCTCCACGACGACGTCGAACAGGTGCGCATCTACCTGCTCGATCCCGCCGACCGCGTGCTGCGCGAAGAGGCGGTGGTCGACCACTTCGGCGGACAGGAGGGATCGGACCTGATCCCGCTGTACCAGATCTCCGACGAGGTGAGCGTGCGGATGTCGGGGGTCCAGCACCACCTGGGGGACCAGTGGGAATTCATCATCCCGCTGCCGGCCGGCGACCAGATCGCCGGGATCCTCGTGCTGGTGAGCTACCAGAAGTTCCCCCCGCACCTGGAGGAGAAGGTCCTCCGGCTGGGACGCAGTCTCGCCCTGGGGGCGCTGTACGTGCGCCGCTCCCGCGAGGCCGAACGGTCGGCGCGGCTCCTGAAGGCCGTCACCGACACCTCGGCGAAGCTCCAGGGGCTGGAAGGCCGGAACATCCTCCTCGAGAACTTCGTGACCACGGCGGTCGACGCCTTCGGATTCGACCGGGCGACCATCTTCGTGTTCGACGACGACGGGAAGAAGGTGCGGTCCGCCCTGTGCGCGCGTTCCGGATTCGGGGTGCTGCGCCTCGATTCGCCGCCCGACCTCCCGCCCCTCTCCGACCAGCCCCAGTCGCATCCGCACCTGCCGGGCCTGTGGATCCCCATCCGCATGGGCTCGCGCCGCCTGGGCGCGCTGTTCGTCGACAACATCTACACCCTCGAGGCGCCCTCGCGCGACGTCCTCCAGCCGCTGGTCGACCTCGCCTCGCAGGCCGCGCTGGCCCTGGAGAACGCCCGCCTGATCGAGCGCCTGCGCGAGACGGCCCTGCGCGACGACCTCACCGGCCTCTACCGCTCCGGCTACTTCCTGGAGCGCGTGCGGGAAGAGCTCGCCAATTCCCGTCGCCGCAAGGACAGCACGGGCCTGGTCATGGTCGACCTCGACCACTTCAAGTCGATCAACGACACCTACGGGCACCCCGTGGGCGACGAGGTCCTGGTCCGCGTGGCCGACCGGATCCGGCAGAACCTGCGCGTGGGCGACACGGCCTGCCGCAAGGGCGGGGACGAGTTCATCGTGCTGGTCCCCAACCTCAACGCCGAGCAGGCCGGGAAGATGGCCCAGCGGCTGATCGAGGAGATCCACAACTCCCCGGTGGAGCTGCCCGACGGGAGGCTGGTCGACATCGGCGTCTCGGTGGGCGTGGCGCTGTTCCCCGTCCACGCCGGGAACTGGCAGGACCTGTGGACGCGGGCCGACGAGGCCCTCTACCAGGCCAAGCAGAGCGGCCGCGGCCGGTGGGCGCTGTGGTCCACCGAGAGCCGCCACTCGCTGGGAGGCTGACGCCGGACTGGAACCGGTCGGACCCGGAGTGGTAGCCTGAGGGCGACCCTCGCGCCGAAGGACCGTACCGAGATGATCCAGATCGCCAGAAGCCGGAACACCGACGCCGCCCGAGCCGTGACCGAGATGGCCCCTTCCCTGGCGAAGGCCTCTCCCGCCTTGATCCTCTGCTTCTCCTCGACCGAGCAGGATCCGGGCGTCCTTTCCCGGTCGCTCCACGGACGTTTTCCGGGAGCCCTGGTCGCCGGCTGCACCACGGCCGGGGAGATCTCCTCGGGCTCGTTCGGGCACGGCGGCGTGGTGGCCATGGCCCTGGGCCGCGACGACGTCGAGACGGTCGCCGCCGCGGTCGTGGAGGACCTGGGGTCGCGCATGGACGCCCGCTCCGCGCTGGCGGCCCTGGAGCACCAGTTGGGCGAGCCGCTGTCCGACGTCGACCTCGACCGCAACGTGGGGATCGTCCTGGTCGACGGGCTTTCGGGCGCCGAGGACCGGCTGATGGAGGCCCTGGGCCGGGAGACCGACCTCCCCTTCATCGGTGGTTCGGCCGGCGACGACCTGAAGTTCGAGAGGACCCGGTTGTTCCTGGGCGGCAAGGTCCTGGAGAAGGCCGCGGTCCTCCTGGTGATGCGGCTGCGCCGGGGATTCGACATCCTCAAGACCCAGAGCTTCCGTCCGACGGGTCGGGTCCTGCGCGCGACGCGGGTCCGCGAGGAGGAGCGGGTCGTGGAGGAGTTCGACGGCAAGCCGGCCGTGGAGGCCTACGCGCAGGCCCTGGGGATCTATCCCCGCGAGGTCGAGGAACACTTCAAGACCCATCCGTTGGCGATGATGGTGGGTGGGTCCCCGTTCGTGCGTGCGCCGCGAGCGGCGGCGGGGAGCGGGATCCTGTTCCTGTGCCGGATCCGCGAGGGGACGGAGCTCGCCCTCATGGAGTCGGGAGGGATCGTGGCCGACACCCGCGCCGCGGTGCGGGATCGCGTGGCCGAGCTGGGTGGGGTCTCCGGAGCGATCGACTTCCACTGCACCCTGCGGGCCCAGGAGCTGGAGGCGCGCGGGCACCTCGCCGAGTACGGGGCCATCTGGGCGGACATCCCCGCGATCGGGTTCGCCACCTACGGAGAGTGCTGGATGTACCACATGAACCAGACCTCGACGATCCTGCTGCTCAGGTAGGTCGCGCCGCCAGGAACCAGGGACGCCAGCGGATGCGCACCCCGCCGCCCTCGGCGGGAGCCTTCGACTCGAGCCCTTCCAGGAGCAGGCGCAGCGCCGAACGCGTCAATTTCCGTCCATCCGGCGGCGGGCGGTTGGCGCCGCTCCCGCGCAGGTGCTCGAGGAAGGCCGCTCCCGAGGGGTAGGTCCAGGGGATCTCGCGGGTCTGCAGGGAGAGGATCTCCCAACCGGCGGCGGTCGCGGCCTCGGCCGCCCGGTCGCGGGAGTGGCCCGGTCCGGGGGGGTAGGAGAAGGGCGGAGCGCCCAGGATCGCCTCCAGCTCGGGGAAGTGGTCGTCGGAGAACCCGGAGACCAGGAGGACGCCTCCGGGTCCGACCAGTTTCCGGCAGGCCTGGAAGTGCGCTCCCAGGTCGGGGAACCACTGGACCATGGCCCCGGAGGCGACCAGGTCGAAGGATCGGCCCGCCAGCTCCGGCGCGCGTCCGTCGAGGACCTGCCAGCGCGGGGCTTCGGCGCGGTCCCAGGAGGAGCGGGCGCGGTCGAGCATCGCCTCGGAGAGGTCGGTGGCCCAGAGGTCCAGCCCGGGACGCGCCTCCAGAAGGGCGCGCGTGAGGTGGCCTGTCCCGCAACCCAGCTCCAGCGCCGCGCGTGGACGGAAATCGTCCGGCAGGAGAGACACGAGCAGGGTGGCCATCTCCTTCTGGACCGGAGTGGTCCCGTGGTAGGTCGCCGCGGCGCGTCCGAACCGGGTGGCCCGCCAGTCGGGGTGCCGCGCGGGATCTTCCGGGCGCTCGTTCATCCGCCGGTGGACAGCTCTTCCAGGAGGGCGCCGAACGCCTCCGGATGCCGCAGGAAGGGGATGTGCCCCGAACCGGCGGGCAGGATCCGCGTCGCTTCGGGAGGGGTCGCGCAGGGCGGCGAGACGGGATCGTCGGGGCTCGCCGCGAACAGGCGCCGGGGATGGGCGGCCCACGGCCCGTCGGTTCCCAGGTCCAGCAGGGCCGTCAATCCGTCGGCGAGGCTCTCCTCGCCCAGCTCCAGCGCCTGGCGGAACCAGGCGTCCCGGATGTCGCCCTCCAACCCCATCCGATCGCCGAAATCGGCGAGGACCCCCGGCGCGTCGCCGAACACCCGGCGGATCATCCGGCGCAGGACGGTGGGCTTCCAGGGGCCTTCCGGGTCGCAGAAGCGCAGGAAGGGGCAGACGTTCAGGACGGGGATCTCGGGGGGGACGCGTCCCCTCCGGAGCAGATCCTCCAGCAGGAGGCCTCCCAGCGACCAGCCGACCGCGCACGAACCGGGGCTGGCCGAGGCCAGGAGCCGTTCCAGACGCGCTCCGTCGCCCAGGACGGAGTGGGCGTCGACGAACCGCAGGTCGAAGCCCGGGTAGAGGTCCCGCAGGAGCCCGTCCCAGCATTGGAGGTCGGAGGCCCAACCGCCGATCCAGTAGAGGGGGATCGAGCCCCGGTCGTCGTCCACGACGGGCCAACATATGAATCGGGTGCCGACGGAGGGGGACTAGATATCTTGTGGCCAAGATGCGTCGCCTCGTCCTCACGCTCTGCGCGGTGGCCGCCACGGCCCTGTGGTCCTGCCGCGATCCGGCCATGGACAAGGGGCGGGCCTTCCTCCAGATCGAGGACTGGCCGCGCGCGGTGGCCAGCTACGACGGCGTCGTGGCTCGCGATCCGGAAAACGTCGAGGCGCGGCTGGGGCTCTCGCTCGCGCGACTGGGGCTGGCCCGCGAGCGGGCCGTGTTCGGGGCCGATTCGGTCGAGGATTGGCTGCGGGTCGCGCGCGACCTGGCCATCGTCGAGCGGCTCGACAGCACGCAGAACACGCGCGACGACCGGGCCGACGCCCTGTTCCACGGATGCCTGTGGCTCCAGAAGCACGGTCGTCCCGGGCCGGCCGAGAAGCTCGCGCGCCAGGCGCAGTCGGCCGATCCGCACCACAGCGCCTCCGCCCAGTTCCTGGGCAACCTCTCCCGCTCCCGAGGCGACCTCGCCGACGCCGAGCGCTGGTTCTCCCGCGCCCTGGCCGGCGATTCGTCGTACCTCCCCGCCTACGTGAGCCTGGGGGAGATCGCCCTGTCCGACCACGACCCCGAGGGGGCCGTCGTCTTCTGGCAGATGGGACTGCGACGGGACACCACCAACGCCTGGTTCCGCCAGCGCATCGCCGAGATCAAGGATTCGCTGGGCTGGGGGAGCCCCCGTTGACCCCGCTTCCGCGGGGATTCTCCACCCCCGTTCCGCTGGGATCCGGCGGCGAGGCGGAGGTCCTCCTCTGCTGGCAGGAGGATCCGGGCCGCTGGGTGGCCGTCAAGATCGCCCATCCTTCGGGGCGCCAAAGGCTGAAGCGCGAAGCCGACCACCTCTCGCGACTGGCCGGAGGACCCGTCCCCGCCGCGATCGGACAGGATCTGTCTGCCCGGAGGCCCTGGTTGGGGCTCACCTGGATCGAAGGACTTCCCTTCGACGAGCTTCCCCCCGACCTGTCCGTTCCCGACCGGCGCGCCCTGGCGATCCAGGCGGCCCTGGCCGTCGCGCGGCTGCACGGCGCGCGCGTGGTCCACGGCGACCTCTCTCCCGCCAACCTCGTCGCCCGCCCGCACGGCGAGGTCGCGATCCTGGATTTCGGGCTTTCGCCGGGTGCCGACGGATCGGTTCCCCCGGTCGAGGGAACCTGGGAGATCCTCCCGCCCGAACGTCTGCAGGGCGGGGCTCCCGATCCCCGCTGGGACGTGTTCGCCCTGGGAGTCCTGGGTTTGCGCGTGCTGGGGGCGCTGCCTCCGGGCGTGGAGTCCCGCGAGTCGTGGACCTCCATGGTCGCCTCCGGCGAGCTCGCCAAGTGGGCGCGCGGTCGGTCGTGGGGACTTTCGCAGGCGCTGGAACCCGATCCGGAACTGCGTCCGGCCGACGCCGCGGCCTTGGTCCGCCTCCTGGAGCGCGATTGGGGCGATCCCCCGCTGGACCGGGCCCAGATGCAACTGGCGGTCGACCGCAGGATGGAAGGACTGCTCTCCCGGGCGGTGTCGGGTGCCCGTTCCCGCCGGGATTGGAACTCGGCCTGGAGACTGCAGAGGGAGCGGATCGAACGCTCCCGATCTCCCGAAAACCTCCTGCAGGAGCTGGGGGAATTCCAGCGGCTGCGCAGTCTTCCGCCCACCCGCCATCTTCCCTGGGCGTTCCTGGCCGCCGGCCTGGTGGCCGTGGCCGTCACGGTCTGGTGGTTGCGTCGGCCGTCGGACCGACCCTCGGAACTCGACGTCGCGGCGTCCCCGGTCGCGGGAACCTGGTCGGAGACCGCCGAACGCGAATCCCCCGCCGACGTGCTCGTCTTCGATCCTCCTCCTCCGGGGGCCGTCTTCCGGATCGACGGCCGGGAACAGCCTCCTCCGCGCGACGGGTACCTGCGCCTGATGCCCGGAACCCACCATGTGGAACTGGAGGATTCGACGGGCGATCTGCTCCTGGATACGGAATGGATCGTTCCGCGCAAGGTTCCGACGCGTCGAAAGACCCACGCCCCCATCACAGC
>Ga0318496_10001000_pt1 | contig 10783 bp, 7 predicted proteins | sample GRESIP109b1f22_FD_203296 | JGI IMG/M metagenome (GOLD analysis project Ga0318496, IMG submission 203296) | Tropical soil microbial communities from Luquillo Experimental Forest, Puerto Rico - GRE.SIPMG.109b1f22 | ecosystem: Environmental > Terrestrial > Soil > Tropical forest > Bulk soil... | reverse complement strand
CCCCTACGAGGTCCCCGTGTCACCCACGAGGACCTCGTAGGGGACATCGACCCTTTCCTCGATCGACTTCAGGCACGGGACGATGAGGTCCGGCCGGTCCTTGCTGAGGATCAGGATGCTGAGCTCCGGCGCCGCCTCCTCGCGCGCGAGCACGAGCGGAGGTGGAAGCTCCGGACGCGCAGGAGCTCGACGAGCGACGGCATCGGCGACGAGCCCCTCCAGCCGATGCGCCGCGTCGCGCCACGGGTACACGGTCGCCCGCCGCAGCCGCTGCAGCGGAAGACGCACCTCACCCGAGGCGCGGTCGACCTGCTCGATGACCCAGCGCGCGAGCGTCTCGGGATCGTCGCTCGTCCGGATCGGGAACTCCGGATGAGCGCCGCGCGCGGACGCGAGCGCGGGCACTCCCAGCGAAAGCGCCTGCGCGAGGCCGAGATTGCATCCCTCCCAGCGCGACGTCGTCAGATACAGATCGCTGTCGAGGTATCCCGCGACGAGCTCGTCGTCGCTCGGGTTCGAGACCGCGACGAGCCCCGCGGCGGCCGCCCACGCGCGGTCCGCCTCTTCGCTGCGCCCCGCGAGCACGAAGCGGACCCTCGTGGCGAGATCCGGACGGAGGCGCGCGAGGGCCTCCCTCACCGCCGCGTAGTCCTCGGCTCCCTTGTACCGGCGCTCGTCCGCGAGGAAGCGCGTCACGTTCAGGACGACGAACGCGTCGCCGAGGCCGTGCCTCCGTCGGAACTTGCCCACGAGATGGGCGAGGTTCGCGCGCCGTCGCAGCAGATGATCGTTTCCGTTGAAGCAGACCTGCGCGTCGTGGAGTCCGGAGTCCCGCTGGATGAAGCGCGAGATGGCGATCGACAGGTCGACGCTGCGAGAGATCTCCACCTTGCGCGCGGCGATGCCGCGGCGCACTTCTGCGTCCGCGAACAGCTCGGCCGGGGGCTCGCCGTGATCGAACATGACGCGGACGACCGAGTCCGGAACGAGCGACAGCGCGTCGAAGAACGGTGGGGTCTCCGCGATGGCGATCACGGCCCCCTGGCGAACCACCTCTCGTGCGGCCTCCTCCGGCGAGCCGATCGAGATCACCCGGAGCTGTCCGCTCTCGACATACGGGGCGAGGGACGCGTCGTGATGCCCGTCGGCCTCGACGACGATCGCCGTCACGTCGTACCCGCGCGCGCAGAGGTACTCGATCTGCCGTGCGACGACGACGTCGACCCCGTATCCCTTGGACAACCGGAGCGTGAGGACGGCGACGCGCGGGCCGGCGACCTTGGCCAGCTTGCGCGTCGGGGCAACGAGGCGGGGAGCGGTCGCGTCGCGAAGGTGGCGCTTCAGGCCCGACCAGCCCCGCGCCCGGTACACGCCCAAGGCTTCCCGCATCGCGGCGAGGGCGCGTGCCGGGTTCTTCCCCTGACCGCCGACGTGGGGCGCGACCAGCTTCGCAGCCGCGAGCGCGCGAGGGAGCTCGCGGACGTGCAGCGGGCCGAGCCGGAAGCGGGCCGGGCGATCCACCGGCACGAGCGAGAGCTCCGAGATGTGCTCCGGAAGCTTCACGACGCCCTGCGAACGCCCTTGCGCGACGGGCGGCAGGACCACCTGGATCTCGGCGCTGGAGGTCGCGCTTCGCGCGAGGAGCCGCGGGACGACCGGACGGTCGTCCTCCACGTCGCAGGCGAGATCCACCTCGACCCACCCTCCGGGAAAGCGGTTCGTGCCATGAGCCAGCGCGAACCGCGGCGCCGGCCCGACGCTCTCCCAGCCCCCGGGCGCGAGGGACGCCTGAGCGCGAGGCGTCGTCGTGAGAACGAACGCGCGCGGCGCGAGGCCTCGGCGGATGGCGCGGAGCGGCCGACGCGTCCACCGCTCCAGCCGCACGATCTCGGCCCACAGCGCCTGCTCCTTGGCCGCCGCCGCAGCTGCCGCCTCGGCGAGGCGGCGATCCCGGTCGCTCACGTCGCGCGCGAGCGCAGCGATCTCCCCCTCGAGCGCGCCGATCTGGCCCTCGAGCGCGGAGATCCGTACCCCGAACGCGGCGCGCGCAGCGGCCCACGCCCGATCCCTCGCGACGACGGCGCGCGTCAGCGCGAAGGCGTCCGGGGACACGGGCCAGTCGAGGTCGATCTCGATCGCTCCACCGCCCGCCACCGAGAGCGCGTCGGCCGGAATCGGGAGCACGAGCCAGGGGTCGACCTCCGACGAGAGCCACCATCGGTCGCCATCGACCGACAGCTCCGTGAGCCCCGCGTGCGACGGGGCAGCACCGAGCGACAGGGCGTCGCCGGCCCACGCCCAGCGAATCGCGCCGGCCGCGGTTCGCAGGCGGATCCCGTGGACGCGCAGGAATCCACGGCGGTCCGCCACGTCGAGGCGAAGCTCGACGGGCGTACGCGAGAGCGCGGGGACGGGAAGGGCGATGGTCTGGTCGGCGCGGCCGATCTCCCCGGAGGCGACGGCGGATCGATCCTCACCGAACGCCTCGCCCTCGGCGCGCCAGTACGCCTTCACCCCGAACGTGAGATGCGCGGCAGCAGCCTCCGCGACGTCCGGCGCGGAGGCAACGCCCGGCGCCGCCTCCGCGACGAGCTGGTACGTGAGCGCGTCGGGCAGCGTCAGGATCGCCGTCGCCAGCGCGGGCGGCAGCTCGTCGACGTGCTCGTCACGGAACTCCGACTGGTGCAAGGGGCGCGACACGACCTCGACCGCGGTGACGCCGAGCCCGTGCTCCGAGAGGAACCGGACGAGGCTCCGCCGCGTGAAGAAGCGCAGATGCGTGTCGTCGAGCAGGCCGAGGGGCCCGTACGGAAAGTCTCCGCGCACGATCGTCGCGATCAACCCTGCGTAAGCGACGTTGGGAACGGAGACGAGAATGCGGCCGTGCGGACGGAGGAGTCGGACGGCAGCGTCGAGGATGCGCCCTGGGTCGCGCAAGTGCTCGAGCACGTCGGCGGCGACGACGGCGTCGTAGCGTGTTTCGCCGGCCACCGCGACGAGGTCGTCGATCTCGAGGTCGAGCTGGTGGAGCGTCCGATAGTGGGACCGAGCCGAGGCCGCGTCGGACGGATCCCTCTCCACGCCGTCCACGATGCAGCCTCGCGCCGACAGCCAACGACCGAGGGCGCCCGGCCCCGTCCCGAGATCGAGCACGACCTCGCCGGGTGAGATCCGGCGCGCGATGCGCGAGAGCGAGTCCTCGCCCGCGGCGGTGATCTCGCGCTCGTAACGCGACGGAACGGCGCGAGGCGCTGTGGGTCGGTCGTCCATGTCGCGCGCTCGGGGAGGTGGACCCGATAGCATACGTCCCTCCTGGCTACAACGCATCGTGCGCGCCCCGAGCGCGAGCGCTATCCTGCTTCCGCATGCCTGGTCCGCTCCTGCGCGCCCTCGTCCCTCGCCGTCGGACCGTTCTCGAGAACGCCGGACACTGTCCGACGTGCGATTCCCGCGTTCGGTTCGTCGCGCGCGACACTTGGCTGCGTGACCACTACCTGTGCTCGCAATGCGGGTCGATCCCACGGGAGCGCGCGCTGATGCTCTCCATCGAGCGCTTCTTCCCCGCATGGGAGCGACTCGCCATTCACGAATCGTCGCCAGTGGTCCGCGGCGCCAGCGTCAAGCTCGCCCGGCGGTGCGCCGGGTACTCGGCGAGCCAGTACTACCCTGATGCACCGCTCGGGACGGTTCCCACCGGGAAGAGCTTTCGGAACGAGAACCTCGAGAAGCTCACGTTCCCGGACGGCGCGTTCGATCTGTTCGTGACTCAGGACGTCGTGGAGCACCTCCTGGACCCGCCGCGCGCCTTCGCCGAGATTGCCCGCGTGCTTCGGCCGGGGGGCGCCCACGTGTTCTCCGTGCCGCTCGTCTCGAAGGAGAGGCCGTCGCGCATCGCCGCAGACCGGGACGCGACGGGCGCGGTCGTGCACCACCTTCCGCCCGAGTATCACGGGAACCCCGTCGACGGGAGCGGCGCACTCGTCACGCGCCACTGGGGATTCGACATCTGCGATCACATCTACGCCGCCTCGGGGCTGACGACCACGATCGTGCACATCGACGACCTGTCGCACGGGATCCGCGCCGAGTACGTCGAGATCCTCATCAGCCGCAAGCCGGCCCACGCCGCCGCGCCAGCGTGAGGCGTCGGACGAGGAGTCCTCGCGAACCCGGCCGGGCTCGTCCTTCACAGATCGAGCGAGAAGTCTTCCCGGTCGAGCGTGAGCCCGGCGTTGTAATACGGGTCTCCGCGCACGATCACGGATCTCCAGCGCCGGCGCATGTGCAGATATTCCGCGCGCGGGTGCATCGCGCCGCGCGTGGCGGATTCGTGATGGAACAGCAGCGCGTGCGGGGTCCAGACGATCAGCAGCCCGCGTTCCCGAAGACGCAGGCAGAAGTCGACGTCGTTGAAGGCGACGCGCAAGCGCTCGTCGAAACCTCCGACCTCCTCGAATGGACCGCGTCGCGTCATGAGGCACGCGCCCGTCACGGCGCTGCAGTCGCGGACGACCGCGGCGAGTGAACCGTACCCGGGCGCATCGGCGGGCAGATGGCGGAACGCGTGATCGGCAAACCCACCGATGCCGATCACGACGCCGGCGTGCTGAACGGTGCGATCCGGGTAGAGCAGCTTCGCTCCGACCGCCCCGACCTCGGCGCGCTGCGCGTGCTCGAGCATCGCCTCGATCGACCCGGGTGCGATGAGCTCGACGTCGTTGTTCAGGAACAGCAGGTAGTCCCCGGAGGCCTCTCGAGCAGCGGCGTTGTTGATCGCGGACCAGTTGAACTGCTGCCTCCAGGAGAGCACCCGGCACGGCGCCGCGAGGGATTCCAGGTACGCGCGGGTTGCGGGGTCGCGGCTCTCGTTGTCCACGACGAGCAGCTCGATGTTCCGGTACGTGGTCCGCTCGAGCAAGCTCGTCACGCACGTGCGCAAGAGCTCGACGCGATCCCGCGTCGGGACGATCACGGATACGCGAGGCGAGCCGCGGACGGGATACCGCACGCGGAACCGGCCCGGCGCCGTCTCCTCGACCGCTGCGCCGAGCGAGGCGGCGTGATCGGCCGCAGCGCGGAGCTGCGCCGCGGTCGGTGCCCTGTACGGCGTCCGGTGGTAGAGCACCTCCGGCACGTGGCGCGCGTGACGAATCCGATGGATGCACCGCAGCAGGAGGTCGTACGCCTCGGCACCTTCGAACCCCGGGCGGATACCTCCTCCTTCCCGGGCGACAGCGGTCCGGACCACGCACAGACCGCCGACGTGGTCTGTCGAGCGAACGAGGTCGGGAGACCAGCCGATCTTCAGCGCCGGCGCGACACGCTGCCCTCCGCGCAGCACGTCCTCGTCCGTGTACACGAGGTCGATCTCTGGCCCGAGGGCGAGCGAGGATGCGATCGCCTCCAGCGCCCTCGGAGCCAGGATCGCCCCTGGCTCGACGATCGCAACCGCGTCGCCGGTCGCGGCGGCGAGGGCCGCGGAGAGCGCGGACGCTCGGTCCGGGCAGGGCGCGATCCTCTCGACGCGCGGGTCGCCCGTCGGCTCACTCGGCGCGGCGGCGCCGGCGTGCGCGACGACGAGCTGCCAGCGGCGGTGGCGTTGCGCGCGAACGGAGGCGATGGTCGCCGAGAGCGGCCCGATGTCGTGGGTGCCCACAGGGCAGAGCAGCGAGATGCAGGTGTCGACGCCAACCGAGTCGGCGGTCGGTCGAGAACGTCCGCCCCGCTCGTGGCGGGCGATCCACCTCTGGTACTGTGCGTCGAGGTCCTCTCCGTCCCAGGGGGATGGGCGCCGTAGCACCTCGCCGCGGAGCTTTCGCCAGACCTTCCGCGCGACGCCAGTCACGCCGCGCTTTTGGATGGCCCAGCTGAAGCGATCCCAGGCGCGCCAGACGCGGTCGGCGAAGCTCCAGTGCTCCAAGCGGCCGAGCCTATTCCAGGGAGTCCCGGGCAGCAACGAAACGCAGCGACACGATCTCGCGCGGCGTGCGTCTCCGATCTAGGAACGACGCCGGAGCCAGATGCTCCCTCCCGGGTTCCTGAGGCACAGCGGCATTCGTTCCTCGAAGTACTCGCGATGGAAGTGCTCGAGGAACGTGTTGAACATCACGATGTCGAACGAGCCGCTCAGCGTCAGCAACGCTCGGAGCAGGTACGCCTCCGACCACGCGCGGCCCTCGAGCACCCATTCTCGCGGATACTCGAACGGGTAGAAGATGTCGTGGAAGTGCACGTACACGCCCGGGGCGAGCCGCGGCAGGATCTCGAAGAACAAGAAGTTCACGTCGCTTCCGATCTTCGCGACGTGCGTCGAATCGATGAAGAGGATGTCGTTCCGCTCGAGGCGCTCGAACTCCGCCAACGGGACGGACTGGACGCCGCACCGGAACAGGTCGATGCCCGCCTCGTCCCCGGGACGAAGAAGAGACCGCAGGAGCTCCGGAAACGGCTCCACGAAGGCGCAGGCGATCGCACCGTCGAAGAACAGCTCGTTCGTGTCCAGCATCACGCACGAGGAGTATCCGGACCCCACCTCGACGATCCGACGAGGACGGGCGTGGCGGATCATGAAGTGAAGGAAGAGCGCGTCCGAATAGGAGTATGCGGGGTTGTCGAAGAAGTAGCGGCGCGACGGCGCGCGCTCCGAGGCGAACGGCTGGGCCTCGTAGAAGGGCTCGAAGCTCTTCAGCAGCGCGACCTGCTCCCGCTCTCGCAGCTCTATCCCTGGGAGCGTCCTCGGCGGCACCCCGAAGATCCGCGCCTCGTTCCCGCGGACCTCGCGGAGCGACGGGATGGGCGAATAGTAGTGCCCGGGCGGTACGAACTGGCGCGCGTCGTCTCTGGGCGTCCCGGGCGACATGGCGCGAAGCTGCGCCACCTCTTCTCGCAGCGCGTCCCGCTCCCTCAGCACCCGCGCAAACGGAGGAACGTGAAGCAGCGTGGACTTCGCGCGGCTGCGCAGGGCGTCCTTCAAGGCGCCGATGGTGTCGATCGTCATGTTCCCCTCCGAAGGGACCCAGCGTACTCGCTCGTCCGAGCGCCCGCACGTGTCTGCGCGCCGAGGGGCACGGCGGATGCGCGCTTGGCTTCGCGGGCTGCCCAGGCGACAATCCGCGCCCGGCGCCCGACGAAACGACACCCGGGCGATCATCTCGCTTGCGCATCGGCATCGACGCCACCCTGCTTCGCCCCGACCGCCTGACGGGCGTCGAGCGCTACGCGCTGTCGCTCATCCGCGAGCTGGGGCGCCTCGCCCCCTCCGAGCTCGTCCTCTTCGCCCGCCCCGACGCCCCGCCGGCGCTCGCGGACCTCGACCTCGAGACCCACGTCGCGCCGCTCACCTACCGCGTCGCGGTCGACCAGGCGTGGCTCCCGTTCGCCGCGGCGCGTGCGCGCGTCGATCTCCTCCACACCCTCGCCTTCCCCACGCCGGTGCTCTGGCGCGGCCGGTCCGCGATGACCGTCCACGACGCAACCCCCTGGCTCCATCCTGACTCGGCGAGCCTCGGGATGCGCGTCTACTACGGTCCGCTCTACCGGCAGGCGCTCTCACGCGCGGCGGCGGTCTTCACGGTGTCGGACGCCTCGCGCGACGACCTCGTCCGCGCCGTCGGGCTCCCCCGCGAGCGCGTGCACGTGACTCCGAACGGCGTCGAGCCGCACTTCTTCGACGCGCGCGCGCCGGACGGGCCGCGCGACCCGTACCTCCTCGCCGTCGGCACCATCGAGCCGCGCAAGAACATGGGCATCCTGCTCGACGTGCTCCGTGCGCTGCGGCGCGAGGGGCGCGACCTCCGGCTCGTCATCGCCGGGCGACAGGGCTGGGGGCAGGGGCTCCCGGTCGGCGATCTCGCGCCGCTCGTGCGGCTCGCCGGCCCGGTGTCCGAGGGCGAGCTCCGCACGCTCTACGCGGGCGCGTCCTGCTTCGTGATGCCGTCGCTCTACGAGGGCTTCGGCCTCCCGCTCGCGGAGGCGATGGCCGCCGGCGCGCCGTGCGTCGTGAGCGACATCGCGGCGCTCCGCGAGGTCGGCGGGGACGCCGTCCGCTACGCCGACCCGCTCGCGCCCGACACGTTCGCAGCGGCGATCCGCGCGGTCCTCGACGACCGCGCCGGCGCGGAGGCGCGCGCCGCGGCGGGGCGCGAGCGCGCGCGGCGGTTCCGCTGGGAGGCGACGGCGGAGGCGACGCTGCGCGTGTACCGCGAGCTGGTACCCGCTGCGCCGAGGCACCGTCGCGAGCGGGCCTAACGCGTCCGCCGCACCGCGAGCACCCCCGCCGCCAGGAACAGCACGTCCGGCGCCCAGGCGGCCACCCACGGCACGACGCGCCCGGAGTTGCCGAGCGCCCACGTCACGCCCTGCGTGGCCCAGAACAGGAGCGTCACGCCGACGGACTCGAGGAGCGCCGCGGAGATGTGCCCCTTGCGGGACGGGCGGAGCGCGAGGGCGAGCGCGAGCAGCGCGCCCGGGACGCCGGCGAACGGGTAGGCGATCCGGTTGTACCGCTCGAGCTCGAACTGCTTCACGGGGAGGCCCAGGTGGCGGCGCACCTTGAGCTGAGAGAGCAGCGTCTTCCACCGCATCTGCTCGGGGCGGCCCGGGACGACCGCGAACGCCTCGGGTGGCTCGGGGAACTCGTAGCGGCGCGCGTCGGCGCGCTCGAGCCGCACCGTGCCGTCCGGCAGGAACGTGCGGTCCTCGACGCCGTCCAGCACCCAGGCGCCGCCGTCGGGGCGCATCCGGACCGCGTCGATCCGCCGGGCGAGCTGGAAGTCCGGCGTGATCTCGAGCACGGTGACGCCGACGAGCGCGCCGTCGCGCGTGGTCGGCGGGGCTTGCTCGGCGGAGCCCTCGTCCGGCTCCGGGCCGCGGAGGTGGTAGATGCGCCGTCCGTCCTGCCCGCGGAACCAGCGCTTGGGCGCGTGTGACTCGACGTAGCGGCGCCGGTCGCCGCCGCGTCCGAACCGGAACGCCTGGATCTCCTCGACGCGCTCCGCCGCCCGGACGCCCCACATGTCCTGCACCACCATGAGAGCGAGCCCGGCGGCGAACGTCACCGCGAGCACCGGGACCGCGAGCCGCCACGGCCCGAGGCCGAGGGCGCGCATCGCCGTGTACTCGCGGGTGTTCCGGAACGTCGACACGGCGACCGCGGCGCCGAGGATCATCGCGGCGGGGGCCACCTGGCCGACCACGATCGCCGTCTTGTTCGCGTACAGCTCGAGCACCGCCCGGACCACGCCCGGACCCGAGAACGCGGACGAGTTGTCGACGAAGTCGACGGCGAGGAAGATCGCGACCACGCCGGCGAGCGCGACCGCGAAGGCGCCGAGCGTCCGCCGCGCGGCGTAGAGGAACAGGATCACCGCACCGCCCCGGGGCCGCGCCGGGTCTGGAGCGCGAGGAGGATGAGCGCGATCGCGGAGAGGACGACCGTGGGGAGCTGGAGCGCGAGCGGCGGGGGCAGCAACCCGCGGATCGCCATCACCTCGCCGCCCCGGAGCAGGAGGTAGTGGACGACGACGACGAGGAACGTGGCGCCGATGCCGAACGCGCGCCCACCCCGCCGCATCAACCCGAGGGGAAGCGCGAGGAGCGCGAAGGGGATGACCGCGAGCGGCGCCGCGATCCGCCGGTGGAGCGAGGCCTCGAGGCGTCGCGCGGTCGCGAGATCGCCCTGCGCGCGCGCCTCGTCGATGCGTGCGAGGAAGCCGGGGACGTCCTCGCGCCCGCCGCGCACGAGCGCGCTCCGGTCGGAGAGCGACGTCCCGAGGCCGAGCACCAGGTCGCCCCGCGCGAAGTCGGCGACGACGTACTGCCCCGCGTCGACCGACTCGCGGTGCAGCTCGCCGGCGTCGAGCAGGAGCCGCATCTCCTCCCCGACGCCGACCGGCTCGAGCCGCCCTCTCCGCGCGAGCGCGAGCACGGGCGCGGACGGGTCGGAGCGGTCGCTGATCAGGACGTTCTCCCAGCGACCGCCGTCGACCTTCTCGGCGTAGAGCGTGTAGCCGGGGATCTGGTCGTAGAACGTGCCCGGCCGGACGTCGTTCGTCACGTTCCGCTTGATCACCCCGGTGAGCCGGACGCGCGCCGCGTCGAGACCGGCCGGGGCGGCGACCAGGCCGAGCCACATGCCCGCCGCGGCGACCACGACGCCGAGCGCGAGCGGCACCGGCGCGAGGTACGTCGGCGAGATCCCGGCCGCGCCGAGCGCGACCACCTCGCGGTCCTCCGACAGGCGCCCGACGCCGAGCACGCCCCCGAGCAGGAACGCGATCGGCAGCACGTACCCGAGCATGTGCGGCAGCAGGTCGACGATGACCGCGCCGATGTCCACGATCGAGACGCCCGAGCCGAACAGGATCTGCGCCTGGGACAGGAGCTGCGTCGCGAGCAGGATCTGCGTGAGGAAGAGGACGCCCGCCGCGAACGGCAGGAGGATCTCCCTCGCCAGGTAGCGCCGCAGCAGCGACAACGGCTAACCCTTCGGCCCGGTGAGCCTGGCCTGGAGGGCGGCGTCCTTCCGCTCGACCTCCTCGGCCATGCGCCGGCGCTGCTCGCGCACCCGGTCGGCGACGGCGGCGTCGCTCCGGGCGATGATCCGCGCGGCGAGGAGCCCCGCGTTCCGGGCGCCCGCCTTGCCGATCGCGAGCGTCCCCACCGGCACGCCCCCCGGCATCTGGACCGTCGCGAGGAGCGCGTCGAGCCCCTGGAGGTCGGTCCCCGCGAGCGGGACGCCGAGGACCGGCAGCTCCGTCTCGGCGGCCACGACGCCCGCGAGGTG
>Ga0318496_10000997_pt1 | contig 10792 bp, 11 predicted proteins | sample GRESIP109b1f22_FD_203296 | JGI IMG/M metagenome (GOLD analysis project Ga0318496, IMG submission 203296) | Tropical soil microbial communities from Luquillo Experimental Forest, Puerto Rico - GRE.SIPMG.109b1f22 | ecosystem: Environmental > Terrestrial > Soil > Tropical forest > Bulk soil... | reverse complement strand
GCTCCGCCTCGGGCTCATGCATCGCCTCGCGCGCGCGCTCGCCGAGCTCGGCGACCGTGTCGGCGATCGCCTCGCCGCTGAGCTCCTCGCCGCTCCAGAGGACGCTCCGCTGCACGTCGCGCCGGCGCGGCGAGACGACCAGCCCGAGCGCGGCGAGCACCCCGGATGCGCGCGGGCAGAGGATCGTGTCGATCTCGAGCTCGTCGGCGATCTGCGCGCCATGTAGTGGCCCGGCCCCGCCGAACGCCATCAGCGCGTACCGGCGCGGATCGATGCCGCGCTCCACGGTGACCACGCGGAGCGCCCGGATCATCTCGGCCCCGGCCACCCGTCGAATTCCCTCGGCGCACGCGTCCAGGTCGAGCTCGAGCTCGCCCGCCAGCTTGCCGACCGCCCGTTCGGCCGCCTCGCGATCGAGCTCGACGCCACCGCCCAAGGGCGCGTCCGCGGACAGGTAGCCGAGGACGAGGTTGGCGTCGGTGACGGTCGGCTCGGTCCCGCCGCGCCCGTAGCAGGCCGGTCCGGGATCGGCGCCCGCAGAGCGCGGTCCGACCCGCAGCGCCCCGCCGGCGTCGCGCCATGCGATAGATCCGCCCCCGGCGCCCACGGTGTGGACCGCGAGCATGGGCAGGGCCAGGGGCCGCCCGGCCACCTCGCCGTTCGATCGCTCCTGCACGGCGCCGTCGTCGACCACGCACACGTCGCACGAGGTCCCGCCCATGTCGAGGCAGAGCGCGTTCTCCGCTCGGGCCCGGCGGGCGACGAAGGCGGCCCCCGCGGCGCCCCCGGCCGGTCCGGACAGCACCGTCCACGACGCGTGGCCGGCGGCGGCCGCGATGTCGATCAGGCCCCCGTTGGACTGCATGATGGCCGGCTCGGGGAGGCGCGCCTCGCGCGCGCGCTCGACCAGGCGGCGGAGGTAGCGCGCCAGCAGCGGCGACAGCGCAGCGTCGATCTCGGTGGTGGCCGCCCGCTCGAACTCGCGGAAGGTGCCCACCACGTCGTGCGAAAGCGAAACGTGGACGTCGGGCAGCTTGGCGGCCAGCGCTGCTGCGATCGCTTGCTCGTGCTCGGGGTGGCGGTAGGAGTGGAGCAGTGCGACCGCCACTGCCCCGGGCTCGGCCTCGGCGATCCGATCCGCGAGCTGGCGGGCGGCGTCCTCGGTGAGCTCGGCGAGCGGGCCATCGGGGGTCATTCGCTCGGGAGCGCCGAAGCGCAGATCGTCCGGCGCCAGCGGCGCCGGCCGCCCAGCGCACAGCCGGTAGAGCTGGGGCCGGTCCTGCCGGCCGAGCGCGATCAGGTCGCTGAACCCCTCGGTGGCCACGAACGCGGTGCGCGCGCCGCGGCCCTCGAGCAGGGCGTTGGTCGCCACGGTCATGCCGTGGGAGAACTCCTCGATCTGCTCGGCCGCAGCGCCGGCCCGGGCGAGCGCGGCGTCGATCGCGGCCATCACGCCCTCTGACTGGTCCTCGGGCGTGGTCGGGGCCTTGGCCGTAATCAGGCGTCCGTCGAGCGCGAGGACGGCATCGGTGAAGGTGCCGCCCACGTCGACGCCGATCAGCATGGCGCGTCAACCTACTCAAAAGCGAGTAGGTCCACCCGCCGAGGTCCGCGACCCTCCCGCGGGCGCTGACGCGGAAGCTGCTTACGCCGCCAGCGGCGCGGCGACCTCGATCTCCTCTGTCTCGGCCAGATGCTGATGCGACGGGCAATAGCCGTTGTGGGGCAGCGGCATCCGCTGACACGGCGTGCCCCTGCGGGTGCTCGCCCGGCACTGCAGCGGGTTCCCATAGGCGTCGAACCCGTTCTGCGGCAGGCGCCGAAGAAACTCGTCGGCGAGCCCCAGGTAACGCTGGATCACGCGCAGCACCCGCAGCTGCGCGCTCATCGGAAAGAAGGTCCGGATGTCGTTGAACAGTGTCCGCGCCGGATGCGCGAAGTAGTGCCGGTCGGTCGCCAGTCGCTCGATGGCGACTTCACACGAGCGGAGCACCCGCTCGTGGTTGACGTGCGGCCCTGCGTACGGGTCCTCAATGATCTCGTCGGCAAGCTCTCTATAGATGGCTCGGCTGAACCGGTACATGCAACACACCACTCCTGTTTCCCTAATGCCCCTGCCAGGGCGGGTCCGTTAGCGCGGAGGCTGGCTACCCGGCATATATGAAGTTAGACCCACAGGAATTATTAAGTTGGTGTTAACTCGCTACTCGCGAGTAAGTCAGAAACGGCGGGTTTATCGGAAAGACGGTGTGTTGGGAAGGCTCACGTCCAGGGGTCGATTGCCGGCGCGGCCCCGGCCGTGATCGTCACGTGCGAGCCGTCGAGGAGCGGGTCGCGCTCGGGGAAATCCGTTCGCTGGTGGGCTCCGCGGCTCTCCGTGCGGGTCAGCGCGCTCGTCGCGATCAGCCGCACGAGTGGATGCTCGTCGTGCGCGAGCCGCCGCAGGCCGGCGCCGTCGCGCTCGATGCCGGCGTGGCGCCAGAGCGCCTCGCGACTGGCTGGTTCGATCGGAGGCGGCGGCATTACCGGGTCGGGACGGCTAGCGACCTCCTTGATGGCGGCCTGCTCCGGTGGCGGCTCGGCCAGGGCCGAGCGCGCCGCCCGCGCGCCGAAGACGAAGCATTCGGTCAGCGAGTTAGAGGCCAGCCGGTTGGCGCCATGCAGGCCGGTGCACGAGCACTCGCCCACCGCGTAGAGGCCGCCGAGGCTCGCCCGGGCGTGCACGTCGGTGGCGATCCCGCCCATCATGTAGTGGGCGGCCGGCGCGACCGGTACCAGTTGGCGCTCGGGATCGATCCCGGCCCGGCGGAGCGCGCTGACCACGTTCGGGAAGAGCGCCGGGTCGACGTCGCGCATGTCGAGGTCTACCGACGTGGCGCCGCTCAACGCCATCTGCCGCTGAACGGCCCGGGCCACCTCGTCGCGCGGGGCCAGCTCGTCCACGAATCGCTCGCCGCCCGCTCCTAGCAGCCGCGCTCCCTCGCCGCGAACGGCCTCGGTGACCAGGAAGCCGTCGGCGCCGTTTGCCCCGACCACCGCCGTGGGGTGAAACTGCATCAGCTCGAGGTCGGCAAGCTTGGCGCCGGCGGCGAAGGCGAGCAGCAGCCCGCCGCCGACGGCGCCGGGCGGGTTGGTCGTGCGCGACCACAGCGCAGCGGCGCCTCCGGTGGCCAGCACGGTGGCGCCGCACGTGATCAGGCGGCCGTCGTCGAGGCGGACGCCCGCGCACCGCTCGCCGGCGACCGTCAGCTGCACCACCCGCCGTCCCTCGAGTACCTCGATCGCCGGGTCCTGCGCCACGACCGCGCTGAGCTGCCTGACCAGCCGCCGGCCGGTGGCCGCGCCGCCCGCGTGCACGATGCGGCGCACCGAGTGACCGCCCTCCAGGCCGAGGGCCAGGTGGCCGTCGCGGTCGGCGTCGAAGCGCACGCCCAGCCGGGCGAGGTCGCTCACCGCCGCGGGCGCTTCCTCGCAGAGCACGCGCGCGGCCGACTCGCGAACGGCGTCGCGGCCCGCGGCGATCGTATCGCGCAGGTGGCGGCCCGGACTGTCCTGCGCGGACACCGCCGCGGCCAGGCCGCCCTGGGCCCACCAGCTCGAAGACTCGGCGAGCGGTGTCGCCGATACCAGGGTGACGCGTGCCCCCTCGCGCGCGGCGCACAGCGCCATGTACAGCCCGGCGGCGCCGGCGCCCACCACCGTCACCTGAGTAGCCAGAGCCTCCACGTGGACCGATACCGTACCCCGATGGCCTCCGCGCCCGTGTGGCTCGAGCATTCCTCGTCGTTGCGCCACGACACGGGCGCGCACCCCGAACGGGCCGACCGCATGGTCGCGATCGAGCGCGAGCTCTCACCCCGGGACTGGCTCGGCTTCGAGCGCGTCACCTCGCCGGCCGTCGACCGCGCGCTGCTCGAGACGGTCCATCCGGCGTCTTACGTCGCGTCGATCGAGCGCGCCTGCGCGGGCGGCGGCGGCTTCCTCGACCTCGACACGGTGGTCAGCCCGGACTCGTTCGAGGCGGCGCTGCATGCCGCGGGTGGAGCCGTCCACATGGTCGAGCGGCTGCTCGACGGCACCGCTCCGTACGGCTTCAGTGCGCACCGCCCGCCCGGACATCACGCCACGCAGGCCCAGGCGATGGGCTTCTGCCTGTTCAACAACGTGGCGGTGGCGGCACGGTACGCGCTCGATGCCCGTGGCCTGGAGCGGGTGATGGTCCTCGACTGGGACGTGCATCACGGCAACGGGACCAACGACATCTTCCACTCCTCAGACCAGGTCCTGTTCGTCTCGATTCACCAGTCGCCGCTGTATCCGGGCACCGGTCCGGCGGCCGACGTCGGCTCGGGCGCCGGCCGCGGCTTTACGGTCAACCTGCCCGTGCGTCCCGGCGCCAACGATGCGGTGTTCTGCTCCCTGGTCGACCATGTCGCGGTCCCGCTGGCCCGGGCGTTCACGCCCCAGCTTGTGCTGATCTCGGCCGGGTACGACGCGCACCGTGAGGACCCGCTCGGGCAGTGTGACGTCACCGAGGCGGGCTACGCGGCGATGATGCGGTCGATGCGCCGGATCGGGGCGTCGCTCGGCGCACCCGTCGGGTGCGTGCTCGAGGGTGGCTACGCGCTCGGCGCGCTGGCCCGCTCGGTCGCCGCCACGCTCGCTGCCCTTCAGGAGCCGGTGGCCCCCGAGGGGGCTGCCGGGAGCGGGGATGGAGCCGCGCCGCCGCTCGTCGACCAGGCGCTCGAGCGGCTGGCCGAGTGGTGGCCGGCGCTCGGTTGAGCGCGGGCGCGGACGGCGCTAAAGTATCTTCGGATGGATCCCAGGGCTCTGAAGCTGCGCTGACGTTTCGCCGTCGCTGCGCGACGGTCTCGCCGCTCGAAGTCGTTCCCTGGAGGTTCCTTGTCGTCTCTCAGTCTCACGTTTAGCCGTCCCGTCGACGCTCCGGCTCCGCCGGATGGTCCGGCCGTGTCCATGCGCGGCGTGGTCAAGCGGTTCGCCTCGGTGGTCGCGGTCAACGGATTGGAGCTCGAGGTCCCCACCGGGGTCTGCTACGGGCTGCTCGGCCCCAACGGCGCCGGCAAGTCGACCGCGATGCGGATCCTCACAGGGCAGGCGCACGCCGACGCCGGGAGCATCGAGGTGCTCGGCTACCGGCTGCCGGCCGAGTCCAAGCTCGCGCGGGCGCGCATGGGCGTCTGCCCCCAGGAGAGCAACCTCGACGTGGACCTGCGCGTGCGCGACGTGCTGTCGGTGTTCGCGCGCCTGTACCGGGTGCCGTCCTGCGAGCGCGCGGCGGCGGTCGAGCGCGCGCTGGCGCTCGCCGGTCTCGAGTCGCGGGCGCTCGATCGAGCGGTCACTCTGTCGGGCGGGATGCAGCGGCGGCTGCTGATCGGGCGGGCGCTCATCCACAAGCCCGATCTGGTGCTGCTGGACGAACCCACGGTCGGGCTTGACCCCCAGGTCCGCCAGGAGCTGTGGTCGCTGATCCTCGCGCTCCGCGACGAGGGCGCGACGGTGCTGATGTCGACTCACTACATCGAGGAGGCCGAGCGCCTGGCCGACCGGGTGGCGATCGTGTCGGCCGGCCGCGTGGTGGCCGAGGGCCTGCCGGCTGACCTGGTCCGCGCGCACGCCGGGCGGGAGGTCGTCGACGTGCGCGGCTCGGCCTCGGAGCTGGCCGCGTTGCAGCGACAGGCCCAGGCTGCCGGGCTGCCCACGCGCCCGTCCGGTCCGGCGCTCACCTACCTGCGCGCCGAGACCCTGGATGGGCAGGTGCCGGACGGCGTGCGGCGAAGCCCGACGCTCGAGGATGTGTTCGTCAGCCTGACGGGGGACTACGTCGAATGATGCGCGTGTCAGGTTCCGGACGAATCGAGCCGGCCGCCCTGTCCGCGGTCTGGATCCGCGAGTGGACCGTGTTCCTCTACTACTGGCGGACGCGCACGTTCGCGGCGGTGGTCGAGCCGGTGATCATGCTCGTCGCCTTCGGCCTCGGCTTCGGCCGGCTCGTCTCCCACATCGGGGGCATCCCGTACATCCAGTTCGTGGGGACCGGCGCGGTGGCCACCGCGGTGCTGTTCAGCGCGGTGTTCTCGGCGATGTTCGACTCGCTCTACAAGCGGCGCTACCAGCGCGTGTACGACGCGATGCTCGCGGCGCCGGTCGATGTGGACGAACTGGTCACCGGCGAAGTGCTGTTCCTCGGCGTGCGGGCCGGGGTGTACGGGCTGGCGCCGCTGCTGGTGGCGTTCTTGTTCGGGCTGCCTCCGGCGCCGGCGATGGTTCTCGTGCCGCTGGTCGGCGCGCTGACCGGCATCGGCTTCGCGGCGCTCGGCATGCTGTTCGCCGCCAGCGCCACCACCTTCGACGACCTCAGCTATGTGATCAGCGGGGTGATCACGCCCCTGTTCCTGGTTGCCGGCACGTTCTTCCCGCTACAGCGCCTGCCGGACTGGCTACGCACGTTCGCGCTGTTCAACCCGCTCTATCACTGCGTCGAACTGATCCGCCACTGCGCGTTCGGGCTGCGTCCGGGCGCGGATCTGGTGCACATGGCGGCGCTGGTAGCGTTCGGGTTGATGGCGTGGTGGCTCGCCGTGTGGCGGACGCGCGGCCGGTTGATCGTCTAGCCGAGCGAGCGCCAGGCCTCGAGCACCTGCGCCGCCATTCGGTCGGTCGAGAAGCGCTGGGCTCGCGCGCGACCGTCGATCCGCGGGTCGTCGGTGTTCAGGTGCGGCTCGAGCGCGGCGCGCCACGTGTCGGGGTCGAACGGAGCGCATAGCGTGCCTGGGAGGTGGTCGAGCGCCTCGGGGGCGATCCCCACCGGGGTGGCGAGCACGGGGACGTCGCAGGCCAATGCCTCGAGCACGGCCAGGCCGAAGCTCTCGCGCTCGGATGGGACGAGGACGGCGTTGGCCGCGTTGACGTAGACCGGGACCTGCTGCGGGTCGACGTTGCCGAGCGCGAGGAGCTCGGCTTGTCCGTCGGTCGCAGCCACCGCCCGGTCGTAGCGCTTCTCCCGGCGGGCTGGATCGGCGGGAAACAGGACATACCGGGCGCTCGGTGAGAGTCCGAGCTCTGCTCGCGCCTCCGCGCGCGGGATCGGCCGGAAACGCTCGACTTCGACGCCGCACGGCAGCACGGCCCTCTGGCCGCGCACCGCCCAGCCGGGCACGTCCTTTGCCAGCGGCTCCGACACCGTGGCCACCAGGTCGAGGAAGGGGAGCGCGGCCAATGTGAGCGCGCGGGAGCGGGGATGCACCAGGTCGGTGCCGTGCAGCGTGACCGCATGTGCACGGCCGCTCGCCGCGAAGGCCGGCCAGGCGGTCAGCCCGAAATGGGCGTGGACCACGTCGTAGGGGTCGCGGCGGTGGCGCCGGCGGAGGTCTTGTGTGCCTTTCAGATACGCGCCGGCGCCGCCGGGGGCGAACGCGAACAGATCGACCTCGGTGCCGTCGATCCGGCGCAGCGCCTCCACCTGGTCTCGCACGAAGCTGCCCAGCGCCGGCCGCATCGGCGTCGGGTACATGTTGGTCACGACGAGCGCGCGCATCGGCGGGGGCGAGCGTACCGCCGCCCGCCTCTGGCACCATGCCGCGGGATGACCCCCGTTGCCGATCAGCCGGTCGGAGTGTTCGACTCCGGCGTCGGCGGGCTGACGGTCCTGCACGAGCTGCTCGTGTCGCTGCCGGGCGAGGACTACCTGTACCTCGGCGACACCGCGCGGTTCCCCTACGGGGAGCGCAGCCACCAGGAGCTCGAGGCGTTTGCTGTGGAGATCGCCGAGTACCTGCTCGACGCGGGCGCCAAGCTGCTCGTGATCGCGTGCAACGCGGCGAGCTCGGCGGCGCTGGGCACCGTCGAGACGCTCGTCCGGCGCTCCGGGCGGCAGATCGACGTTATCGGCGTCGTCGGCCCGGCCACGCAACTGGCCGTGGCGGGCAGCCGCAGCGGCCGGATCGGGCTGCTGGCCACGCCGGCGACCGTGGCCAGCGGTGCTTACGAGCGCGCCGTGTACGGGGCCGATCCGCACGTGCATCTCGAGAGCGTCGCGTGCCCCGACCTGGCTCCGATCATCGAGCGCGGCTTTCCGTTCGACGAGCAGGTCGTGGAGACCGCGCGGGGCTACTGCGTTCCGTTGCGCGATGCCGAGGTCGACACGGTGATCCTTGGCTGCACGCACTACCCGCTGGTGGCGCCGATGCTCCAGCGCTCGCTCGGACGCGGGGTGGGGCTCGTCACCTCGGGGGCTGGCGTGGCGCGCAGCGTCGAGCGGGCGCTCGCCTCGCGCGAGCTGCTCAATCCACAGCGCGGCGAGGGTGCGTATCGCTTCGTGTGCACCGGCGACGTCGAGTCGTTCCGGGCGCTCGGCACGCGCTTTCTCCAGATGCCGCTGGGCGAGGTGGTGCACGTCGAACTGGCAGCGAGGGCGGCCGCGTGAGCGCTCCCGACGCGCCGGCGCGGAGCTATGGCCGGGCCCCCGACCAGCTGCGGCCGCTCCTGATTGAGCCCGGCTTCGTGCGGACGGCCAGCGGCTCGGCCCTGATCTCGATGGGCGAGACCCGCGTAATCTGCACCGCCTCGGTGCAGGACGGCGTGCCGCGCTGGCTGGCCGGATCGGGCAAGGGGTGGGTAACGGCCGAGTACGGGATGCTGCCCGCCTCGACCGGCGAGCGAAAGCAGCGCGACGTGACCCGCGGCCGACCCGACGGGCGCACGGTCGAGATCCAGCGGCTGATCGGGCGCTCGCTGCGCGGCGTGGTGGACTTCGCCCTGCTGGGCGAGCGGACCGTGTACGTCGACTGCGACGTATTGCAGGCCGACGGCGGCACGCGCTGCGCCTCTATCACCGGCGGCCTTGTCGCGCTCCGCCTGGCCTGCGAAGGGCTGATCGCGAAGGGCGCCCTCGCGCGGTTGCCGCTGACGGGCACGGTAGCGGCCGTGTCCTGCGGGATCGTCGCGGGCGTGCCGCTGCTCGACCTCGACTACAGTGAGGACTCCACCGCCGAGGTCGACGCCAACGTGGTGATGACCGGCGACGGGGGGCTGGTCGAGGTCCAGGCGACCGCCGAGCGGACGCCGCTGTCCCGCGCCCATCTGGACGACCTGCTGGCACTCGCCGCGCAGGGCATCGGAGAACTCCGCGCGCTCCAGGACTCGGCCGTGGCCGCTGCCGCGACTTGAGCCGATGACGATGTCAGCGTCCGGGAACGGGTCGGCGGATCGCTCGGTCGTACTGGCCAGCCGCAACCCGCACAAGCTGAACGAGATGCAACGCCTGCTCGAACCGGCCGGGATCACGGTCGAGCCGCTGCCCGACGAGGTCGTACTGCCGCACGAGGACGGGACGACGTTTGCCGACAACGCCCTGCCCAAGGCCCTGACCGCGGCGGCCGCGACGGGCCGGGCGGCGATCGCCGACGATTCCGGAATCGAGGCGGCCGCGCTCTCCGGCGGCCCGGGCGTGCGCTCGGCGCGGTACGCCGGGGTTGGCGCCAGCGACGAGGAGAACCTCGCGAAATTCGTCGAAGAGGTCCCTTCCGACAGCCGCCTGCGATACGTGTGCGCACTGGCGTACGTAAATCCGGTGACCGGCGAGGAGCGCGTGTTCTTCGGAGATTGCCGCGGCCGCATGGCTCGCGCCGCGGCTGGCTCGGGCGGTTTCGGCTACGACCCGGTGTTCGTTCCCGACGCGACGGGGGACAATCGGACCATGGCCGAGCTCACGGATGCCGAGAAGGACGCCATCAGCCATCGCGGCCATGCGGTCCGCGCGCTGCTGAGATGGATCCGCCGCTGAGCACCGACGAACCACACGGGACTCCTCAGATCAACGAGCTCCAGCGTGCCACCGCGCGCTGAGCCCGTGCCGCCCGGACACGCGGTTCGAGGCCGGCGACCCCAAGGCTACTCGATGCACCATTTTCCGGTGGCGAGCAACCTGCCACTCGCCCGCGCATCAGTGGTGAGTGGCCGTTCACGCGCGCATAGCGCAACGGAATCGCCACTGACGGCACGGATGGCGGCGAGTGGCGGTTTACTCGCGGCACGGCTGGCCCGGCGATTGTCCGGCGTCCGGTCGCGGGCTCGATGCCCGACGCCGCTAGAGCAGGTTGATCCCCGCCGCCACTGCCACCGCGAAGGTCACCGCCGCGTAGCCGTAATAGCCCTGCAAAACCAGGATCAGCACCGCGATGAGGCACACCCCAACCGTGCCCAGCCAGGCGAGTCGTCCCAGGTCCACGGTCATATTCTGGTCGCGCTCGCCGACGCTTCGCTCCTCCCCCTCGGCCTCGGTCGGGTCGGCGCGGTCCTGCTCTGTGATCGTTGGTGGCGAAGTACGCAAATTCGGAAAAACCGGGTACTGGGGTCCTGAGGCATGTCGCCGAGGCCGGAGAGAATCGCCTGGCCCCGGCGTACTGGCACTTCGGCCGTCCGCCGCTCGTGTTAGCTTCGACAATTCCTACCACCTCGAAGGAGGGAGCAAGTGACCAAACAAGAATTCGTTGACCAGGTCGCCGATCGTTCCGGTCTGAGCAAGAAGGACGCGGCGGGCGCGGTCGACGCTTTCCTGGATACGGTCGAGGACGCGCTCAAACGTGGGAGCGAGGTTTCGTTCTCGGGCTTCGGCAAGTTCAGTGTCTCGGCACGCTCGGCGCGGGAGGGGCGCAATCCGGCGACCGGCGACCGGATCCAGATCCCGGCGTCCAACGTACCGCGATTCACGGCGGGAGCCGGACTCAAGAAGGCGGTCAACTGAGTGGGCCGCTTGGATCACTAGCGCCGTGTG
>Ga0318496_10000996_pt1 | contig 10793 bp, 6 predicted proteins | sample GRESIP109b1f22_FD_203296 | JGI IMG/M metagenome (GOLD analysis project Ga0318496, IMG submission 203296) | Tropical soil microbial communities from Luquillo Experimental Forest, Puerto Rico - GRE.SIPMG.109b1f22 | ecosystem: Environmental > Terrestrial > Soil > Tropical forest > Bulk soil... | reverse complement strand
CCACGGAGGGGCTGCACCGCGCGCTGCGCGTCGTCCGGCGCCACCGGCTCCTCGAGTCGTATCTCCACGAGGTGATGGGCTTCGACCTGCGCGAGGCGCACGAGCGGGCGACGCTGATGCAGCCCACGATCGACGAGGTCTTCGAGGACAAGCTCGACGCGATGCTCGGGCGCCCGCGGTTCGATCCCCACGGCCAGCCGATCCCGTCGAAGGACGCCACCTGGCCGAAGATCGCGGACTCCGCGCTCGTCGAGCTGCCGGCGGGGACCGCCGGGCGAGTCTCGCGGGTGACGAGCGACGACGCCGACGCCATCACCTGGCTGGAGGCGCAGGGGATCGCGCCGGGCGCCGCGATCGTCCTCGAGGGCGTGGCGCCGTTCGACGGTCCGGTCGCGGTGCGGCTCGGGGCGAAGGTCCTGCACCTCGGAAGGCGCCTCGCCGCGGCGGTGCATGTCGCGGAGGACGAGGGGGCGCGCGCCGAGGCGGTGGCCGCGCCCGCGCGGCGCCCGGCGCGCCGGCGCCACGGTTGAGTCGACGAGGTTCTCACGGAGCCCGGGGCAGAGCCGGGCGCGAAGGGAGGTGAGGTCATGGAAGACGGCGGACCGGTGCCACTGGCGGCGCGCATGCGCCCTTTCGAGGAGCACGTCGAGCACACGAGCTGGGAGGTCGTTCATGAACCTCATCGAGAGCCTCGGCGCCGGGCTGATCCGTCCCGGCGCCCGCTTCGCACGGACCCTTTGCTTCGCCTCCATCCTCGCGGTCTCTCCGGCGCTCGCCGCTGACGAGGGGCCGCTCGATCCCCATCCCGGCCCGGGCGGGGTCCCCGTCCCCGAGACCCCGGCCGCGGCCGCGGCCGCGGACTCGCGCTGGTGGCTCCTCGGCGCCCAGGTGACGTCGACCGGCGTCGTGGTCCCCGGCGTGCCGGGCGCGTACCGGAACCCCGAGGTGAGCTTCGGGGCGCCCACGGTGCGGGGCGGGTGGTCGCTCGTCGCGACCCTGCTCGCCGGGGCGCGCCTGTGGGAGGGCGCGATCGCGGTCGCCCAGCCGGAGTTCGCGGACGGCACGGGAGTGCCGAACGTCTCCGGTGTCGGGGGCTACATCGACGGCAACATCATCCGCGTCGCGAAGGTCGGGAAGGAGCCCTACCTCGCGCGCCTCTACGTCCAGCAGGAGATCGCGCTCGGGCCCGCGGGGCCTTCCGAGGAGGAGGGCGCGCCCGAGGACCGGTTCATGCCGGGCGGCGCGCTCGCCCTGCGCCGCCCCCGCCCCGACTCGCGGCTCGAGATCACCGCGGGCAAGTTCGCGACGACCGACTTCTTCGACGCCGCGACCGCCACGAGCGACCCGCGCCACCGCTTCATGAACTGGTCGCTCATGACCAACGGAGCCTGGGACTTCGCCGCCGACACGCGCGGGTACACGTGGGGCGTCGTCGCGGCCCTCGAGCAGCCGCGCTGGGCGCTCCGGGCCGGCGCGGCGATGATGCCCACGACGCCGAACGGCCCCGTGCTCGACGGCGACCTCGCCCACGCGCGGTCGGAGATGGTCGAGGGGGAGATCCGGTATTCCGCGGCCGGCAATCCCGGCGCGGTGAAGCTGCTCGGGTACGCGAACCACGCGCGGATGGGGTCGTTCTCGGAGGCGCTCGCCGCCGCCCCGCCGGCGACGCCGCCGAGCCTCGACACGGTGGCGCGGACGGGCGCCGTGAAGTACGGCGCCGGCGTCCTCCTCGACCAGCGGCTCGGACCCGCGACGGCCTTCGTGCGGGCGAGCTGGAACGACGGGCGGACGGAGGAGTTCGCGTTCACGCAGATCGAGCGGGCGGTCAGCGCAGGCGCGGTGGTCCCGACGGACGGGTGGGGGCGCCGCGGGGATCACGTAGGGGTCGGGCTCGCGCTCAACGGTCTCTCGCCGTCGCACGTGCGCTACCTCGCGGCGGGCGGGGCCGATTTCCAGCTCGGGGACGGTGCCCTGAGATACGCGTGGGAGACCGTGGCCGAGGCCTTCTACGCCCTCCGCGCGAGCGAGAACGTCGAGCTCAGCGCGGACGTGCAGGCCATCGCCAACCCCGGCATGAACGCCGACCGCGGCCCGGCGTTCGCCTTCGGGCTCAGGCTGCACGCGCACATCTGACGGAGCGTCGCCCCGGCGACATCACGCGATCGAGCATCCTTCAGGAGCGAGCGCCATGGTCAACGACGTCGAGCTCACCGCGAAGCCGAGCATGGGCGTCCTGCCCACGCTCTTCTACCAGTTCCGCAAGGCCGCCAAGGTGCTGAGGATGTTCGCGGTGATCGCCGGCCCCGGGATCATCGTGATGGTGGCCGACAACGACGCCGGCGGGATCACGACGTACACCGTCACGGGCGCCAAGTACGGGAACCACCTGCTCTGGTTCCTGATCCTGCTCGGCCCCGTCGCCTACTACGTGCAGGAGATGACCGTCCGCCTGGGCGCCGTCACGAAGCGCGGCCACGCCGAGGCGATCTTCCACGCCTTCGGCCCGTTCTGGGGCTGGTTCTCCCTCGTCGACCTCGTGATCACCGACTGGCTGACGATGATCACCGAGTTCATCGGGATGACCGCGGCGATGAGCATCTTCGGGGTCCCGGCGTGGCTCACGGTGATCGGCTGCTGGATCGCGATGGGGGCGATGATCCTGAGCGGGCGCTACTGGACCTGGGAGAAGGTCGCGCTCGTCTTCTGCGTCGGGAACCTCGTCTACATCCCGGCGGCCTTCTTGGTGCAGCCGGACGTCCACGACATCCTCCGCAACAGCCTCGTCCCGAACCTGCCGCCCGGAGGCTTCACGAACGAGCTCTTCTTCCTGCTGATGGCGAACATCGGCACGACCATCGCCCCGTGGATGCTCTTCTTCCAGCAGAGCTCGGTCGTCGACAAGGGGCTCCAGGAGAAGGACATCCGCTTCGGGAAGGTGGACACCGCGATCGGCTCGTTCCTCACCGTCCTCGTCGCGATGTTCCTCGTCATCGTCAGCGCGAAGCTGCTCCTCGGGCAGCCGATCGAGAGCGCGGCCGAGGCGGCGACCCGCATCATGCCGACGAACCGCTGGGTCGGGACGCTGATCGCCATCGGGCTGTTCGACGCCGGGTTCCTCGGCGCGATCTGCATCTCCCTCGCGAGCTCGTGGGCCTTCGGCGAGGTGTTCGGCTGGGCGCACTCCCTGAACGCGAAGATCAAGGAGGCCCCGTGGTTCTACGCCTACTACTTCTTCACGCTGGTGCTCGCGGGGACGGTGGTGCTCATCCCCGGCGCGCCGCTGGTGCTCATCACGCTCTTCGTCCAGGTGATCGCCACGACGCTGCTCCCCGCGGCGCTCGTGTTCCTCATCCTCCTCCTGAACGACAAGAAGACGATGGGGAAGTACGTGAACACGCCCTGGCAGAACTTCGCCAACGTCGGCATCGTCCTCGTCATCATCGTGCTGTCGACGCTGTACGGGGTCAGCACGCTCTTCCCGAAGCTCCTCGGCTGAGGTGTCCCGTGAGAACCCTGTTCTCCTCCTTCGGCAACATGGTCGCGGCCTTTCGGGCCATCAACCGGCGGTACGCGAAGCCCGCCATCGAGATGACGCCCTTCGTGAAGGTCTGCCTGGTGGCCCTGCGCCTGTACCTGTTCGTGCTCGTGGGGCTGCTCGTCTACAAGTTCGTGATCACCGTCACCGGGTGAGAGGGCCCCCGCCATGACCGACACCATCGCGACCCCGCGCAGGCCCGAGAACGGCGGGCGCGACGGGGAGAAGCTCAACCTCAGCGAGCTCATCGGCGTCCACGTCCGCGCGGGAGGGAGGCGGGTGGGGGTGCTCGACGAGCTCGTCATCCTGGACCGGGACCGGTACGCCGAGGTGACGCACCTCGTGGTCCACCTGCCGTTCGGGCGGCCGCCGCTCGTCGTGCCGTGGGAGAAGGTCGGCTCGGTGCAGCCGGGCGAGATCGCCCTCGCCGTCGACCCGAAGGCGCTCGCGGCCGGCGCGCTCCCGCCCGCGCCGATCCTGCTCAAGGACCACATCCTCGACAAGCGCGTGCTCGACGAGCGCGGCCGGGAGGTCGAGGTCGTCTACGACATCGGGCTCACGCTCGCAGGCGGGAAGCTGCTCGTCGTCGACGTGGACATCTCCAAGGCGGGCCTGCTGCGCAGGATGCGGCTCGGCTGGCTCGCGCGCCTCACCCGGAAGCACAACGAGCCCCCCGACGGCCACCGCGTCCCCTGGAGCTACGTCCAGCCGCTCCCCGAGGACCTCGGCAGCTTCAAGGGCGACGTCCGCCTCAAGGTCCTGAAGGAGCACCTCTCCGAGCTGCAGCCGGTCGATCTGGCGGACGTCCTCGAGGTGCTCGTCCCCGAGAACCGGATGGCGATCTTCGGCGCGCTCGACCAGGAGCAGGCCTCGGACGCGCTCGAGGCGCTCGATCCCAAGGTCCAGCGAGATCTCGTCGCCTCGCTCGACAAGGAGAAGGCCGCGCGGCTCGTGAACGAGATGACGCCGGGGCAGGCGGCGGATCTCCTCGCGGCGCTCGCGTCGTCGGACGCCCGCGTGCTCCTCGAGCTCATCTCCGACGCGGAGAAGGCGGCGAAGGTGCGGAGCATCCTCGAGAAGCAGGAGGAGCGGGCGATCGACTTCTCGACGTCGGGGTTCCTGCGGTTCGCTCCGGATCAGGAGGTCTGGCGCGCGCGCGTGGACTTCAAGGAGGCGGCGAAGGGGAAGGACTCGATCAACTACATCTACGTGATCGACGGCGACGATCGCCTCCTCGGGGTCGTGGACACGAAGTCGCTGCTCCTCGCCGACGACGACGCGCGGCTCAGGGACATCATGACGACCAACGTCGTGACGGTCCGCCCCAACGCCTCGCTGAGGCACGCGTCGGAGCTGTTCGCGCGGTACCTCTTTCGCGCGCTGCCGGTCACCGACGAGCGCGGGAAGGTGCTCGGGGTCCTGCCGTACCGGGACGTCGTCGCCCTGCGGCACCGGTACGTCGCGTAAAGAGTCTTTCGAAAGGATCTTGCGTCCCGCGTCGGCGGGCTCGGTGCCGGCCTTCGAACGCCCGGGGTTTCGTCCGTGGCACGCGCGATGCTGATGGGCGCGCGCGAACCCATGGCCCGCACGCCGCGCCTGACCCTCTCGATCCTCGCCGCCTGCGCCGCGCTCTCCGTCGCGCCGGCGGGTGCGACCGACGTCCCCGCGGCGCCGGCCTTGCCGCCGGCGCTCGACCTCGAGACCGCGCTCAGGCTGGTGAGGGAGCAGGGGCTCGACGTGCTCACCGCCGAGGCCGCCGTGCAGGGTGCCGAGGGCGACGCCCGCGCCGCCGCGGCGATCCCGAATCCGACGCTCACCGGCACGTACGGCCGGTCCACCTTCTTCGGGGGCTGCCCCAGCGACACCGGGTGCCCGTCGATCCCCGAGCCGGCGCTCACCGCCGGGCTGTCCGACAACGCGGCGCTCTTCGACGTCGTGATCGGGAAGCGCCGCCTCCGGCGCGACGTCGCCCGCGCCGCGCTCGCCGCCGTACGCCTCCAGCGCGACGACGCCCTCCGGGTGCTCGAGGGGCAGGTGAAGCTGGCGTTCGTCCAGGTGCTCGTCTCGCGCGACACGCTCCGCTTCGATCAGGAGGTGGCGGCCTCCCAGGATCGGGCTGCCGCCCTGTCCCGCGCGCGGTTCGAGAACGGCGCCATCTCCGAGGCCGATCTCGCGCGGATCGAGACCGCGGCGCTCGAGGCGGCGCGGGCCGTCGACGGCGCGCGCTCGGACCTCCGGAGCGCCCAGGTCGCCGTCGCGTTCCTGCTCGGCGTCCGCGGCCTCGTCCCCGAATTCGACGTGGTTCCCGGGCCGCTCGAGTCCTCGACTGTCCCCGGGCCCCTCGCGACGGCGACGAAGGACTCGCTCGTGGCGCGCGCGCTCGAGCGGCGGCCCGACGTGGTCGCGGCGCGGCGCCAGGCGGAGCGCTCCGGGATCGCCGTCTCGCTCGCCTCCCGGCAGCGAATCCCGGACGTGACCCTCTCGTTCGACTACGCGCAGCAAGGGACCACCCCGAGCGCGATCACCCCGCCGACGTTCATCGTCGGGCTCTCGGTCCCCATCCCGCTCTTCTACCAGCAGCAGGGGGAGATCCAGCGCGCCGAGGCCGACCGGCGCACGCAGTCGATCGCGGTCGCGCGCGCCGAGGCGACGGCGGCATCGGACGTCGAGACCGCGTGGGGCACCTACGTCGCGGCCCGCGCGCGCGTGCAGCGCATGGAGGGCGGGCTGCTCGAGCGCGCGCGGACCGCGCGCGACCTCGTCACCATCCAGTACCAGAAGGGCGCGGCGTCGCTCCTCGACCTGCTCGACGCGCAGCGCACGTTCATCGCCACCCGCGTCGAGTACCTGCAGGACCTCGGCGCGTACTGGACCGCCATCTTCAGGCTGGAGCAGGCGGCGGGGGTCACGCTCCGATGAGAACGCTGCTGCTCGCGATCCTCGTGGTGATCGCCTCGCCGCTCGGGTGCGCGCGGGGCAGCCGCGGTCCGGCGGACCCGCCCGAGGACCAGGTGTGGCTCGAGCCCGCGGCCCTCGAGCGGGGCGGCGTGCGTGTCGATCGCGCCGCCGTGCAGGACCTTCCCCAGCACGTCACGGCCTCGGGCCGGATCGACTTCGACGACCTGCACGTCACGCACGTCTTCTCCCCGGTCACCGGCCGCATCTCGCGGGTGCTCGCCCAGCCCGGCCAGAAGATCCGGAAGGGCTCGCCGCTGGTCCGGATCCTCTCCCCGGACGTCGGCGCGGCGTTCAGCGACGTCGTGAAGGCGCACGCGGACCTCCTCGCCGCCGAGGCGGACTTCGACCGGCAGCGGCGCCTCGCGGCGGTCCAGGCCAACACCCAGCGCGACGTCGAGGCGGCGGAGGACACCTACCGGAAGGCGGAGGCCGAGTACAACCGGGCCCGCGAGAAGGCGAGGCTGCTCCACTCGGGCGACGGCCAGGGCGTGACCCAGGAGTACACCCTCGTCTCCTACCTCGACGGCGAGGTGATCGCGCGGAACGTGAACCCGGGGCAGGAGGTCCAGGGGCAGTACTCCGGCGGGCAGTCGGTCGAGCTGTTCACCGTGGGCGACATCGGGCGCGTCTGGATCATGGCCGACGTCGCGGCGGAGGATCTGCCCAAGGTCCGGCTCGGCGCTGAGCTCTGCGCGCGCGTGATCGCCTATCCGGACCGCGTTTTCCACGGGAAGGTGGAGTGGATCTCGGACACGCTCGACCCGGCGCTCCGCACGGCGAAGGTGCGCGCCTCGGTCGACAACCCGGGCGACGCGCTCAAGCCGGGCATGTACGCGCAGGTCGAGATCGACACGGGCTCGCGCCGGGCGGTCGCGGTCCCGAAGGGCGCGGTGACACGCATCGCGGGCCAGACGTTCGTGTGGGTGCGGGCGGGCTCCCGACCGGAGGGGCAGACCGTCTTCCAGCGTCGGCTGGTGCGCGCGCGCGGCGACGCGGGCGACTCGACGGAGATCGACGATGGCGTCGCGGCGGGCGACGAGGTCGTGGTCGAGGGGAGCGTCTCCGCGGACGCGGCGATCGGCGAGGCGGTGCTCACCCGCGCCCAGCTCGAGCACGGCGGGATCGAGATCGGCCGGGCGGTGGCGGTGGACCTGCCGGACGCGGTCACGCTCGACGGGCGCTTCGCGTTCGACGACCTGCGCGTCACGCACGTGTTCTCGCCGGTGACGGGGCGGGTGACGCGCGTGCTCGCCCGGCCGGGCGAGCGCGTCCGGCGCGGCGCGCCGCTCGCCGCGATCGTGTCGCCCGACGTCGGCGCCGCGCTGTCGGACGTGGTCAAGGCCGAGTCGGATGTCGCGCAGGCCGAGCACGAGTTCCGGCGCCAGAAGGAGCTCTTCGAGGCGCGCGCCGCCGCGCGGAAGGACCTCGAGGCGGCCGAGAGCACCTACAAGAAGGCGCGGGCCGAGCTGGAGCGCGCCCGCGCGAAGACGCGCCTCCTGCGCGAGGGCCAGGTGGACCGCGTCGCGCAGGAGTTCGTCCTGACCGCGCCCATCGACGGGGAGATCGTCGCGCGCGCCGTGTCGCCGGGCATGGAAGTCCAGGGCCAGTACTCGGGCGCGTCGAACGCCGTGGAGCTCTTCACGATCGGCGATACGTCGAAGCTCTGGGTGCTGGCCGACGCCTACGAGGTGGACGTCCCCCGGATCCACGAGGGGGATCCGGTCGAGATCCGCGTCCCCGCCCTGCCGGGCCGGACGCTCCGCGGCACCATCGACTGGATCAGCGACGTGCTCGACCCGCAGCTCCGCACCGTGAAGGTCCGGTGCGAGATCGAGAACGCGGACCGGCAGCTCAAGCCGGAGATGTACCAGTCAGTGACCGTGCAGGTCGCCGGACGCGAGGTCGTGACCGTGCCCCGGTCGGCGCTGCTCCGCGTCGGCGACCAGAACGTCGTGCTCGTCGCGAAGGCCGAGCGGCCCGACGGGCGGGTGGCGTTCGAGCGGCGCGTGGTGGTGGCCGACGAAGGGCGCGCCCACGGTCCCATCACGGTGCAGAGCGGCGTCGCCCCGGGCGAGCGGGTGGTCGTGCGCGGCGCGATCCTCGTCCTGGGAGCGTTCTAGGAGCGTCCGTCCATGGTCCAGCGCATCGTCCAGTTCGCGCTCCGTTACCGCGCCCTCGTCTTCGTGCTCACGGGCGCGCTGATCATCGGCGGCCTGCTCGCGTTCCGGGCGCTGCCGATCGAGTCCTACCCGAACCCGGTCCCGCCGCTCGTCGAGGTGATCGTCCAGCCCCCGGGCTGGAGCGCGGAGGAGGTCGAGCGCTACCTCACGATCCCGCTCGAGATCGGCCTCGCCGGCATGCCCGGGCTCGATCACGTGCGGAGCCAGTCGCTCTACGGCCTCGGCGACGTGAAGTGCTACTTCAAGTGGGGCATCGACTACACCGAGGCGCGCCAGGAGGTGATCAACCGCCTCCAGTTCATCCAGCTGCCGCAGGGGCTCCAGGCCCAGATCTCCCCCTGGAACGCCATCGGCGAGGTCTTCCGGTACCGGCTGAAGGGGAAGGGCTACTCGCTCCAGGAGCTCAAGACCGCGGCCGACTGGATCCTCGAGAAGCAGTTCAAGCAGGTGCCTGGCGTGGTCGACGTGGTGACGTTCGGCGGGGAGACCCGCGAGTACCACGTCGAGGTCGATCCGGTCCGCCTCCGCGCGCGCGGCGTCACGCTCGCGCAGGTCACGCAGGCGATCGCGAACGGCAACCAGAACGTCGGCGGGCAGCGCGTCACGCTCGGCGACCAGGCCTACACGATCCGCGGCGTGGGGCTCATCGGCTCGCTCGAGGACGTCCGCCAGATCGTGGTCCTCGAGCAGAAGGGCGTGCCGATCCGCGTCCGCGACGTGGCGGAGGTGTCGATCGGTCACGCCCCGCGGCTCGGCATGGTCGGGCTGAACGAGGACGACGACGTGGTCCAGGGGACCGTCCTCATGCGCTACGGCGGAGAGACGCACGCCACGCTCGAGGGCGTCTACAAGCGGCTCGACTACATCCGGCGCAACCACCTGCTCCCGCCGGGCATGGAGATCGCCCCCTACTACGATCGCTCCCAGCTCATCTCGCTCACCACCCGGACGGTGATGGAGAACCTGCTCGCCGGGATGGTGCTCGTGACGCTCGTGCTGCTCGCGTTCCTCGGGAGCGTGCGCGCGGCGCTCGTCACCGCCGTGAACATCCCGCTGGCGCTGCTCGTCGCGTTCATCGGGATGGTGGCGACCGGGACGCCGGCGAACCTCATCTCGCTCGGCGCGGTGGACTTCGGGATCGTCATCGACTCGACCGTGATCATGGTCGAGAACCTGTTCCGGCACCTCGGCAGCCACGGGCGCGGCTCGATCTACACGCGCATCCGGGCGGCCGCGGCGGAGGTCGGGCGGCCGATGGCCTTCTCGACGCTGATCATCGGCGTCGCCTTCCTGCCGCTCTTCACCATGCGCGGCGTCTCGGGAGTGATCTTCGGCCCGATGGCGCTCACCTACGCGTTCGCGATCGCGGGCGCCATCACCCTCGCGCTCACGCTCACCCCGGCGCTCGCCTCACGCTTCATCCCCGCGGAGGAGGAGGAGAAGGAGACCTTCCTCATGCGGGCGCTGTCGCGCCTCTACGATCCGCTGTTCGACGCGGCGCTCAAGCGGCCGCGGCTCGCGCCGATCGTGCCGGCCGTCTTCATCGTGCTCACCGTGGCCCTCTTCCCGCTGCTCGGCTCGGAGTACATGCCCAAGCTCGAGGAGGGGAACTTCTGGATCCGCGCCACGCTGCCGCGATCCATCTCGCTCGAGGAGACCGCGCGCCACGTCGGCCGGCTGCGCGCCATCCTCCGCGCGCATCCGGAGGTCCTGAACGTCGTCTCGCAGCTCGGGCGCCCGGACGACGGCACGGACGTGGCCGGCTTCAACAACGTCGAGCTCTTCGCGCCGCTCAAGCCTTACGGCGAGTGGCCCCGCGGGCTGACGAAGGAGAAGCTCACCGACCACCTCGCCGAGGAGTTCGAGGAGGCGCTGCCCGGCGCGGTCTTCAACTTCTCGCAGTACCTCTCCGACAACGTCGAGGAGGCCCTCTCGGGCGTGAAGGGCGAGAACAGCGTCAAGGTGGTCGGCCCGGACCTCGTGAAGAACGAGGCGACCGCGAACGCGATCGTCGACGTGATGTCGCGCGTGAAGGGGGTGAAGGACCTCGGCCTCTACAGCTCGATGGGGCAGCCGTCGATCCGGATCGTCCCGGACCGCGACCTCTGCGCGCGGTACGG
>Ga0318496_10000991_pt1 | contig 10812 bp, 9 predicted proteins | sample GRESIP109b1f22_FD_203296 | JGI IMG/M metagenome (GOLD analysis project Ga0318496, IMG submission 203296) | Tropical soil microbial communities from Luquillo Experimental Forest, Puerto Rico - GRE.SIPMG.109b1f22 | ecosystem: Environmental > Terrestrial > Soil > Tropical forest > Bulk soil... | reverse complement strand
GTGCTGGCCCCCCAGCGGCGCAGCACCCAGAACAGGCTGGCGGCCGAGCCGGCGAGGCCCAGCGTGAGCATGATCGTGAGGCTGACCTGCGGGCCGGCCAGCAGCGTGACCGGGGCCAGCAGGATCCCGGGCAGCAGGACCGAGGTGTTCCACATCAGGTTGACGCCGCGCGGCGCACCCATCGCGGTCGTGACCAGCGCCGGCAGGTGCCCGTGCGCGATCGCCACCGCGTCGTACCGCATGAACCACGCGAACAGGTCCACGTCGCCGGTGTCGCCGGCCTGCGCCCGCGCCGCCGGGTCGGCCCACAGCCGCCAGGTCACGGCGAGCGCGGCGAGCAGGTAGCAGCCGACGACCAGCCACTGGACCCAGCGGCCGGCGCGGGCAGGCGGGTGCTCGGCCACCGGCGGCGGCGCGACCGCCGAGGGGACAAGACTCACCGCCTGCCTCCATTCGCCATTCCGCGCGGATATCTGCAGAAGTCACGGTATGCGGGGGGTTTCTAAGCCGGGACCATGCGGTGGTCACTTGCACATAAAGAAATAGCCAGCTCAGCGTCAAGTCGGCCGGGCAGGGCCTTTCCGGCGCCTGGTACGGGGCCGCGGCGACGTTTACCGTTTTACCTATGCCGCCGAATCAGTAAATCACCACTGGAATGGCCCGAGACCCGGAAATGCTAAGCGCGGCGGGCCATTGAACCGGCGGGATCCGGTCAGGACGCCAGCACGCTGATCGTGATTAGCACGGCGTCGTAGATGAAGTGCCCGACGATGGGCCGCATCAGGCGCCGGTGCTTCTGGAAGGACCGGGTGAGGAGGTACCCGAGCGGTATGGTCAGCAGGAAGCCGAGCCCGTAGTAGACGTGATAGCTGGTGCGCAGGGTCAGGCTGAGCACCAGCGCCCAGCGGGGGTTCCAGCCGAGCTGATCCAGCCGGGTAAGCAGGTAGCCGCTGACCAGCGTCTCCTCGGTGACCGAGGTGGCCGCCGCCACGGCTAGCCCGTAGATGACGTAGTACTTCGGCACGTGCCCGATCGGGACCTGGTTGAACAGCCCCTTGTGGCCATCGAGCAGCGGCGTGAACGCGACCGCGAGCAGCACGACCACGCCGTAGCCCGCGGCCGCGAGACCGAGCCCGGGCCACACGTCTCGGCGCCATTTCAGCTGGGTCAGCCCGAGCACGGCCGGGGTCTGGCCGGTCCGGCTCAACAGCAGCAGGGCCAGCGGCACCACCGCGGCGACCTGCAAGTAGGTGACGATCCCGAGGATGAGGTTGGCCAGCGGGTGGCCGGGGACGATGGTGGGGAACCTGGTGATCGCGCCCGCGCCCCCCACGTGGGCCGCGAGCACGTCGACCGCGGAGATCACGCCCGGCACCAGGAACGCCAGCTGGACGAACCAGGTCTCCAGCACCAGCCCGCGCCGGGACGACTCCTCGATCCGGACCGGCGCCGGCGGCTGGGCCGGCTCCCCGTCCGGCTCCCCGTCCGGCGGCTGCGGTTGCTCCTGCTGCGGCCGGGCCGTGGCCGGCACCCAGTACACCCAGCCGGCGGGAGGCGGCGGCCAGTCCGGCGAGGGACGCCATCCGGCGGGAGGTGCCCAGCCCTCCGGCGGCTGCGGCCATCCCGGCGGCGCGCGCCATACCCAGCCCTGCGTGCTCATCGCCCGCTAGCCTGAATCTGCCACAGCGGGCGGCAGGGAGGCGGGGCATGGGACCCTACGAGACCACCATCGGCATTCTGGCTGACGAGCTCGACCGGGTGGAGCAGGTCTTCCGCGGCCTGTCGCCGGACGACTGGCGGGTACCGACGAAGCTCGTCCCGGTCGACCCGAGCCTGCCCCACTGGACTGTGTTCGAGCTCGCCGGGCATTTCGACATCTCGATCGGGCTGACCCGGATGCTGATCGACGGCAAGGATGACCTGCAGGCCGCGCGCGACCGGACCAGCTTCTTCATCAACCCGCGGTCCGAGACCGGACCGGTCGTGTACGACTACGCCTACACGATGGTGCAGGGCAAGACGCCCGCCGACATGCCGCACGTGCTGCACGAGACCTTCTCGCTCACCATCTCGCAGGCGCGCGCCGTTCCCGCCGACACCGTCGGCCCCGGGTACTTCGCCCCGATGCGCGTGGACGAGTTCGTGGCCAGCCGCATCGTGGAGGCCGTCGTGCATGGCATTGACCTTACCCAGGCCCTGGACCGCGATTACATCGCGTCCACGGACGGCATCAAGGTGACCGCGTCGATCCTGGACGACCTGCTGGCCCGCCGCACGGTCGGGCGGCGTCCCGCGGAGCTGTCGGATGACCTGGACTGGATCCTGGCCGCGTCGGGCCGGGAGCCGTTCGACGACAACCGGCTGCCGCTCATCGGGTGACGGGGGGGAACGCATCGAGCGGGCGTTCCCGTTATGGATTTGGCTCGTGAGAGTTGGCCCCGGCCGCCGCTGTGCTTGGGTGGTGCCATGACCACCCCCCCACTTCGCGACCGCCTACGCGGCGGCGAGCCCGTGTACGGCGGCTGGCTGACGATCCCCGATGTGCTCACCGGCAGGCTCCTGGCCGCCGCCGGCCTCGACTACGTCGTGGTCGACCTGCAGCACGGCGGCGCCACCGAGCGCGACCTGCCCGCGATCACGACGGCCATCAAGCAGGCGGGCGCGACCCCCCTGGCCCGGGTCCGTTACGCCCATCCGGCCGACATCGGCCGCCCGCTCGACCTCGGCTGCGAGGGGGTCATCGTCCCCAACGTCGAGTCCGCGGAGCAGGCCGCGGCGGTGGCCGGGGCGTGCCGCTACCCGCCGGTCGGCTACCGGTCCGCCGGCGGGACCATGGCGTTCGCCGACCCGCTCTGCCTGGTCATGGTCGAGTCGCCGAAGGCCGTCGCCGACCTGCCCGCGACCCTGGCCGTCGACGGGGTGGACGGGATCTACGTCGGCCCCCGGGACCTGTCGTTCGCGCTGGGCTGCGCGCTGGACCCGCATGACCCGGTGCTGCGGAAGGAACTGGAACGGGTCTGGGCGGCCTGTGCCGCGGCGGCCAAGCCGGTCGGGGTCCACGCCTCGGACGGGACGACGGCCCGGCTGTACCGGGAGAACGGCTGCCAGCTGCTCACGCTCGCCGTCGACGCGCTGGCCGTGGCCCGCACTGCGGCCAGCGAGCTGGCGGTGGCCCGCGGCTGACGGCGGACGCCCGGGCCGGCGGCAGGGGGCGGACGGCCGGCGCTAGGCGGCGGCCTACGCCCAGCCGAGCCCGGTGGCCGCCCGGACGGCCGCCACGGTCGACGCGGCCGACGCCTGGGCCCGCGCCGCGCCGCGCGCCAGGATGTCCTGGAGGCCCCGCGGGTCCGCCATGAGCTCCGCGTGGCGCCGTCGGGCCGACGCGAGCAGCCGCTCGATCGCGTCGGCCAGCAGGGCCTTGGCCTCGGCGTAGCCGACGCCTCCCGCGCGGTAGCGGCGCTCCAGGTCGCGCGCGTCGGCCTCGGCCGCCACGACGCGGTACAGCGCCAGGATCGTGTCCGGCTCCTTCGGCTCCGACGGCGGCCGGGAATCGGTCACGATCCGGGACACCAGGCGGCGGATCTCGTCCGGCCCGGCGGACAGCGGGATCTGGTTGCCGTAGCTCTTGCTCATCTTCCGGCCGTCGAGGCCGGGGATGGTCATGACCCGCTCGTCGACCACGGCCTCGGGTACCACCAGGACCGGGCCGTAGATCCGGTTGAAGCTCTCCGCCACGTCCCGGGCGATCTCGACGTGCTGGCGCTGGTCGCGGCCGACCGGGACGGCCTCCGCGCGGTGGGCCAGGATGTCGGCGGCCATCAGCACCGGGTAGTTGAACAGGCCCGCGTTGACGCCCTGGTCCGCCTCCCGGCCGTGCGCCAGGTTGTCCGCCGTGGCCGCCTTGTAGGCGTGCGCCCGGTTGAGCAGCCCCTTCGCGGTGGTACAGCTGAGGATCCAGGTCAGCTCGCACAGCTCGGGAAGATCCGACTGGCGGTACAGGGTGTTCCGCTCGGTGTCCAGGCCGAAGGCGATGAGCGTGGCGGCCAGGTCGAGGACGCGCTCGCGGACCTCCTGCGCCGACGGCGTGATCGTCAGCCCGTGATAGTCCGCCACGAAGAACATCGCCCCGTCGGAGCGGGCCAGTTCGAGGGCGGGCCGGATCATGCCGAGGTAGTTGCCCAGGTGCGGCCGGCCGGTGGGCTTGATGCCGGTGATGGTTCGAGGCATGGGACTCTTCTTTCCACCAAGCGCCCCTGGCCCGCGCGGCCACAGAAAAGCCGCCTGGGACAGCAGGCGGCTGATACGGACTCGGGAAACCCGCGGCGGTCGCCTACGCGGGCGGCCACCAAGCGGCGGGGTACAGGTGCATTCCTCCACTTTGCCATCCGCCCGCGGCCCGCCTCAACCCGTATTTCCCGCCCGGCGTCCGTCTCCCGGTGCGTACAGGAGCACCCTTCTTTTGATTGAATCGGCGGGAACAATCCAGGCATATCAGTTGCCAGAACTGACTCGATCGGATGAAAAGTGGCTGCGATCAGGGCCGGGCCGGGGCCATTAGGCTTCTGGGAGGAGCGAGCTGTGGACCGCGGAGGCACGCATGGGACTGATGGACAAGGTCAAGGCGCAGGCCACCGTGCTGGCGCAGAAGACCCAGGAGACGGCGCGCGACAGCAAGGTCAAGTTCGATCAGGCCCAGGCCAAGCGGCGCGGCGAGGTCATGCTCCGTAACCTCGGCGCCGCCGTCTACGCGCAGCGCACCGGCCGTGCCACCCCGGCCACCCAGGCGGAGATCGACAAGCTGGTGGCCGACATCAAGGCGCACGAGGCCGAGCACGGCATCAACCTGGCGCCCGAGGCCGGGGACCAGCCGCAGGCCAGCCCGCCGCCGGCGGACGTCCCGCGATCGGAGGACGTCCCGCGATCGGAGGACGTCCCGCGATCGGAGGACGGCCCGCCGGAGGAGACCACCACGATGGTTTAGCCCACACGGGCCGGGCACCCGGCGGGGCGCCGGTCAGTGGCAGGCGTCCTGCGAAGCAGTCCTCTGCTGGCCCGGCCGGGCGTTCTGGACGGACGTGCTGGGCGTGCTGGGCGACGGGCTCGGCGCGGCTCCGGCGACCGTATAGGCGCTCGCGCCGAGCACGACCCTGATCCGGGGCAGGCCCTTGACCCGTTGCAGGGTCGCCCCGGGCAGCACCTGCCTGACCAGCTGGGCGGCGGCGCGGTCTCCGGCCGGGTACTGGATGAGCGTCCGCGCGACCGTCGGGCTCGACCAGTCGACGCCGGACTGGTGCACCATGAAGCCGAGCGCGGCGAGCTGGCGCCCGGTGATGCCGGACAGCCCGGCGATCGTGGTTCCGTTGTACACGTCCAGCGAGACCTGGCGGCGGCGCAGCCCGGGCGGGGCGGGCTTCGTCCGCCGGCTGGCCGGCCGGGTCGCCTGGGCGGCCGGCCGGGCCGGGGTGGCCGACCGGCGGACTGGGGTGGCCGGCGCCTGGACCGGTGGCGGCTGGTCGGTCTTCAGCCCGTTGAACAGTGCCGCCGCCGCGGTGCTGTTCCACTGCACCGCTTCCTCGCCGGTCGGCGTCATGTAGCTGGTGTTGGCGAGTGGCACGGTGGTGAACGTGATGTCGCGCGGGGACAGCCCGCGCAGCTGATCGGCCAGGCTCACCACGTTGAAGCCCTGGTCAACCCGGATCGCGGCGTCCGCCGCGGACAGGAAGCGCTCCAGCCGGACCGGGTCGGTGAGCATGCCGGAATTCATGCCCTTGATGAGCGCGGAGGAGATCAGCTGCTGCTGATCCTGGATCCGGGCCAGGTCGGAGGTGGGAAACGAATGCCGGTCCCGGGCGAACTCCAGGGCGGTGATGCCGTTGACGTGGTGCACGCCCGCGGACATGTGCAGGCCGCTGTCGTGGTCGTCGACCGCGTAGGGCAGGCAGATGTTCACCCCGCCGAGTGCGTCGATCACCTTGACGAAGCCCAGGAAATTTATCTCGACGTAGTCGTTGATGGTGAGCCCGGTGGCCTGCTCGACCGTCTGCACCATCAGCTGCGGCCCGCCCAGGCCGAGCGCCGCGTTGATCTTGTTCATGCCGTGGCCGGGTATGTTCACCCAGGAGTCGCGGGGCAGGCTGACCACCCGCACGAACCGGTGGTCGGCGGGCACGTGCACCACCATGAGCGTGTCGGTGTTCAGGCCCGTGGCCGCGCCCACGTGCAGCCTCAGCTGCTGGAGCCGGGTCAGGCCGGTCCGCTCGTCGAGCCCGGCCACCAGGATGTTCAGCGGCCCGCTGGACGGAGTGCCGGTGGTGCCCGCGTTCACCCGCCCCAGGTGGGCGTTGACGTAGCCGGTGAGGGCCCAGGAGCCGCCCGAGACCAGCATGACCAGGGCGGACAGCGCCCCGGCGGCCACCAGCAGGGAGCGGCGCCGCCGGGCCCGGCGGCCCGTGGAAATCCGCGCCATCATCTGGCGCTGTTGCCCGGACGGCGCGGGCCTGCGCTTCGGGCTCGCGGGCCCAGGCCGGGACGGTGCGCCGGCCCGGCCGCGCGGGCCTGGTCCGCTGTCGCGCGCGCCGTCGTCAGTGCCGGTCATCAGCTCCCCAGGGATCCCCCTTCCCGTAGGCTAACGCGGCCCATTCCCGGGGCAGCGCTACCGCCGCCGGCGGGTCGTGCAGTTTGCCTTGGCTGTGACCCGGGGTTTGCTTTAGGACTACTCCGCGGGCGGCTCCGGGTCGCGGGGCAGGCCGAGTATCCGCTCGCCGATGATGTTCAGCTGGATATCGGTGGTACCGCCGCCGATCGTGAGCGCCTGCGTCATCAGCACCTGCCGGGCCCAGTGCGCCCCGTCCGGCCCGCCGGACCGGGTGACGCCGGCGCTGGCGCCGCCGCTGCCGAGCGCTCCGCCGGGGCCGGACATGGCCAGGCAGAGTTCGGCTATCTGCTGGGCGTGCCGCATGCCCAGCAGCTTGCGGACGCTGCCGGTCGCGCCGGGCTCGGTCCCGGACAGCTGCTTGAGCGTCACCCGCAGCCCGAGCAGGTCGATGGCGTGCCCCTCGCTGACCAGCGCGCCCACTGGCCCGAGCGGCGGGCCGGCGGCCGCCCGGGCCACCTTGAGCATCTCGGGTACCCCGGATCCGAACGTCCACGTCTGCGACAGCGACACCCGCTCGTTGGCCAGCGTCGTCCTGGCCACCCGCCAGCCGCCGTTGACCTCCCCGACCACGCACTCGTCGGGCACGAACACCTCGTCGAGGAAGACCTGGTTGAACAGGGAGTCGCCGGTGATCTCGCGCAGCGGGCGCACCTCGACGCCGGGGGAGGACATATCAACCAGGAAGTAGGTGATCCCGTCGTGCTTGGGCGCCGCCGGGTCGGTGCGCGCGATGCAGATCGCCCAGGCCGCCTGCTTCGCCAGCGAGGTCCAGATCTTCTGGCCGGTCAGCTTCCAGCCCCCGTGCGCCCGCACCGCGCGCGTCGTCAGCCCGGCCAGGTCCGAGCCCGCGCCCGGCTCGCTGAACAGCTGGCACCACGGGAACTCACCGCGCAGCGTCGGCGGCAGGAACCGCTCTTGCTGCTCGGCGGTCCCGTACTGGATCAGCGCCGGGACCACCCAGGCGCCGATGGCCAGGCCGGGAACCCGGATCCCGGCCGCCCGCAGTTCCTGGGCGATGACCACCTGCTCGAGCGCGCCCGCGTCCCGTCCCCACGGGCGGGGCAGGTGCGGCACGACCCAGCCCCCGTCCGCCAGCCGCCGCGCGCGCTCGGTGCCGGCCAGCCGGGCGATCGCCGAGAGCTCCTCGCGGATCTGGGCCCGGAGCTGGGCGTCGCCCCCCGGCAGCTCCACCTGGACCGGCCGGCGGACCCCGGACAGGGCCAGCTCCGCCACGCGCTTCGCCCATTCGTCCGACGGGCCGAGCAGGGCGCGCAGGGACAGCGCCCGCCGGTAGTACAGGTGGGCCTCGTGCTCCCAGGTGTAGCCGATCCCGCCGAGCACCTGGATGTACTGGTGCGCGCACCAGACCGCGGCGTCAACGGCCACCACCGCGGCCACTCCGGCGGCAAACTCGCGCTGGCGCCCGGCGGACTCACCGCCGCCCGGCTCTGAGGTATCCGCCGCCGGGGCGCCCGCCTCTACGGTGTCCGGTTCCGTGCGCGCGGCGTCCCAGACCGCGGCGGCCGCCTGCTCCGCGGCCGTCAGCATCCGCGCGCAGCGGTGCTTCACGGCCTGGAACTGGCCGATCGGCCGGCCGAACTGATGACGGATCTTCGCGTACTCGCTGGCGGCCTGGGTTACCCAGTCGGCGATGCCGCAGGCCTCGGCGCCGAACAGGATCGCCGCGAGGCTGGCCACCGCGCGCCGGTCGAGCCCGGTCAGCAGCCGGTCCGCGGGCACGACGGCCTGGTCGGCGCGGACCCGGCCCACCGGCCGGGTCAGGTCCAGGCTCTCCAGCGCCGTGATGTCGAGGCTGCTCGCGTCGATCGCGGCCCATATCTCGCCGCCGTCCGTCTGCACCGGGACGATCACGAGGTCGGCCAGGGCGGCGCCGAGCACCGGGCCGCACTCGCCCCCGACGACCAGGCCGCCGGCGGCCGCACCGGCTTCGGTACCTACGGCGGCTGCGGGCCCGCCGGGCACGGGAGAGCCGGTCAGCCCCGTGACCAGGCCGACCGCCCCGGTCTTCGATCCGTCGGCCAGGCCGGTGACCAGCTTGCCGGTCACCCCGGCGGCGGCGAGGACCGCGCTGGCCCAGACGGTCGGCAGGAACGCCCCGGGCACCAGGGCGCGCCCGAGCTCCTCCACGGCCACGGCCAGCTCGGGCAGGCCGTAACCCTGGCCGCCGTCCTCGTCCGGCAGGTGCAGCCCGAGCACCCCCTGCCCGGCCAGGCCGGGGGCGAGCGACTCGAGGTAAAGCGCCGCCCCGCTGTCCGGTGACTCGGCCGCGGCGCGGGCCACGTCCGCCGGGCAGTGGCGCTGCGCCCAGCCCCGCACGGCCTCGGCTAGCTGCAGGTGCTCTTCGGTCAGGCCGAGCGTCATGGTTCACCCCGGGGGACGGCGTCGGGAACTGATGACGGCAATTCTAGAACGAGATTCGGATTTCGCCCAGATCATGGCCCGGTTCCCTTCCCGGGCGCGGGGAGGCCGGCGCTCGCCAGCTGGCTGCACCACTATGGTCGGGTCATGCTGCCGGTGTTCCTGGCCTGCGACGACCCCTGCCAGACCGCCCAGCTGTTCACCGAGCAGCTGACGGCCACCACAGCCCGCCCGCCCGATCTTTGACCACTCACTAAGCCTGGAGCAATGCTCAGCGTCAACTGGGACACGATCCGTCTGTTCCTGCACGTCCTGGCGGCCACCGTCTGGGTCGGCGGGCAGATCACGCTGGCCGCGCTGGTCCCGGTCTTGCGCCGGGCCGGCACCGACATCCCGCGCGCCGCGGCCCGCCGGTTCAACCAGGTCGCCTGGCCCGCCTTCGGGGTCCTGGTGATCACCGGGATCTGGAACATCGTCGCGGTGCGGTCCCAGATCACCGGGAGCTACGAGACCACCCTGGTGGTGAAGCTGATCGTGGTGGTGATCTCCGGGATCACGGCCGCCTTGCACGCGCGCGCCCGCAGCCCGGCGGGCCTGGCCATCTTCGGCGCCCTCACCGGCCTCAGCGCGCTGGCCGCCCTGTTCCTCGGCATCCTCCTCGCGGGCTAACCGTCACCACCACCTTCGCTGGTCTCGGTCAGGCGGACGCAGCACCTCCCGTCGGCCGGGTCCAGCACGGCGGCCAGGCCGAGCCCTCCCGCCCGGTCCAGCAGGCCCTCCATGATCGCCAGGTTCATGCCGCAGATCAGCGCCGTGTGCTCGGCCGCGAGGGCGTGGAACGGGCAGTTGGCCAGGGCCAGCCCGGCCGGATCGCTCCGGGTCTGGTATCCCTCCTCGTCCAGGGTCGCGCGGACGGCGGCCAGCAGCGCCACGCGAGACGGGTGGTTCCCGGCCTCCCGCCGGGCCAGGCCGGCCAGCTCGCCGCCCCGGTCCCGGGCCGCGCGGTCCAGCGCCTCGGCCACCGGCTCGCCGGTGCTCCGCGCGTCGGCGATGGCCCGGGCCATGAGCTGCCCGGCCAGCTCATAGCGCCGTTCGGGCAGCGTGACGGCCAGCTCCCGCGACCCGCGCCGGTAGAGCTTGGCCGGGCGCCCGGCTCCTGGGCCCCGGCGACCGGTTCGCCGCGCGAACTCCACCTCGAGCAGGCCGTCGTCGACGAGCTTGTCGAGGTGGAACTTGGCCTGGTGCCGCGGCACGCCGACCCCGGCGGCAGCCTCGTCCCGGCTGACGGCCGCCCCCTGGTCGCGCACGTACAGGTAGAGGGCGCGCCGGGTCGGCTCGGCCAGGCTGGCCAGCCCGGCCACATCAGCTTCCAGCCGGGCCTCGCTCATGGAGTACCTCCGGTCGGCTCGCGCCCTCTCGGCTTTTGCCATCTCTAAAGGATAAATCCATTGACTAAATTACCCGGACGCTTCTAACGTACAACTTGATGTCCGTTAGACCTCAGGGGGTCCGATGACCAAGCCGACGTTCCTGATCGTCGGCGCCAGCCTGGCTGGCGCCAAGGCCGCCGAGGAGCTGCGCGCGCAGGGGTTTGACGGCCGCGTGACGCTGATCGGCGCCGAGGCGGAGCGCCCGTACGAGCGCCCGCCGCTGACCAAGGACTACCTGCGCGGCGAGTCCGAGCGCGCGCAGGCCTACGTGCACCCGGACGACTTCTACGCGCAGCAGGAGATCGAGCTGGCGACCGGCACGCGGGTGACGGCGATCGACCCCGGGAC
>Ga0318496_10000989_pt1 | contig 10834 bp, 7 predicted proteins | sample GRESIP109b1f22_FD_203296 | JGI IMG/M metagenome (GOLD analysis project Ga0318496, IMG submission 203296) | Tropical soil microbial communities from Luquillo Experimental Forest, Puerto Rico - GRE.SIPMG.109b1f22 | ecosystem: Environmental > Terrestrial > Soil > Tropical forest > Bulk soil... | reverse complement strand
GCTCCTCGCGCTCGGGCTCTCGCAGCTCTCCCCCACCTCGGTCGCCCTGCCCTTCAAGCTGCTCCTGCTGGTCGCCACCGACGGCTGGAAGCTCCTCGCCCGGGGACTCGTCCTCGGCTACCTCGCCTGAGGCCCGCGTGGACACGATCCTCCTCTCCGTCGGCCGCGAGGCGCTGCTGCTCGTGCTCCTCGTCTCGGCGCCGCCGCTCGGCGCGGCGCTCCTCGCCGGCGTCGCGACCGGCACGCTCCAGGCGGCGACCCAGGTGCAGGACTCTGCGCTGGGGGTCGTCCCGCGGCTCGCGGCCGCACTCGGCGCGCTCCTCGTGGCCGGGCCGTGGATCGCGGCGCGCCTGTGCCGCTTCGCGGCCACGTGCCTCGACCTCGCGGCGCGGGTGAGCCCATGATCTCCGACGCCGCCCCGGCGCTCACGGGAGCGTTCCTTCACGGCCTCCGGCTTCTCCCGGCCGCGATCCTGTCCCCGGTGCTCGGCGGCCCGCTCGTGCCGCCGTTCGTGCGGGTGGCGCTCGCGATGGGGCTCGGGGCCTGCGCCTGGGCGTCGGCGGGGGCGGCACCCGGACCGGAGGGGACCCTCCTCGCGATCGGCGCCGCGAGGGAGCTCGCGTTCGGAGCCCTCTTCGGCCTCTTCGCCGCGCTCCCGTTCGAGGCGGCACGCGCGGCCGGCCGCCTCGCCGACACGCTCCGCGGCGCCACGCTGGCCGAGCTGCACGTCGCCCCGCTCCGCCAGCGCGAGACGGCGCTCGGGGATCTCCTCGTGCAGTGGACGGTGGTGCTCGCCGCGGTCGGCGGCGGTGCCCGGCTCGTCGTCGCCGCCCTGCTCGCCTCGTTCCGCGCCGTCCCGGTCGGCGCGGGCTTCGCACCGGACGTGCTCCTCCCGCCGGTCCTCCATGCCGCCGGCGCCCTCGTCGCGGCGGCCCTGTGCGTCGGCGCACCGGCCGCTGCGGGCGTCCTCGCCGCCGATCTCGCGCTGGCGCTGGCGCTGCGCACCGCGCCCCCGGGTCTCCACGCCGCGGCCCAGCCGGCGCGCGCGGCGCTCGGGCTCGGAGCGGTCGCGATCGCGGCCTCGGCGATGGCGGGCCACCTCGTGAGCCTCGTCGCCCTCTCCGCCGACCTCGTGGCGGGCGCGAGCCCCGGAGCGCTCCCGTGACCGCGCGCACCGAGCAGCCCACGCCGAAGCGGCTGCGCGAGGCCCGGCAGAGGGGAGAGATCGCGGTGAGCCGGGAGGTCACCGGCCTCGGCGCGCTCGCCGGCGGCACGCTCGCGCTCGCAGCCACCGCGCCCGCCTCTGCGACGCGGCTCGCCGCGCACGTGCGGGCCGTGCTCGGAGCCCCGCTCGCCGGCGACGCGCTCGAGCCACCCGCGGCCGCCCTCGCACGGGCCGCCGGGCTCATGGCGATGACGCTCGCCGCGCCCGTCGCCGGCGCCGTCGTCGGCGCGCTCGCAGCGGGGCTCCTCCAGACCCGCGGCCTCTTCGCGCCCGGCGCGGTGCGCCTGCGCGGCGAGCGGCTCCACCCGGCGCGGAACCTCGCGCGGCTCGCCTCCCCCGCCGCGCTCGGCGGCGTCCTCCTTTCGCTCCTGAAGGCCACGGTCGCCCTCGGCATCGCCGCCGGCGCGCTCCGCACGACCGCCGCGGCCCTCGCCGGCCTGCCGCGCCTCGACGCGCCCGCGCTCCTCGCGGCATTGCCGCGCCTCCTCGCCCCGCTCGTGCTCCGCCTCGCGCTCCTGCTCGCCTGCTTCGCGGCCGCCGATCTGCTGCTCGTCCGAGCCCGGCACTCGAAGTCGCTCCGGATGACGAAGGACGAGGTCCGCCGCGAGCACCGGGAGGACGAGGGCGATCCCCTCCACCGAGCCGAGCGCCGTCGGCGGCACCGGGCGCTCCTCGAGGCCGCGCCGGTGTCGCGCGCGACGTGCGTGGTCGTGAACCCCACGCACCTCGCGATCGCGCTGCGCCACGACCGCGCCTCCGGCGGGGCGCCGGTGGTGATCGCGAAGGGCGCGGGCGCGGAGGCCGCCCGCATCCGCGCGGAGGCCCGGCGCGCCGCGGTGCCCGTGGTGCGCGACGTGCCGCTCGCGCGCGCGCTGTGGCGCCTCGCGGATCTCGGGGAGGAGATCCCCGAGGAGCTCTACGAGGCCGCCGCCGCGGTCCTCGTCCACGTCCACCGCCTGCCCGCCGAGGTGCTCCCGTGATCGCCCACCGCCTCCTCTCGCGCCTGCGCGGCACCGGCGACGCCGTCGTCGCGCTCGCCGCGCTCGCGCTGGTGGCGCTGCTCGTGGCGCCGCTCCCGCCCGCAGCGCTCGACCTCCTCCTCGCGCTGAACCTCGGCCTCTCCGCCACCATCCTCGTCGTGACGCTCCTCGCGAGGCACGCCCTCGCCTTCGCGAGCTTCCCCACCCTCCTCCTCTTCACCACGCTGTTCCGGCTCGCCCTCAACGTGAGCTCCACCCGGCTCGTGCTCGGCCGCGGCCAGGCCGGCCGGGTCATCGAGGCCTTCGGCCGCGTGGTCGTGCAGGGGAGCTGGGTGGTGGGCGCGGTGGTCTTCGCGATCCTCACGCTCGTGCAGCTCCTCGTGGTGGCGAAGGGCGCGGAGCGCGTGGCCGAGGTGGCCGCGCGCTTCGGCCTCGACGCCCTCCCCGGGAAGCAGATGTCGATCGACGCCGACCTCCGGGCCGGCCTCCTCGACGAGGCGCAGGCCCGGCGGCGCCGGCGCGCGCTCGAGCGCGAGAGCCAGCTCCACGGCGCCATGGACGGCGCGCTGAAGTTCGTGAAGGGCGACGCCGTCGCCGGGCTCGCGATCGTCCTCGTGAACGTGGTCGGAGGTCTCGCTGCAGGCCTCGCGCGCGGCATGCCGCTCGAGGTCGCGGTTCGCCGTTACACCGTGCTCGCGATCGGCGACGGCCTCGTCTCCCAGATCCCCGCGCTGCTCCTCGCCCTCGCGGCGGGCGTCGCCGTCACCCGCGTCGCGGCGGAGGGCGAGGAAGGCTCGCTCGGCGCCGAGCTCGCGAACGAGCTCCTCTCCGACCCGCGGCCCCTCGCGGCGGTGGCGGCGCTCCTCACCGCGCTCGCCTGCGCCCCGGGGCTTCCTGCGCTGCCGTTCCTCGTCCTCGCGGCTGCGGCGGGTGCGGCCGCGCGCCACGCCGCCCGTCCCACGCCGCCGGCGGCAGCCGCGCCCGAAAACGCCGCCACCGAGGCGGACGACGGCCGCTCGCCGGTGGCGCTGGAGCTCGCGCCAGACGTCCTCACGCTCCTGCGCGAGGCCGGCGCCGACCGCAGCCTCGGCGCGGGGGCGCTCGCGGCGCTGCGCGACGCGCGGGGCGTCCTCCTTCCCGCGCTCCCGCTCCGCGTCGCGGAGGGGCTGCCGGTAGGCGGGTGGCGCCTCGTCGTCGACGAGGTCCCCGCGCACCTCGGCCTGCTCGACCACCGCGCGCTCTGCCTCACCCCGCCCGAGGAGCTCGCGCTCGCGGGCATCGAGGCCGCGCCCGCGCGCGATCCCGGCAGCGGGGCGCTCGCGTCGCTCGTCGCGCCGCCCGACGCCGCGCGCGCCGGCCTCCTCGCTCCCGTGCGCGAGCCCGTCGAGCGGCTCGCGGACGAGGTCGCGGCCGCGCTCGCACGGAACGCGCACCTCTCGGTCGGCGTGCAGGAGGTCCAGGCCCTGCTCGACGCGCTCGAGCCGGCGGCGCCCGCGCTCGTGCGTGAGGCCGCGCGCCTCCTGCCCCCCGCCGCGCTCGCCGAGGTGCTGCGGCGGCTCCTCGAGGAGCAGGTCTCGATCCGGCCGCTGCGCACGATCCTCCAGGCCGTCCTCGAGGCGGGCGGCGCGCCGCGCGGCGCGGCGGCGCTGGCCGAGGCGTGTCGTCGCGCGCTCCGGCGTCACATCGCGCACGGGTGCGCGCCTGACGGTCCGCTGGAAGCGCTGCTCCTCGATCCGGAGGCGGAGGCGCGGCTCCGCGACGGCCTCGCCGGGGAGGTGCTGGCGGTTCCGCCCGCGCTGCTCCAGGCGCTGCTCGCGAGCGTGGAGGACACGCTCGGTGCCGCGGAGGGCCGCGCGCCCGTGCTCCTCGCTGGTCCGGATGTGCGTCGCGCGCTGCGCCACGCGGTCGCGCCGCGATTCCCAGCGCTCCCAGTCCTGTCCTGGGACGAGCTCCCGCCCGACCTCCAGGTCCGCCCCCTCGGCCGGGTGGCGGTCGCGTGCGCGTGAGGCCCGGCGTCGCACGAACGCAGAAGCGCGCCCGGAGGCGCGCTTCGTTACCGTGTGAGCTCGTGTGGGGCGCGGACTAGAGGCCGCCGGCCGCCGCGGGGGGCGCGCCGCCGCCGCTCTCGTCCGGCTCCGGCGTCTCGTCGGCGCGGTTCACGCGGTCGCGCAGCTCCTTGCCCGTACGGAAGAGGATCCCGCGCTTCGGCTTCACTGGGATCACCTCGCCGGTCTTGGGGTTGCGCCCCTGGTACCCCTCGTAGTGCTTCACGTGAAAGGCGCCCAAACCCCGGATCTCGATGTTCTCGCCCTTGCAGAGCGCGCCCTTCATCGTCTCGAAGATCGTCTCGATCGTGGACTCGGCCTGCTTCTGCGTGACGCCACGCTTCACGACGAGGATGTTGATGAGGTCGGACTTGAGCATGCGCTGGGTTCCCCGGCGGCCTGGCCCCGCGCGGGAGCGGGCCGTGAAAGAAGCGTAGCCGAGGTATCCAAAATCGGCAAGGGTTCCGGGGGAATGCGTCACCGCTACGCGGAATGGGCCGGCGGGGCGACGGTGCCGAGCGGCTCCGGCGGGGCCGGAAGCGGGGCTGCGGCCTCCCGGGCGCACAGCTCCTCGTAGGTCACCGAGGCGAGCGCAGCCGCCGCGGCGCCCTCCGCGGCGGAGAGCGGACCAGAAACCGGTGAAGAATCAAAGGCTTCACCCGTTACGCCCCCCGAGACGGCCGCGCGGACGTCGGCGAGCGTGAGCTGCGCCAGCGGTCGAGCGGGGAGGACGCCGCCTCCCGCGGCCTCGATCACGAGACCCGAGCGGGTGAGCGACGCGAGCACGTCCCGGACCGCCTCGGGAAACGCGTCGATGCGACCCGCGACCTCCTCCGGCTGGGGCGGGGCCTCGCCGCGACGGAACGCCCGCGCCACGTCGAGCATCGCCTGCGCCGCGAGCCGCTCGCGCCCGAGCGGCGACGCGTCCACCGCGTGGCCGCGCAGGATCGCGCGCGCGTGCTGCGCGACGAACGCGGCGCGTGCCCCGAGCAGCAGGATCAGCCACGAGAGGTGGAGCCACAGGAGGAAGATCGGCACCGCGGCCACCGAGCCGTAGATCGCGTGGTAGCGGAAGAACCTCGCGGAGGCGAGGGTGTAGAGCGCCTTCGCCAGCTCGAACGCGATGCCGGCCAGCGCGCCGCCCACGAGCGCTGCCTTCGGGCGCACCTTCGTCGCCGGCACGATGAGGTACAGCACCGCGAAGAACGCGCACGTGAGCAACATCGCACCGACGCGCGCGGCGAAGGCTCCGCCCGGCGACGCGGCGAGGATGCCCTGCACCGAGTGGCCGAGCGTGAGCGAGCCGGCGAGCAGGATCGGGCCGAGGGTGAGGCCCGCCCAGTAGGTGAGCACGAGCTGCTTCAGCGGGCGACGCCGCCGCACGTGCCAGATCTCGTTCAGCGCGGCCTCGACGTCGCCGAAGAGCGACACCGACGACCAGACGAGGAGCGCACCGCCGACGAGCCCCGCGCTCGCGATGTGCGCGTTCTTCACGAACCGCTCGAGGGCCGGCTCGATGGACGCGCGCGCGCCCACCGCGAGGTTCTCGATGAGGAACTCGTCGAGCCGCAGCCAGATGGTGCTCGCGCCGGTGAAGGCCTGCACCACCGAGAACGCGACGACGAGCGCCGGGACGAGCGCGAAGAGCGAGAGGTAGGTGAGCGCCATCGCGCGCGTGCGCAGGCGCCCACCGTCGAGCGCGCCCAGCACCTGGCGCGCGCCACGGAGGAGAGAGCGCGCGCGAGCGCGCTCCACTCCGCCTACTCCTTCCCCGAGGCCGGCGTGGTGCCGGCCGGCGGATCGGCCCGCTCCGCCTGCGGCTGCTGCTGGCCGCGACCGCCCCGCTGCTGGCCGCCGCGCCCGCGCCGGTCGTCGCGCTCCTGCCGCTCGCCGCGCTCGCCGCGCTCCCCACGTTCCCCGCGCTCGCCACGCTCGCCGCGATCCGCGCGGCCGTAGATGTCGAACTGCTCCTGGTGGTAGCCGCCCTGCGGCTTCACCTGGATCGTCTTGTTGAAGCGATCCATGAGGTAGCGCAGCTCGTCCCGCTCGGCGCCCTGCAGGATGCGCGCGACGTCCGGGTGGCAGTTCACGACGAGCACCGGCTCGGAGAAGTGCGGCGCGTCACGCCGGATCTCGCGGAAGATCTCGTAGGCCACCGTGGTCTTCGACTTCACGTGGCCGCGGCCGTCGCAGTAGCCGCACGGCTCGTTCATCACGCGCGTCACCGACTCGCGCACGCGCTTGCGCGTCATCTCCACGAGCCCGAGCTCGCTGATCTTCAGGACGTTCGTCTTCGCCTTGTCGCGCCCCAGCGCGTCCTGCAAGGCCTTGAAGACCTTGTCGCGGTTCTGGGGTTTGTCCATGTCGATGAAGTCGATGATGATGATGCCGCCGATGTTGCGGAGCCGGAGCTGGTAGACGATCTCCTTCGCCGCCTCGGCGTTGATCTTGGTGATCGTCTCCTCGAGGTTCTTCTTCCCGACGTAGCGCCCCGAGTTCACGTCGATCGCGGTGAGCGCCTCGGCCTGATCCATGATGATGTAGCCGCCGCTCTTCAGCCAGACCTTGCGCTGGCTCGCGCGCTTCAGCTCCTGCTCCACGCCGTAGGCGTCGAAGATCGGCTCTTGGCCGGAGTAGAGCTCGATCGACGGCGCGAGGTGCGGGGCCTGCTCCCGCACGAAGCGCAGGATCCGCTCGTGCTCGTCGCGATCGTCGATGACGAGCTTCTGCACGTCGGCGGTGAAGAGGTCGCGCGTCGCCCGGAGGATGAGGTCGAGGTCGGGGTGGAGGAGCGCCGGCGCCGAGACCTTGTCCTTCGTGCGGATGATCTCGTTCCACACCTGGATGAGGAACCGGATGTCCGCCTCGAGCTTCGAGGCTTCGACGTTCTCGGCCACGGTGCGGACGATGAAGCCCGTGCCCTCGGGGCGCATCCGGTCGACGATCTCGCGCAGGCGGCGCCGCTCGCCGTCCCGCTCGATCCGCCGCGAGATGCCGACGTGATCGACGGTGGGCATGAACACGAGGTGCCGGCCCGGCAGCGAGATGTGGCTCGTGATGCGCGCGCCCTTCGTGCCGATCGGATCCTTCGCGACCTGCACGATGACCTCCTGCCCTTCCTTCAGGAGGTCCTGGATGTTCTTCGGCTCCTTCTTCCGGTCCTCGTCGCGGCGGCCGTTCCGGCGGTCACGGCCGCCCTGGCCCTCGCGCGCCTCGCGCCCATCGCGGCGACCGCGCTCCTCGCGCCGGCCACGCTCGCGATCCGCCTTCGGTTCGCGCGCCTCGCGCTCCGGACGCTGATCGCGCGCCTCGCGCGCGGCTCCCGCGGGCTTCGCAACGATCTGGCCGGCGTCGGCCGGGACCGCCGGCGCCTGCGGCTCGGCGCCGGGCTCGTTCGCAGCAGCAGGGGCGGGTGCGGCCGCGTCCACCTCGGCGACGACCTCGGACGGCACGAGGAGCGGCGGCGCGGCGGGCACCGCCTCCATGCCCACCGGGTTCGTGAGCTGGATCGGCGTGAGCGCCTCGCCCGCGCCCTCCTCGGCGGGACCGGGCTCCGTCGGCGGGGCGGGCTCCGTCGCCGGGGCCTCCGGCGCGACCGTGGCGGCCGGCTCGGGCGTCGTCTCGGGCGCGGGGACGCCGCCCGGCACGGGCGCGGCCTCGTCCGCAGGAGCGCACTCTCCGGAGGCGGCGGGGACCGGCTCACCCTGCCCGGCCTGGACGCGCGCCTCCTGCTGCTCCGCCTCCTCCTCCGACGGAACCTCGGAGACGAGCGACTGGTGCTCGCCCTCCGTGAGCTCGAACTCCTCGGAGAAGTCGGGGTCGCCGTACACGTCCCCCACGTAGAGGAACGCGGCCTTCGTCGAGGCCGATGTCGACGAAGGCCGCCTGCATGCCGGGGAGCACCCGGACCACGCGGCCCTTGTAGATGTTGCCGACGATCCCCTTCTCGCTCTTCCGCTCGAGATAGAACTCGTGGATCGTCCCACTCTCGACCAGCGCGACGCGCGTCTCCGCGCCGGCCGCGTTGATCACCAGGATGCTGTTTCCCGCCATCGTGGACCTCGAAGCCCGGGCCACGGTGCGGGTGCGCAGGACGCGGGATCCGCCGTGCGCTCACCAGGGCGTGGCCCCGGCGGCGCCGGACTCGTCGGATCGTGCTCGAAGCGGGTCCTCAATCTCGCGTCCTTTACGCACCGTGCGCACGTGGGCGCTGCCGCCGCGGCGGCCGGGCGCTGATGTTCAGGCGTCGAGATCGCGAGCGCGCGGCGGGCCGCCATGGCCGGCCGGGCTCCTCGCGAAGCTGACGCCTTCCTTCAAGATTTTCACTCCTCTAGGCGGCACTCCGGCTTCGCCGAAGACCGCTGCCAGGACCTCGGCAGGCTTCGCACTGCCCGACGGGTCCGCTCGCAAGCTGAACGCGACCCGCCGATCGCCCTCGAGGGCGAGGTGGGTCACCACGTTCTTGAGGTCTATCTCCTTGGCCTTCGGTTGCGCAATCTTCTCGCCGCGCCTTCCCTCTTTGCGCCGGGGCGGGGCCGCCCGGTGCACCAGGGTGCGGTCCGCCTCGTCGAAGGCTGCGATGTGCTCCTCGAGGGCCTCCGAGCTCCAATCCTCAGGAAAATCAGCTAGATAATGCGCAGCACGCATCGCGGCGCTGATCGATTCCGCGCGCGGGTCGAGCACCCGGGCGTCGAGGACGTCGAGCCCCTCCGGGAGCCGCTCCGCGAGGCGGGACGCGACTGCGTCCGCGCCCTGGTCGCCGAGGAGCTCCAGGTCCATGTACTCGGCCTCGCTCTCGAGCCCGACCGGCAGGGCCGGGCCGAAGCCGATCTTCGGCTTGGGGTGGAACCCCTGCGAGTACGCCACCGGCAGCTCGGCCCGGCGAACCGCGCGGAGGATCGCGTGCATCGTCTCGAGGTGCGAGAGCGCGACGAGTCGACCGCGCTTCGCGTACCGAACGCGGACGTGGGTGCGCGCTCCCGCGCTCTCCCCCGGCTCCGGCGTCCGCGACGGGTGCGGCGGCTCGTGGACGTAGTCCTTGCCGTCGTAAGTCCGGTTCTTCACCACGTCGTAGTCGCAGGCGCCGCACACCGTGCAGGGCGAGAGGACGCAGTCCACCACCTCGGCGAGGTTCCGCGACGCCGCGAGCTGCTTCGCGAGGTAGGTCTTCGTCACGCCGCAGTCGATCCGATCCCACGGCAGGACCTCGTCGAGCCGGCGCCGGCGGTGGGCGAAGAAGTCGATGCCCACGCCGTGCTCCCGCTCGCAGGCCGCGAAGGCGTCGAGCCAGGCCTGCTCGTCGAACCACTCGGTCCAGCCGTCGAGCTGCTGTCCGGCGCGGAAGGCGTGGAGCACCGCCGTGCCCGCGCGGCGATCCCCGAGCGCGAGGGCGCCCTCGATGGACGACTGGCGCGAGTCGTGGGGCTTGAAGTGGATCGCGCCGCGCTTCGGGCCGAGGGCGTCGCCGATGAGCCGCTGGCGGCGCCGCGTCTCCTCGGGGGAGATCATCGGCTCCCACTGGAACGGCGTGAACGGCTTCGGCACGAAGGTGCTCGCGGCGAGGTTGATCTGCGCGGACCCCTGCCCCTTCGGCAGCGCGCGCCGCGCGGCGCCGAGCGCCTTCTGCGCGAGGTGCGCGATGGCGCGGACGTCCTCGTCCCGCTCGTCGGGCAGGCCGATCATGAAGTAGAGCTTCAGGAGCGACCAGCCGTTCGAGAAGATCGACTGCACCGCGGCGAGGAGGTCCTCCTCGCGGTTCCCCTTGTTGATCACCGCGCGCATCCGCTCGGTGGCCGCCTCGGGCGCGAGCGTGAAGCCCGTCTTGCGGATGCGGCCGATCTTCTCCGCCAGCGAGGCGTTCATCGTCTCCGTGCGGAGCGACGGCAGGCTCATCCCGATCCGCTCGCCTTCCCAGCGCGCGAGGAAGTCGTCGAGCAGCGGGTTCAGGCAGGCGTAGTCGCCCGAGGAGAGCGAGAGGAGCCCCACCTCCTCGTAGCCCGAGGCCTGCAGGCCGGTCTCGGCGAGCCGCAGCACCTGCTTCGGGTCGCGCTGGCGCGTCGGGCGCGTGAGCATCCCGACCTGGCAGAAGCGGCAGCCGCGGGTGCAGCCGCGCTGCAGCTCGATGGGGAGCCGGTCGTGCACGGTCTGCATGAACGGCACGACCGGCCGCTCGTAAGCGGTGGTCGAGAGCGCGTTCAGGTCGGGCATCACGCGCCGCGAGACCTTCTCGTAGCCGGGGACGAGCGGCTCGATCGCGACGAGCACCTTCGTCTCCGGATCGTAGACCGGCCGGAACAGCGACGGCACGTAGACGCCGGGGACCTTCGCGAGCGCGCGGTGGAGCTCGTCGCGCGAGCCGCGCGCGGCCTTCCAGCCGGCGACCACGTCGGCCACCTCGTGCACGACCTCCTCGCCCTCGCCCACGACGAAGGCGTCGAAGAAGTCGGCCACCGGCTCGGGGTTGTAGGCGCAGGGGCCGCCGCCGAGCACGACCGGGTGCTCGGGGCCGCGGTCGCGCGTCGCGAGCGGGATGCCCGCGAGGTCGAGCAGCGCAAGGCAGCTCGTGTAGCAGAGCTCGAACTGGA
>Ga0318496_10000987_pt1 | contig 10851 bp, 6 predicted proteins | sample GRESIP109b1f22_FD_203296 | JGI IMG/M metagenome (GOLD analysis project Ga0318496, IMG submission 203296) | Tropical soil microbial communities from Luquillo Experimental Forest, Puerto Rico - GRE.SIPMG.109b1f22 | ecosystem: Environmental > Terrestrial > Soil > Tropical forest > Bulk soil... | reverse complement strand
GCCATCGAGGAGCTGGGGTTCGAGCCGCCGCAGCCGACGACGAGGAGCGCCGCCGGCACGAGCTGCGCGGCGAGGACGAGGCGGAGCGTTCGCATGGAGTTCTCCCTCCCTCCGCGCCGAGGGCGCGGTGCGCTCTGCTTGCCGCCTTCCGCTCGGGACGCGACGGTCAGAGGGGTGCAACCGGGCCGCTCACGCCCGCGGCAAGGTCGACGTGCCGGCGTGCGAGCGGGAGCGATCTCTCCGCACCGGAAGACCGCCTCGTCGGCAGGGAGCCTTCTTCACGAGGAGCGGACCGGAGGCTCGCGCCGCACCTCCACCACCACGAGCTCCACCTCGCCGCCGGGCCGCGCGACCTCCACCGCCTCGCCGGCCGTGCGTCCGAGGAGCGCCCGCGCCACCGGCGCGTTCACCGACACCATCCCGCGCTTCGGGTCGGCCTCGTCCGGCCCCACGATGCGCCACTCGAAGCGCTTCCCTTCCTCGTCCTCCACCACGACCCAGGTGCCGAAGGCGACCTTCCCGTCCGGCGCCGCGTCGGGCCCGAGGACGGTGAGCGTGGCGAGCGTGCCCTCGAGGAGCGCCGCCCGCTCGATCTGGCCCGCGTCGCGGGCACGCGCGGCCTCGGCGCGCAGCTCCGCCGCACCCTCCGGCGTCACGTAGCGCACCTCGCCCGGCGCGAGCCGGGGCGGCTGCCGCACGACCGGGCCGGTATCCGGCGTCTCCTCGGAGGTGAAGGCCTTGGACATCGTGAATGCCTAGCGAGCCGCTGCGACGATCGCATGTGGCGATCCGGCGCGCTGGCGGGCATGCTCGCGCTCGGACTTCGGGGCAGCCGGGGGGTGAAGCGTGGCCGAGCGAATCGAGGAAAGGGACCTCCACCTCTTCAACGAGGGGACGCACCTCCGGGCGTACCGCTTCCTCGGCGCACACCTGGCGACCGTGGACGGGCGGACCGGGGTGTCGTTCGCCGTGTGGGCACCTCACGCAGCGTACGTGTCCGCGATCGGCGACTGGAACGGGTGGGATCCGGGGAAGGACCCGCTCGCGCGGGTGGGCGCCTCCGGCGTGTGGCACCGCTTCGTCCCAGGCGTCGAGAAGGGCGCGACCTACAAGTTCCACGTCGCGGGCGCGAACGGCCACACCATCGACAAGGCCGACCCCTACGGCTTCCACCACGAGACCTCGCCGCGCACCGGCTCGAAGGTATGGGACCTCGCGTACGAGTGGCACGACCGCGCGTGGATGGAGGGGCGGGCGGCGCGGAACGCGCTCTCGGCGCCGCAGTCGATCTACGAGGTGCACCTCGGCTCGTGGCGCCGGAAGCCCGAGGACGGGAACCGCTCGCTTTCGTACCGGGAGATCGCGCCGCTCCTCGCGGATTACGCGGTGGAGCACGGCTTCACGCACGTGGAGCTGCTCCCGATCGCGGAGCACCCGTTCTACGGCTCGTGGGGCTACCAGACCACCGGCTACTTCGCGCCGACTTCGCGTTACGGCACGCCGCAGGACTTCATGTTCCTCGTGGACACGCTCCACCAGCGCGGGGTCGGCGTGATCCTGGACTGGGTGCCGTCGCACTTCCCGGTGGACGGCCACGGCCTCGCCTACTTCGACGGCACGCACCTCTACGAGCACGCCGACCGCCGCCAGGGCCACCACCCGGACTGGGACAGCTTCATCTTCAACTACGGCCGACACGAGGTGCGGAGCTTCCTCCTCTCGTCGGCGTTCCTCTGGCTCGACGCCTACCACGTGGACGGGCTGCGCGTGGACGCCGTCGCGTCGATGCTCTACCTCGACTACTCGCGCAAGGCGGGCGAGTGGATCCCCAACGTCCACGGCGGGCGCGAGAACCTCGACGCGGTCGCCTTCCTCCGCCAGCTCAACGAGGCGGTGTACCGCGAGCACCCCGGTGCGCAGACGATCGCCGAGGAGTCCACCTCGTGGCCGATGGTGTCGCGGCCGCTCTACGTGGGCGGGCTCGGCTTCGGGATGAAGTGGGACATGGGCTGGATGCACGACACGCTCGACTACCTCCAGCACGATCCCGTGCACCGCAAGTACCACCACCGCCTCCTCACGTTCCGGACGATGTACGCCTGGAGCGAGAACTTCGTGCTCGCGCTCTCGCACGACGAGGTGGTGCACGGGAAGCGCTCGCTGCTCGACAAGATGGCGGGGCACGACCGGCAGAGGTTCGCGAACCTGCGGCTCCTCTTCGCCTGGATGTGGGCGCAGCCCGGGAAGAAGCTCCTCTTCATGGGCGGCGAGCTCGCGCAGGGGCGGGAGTGGAACCACGAGGCGAGCCTCGACTGGCACCTCCTCGGCGAGCCGCGGCACGCCGGCGTGCTGGCGTGGGTCACCGATCTGAACCGGGCGATGCGCGAGACGCCGGCGCTCCACGTGCGCGACTTCGAGTCCGGCGGCTTCGAGTGGATCGACTGCAACGACACGGAGCAGGGAGTCGTCTCGCTCCTCCGATGGGGGCGGGAGGGCGATCCGCCGGTGGTCGTGGTGCTCAACTTCACGCCGGTCGCGCGCCACGGCTACCGCGTGGGCGTGCCCCGGTCCGGCCGCTGGGCGGAGCTCCTGAACTCCGAGGCGCTGGAGTACGGCGGCGAGGGGGAGGGGAACCTCGGCGGCGTGAACGCGGAGGACCACGTGTTCCACGCCCGCCCCTGGTCGGTGGTGCTCACGGTCCCCGCGCTCGGCGCGGTGTTCCTGCGCCACGAGGGGTGAGCCGGTTATCTGTCCGGGCTCATGGAAGGCCTCTTCCATCCCGCCGTCGAGGAGTGGTTCTCCCGGTCCTTCGCGGCGCCCACGCCGCCGCAGGCGCTGGGCTGGCCGCCGATCCGGCGCGGCGAGTCCACGCTCCTCCTCGCGCCCACCGGCACGGGCAAGACGCTCGCCGCGTTCCTCTCCTGTCTCGACCGGCTCCTGTTCTCGCCGGAGCCCGCGAAGCTGGAGCGGCTGCGGGTGGTGTACGTCTCGCCGCTGAAGGCGCTCGCGGTCGACGTGGAGCGGAACCTGCGCGCGCCGCTCGCCGGCATCGCCCGGCTCGCCGCTGCCCGCGGCGACGCGCACCGGATCCCCACGATCGCGGTCCGCACCGGCGACACGCCCGCCTCGGAACGCGCGCGCTTCCAGCGCGGCCCGGCCGACATCCTCATCACCACGCCGGAGTCGCTCTACCTCCTGCTCACCTCGCGGGCGCGCGAGGTGTTCCGCTCCGTGGAGACCGTGATCGTGGACGAGATCCACGCGCTCGTCCCCACGAAGCGGGGCTCGCACCTCGCGCTCTCGCTCGAGCGGCTCGAGGAGCTCGCCGCGCGCCCGCCGCAGCGGATCGGCCTCTCCGCCACGCAGCGGCCGCTCGACGAGGTCGCGCGGTTCCTCGGCGGCTTCGCGGACGGCGAGGCACGGCCGGTCACCGTGGTGGACGCCGGATCGAGGAAGCCGCTCGAGCTCTCGGTGGAGGTGCCGGTGGAGGACATGCGCCGGCTCGGCGAGCCGGTGGAGCCCGCGGCCGGCCCCGCGCCGAACGAGCCGGCGCGCACCACCATCTGGACCGCCATCCACCCGCGGCTGCTCGAGCTGGTGAAGGCCCACCGGACGACGCTCCTGTTCGTGAACAGCCGGCGCCTCGCGGAGCGCCTAGCGGCCGCGCTGAACGAGCTCGCGGGCGAGACGCTCGTGCAGGCGCACCACGGCTCCATCGCGCGGCCGCAGCGGCTCGCCATCGAGGAGAACCTCAAGGAAGGGCGGGTGCGAGGCCTCGTCGCCACCTCCTCGCTCGAGCTCGGCATCGACATGGGCTCGATCGACCTCGTCGTGCAGATCGAGGCGCCGCCGTCGGTGGCGAGCGGGATGCAGCGCATCGGCCGCGCGGGCCACCACGTCGACACGCCGTCGAAGGGGGTGCTCTTCCCCAAGTTCCGCGCCGACCTCCTCGCCTGTGCCGGCCTCACGGCGGCGATGCACGAGGGGCGCGTGGAGGAGACGCGCTACCCCCGGAACCCGCTCGACGTCCTCGCGCAGCAGCTCGTGGCGATGGTCTCGGTGGAGGAGCGGGAGGTGGGCGAGCTGTTCGCGGCCGTGCGGCGCGCGGCGCCGTTCTCCACGCTCACCCGCGGGGTCTTCGACGGCGTGCTCGACCTGCTCTCCGGGCTCTACCCGTCGGACGAGCTCTCCGACCTCACGCCGCGGCTCGTGTGGAACCGGGTCACCGGACGGCTCCGCGCGCGCGAGGGGGCGAAGCGGATCGCGATCGCGAACGGCGGCACCATCCCCGACCGCGGGCTCTACGGCGTGTTCCTGGCCGGCGGCGCGAAGGGGCTCTCCCGCGTGGGCGAGCTCGACGAGGAGATGGTCTTCGAGTCGGCGGCCGGCGAGACCTTCGTGCTCGGGGCCTCCACCTGGCGCATCGAGGAGATCACGCACGACCGCGTGCTCGTGTCGGCTGCGCCGGGCGAGCCCGGGAAGCTGCCGTTCTGGAAGGGCGACCAGGCGAACCGGCCGCTCGAGCTCGGGCGCGCGATCGGCGCGCTCGTCCGCGAGCTGCGTGGCCTGCCCCGGCCCGAGGCGCGCGCGCGGCTCGCAGGGCGGCACGACCTCGACGCCCTGGCGGCCGAGAACCTGCTCCAGTTCCTCGACGATCAGGCGGCCGCGACGCAGAGCATCCCCGACGACGAGACGATCGTGGTCGAGCGCTCCCGGGACGAGCTCGGCGACTGGCGCGTGTGCGTGCTCTCCCCGTTCGGCGGGCAGGTGCTCGCGCCGTGGTGCATGGCGGCCTCGGCGCGCGTGCGGGAGCGGCTCGGCCAGGATCCGGAGACGCTCTGGACGAACGACGGCTTCGCGATCCGGCTGCCCGACACCGCCGAGCCGCCCGACGTCTCCTTCCTCTTCCCGGACCCGGAGGAGGTGGAGGAGATCGTCGTCCGTCAGCTCGGTGGCACCGCGCTCTTCGCCGGCAAGTTCCGCGAGGCGGCCGGGCGCGCGCTGCTCCTCCCGCGCCGGCGCCCCGGGACGCGCACGCCCCTGTGGCAGCAGCGGAAGCGGAGCGCGGATCTGCTCGGGGTCGCGTCGCGCTTCCCTTCGTTCCCGATCCTGCTCGAGGCCTACCGCGAGTGCCTGAGCGACGTGTTCGACCTGCCGGCGCTCGTGGACCTCCTGCGCGACGTGCGCTCGCGCCGCGTGCGGACGGTCACGGTGGACACGCGGACCCCGTCGCCCTTCGCCGCCTCGCTCCTCTTCGGCTGGGTGGCGAGCTTCCTCTACGACGGCGACGCGCCGCTCGCCGAGCGTCGCGCGCAGGCGCTCACCATCGACCAGGCGCAGCTCCGGGAGCTGCTCGGCGAGGCGGAGCTCCGCGAGCTCCTCGACGCCGACGCGATGGCGCGGCTCGAGGCCCAGCTGCAGCACCTCGAGCCGGGCTCCCGCGCGCGGAGCGCGGACGGGCTCGCCGACCTGCTCCTGCGGCTCGGGGACCTCTCGCGCGAGGAGCTCGCCCTGCGGAGCGCCACGCCCGAGGTGGCCGCGAGCCTCGATCGGCTCGTCGCGGAGGGCCGCGCGGTCGCGGTCCGGATCGGCGGCACCGAGCGCTTCATCGCGGCGGAGGACGCGGCGCGCTACCGCGACGCGCTCGGCGTGTCCCTGCCTCGGGGGCTGCCGGAGGCGTTCCTCGGGCCGGTGCAGGAGCCGCTCGACGGACTCGTGGCGCGCTGGGCGCGGCGGCACGCGCCGTTCCCCACCGGCGATCTCGCCGCGCGGCTCGGGATCGGCCGCGCCGCCGCCGAGGCGGTGCTCCGGCGGCTCCACGCGCGCGGCCGGCTCCTCGAGGGCGCGTTCCGGCCGCACGGCACCGAGCGGGAGTGGTGCGACCCGGAGGTGCTTCGCGCGCTCCGGCGCCGCTCGCTCGCGAAGCTCCGCGAGGAGGTGGAGCCGGTGGAGCCGGGCGTGCTCGCGCGCGCGGTCCTGGCCTGGCAGGGCGTCACGCGGCGCGGGCACGGCCTCGACGCGGTCCTCGACGCCGTGGAGAAGCTCCAGGGCGCGCCGCTGCCGGCCTCGCTCCTCGAGAGCGAGATCCTGCCTGCGCGCGTGGAGGGCTACCTGCGCGGCGACCTCGACGCGCTCGCCGCCGCTGGCGAGGTGATCTGGGTGGGGCTCGAGCCGGTGGGCGAGCGGGACGGGCGGGTGGCGCTGTACCTCGCGGATGCGTTGCCGCGATTGCTGCCCCTCGCCCCGAGGGACGCCAGCGCGGGGCCATCGCCGCGCGAATCGTCGATCCTCGACGCGCTCGCCCGGCGCGGCGCCTCGTTCTTCGCCGATCTCCACGAGGCGGTGGGCGGCGGGTACGAGCAGGCCACGGTCGACGCGCTCTGGAGCCTCGTGTGGCAGGGGCTCGTCACGAACGACTCCTTCCAGGCGCTCCGCGCCTACTGCGAGCCCGCGCCGGCACGGCACGAGCGCGCTCGCATCCGGGCGCGCGCGAGCGCCTACCGCTCGCGCCTCTCCGCTCCGCCCGCGGCGGGCGGGCGCTGGACGCTCGTGGCCTCGCGACTCGGCGCGCGCCCCTCGCCGACCGAATGGAGCGCGTCGATCGCGCAGCAGCTCCTCGCGCGATACGGGGTCGTCACCCGCGAGGTCGCGTCGGCGGAGGGGCTGCCGGGCGGCTTCTCCGCGGTGTACGAGGTGCTCCGGCACCTCGAGGAGAGCGGCCGGATCCGGCGCGGCTACTTCGTCTCCGACGTGGGCGCGATGCAGTTCGCAGAGCCCGGCGCGCTCGATCTGCTCCGCTCGCTGCGCGAGCCCTCCGAGGAGCCGGAGACGACGGTGCTCGCCGCCGCCGACCCCGCGAACCCGTACGGCGCGCTCCTGCGCTGGCCCGCGCTCCCCGGCGCGCCGGAGGGGAGGCGGCCGGCGCGCGCGGTGGGCGCGCAGGTGATCCTGGTCGACGGCGAGCTCGCGGCGTGGGTCGCGAAGGGCGCGCGCCAGCTCCTCGCGTGGCTCCCGGAGGAGGAGCCGGACCGGTCGCGCGTGGCGGCTGCCGTGGCCGCCTCGCTCGCGCGCACGCTGCGGGGTGCGCAGGCGCGCGGGGAGGGCGTGCTCGTGGCCGAGGTGAACGGAGCGGCCGCGACCGCGAGCGAGCTCGCGCCGTACCTCCTCGAAGCCGGCTTCACGCCCTCGGACATGGGGCTCCAGCTCACGCGGCGCGGCGCGGCGCCGCCGACGCTGCCCGCCGACGTTCGCTGATCGGGTTCTCAGCGACCCAGCAGAGCGGTACCCGGCGTGACGGCAAGCGGCGCTGCACCGTCCGGTAGCACCGTGACCCAGCTCGCACCGGCGTCGAGGTCGACGTGCCGTTCCCACCGCAGGGCGACCGGGATCCGGGCGCCCGAGGCGTCGAGGACGACCTCTCCTGCGCCAGCCGGCGCCTTCGCAGCGTCGACCGTCACCTGCGAGCTCACGACGACGGAGCGCATGACCCGCACGCTCACCGACAGTCGCGCGCTCGCGGATCTCGACGTCCCGCGCGCGGTCGCCGGAATCATGAGGAGTCCGATCAGCGCAAAGGTCCTGATCACTCCTTGCGTGTCTAGTGCGTGACTTCAGGATGCGCGCCAGCGGCGAGTCGTGTCTCTCGGGGAAGCTCCGGCAGGATGAGACCCGTGCGGGGTCCCGCGGTCGTGCTACGCTTCTCCGCGGTCATGACCGCCGAGCCGCTGCAAGCCGCCGACGTCCCGCAGTCCCCCGTCAGCCCCCCGCGCACGCGCCGGGCGCTCGTCATCGACGACGACGCGCTGTCGCGGTGCATGCTGCGCGACGCGCTCGCCGAGCGCGGCTTCGAGGTGATCACCGCCTCTGACGGCGTCACCGGCTTGCAGGTCCTGTGCGACGAGCTCCTGCGCCTCGACGTCCTCATCACCGACCTCTTCATGCCCGGGCTCGACGGCGGCTCGCTGGTGCGGCAGATCCGCGGGCCCGGCGGGGAGACCGAGCTCGCGGTCCTGCTCGTCACGGCGGCCGCGCCGGCCGAGCTGGCCGCGCTGCCGCCGACCGGTGCCGACGTCGTGCTCCGGAAGGACATCGGGCCCGAGGAGATCGCCCGGATCGCCGACGCGGTGGTCGCGCGCCGGCGCGCAGGCCGCACGGCGTAGGTCGACGCCCGGCGCACCCGGTGGAACCAGGCGCGAGGCGCGCGATCTGGAAGAACGGAGCGCGGGCCTACAGCGCGGTGAGGTCCACCCGCGCGAGGTCGGTCCCCAGCGCCCGCGTGTCCTGCACGCGCAGCTCCTCCCGCGTGAGCGAGAGGACGAAGTCCTCGAGGAACACGCTCCGCTGGACCACGGTGTTGGGATTCGTCCACCAGCTCGCGCACGCGCCGGAGTAGGAGCCGGGTGACGCGGCCGGCCGGTGGTCCACGCCCCCGAGCTTCTGGAAGCCCCCGGCGACCGTGACGCGCCATACGCCGAGGCCGCTGAAGGTCACGTCGCCGGTGGTCCAGCCTCCCGTCCCGCCGGTGCAGATCGTGAGCGGGATCGCGAGCAGGTCCTTCGGCGCGAAGTAGTTGAAGGCGAGGTGGTCGGTGGCGGCGCCGGAGGAGCTGCCGCGAGTACCCACGACCTCGCGCCAGGCGAGAGAAGGGCTTGCCAGGTCGGCGACGTCGAAGATCTGGAGCTGGAGCCCCTGGAACCAGGCGAAGCCGCCCTGATCGTCGGCGTCGTAGCCGAGCGTGAGGAGGTGCGCCGGATCCATGAGCTGCATGTACGTGGAGAAGCCGGGCACCACGAGCTCGCCCGCGACCCGCGGCGCCGCCGGATCGGCGAGGTCGAGCGCGAACAGCGGGTCGGTCTTCTTGAACGTGACCACGAAGCCCCGCGCGTCGTCGAAGCGCACCGCGCGGATGTCCTCGCCCGGCGCGAGCCCGTCCACGCGCCCCACCTCCGCGAGGCCGCCGCTGACCGGCCGGAGCACCGTCACCGCGCTCCGCGCGTCGGGAGAGGGGGCGTGGCCGGTGGTGGTCGCGACGCGCAGCGCCCCGTCGCGCTCGTCGAAGGAGAAGGAGCTCAGTGGACGGCCTCGCACCGCGCCGCTGCCCGCGTAGTCGGCCCCAGGCTCGGCGCCGCCGCGGAGCGTGAAGGCGTGGATCGCCGTGGTCTCGGCACCGACCGGCGCGTTCCAGACCCAGCGCTCGCCCACCGGCGCGGCGACGTAGAGCGTGGAGGGCGAGACGTAGACGAAGCCGGGCCGGCCGACCGCGGTGACGGCGTGCAGCGGCCCGTCGCCCGCGACGTCGAGCGACACCACCGAGAGCGTGCCGTTCCCCTTGCCCTCCGCGCTCGCCCAGTAGCTCCCGCAGCCGCCCAGCACGCCGGCCTCGACCGCGCCGCCGCGCGCGTCGCGCACGGTGGGCAGGAACACGTCGGCGCCCGCCGCCTCGATGCGCGCGCGGTTCGCGGAGCGCAGCGCCTCGAACGCGGCGCGGATCTGCGCCGCAGACTCGCCGCCGGAGAGCGCGGGCCAGAACTCCAGGCCGGAGACGACGCGCTCACCGGACGACACCACCGCGTGGACGGCGCTGTCGATCCGGCGCGCGGCGAGGAGCGTGCCGGAGAACGTGAGCTCACGGACGACGCGCGGCGCCGCCGGATCGGCGACGTCCACGAACGTCAGCTTTGCCGGACGACCGTCGCCCTGCGGCACGCACTCGTAGCCATAGGTGCACTCGCCGCCGCCGTACACGACGGCGGGCATCGCCGGCAGACCCATCGCCGGCAGCGGGCCGGGGCCCGGGTCGCCTGCGAGCGACGAGAAGACCACCGCGCGATCGCCGCGGAGCAGGAGCTTCGTCGGGGTGCCCTCGATCGGCAGCGTCGCCACGCGGCGCGTCTCCGCCGCCGGCCACACGTCGAGGATCTGGAGCCGCCCGTCGGCCACGACGTAGGCGAACGCACCGTCGGTCTTCACGAGGTCCGGCTCGTCCACGCCCGGGACCTGCACGTTCGTGTCCGAGTGGGTCGCGGCCCCGTCCGTGGTGGGGGGCGTCGCGGTGCCCGGCGGCGAGGCGGTGGGCATCGGCATCGGCACCCCACCCGTGCTGCTACCGAAGCCCATGCCCAGCGCCGCCTGGAGGTTCGCGTCGAGGAGCGCGTTCATGTCGCCGATCGCGCGGGCTCGAAGCCGCGCCACGAGGTCGTCGCACCCGGCGACCTGCTCGAGCCCCGACTTCAGCTCCGCGGTGGGCGTGGTGCGGGACGACCCGCAGGCGGCGAGCGCGGCCAGCGCTGCAAGGGCTGCCAGGGCTGCCAGGGCTGCGATGTCCGGCGACACGAGTTTCCGGTTCATGGCTGCTCCTCGTGGGACCCGCGATCGAGGGCCTGATCCTCGAAGGACGCTGGGTCCTCCAGCGCCTCGAGGTGCGTGAGAACGGTGACGTGCGGGATCACGGCGCGCACCTCCGCCTCGAGCTGCTCGAGGAGGGCGTGCCCCCTGCGGACGGTCCAGTTGCCCGGGACGAGCACGTGCACGGAGACGAACCGGCGCGCCCCGGCCTGGCGCGTGCGCAGCGCGTGGAACTGCACCTCGGGACCCGCGTGGCGCTGGAGCACGGTGCGCACCGCCTCCTGCTCCACGGCGGGCAGCGCGGTGTCGAGGAGCCCCATCGCCGAGCGGCGGATGAGCTTCACGCCGGTCCAGACGATCTGCACGGCCACGGCGAGCGCGATGATCGGATCGAGCCGCGCCCACCCGGTGAGCGCCACGGCGACGATCCCTACGAGCACGCCGACCGACGTCCAGACGTCGGTCATGAGGTGGTGCGCGTCGGCCTCGAGCGCGATGGAGTGGTAG
>Ga0318496_10000985_pt1 | contig 10855 bp, 11 predicted proteins | sample GRESIP109b1f22_FD_203296 | JGI IMG/M metagenome (GOLD analysis project Ga0318496, IMG submission 203296) | Tropical soil microbial communities from Luquillo Experimental Forest, Puerto Rico - GRE.SIPMG.109b1f22 | ecosystem: Environmental > Terrestrial > Soil > Tropical forest > Bulk soil... | reverse complement strand
GATCTCCCCCGCGGCCATCGTCTCGGCGATCCGCCGGTGCCGGCCGAGCCGCTTCTGCCAGGCCACCGCGCCGCCGGCCGCTCCCTTGGCCATCGCGTTCCGGTTGATCAGCCAGGCCCGCGCCGACCGGTGCCCGTCCGGCTCATACCCCGACTGCGCGGTGAACGCGCTGAGGACCGCGGCGTTGGCCGCGGTCAGCTTGGCCTGCGCGCGCTGCAGCCGGGCCAGCATCTGCCCGTGCGCCGCCGTGCCCAGCGACGCCCAGTCCACCGCGGCCAGGTGATCCAGCGACGCGTCCAGCGCATCGGCCGCCTCGGCGGGACCGTCGAACACCGCTTCCCGCATGCAGATCACCTCCTGCCCGCAGATCAGGGAGACTTTGACATAGCTCGATTATACCGGCATTAACGGCGGCAATCAATTTGTCGGACAAGATTACCTATTCGATTCATGATCACGAAGACTTTTTATCCGATGCTCACACCTAGTCGGCGTGGAAGGGAATGCGGAACTGAAGGATTGGTCTGCCGGCAATGCGGTGCCCGCCGACGGCTGGTCAGGGCCCGGAGAATGTCTGGTCCGCTGGCGGGGGGGTGACCGTCACCGGCGCCCCGAAGTCGCTGAACGTCAGAACCTGCGTCGTCACGAACACGTTAATAGCGCTGGTTAGCCGGATGGCCAGGACGAGTACCCGAGCTCGTCCTTGCTGGTCCACGCTCACGGTACCGCTGAGCTTGATCTCCCCCCCTGGGCCTCCGCTGAACGCATACCGTGTGCCGGTCCATCCGGGCCCCGAGGCCGGCCCGGCCACGGTGACCTTGTCGGCCTTCTTGATCTCGGCCAGCATCTGCTGTGGCGTGGCGGTGGTGAAAGAATTGATGCTGGGCAGTTGACCAAGGGATGCGGTCGGTATCCGCGCCCAGTGCCTGCCGGGGTGGTCCACGGGATGGGGGACGTATAGGTACGTGTAGCCGCCCACCACGCGGGCGCGCACGCCGCCCGAGCAGGAAGCCGCCGCGAGATGCCGCGCCGGGTCCGCCTCGCTGGTGCACGTGTCGTGAGCGGGGTATCTCATCCGGCCGTTCCAGATGTAGTAAGAGCTGTCTTGCTCGGCGAGTTGATAGCTCTGTGTCAGTGTGCGGGTCAGCGCGCTGGTGACAGTGGCGAGCGCGGGCGGGGCGGAACCGATGGTCAGCGTGACCGCCGTCACCGCGGCCGCTGCCACCGCGATCCCGGCCGAGAGCACGGCGCCCCTGCGCGTCCGGCGTGCCCGGTCCCGCCGCCGCGCCGCGGCGAACCCGTCTAGCAGGCCGATCCCCGGCGGCATGTCCTCGGTGGCCGCCGCGAGGAGGCGGCGCGCCTCAGTTTCCGCGTCGTTCATGGCGGTCCTCCCCGAGATGCTCGCGCAGCGCTCGCAAGCCTCGGTGCGCATGCGTCTTGACTGTTCCTGGTGAGCAGCCGAGCAGGTCCGCGACCTCGGCTTCGGGCAGGTCGGCGTAGTACCGCAGCACCAGCACGGCACGTTGCTGCCGCGGCAGCGCCTGGAGCGCCTGGCGCACCTGCGCGGCGAGCGCCTGCCCGTCGCCGAAGTCCGCGATCACGGTCTCGGGCAGTTCGTCGGATGGCGTCTCGCGACGCCACCGGGCGCGCCACCACGACCGGCGCGTGTTCACCATGATCCGCCGCAGGTAGGCATCCGGGTCGCCGTCCGCCCGCAGCCTCGGCCAGGCCCGGTAGAGCTTGACCAGGCTCTCCTGGACCAGGTCCTCGGCCGCGTGCCAGTCACCGGTGAGCAGCACCGCTGCGCGCAGGTGATGCCCACCGCGCTCATGCACGTAGGCGGCGAACCGCTCGTCGATGTCGGCCATTGCTCTCCACCTGGCTCGGCGTCTTCCTATGGGAACACGCCGCGTCCCCGCCCGCAGGTTGACAGGAACAGGCTCCGCGCTGAGTCAGCCGGGCCGCCTTGCAGAAACAAGAATTCGGTTCTAGTCTGGCCCGTGCGGGCTGAACCCCCCGAACGAAGGGCGACACGATGACGACCGAACTCCCGTTCAAGTTCTTCGACTGCGACAACCACTACTACGAGGCCGTGGACGCGTTCACCCGGCACCTCGAGCCGGCGTACCGCAAGCGGGCCATGCAGTGGGCGCGGATCGACGGCAAGACCCGGCTGCTCGTCGGGGGCAAGGTGAACAAGTTCATCCCGAACCCCACGTTCGACCCGGTAGCGGCGCCCGGCGTGATGGACGAGTACTTCCGGGGCCGGAACCCCAAGAGCGCGGATCCGAGCAAGCTGTTCGGTGAGCTCGAGCCCGTCCGCGCGGAGTACCGCGACCGCGACGCCCGCATCGCGGTGATGGACCGGCAGGGCATGGCCGGCTGCATTTTGCTCCCCACGCTGGGGGTCGGCATGGAGCAGGCGCTGGCGCATGACCTGCCCGCGCTGACCGCGGCGTTTCGCGCCTTCAACCGGTGGCTGGCGGAGGACTGGGGATTCGCCTACCAGAACCGGATCTTCGCCGCTCCCTACATCACGCTGGCGGACCCGGATAACGCGGCTCGCGAGCTGGAGTGGGCACTGGAGCGGGACGCCCGCTTCGTCGTGATGGTCGGCGGCCCGGTCACCACGGCCGTGGGCATGCGGGCGCCCGCCGATGAGATGTTCGACGTGTTCTGGCGGCTGGCGAATGAGTCGGGCATCACGGTCTGCTACCACGGCGGCGAGACCGCCTACACGAAGTTCCTCGGGGAGTGGGGCGAGAACGACTTCACCGAGGCCTTCCGGGCAAGCGCGTTCCGCGGCCTTGTCTCAGCCGACCCGACGCAGGACACGATCGCCAACCACCTGGCACGCGGCCTGTTCCACCGGTTCCCGAACTTGCGGATGGCCTCGATCGAGGTCGGCTCGGCCTGGGTGTTCCACCTGTTCGAGAAGCTCACCAAGACCTACGGCCAGGTCCCGCACCTGTTCCCCGAGGACCCGCGGGAGACCTTCAGGCGGCACGTCTGGGTGTCACCGTTCTACGAGGACGACCTGGCCAGCCTGCAGCGGCTGATCGGCGCCGACCACATCCTCATGGGCTCGGACTACCCGCATGTGGAGGGCCTGGCCGAGCCGGCGTCGTACATCAAGGACCTGCAGAACTTCGACTACACCATGGAGCAGTGCCGGGCGGTTATGCGGGACAACGGCCTGTTCCTCGCCACCCGCCGGCCCGCCTGAGACTCGTGGCCGGGTCCGTGTCCCAGCTGCGGTGGCAGGGCGTGGCCGCGCTGCCGCCCGCGGCCGCCGACGCGCTCCTCGGCCGCGGCGCGCCGTTCGAGCTCGTCACCGCGCCGGTGCTCGGCCACGATCACGTCGTGTTCGCGCGGCGGCCGCGCACGCTGCGCCAGATGCTCGACGGCCAGGCCGCCGCCGCGCCGGACCTGCCGTTCCTGATCTCACCGCGTCGGCAGTGGACCTATCGCGAGGCGCTGGCGGACATCGACGCCACCGCTGTCCTGCTTCGTGAGCGCTATGGCGTCTCCCCCGGCGACCGGGTCGCGATCGTCGCCGCGAACAGCGCCGAGTACGCGATCGCGATGTGGGCCGTGCTCACCCTGGGCGCGATCGTCACGAGCTTGAACGGCTGGTGGACCACACCCGAGCTGGAATACGGCATCAGCCTCACTACGCCGCTGCTCATCGCCGGTGACGAGCGGCGGCTCGCGCGCCTGGCGGGCAGCGGTATCCCGGACGGGGCGCCGGTGCGGCTGCTCGACGACTTGCAGGCCGCGGCGCGGGAGTTCGCCGGGAAGGCGCCCGAACCGGCGGGCATCACCGAGGACTCGCCGGCCGTCATCCTGTTCACCAGCGGCACTACGGGCCGCCCGAAGGGCGCCACGCTGTCACCCCGGAACATCATCAACTTCGCGATGGTGAACCGTCTCGCCGCGGCCATGGCCGGCGCTATGGCCGCTTCCGCGGCGCCCCCGGCGGTCGTCGTAGGTGGTTCCGTGCCGCGGAACTGCTCCATCGTGTCCAGCCCCATGTTCCACGTCTCCGGCATGATCGCCGTGCTGGTCACCGGGGCCGCGTTCCCGACCACCCTGGTCTTCCCCGTCCCCGGTCCCTGGGATCCCCTGACCTGGCTGGAGCTGACGGCGAAACACAAGGTCACCACCTGGGCGGGAGTGCCTACCCAGTTCTGGCGGTTGCTGCGGCATCCGGACATCGACTCCTACGACACCAGCTCCGTGCTGGCCGTCGGCTCCGGCGGGGCCGTTTTCCCGCCCGAGCTAGTGCGCGAGCTGCACAGCAGGTTTCCGCGTATCCGCCTGGGCAACGGCTTCGGGATGAGCGAGACCGTCGGTCTCGGCACGCTGACCGGCGGGGAGATGTTCATCGCCGTGCCCGAATCGGTCGGGCCGGCCCAGGCGACCGTCGAGGTCCAGATCCGCGGCGCCGACGGTGCCATCCTCCCGGAAGGAGAGATCGGGGAAATCTGCCTGCGCTCGCCGTCGGTGTTCCTCGGCTACTGGAACGACGCGGCGGCCACGCGGGCCGCCCTTGACGACGACCGCTGGTACCGGACCGGCGACTTCGGCCGGGTCACCGGCGGCATGTTGTTCCTGGAGAGCAGGCGCCGCGACATGATCCTGCGGGGCGGCGAGAACATCTACCCCATCGAGATCGAGAACCGCCTCGTCGAGCACCCCGACATCGACGAGGCCGCGGTGATCGGCGTCGACAACCGCGAGTTCGGCCAGGTGCCCAAGGCCTTCGTGGTACGGCGGCCGGGTTCGGATCTCACCGAGGAGCAGGTCCGCGCCTGGTGTGCCGACGCCCTGGCGGCCTTCAAGGTCCCGGCCTCGGTGGAATTCCTGGCCGCGCTGCCCTACACAGAGACGGGCAAGCTGATGAAGCAGGAGCTGGAACGCCAGGAAAGGGCCCGAAATTCGTAGGGCGCGCCGCGAACTTTCCGGCCGCCCGGGGCATCTTTACTGGTGTGACTGGTCATCTGGCGTCCGCGGTGCGGGGCGGCCCGTCGGACGCGGGCCTGGTGCGCTCCGCGCTGGACGGCGACGTGGCGAGCTTCAGCGCCTTGCTGGAGCGGTATCGCGCCAGCCTGTATGCCCACGCGCTGGCGTCCCTCGGACGGCCGGAGGACGCCGCGGACGCGGTGCAGGAGACGTTCCTGCTCGCGCTGACCCGGCTGGGCCAGGTGCGTGACCCGGAGGCCGTCGGCGGCTGGCTGCACGCTGTCATGCGCTCGGTTTGCGCAATGGAGCTGCGGCGCCCGGCCCATCGCGTCACGGGGGCCGAGCTCGACAGCGACATACCGGCCGCGCAGGACGCCGCTGAGCAGCTGGCGCTGCGGGACTGGGTGTGGGCCGCGCTGGAGGACCTGCCGGAGCCGCTGCGGCTGGTGACGTTGCTCCGTTTCTTCGGACGGAGCCACTCCTACGCGGAGATCGCTCAGCTGTGCGGTGTCCCGGCCGGGACTGTGCGAAGCCGCCTGCACCAGGCCAAAGCCGAACTCGGCGCCCGGCTGCTCGCGGAATCCGGGACAGCGCCGCGTGGTGATGCCGGGTGGGCGCGGCGGGTGCGCGCCTCGTACCTCGCACTGGCAGGCCAGGATCCCGGTCCCTATGTCGCGATGTTCGCGCCCGGCGCGGACATCTCCGCATCCGGGCTCGTAGTGCGGGGACGGGACCAGATTCTCCGGATGTGCGAACAGGATCTCGACGACGGGATCGGGGCACGCCTGGTCGACGTGGTCAGCAGCGCCGCGATCACCGTGATCGAGTCCGCGTTCGTCAGCCCGCCTGATGACCCGGAACACTGCCCGCCCGCGGTGACCCAGGTGCTCTTCCACGACGGCACCGATCAGGTGCGGCGTTCGCTCGGCTACTTCCACCCCCGCCCAGCGCCGACGCTGGACTGACAGGAGAACTCAGATGTTCACGGCTTTTTACGCGGCCATCTACGACCGGATCTCTAGCGGCTCCGAGCGCGCTGGAATGAGCGGGGAGCGGCGCGGGCTGCTGGCCCAAGCCACCGGGGCGACGATCGAGATCGGCGCCGGCACGGGCGTGAACGTCGCTCACTTCCCGCCGGGGGTGACCCGGCTGTGCCTGGTCGAGCCGGACTCGAGCATGCGCAAGCGACTGCACCGGCGCGCCGCCGGGCGAGACGAGGCGGAGATCGTGGACGCCCGGGCCGAGGCCTTGCCATTCCCGGACGCCTCGTTCGACACCGCGGTCGTGACCTTCGCCCTGTGCAGTGTCGCCGACCAGGACGCCGCGCTCGCCGAGATCGCGCGGGTACTGCGGCCGGGCGGACAACTGTTGTTCCTCGAGCACGTCCGCGACACTGACCCCAAGATCGCGCGCAAACAGGACCACCCGGTATTCCTGTACTCCTGGATCGGCTGCCACCCCAACCGCGACACCCTGACCGCGATCAGCCGGGCGCCGTTCGAGGTCACGACGGTCCGGCACGGCGAGGTGCCGAAGGCCCCGCGGGTGGAGCGGCCCATGATCGTGGGCACTGCCACACGCTGCTCGTGAGACCCGAGAGCGCCGGAGGCTAGCGGCCGTCCCTTACGCGGCCGAGCGCTCGAGGATGTGGATCGCGCACGCCTGCCCGAGGCCGATCACGTGGGTCAGCCCGACCCGGGCGCCCTCGATCTGGCGCGGTCCCGCCTCGCCCCGCAGGTGGGTCGCGACCTCAAAGACGTTGGCGATTCCGGTGGCGGCGATCGGATGTCCCTTGGACTCCAGGCCGCCGGAGACGTTGACCGGCGTGGTCCCGTCGCGCCAGGGCGCGCCGGAGTTGAAGAAGTCGACGGCGCCCCCTTCCGCGCACAGCATGAGGTTGTCGTAGTGCACGAGCTCGGCCGTCGCGAAACAGTCGTGTAGCTCGACGAGGTCCAGGTCGCCCGGGTCGACTCCCGCCATCGAGTAGGCCTTCCGCGCGGCCGCCTTCGTCAGCGTGCTCACGTCGGGCAGGACCTGGCAGGATTCCTGCCAGGGGTCGGAGGTGAGCACCGAAGCGCTGATCTTGACCGCGCGCCGCCGCTGCTCTGGCGACAGCTTCTTCAGCCGCTCACCGCTCACGAGCACCGCCGCCGCCGCTCCGTCCACGTTCGCCGAGCACATCGGCCGGGTGTTGGGGTAGGCCACCATGACGTCCGCCATGATCTGCGCGGCGCTCATTGGCTTCTGGTGGGCGGCCAGCGGGTTCAGGGTCGAATGCGCGTGGTTCTTCTCGGCGATGCGCGCGAACAGCTCGAAGTCCGCGCCGCCGTACCGATGGGCGTAGTCGAGGCCGATCTGGGCGAAGACGCCAGGCATCGTCCCCGTGCCCGTGTGCCCCTCGAGGCCGGTCACCGCGCCGAGCCGTCCCTTGGGCGTCCAGCCGCCGCCGCTGCCCGCGCTGGAGCCGCCGCCGGTCAGCAGGCCGGCGCCGGCGAGCTTCTCGACCCCGAACGCCAGGCCCAGGTCCGCTTCGCCGGCCTTGATCTCGAGATACGCGACCCGGAAGGCGGTCGCCCCGGTGGCGCACGCGTTGACCACGTTGTAGACGGGGATGCCGGTCTGCCCCACCTGCTTTTGCACCTGCTGGCCGATCCCGCCCGACGCCCCCATGAGGTTTCCGGCGCCGATGACGTCTATGTCCGCCATCGACACGTCCGCGTCGGCGAGCGCGCCGAGCACCGACTCGCTGGCGAGGTCGACCACGTCCTTGTCGGGATGCTTGCCGAACTTGGTCATGTGGATGCCAAGCACCCAGACGTCGTCGCCGCTCATTGACTGTCCTCCCTATCGGCCGGGGCGCCGGCGCTCCCGCCGGCGGGCTCGAAGCCGTATCCGATCGCCTCGACTCCGTCGGCATCGGCTCCCAGCGAGTACGTCGCAAGGCGCAGCGGCATGCCGAGCGCCACGTTTTCCGGGGTCGGCGGCACGTTCAGCAGCTTGCCGCGCACGCTCGTCCCTGCGCAGTCGACGATGGCCGCGACGAACGGCGCGTCGACGCCCGGCGGGGCGAAGCTGACGATCGTGTAGGTGCTCAGGACTCCGGCCGTGGGCACGTCCACGTCGGCGAACTCCGTCCCCGAGCAGTTCGCGCACGCGTTGCGGCGGTCGAAGTAGCGCGCGTGGCACGACGCGCACTCGTGCGCCCGCAGGTGCGGCTCGGGCTCGAGAATCAGGTAGTCCACGATCGGGATCTGGCCGGTAATCACCGGGGCGGGGGTCTGCGTCATGCTGCTGTCCCTTTCATCTGCGCGCACGGGGCGGTCCAGCCGGCCAGCACCGCGCGCAGCGCGGTCACCAGGCAGAGCGGTTCGTCGAGCAGTACGTGGTGTCCCGCGACCGGAATCTCGAACACCGTCGCGGCCGGACCGAGTCGCTCGGCCAGCCCGCTGGCCATCTCCGGGGTCATCATCCCGTGCTGGGCCCGGATGATCATGGCCCGGCAGTCGGCGGGCCGCACCAGCGGCCAGCTCGGCGCCATCTTCCCGAACAGCCCCCGGTCGAACTTCCAGTCCCACGCGCCGTTATCCCGGCGGGTCACCGACCAGGCGGCGACGTGCTCGCGGACGTAGGGCAGCACCGACTGCTCTGGCACGAGCCGGAACCGGGCGAGCGCCTCTTCCCGGCTCGGATACATCCGGCCGCCGCCGAAGACGGAGCCCATCACCGTTTCCTGCGCCTTGGGGGGCGCTTCGTACAGCGGCGAGTCGATCACGACGATCCCGGCGAGGGCGCCGCCATATCGCGCCGCGGCGCGGATCGCGATGGTGCCGCCGAGGCTGTGGCCGATGATGAACGGCGCCCCTGATATCCGCGCGTCGGCGGCGACCGCGACGACCTCCTCCGCCCAGCGATCGAGGCTGTACTGCTCGCGCCAGTCGCTGTCCCCGTGCCCGGACAGGTCGAGCGCCGCGACGCGCAGGCCGGCGGGCAACTGCGGACCCACATGATCCCACCAGCGCGCGTGCGCGGCCGTGCCGTGGACGAGCACCGCACCGGGCGCTTCCGGCGGACCCCAGGCACGGTAGCGGACGCGCGCGCCGTCGACGTTCACGGTGCCGTCGGTGGCCGGCGCGGCCAGGGCGGCGGTGAACCAGTCGGGCGGCGGCGCGGTCATGGCGGCTCCCCGTGCGCTCTGAAATAGAACGGAATTCTCACTTCGGCTGCAGGCGCGCGCCCGCGTCCAGGCGGATGACCTCGGCGTTCATGTAGCTGTTCGCGAGCACCTCGACGGCGAGGGTGGCGAACTCCGCGGCGAAGCCAAGACGCTTCGGGAACAGCACATCGCGCTTGAGCTTTTCCTTGAACGCCTCGGAGCCGGGGCCCTCGCCATAGATGGGAGTGTCGATGAGCCCGGGGGCGATCGTGCAGACCCGCACGCCCACCGCGGACAGGTCACGGGCGATGGGCAGGGTCATGCCGACGATGCCGCCCTTCGACGCCGAATACGCGGCCTGGCCGATCTGGCCGTCGAACGCGGCGACCGACGCGGTGTTCACGATCGCGCCCCGCTCGCCATCCGCCAGCGGCTCGGTCTCGGCCATCGCGGTGGCGACGATGCGGATGCAGTCGAACGTTCCGATGGTGTTGACCTCGAGAACCCGGCGGAACGCGCCCAGGTCGTGCGCCGTCTCGTAGCCGCCGCGGCCGACCGTCCGGGCGGCCCAGCCCACCCCGGCACAGTTGACCAGGACGCGGACCGGACCCAGCGTCTTGGCGAGCTCGGTGGCGGCGATGATGTCATCGGTGCTGGTGACGTCCACGTGCGCGAAGGCGCCGTCGATGCTGTCGGCGACCGCCTTGCCCTTGTCGTCGGCGATGTCCGCGACGACCACGCGGGCGCCGCGGTTGGCGAGTTCACGCACGGTGGCGGCACCGAGGCCCGATGCCCCGCCGGTCACGATCGCCGCGACTGCCTCAAGTTCCATGGCCACTGCCTTCGTCGAAGTGGGCGGGTCACCTGAACGCTAACGAGCCGCCCGAATATCTGCAACTACTTGTCGGTAAAAAAATTTGCCTGCACAGCTGCTCCCCCGGCGCGAGCGTGCGACGATGACCTGCATGGTGAGCTCTGCTAGCCCGGAGAGCCCGGACGGGACGAGACGAGGGCGCGGACGGCCACCTGGCATCTCGGAGCGCGTGCGCCGTGATGTCTACGAGGCCGTCCGCGAACTGCTCGTCGAGTCGGGGTACGCCGGCCTGCGGCTGGACGATGTGGCCGAACTCGCGGGCGTGCACAAGTCCACGCTGTACCGGCAGTGGGCCACCAAGGCGCAGCTGGTCCGGGACGTGCTGAACGCCAGCCTGGTCGCGCACTACCCCAGGCCCGATGAGGGCAGCTGGGCGGCGGACATCGACGCGCTGTGCGGCGAGCTGGTGCGGCTGTTCCGGAGCCCGACCACGATCGCCTTCATCCGGACCCGGGCCGTCGCCGACGACCCGGAACTCATCCAGGGCCTCCATGAGCTCGCCGACAGGGACATGCGGTTCGTCCGCGAGCCGTTCGAGCGCGCGATCGCGCGGGGGGAGATCGATCCGGGCCTCAGCGTCGAGACCCTCGTCGAGATGCTCATATCGCCGTTCCTGGTGCGAGTCGCCCTGACCCGGCTGCCCGTCGACGACGCCTTCGGCGCGTCGGTCGCCGCCGTGCTGCGCGCGATCGCCCGGTGACGGGCCGCGGCCGGCCGCGGCGACGGGCCGCGGCCAGCCGCGAGGGCTATCCCGCACCGCTCGCCGCCAGGTACTCGCGGCGCAGGAGGTACTTGGCGAGCTTTCCGGTTTCGAGGCGGGGAAGCTCGTCGCGGAAGTCGATGTGCCGCGGCACCTTGTAGCC
>Ga0318496_10000970_pt1 | contig 10923 bp, 12 predicted proteins | sample GRESIP109b1f22_FD_203296 | JGI IMG/M metagenome (GOLD analysis project Ga0318496, IMG submission 203296) | Tropical soil microbial communities from Luquillo Experimental Forest, Puerto Rico - GRE.SIPMG.109b1f22 | ecosystem: Environmental > Terrestrial > Soil > Tropical forest > Bulk soil... | reverse complement strand
GCCCCACTCCTTCACGAGCTCGTCCACCGCCGCCGCGCAGGCCGCGCTGTCGGAGATGTCGAACTTCATGAGCTTCACGCGCGCCGCGCCGGCCTGCTCGCAGATCGCGGCGGCCTCCTGCGCGGCAGCCTCGTTCCCCGCGTAGTTGATCGCGACGGAGGCCTTGCCCTCGGCGAACGTCCGCGCGATCGCGCGCCCGATGCCGCGCGAGCCGCCGGTGACGAGCACCACCTTGCCGGAGAAGTCGAACATGATCTTCAGCTCCCGAGCGCCGCGAGCGTCTTCTCGAGCGACGCCGCGTCCGAAACCTGGAACGTCTCCACCTCGGGCGCGATCCGCTTCGCGAGCCCCGAGAGCACCTTGCCCGGGCCGACCTCGACCATCCGTCCGACGCCGAGCCGCGCGAGCTCCTGCACGCACTCGATCCAGCGCACGGGCGCGGTCACCTGCTCCACGAGCAGCGGGACCAAGCGCGCGAGGTCGCGGTTCGCCTTCGCCTCCACGTTCGTGACCACCGGCACCGCCGGGGCCTTCCACGCGATGTCGCGCAGCACCGGCTCGAGCCGGCCCTTCACCGGCTCCATGAGGGCGCAGTGGAAGGGTGCGGACACCGGGAGCGGCAGCACCCGCTTCGCGCCGGCCGCCTTCAGCTCGAAGCCCGCGCGCTCCACCGCCGCCGCGTCGCCCGCGATCACGGTCTGGCCCGGGTCGTTGTAGTTCGCCGGCGAGACCACCTTGCCCATCGCGGCCTGCACCGACTCGCAGATTGCGCGCACGCGCTCCGGCTCGAGGCCGAGCACCGCGCTCATCGCGCCCTGCCCCGCGGGGACCGCCTCCTGCATGAACGTCCCGCGCGCGCGCACGGCCCGCGCGGCGTCCGCCGCAGGGAGCGCGCCCGCCGCCACGTACGCGGAGTACTCGCCGAGCGAGTGGCCGGCGACGAGGTCGGGCCGCACGCCCTTCTCCGCGAGCACCGCCGCCGCCGCGGCCGACACCGTGAGGATCGAGGGCTGCGTGTTGGCGGTGAGCTTGAGCTGCTCCTCGGGCCCCTCGAAACAGAGGGTGGAGAGCTTCTCGCCGAGCGCCGCGTCGACCTCGTCGAACACGCGGCGCGCCGCCGGGAACGCGGCGGCGAGATCCTTGCCCATCCCGGCGAACTGCGAGCCCTGCCCCGGGAAGACGAACGCGAGCTTTCCGGCCATCGGTCCCCTCTCCTACCAGCGGATGACGCCGGCGCCCCACGCCATTCCGGCCCCGATGGCCGTCACCAGCACCACGTCGCCGGGGTGGAGCCAGCCCGCGCGGTTCGCCTCGTCGAGCGTCATCGGCACGCTCGCCGCCGAGGTGTTCCCGTACTTCTCGAGGTTCATCCAGCACTTCTCGGCCGGGATCTCGAGCCGGTCCAGCGTGGCGTCGAGGATGCGCTTGTTCGCCTGGTGCGCGATCACGACCTTCACGTCGCCGGTGGTGAGGTGGTTCGCGGCGAGCGCCTCGCGGCACGCGTCCTCGAGCGCCCGGACCGCGAACTTGAACACCTCGCGGCCGTTCATGAAGAGGTACTGCTTCTTCTTCTCGAGGAGCTCGGGCGTGAGCGGGTGCCGCGAGCCCGGGCCCGGCTGGTGGAGGATGTTCCACTGCGAGCCGTCGGTGTGGAGGTGGATCGACTGCACCCCGCGGCTCTCGTCGGTCGTGGGCTCCACCACCATCGCGCCGGCGCCGTCGCCGAACAGGATGCAGGTGTTCCGGTCCTGCCAGTCGACGATGCGGGTGAGCGTCTCCGCACCGACGACGAGCGCCTTCTTGGCGATGCCGGACGACACGTAGCGATCGGCGATGGAGAGCGCGTAGAGCGAGCCCGAGCAGGCGGCGGACACGTCGAACGCGAAGGCCTTCTTGTTGCCGAAGCGGCCCTGGAGCATCGCGGCGGTGGACGGCCACGGCATGTCGCCGGTGATCGTCCCCATGACGATGAGGTCGAGGTCCTTCGGGTCCACCTTCGCCATCTCGAGCGCGCGGGTGGCGGCGGCGAAGGCCATGTCGCTCGTCGCCTCGTCGGCGGCGGCCACGTGCCGCTCGCGGATGCCGGTGCGCTCCACGATCCACTGATCGGTGGTGTCGACGATCTTCTCGAGGTCCGCGTTCGTGAGGACCTTGGACGGCGCGTACGAGCCGGTCCCGGTGACGATGGAGCGCATCTATCAGACCTCCTGGGCAGCGTGGGGCTCGCCCGCCTCGGCGAGCAGCCCCTGGGACGTCGAGATCGCGGCCGAGATCTCGTCGGTGAAGTGCGTCCGGGCGGCCGCCTCGACGCGTCGAACGGCGTTGTCGATGGCGTGCGCGTCGGAGCGGCCGTGCGTGATGAAGCCGACGCCCGAGACGCCGACGAGCGGCGCGCCACCCACCTCTCGCCAGTCGACCTTGCGCTTCATCGAGCCGAGCGCGCCCTTCGCGAGGAGCGCGCCGATCTTTGCGACCGCGGACGACAGGATCGCCTGCTTGAGGAAGTCGCCGACCACCTTGGCCGTGCCCTCCATCGTCTTCAGCGCGACGTTGCCGGTGAAGCCGTCGGTCACGATCACGTCGAAGTCGCCGGTCAGGAGATCGCGCCCCTCGCAGTAGCCCCTGAAGTCGATGGACGACTTCTTCAGCGCCTGGGCCGCCGCGCGCGTGAGCTCGGTCCCCTTCGACTCCTCCTCGCCGTTCGACAGGATCGCGACCCGCGGGCGCGCGATCCCGAGCACGCGCCGCGAGTAGACCTCGCCCATCAGCGCGAACTGCACGAGGTGGATCGGCTTGCAGTCGACGTTCGCGCCCATGTCGAGCATGAGCGGGTTGCCGCGCAGCGCCGGCAGCACCGAGATGATCGCCGGCCGCTCGACGCCCTCGATCCGACCGAGCACGAAGATCGCGCCCGCCATCACCGCGCCCGAGTTGCCGGCCGAGACCATGCCGCAGGCCTCGCCCTGCTTCACGAGCTCGAAGCAGACGCGGATCGAGTTGTCCTTCTTGCGCCGCATCGCCTGGCCGGGATGGTCGTGCATCTCGACCACCTCGGAGGCGTGCCGCACCGTGATCGGCAGCCTCGACGCCGTGCCGCCACCGAGGCTGGAGAGCTCGGCGCGCACGCGCGCCTCGTCACCGACGAGCAGTACCGGGTGGCCACGCCGGGCGGCGCGAATCGCGCCCTCCACGATCGCCTGGGGGGCGAAATCCCCCCCCATGGCGTCCACAGCGACGGGCGCGATCCGTTCCGGCATTTGCGTCGGCTACTCGGCGGTCGTGACCTGCTGGCCCTTGTACGAGCCGCAGGACGGGCACGCGCGGTGCGAGAGCACCGGCTCCTTGCACTTCGGGCACTTCGTCACGTTCGGCGAGCTGATCTTGAAATTCGCCGCACGCCGCCGGTCCCGGCGCATGCTGCTCGTCCGCTTCTTGGGAACGCCCACGTCTCTCTCCCTTCGGTGATTACTGCTTCTTGAACTTCTCGAGCCCGGCCCAGCGCGGGTCGGGCACCTTGCGCTCGCACCCGCACTCGCGCTCGTTCAGGTTCGTGCCGCACACGGAGCAGAGCCCCTTGCACGTGTCCTTGCACACCGGGTACGGCGGCAGCGCGAGGATGAGCTGCTCTCGGAGCACCGGCGCGAGATCGATCTCCTTGCCCGCGTAGGTCTCCTCGTCCACCTGCTTCGGCTCGAACGTCGCCGCGGACTCGCCCTCGTCGCGATCCTCGCCGCGCTCGGCGGGCCCACGGTACTCGTCCTCGGGAACGAACGTGAGATCGAAGGCGATCGGCAGCGCCAGCGGAACGGGCACGAGGCAGCGGCCACAGGGCGCTGCGACGTCGGCCGTGCCGCGCGCGTGCAGCAGCACACGCCGGCCCGCTCTCTTCAGCGATGCCTCCACGTGTGCGGGACCCTTCGCGCGGTAGCCGGCCTGGTCACCCTCGACCATCTCGTCCACGCGCTCGCGGGGAAGATCCCAGGCGCGCTCGAGGCCGCCTTCCTTGATTTCATCAATATTAACGCGCATTTGCGCAACTTCGCCCGGCCGAGAAAGGGCCTCATTATAGGGGGGCGACCCCCGGAGTCAAGGCGCGCCGGGCCGAGCAAAACCTCTAGCGCAAGCACACGGGGTGCCGCGTCGAGAATCGTCGTTCCTGACGGGGTGCCTCTCCGCGTTCCCCCGGCTACGGACGCACGAGACCGCGCGCCACCGCGAGGAGCGCCGCCTCCGCCTTCGTGGAGACGTCGAGCTTCTCGTAGATCCGCTTCACGTAGGTCTGGACGGTCCCTTCGGCGATGCCGAGCGCGTTCGCGACGTCGGCGTAGGTGTGGCCGTGCACGAGGAGCTGCAGCACCTCGAGCTCGCGCTTCGAGAGCGCCGGGCCGTTCTCCCTCTTCTGATCCGGCGGATCTCCGCGCAGCTCCGAGAGGAGCACCTTCGCGGCGCGCGGGCTGATCGGCGCGGCATCGCCGGAGAGCACGTCCTTGACCGCGCTCGCCAGCTCCGCGGCGTGGAACGGCTTCAGGATGTACCCCGCGGCGCCGGCCTTCATGGCGCCGAGGACCCGGGCCGGGATGTCCACCGCCGTGAGCGCGATGCACGCCGTCTTCGGGAGCTCCTGCCGGATGGTGGCGATGACCTCCTCGCCGCTCATCTTCGGGAGGCCCAGGTCGACGAGCGCCACGTCGGGCCGCTCGCGCCGGGCGAGGGTCACGCCGTCCTCGCCGGAAGCGGCCGTGCCGCAAACGTCGAAGCCGTGGGACGCGAGAACCTGCGCGATGAGGCGCGAGACGGCCTCGTCGTCTTCGATTGCGATGGCTCGGATGCCCATTCGGCGGCTGCCTCCCTCTTCCCTTCGCTGCTCTTAACAGCGCGAACGGAAGGGGGTCAAGACAACGCAACCCAGCGTGAAAATAAACCGCTGTTCACGGGACTGCCGTTCACGCGCCACTGCGCTCGCGCTCGCCGACGCTCTCCGGCGCGACGCCCTGCAGATCGAGCACGATCGCGAGGAGGTAGAGCGCCAGGGAGAGCGCGCCGAGCCCCTGTCCCACGCTCATGGCCAGGACGAGCAGGAACGGGTTCGGCACGAGGATCGAGACCACCATCAGGGCGAGCGCGGCGAGCGTCACGATGGTGGACAGGAGGACGAGCTTCTTCACGTCGAGGAGCTTGTTCACTTCGAGCCCTCCGCCTTGTTTTCCGCCTTCTGCTCGGTCTTCTCGCCCGCCGGCTTCTGCTCGGCTGCGGCCGCCTTCTTCCGGCGGGTGAGCGCCAGCGGGTGGACCACGTCGTGGCAATCGATGCAGCGCATGTCACCCGAACGGATCGAGTCGGGATCCGGGTGCTTCTCCATCCAGCTCGCGAGCTTGGTGGAGTGGCACTGCATGCAGGTGTTGTTCGAGAACGGCTTGTAGATGTGGATCGGCGGGCCGCCCTCGCCATCCGGGCCCGTGTTCGCGAACTCCGTGATGTACATGTAGAGGTGGCGCATCCCGTTCAGCTTCGTGGTGATGGCCCCGAACATCTTGTAGTCCGCGTGGCAGTTGTAGCAGCTCTCCTCGCCGAACCGGTGGTTGCGGCTGTGGACGGCCGCGAGCGAGTTCGAGCTGGGATCCTCCGCGTCGCGGAGGTACGGCCCCATCACGTGGCAGCTGCCGCAGAACGGCCGCTTCAGCGTGTACTCGTAGCCCGCGATGTTGCCGCTGAGGGCGACGAGCACCGGCAGCAGGCCGAGGCCGAGCAGCAAGAGGACCTTCGTGGTGCGGCCGAGCGGCGGACGCTTCACGAGGTACCAGACGAGGATGGCTGCGGAGACCGCGGCGCAGATCAGCGCGATGAGCTTCAGGAGCTGTTCGACGGAATGGATGGCGGACACGGGGCAGCGTCCGTAGCACGCGCGAATTCACTGTTCAAGCCCATGTGCGACAATTTGTCGCGCGGGGCGGAACCCGCGTAGGGGTGCGACCAAAAGTGCATCCCCTTTCGGGAGGTTAGGTACTTACGTGAAGCGGACTCGCTGGGTCCATTTCATGGCGAGGTGCGTTCGGCGCTGCGCGTGAGCCCGTGCTCCACGAGCCTCCGCGCCGCCGCCGCGGCCGTCACGGCGTAGCTGGGGTCGCCGTGGATCAGGATGAGCGAGAGGCAGCCCTCGATGAGGAGCATGACCTGGCGCGCGACGGTGGGAGCGCCGCCCACGCCGCCGCGGCCGAGCTCGTCGGCGAACCAGCGCTCGACGGCGGCCTTGTGCCGGCTCGCGGCGTGGCGCGCAGGGTGACCGGGCAGGTCCGCCAGCTCCATCACCGCTCGCGTGAAGCCCGATCCTTGCCACCCGGGCGTGCGCGCCCAGGCGGCGAGCTCCTCGAACACGAGCTCGACGGTGCGCGCCGGATCGCCCTCGGCCCGCGCGGCCCAGCCCTGGATCCGAGCGAGCACCAGCGCGTGCTGCGCGTCGAGCACGGCGGCGAGGAGCGCGTCCTTGCTCCGGAAGTGATCGTAGAGCGTGCGCTTCGTGACGCCGGCCGCCTCCGCGATCGCGTCCACGCCGGCGCGCGCGAAGCCTCCCCGGTAGAAGAGGCCGTACGCAGCGTCGAGGATGCGACGCCTGGTCCTCTCGCCGCTCCTAGGCAATCGTCCCTCCCCGCGCGTCCGGAAGGTTCACTGACGAGTGAACCCATAGCCGTGGCGGTGGACGTTAGGCACCCGCTCCGAAGCCAGGAGGATGCCCATGACACCGCTGAACCTCGCCGAATACGAAGCGCGAGGGCGGGAGACCCTGCCGGGCCCCGTCTGTGACTACTACTGCGGAGGAGCGCAGGACGAGATCACGCTGCGCGAGAACCGCGCGGCCTTCGATCGGCTCCCGCTGCGCTACCGGGTGCTGCGCGGCGCGGAGCGGCGCGACACCGGCGGGACGCTGCTCGGCCACGCCCTGCGGACGCCCATCCTCGTCGCGCCCATGGCCTTCCAGGCCATGGCCCATCCCGACGGGGAGCTCGCCGCCGCGCGGGCGACCGCCGCTGCCGGGAGCGTCTACGTCCTGAGCACCCTCTCCACCACGCCGGTCGAGCAGGTCGTCGCGGCGGCCGCGGGACGGGTCTGGTTCCAGCTCTACGTCTACCGGGACCGCGACGTGACGGCGGCGCTCGTGCGCCGCGTGGAGGCGGCGGGGTGCTCGGCGATCGTCCTCACGGTGGATGCGCCGATGCTCGGCCGGCGCGAGCGCGACGTCCGCAACTCCTTCACGCTTCCGCGCGGTCTCGCCGCCGCGAACCTCACGGCGGCGGGGCTCCAGGAGCTCCCGGAGACACACGGCGAGTCCGGGCTCGCGGCGTACTTCGCCTCGCTCATCGACCCCGGCCTCACGTGGGAGGACGTGGCGTGGCTCCGATCGCTCACGGCGCTGCCGATCATCGTGAAGGGCATCGTGCGCCCGGACGACGCCCTCCTCGCGCTCGAGTCCGGCGCCGCCGGCGTGGTGGTCTCGAACCACGGCGGCCGTCAGCTCGACACCGCGCCGGCCACGATCGATGCGCTGGAGCCGATCGCGCGCGCGCTCGCGGGGCGCCTCGTCCTCCTCCTCGACGGCGGGGTCCGGCGCGGGACGGACGTGGTGAAGGCGCTCGCGCTCGGCGCGCACGGCGTGCTCGCGGGGCGCCCCGTGCTGTGGGGGCTCGCGGTGGACGGCGAGCGGGGCGTCGCGGCGGTGCTGGAGGTGCTCCGCCAGGAGCTGGCCCTCGCGATGGCGCTCTGCGGATGCCGGTCGCTCGCGGAGCTCACGCCCGACCTGGTGCGGGGGTGAGATCGCCGCTCCGGGCCGCGCGGCGGAACGCTTCGTGGTCGGCCTCCGTGCGATCCGCGTAGGCAACGGCGAACGCGCTGATCGCGTCGTCGAGGCGGCCGCTCTTCCCGCAGTAGCCGGCGAGCATCGCGGCGTCCCCGGTGCGGGCGTGCGCCTTCGCGAGCACCTCGCCGCACAGCACGGCGAGGTCGCCGAGCGCGGGGCCGGTGAGAAGGTCCACGCCGATGGAGGCCTTGTGGTCGGACCACTGCCGGACGAGGAAGTCCTTCCCGCCCCCCCGCGTCCAGCCGAGGAACGGGTCCGACACCGTCTGCGCCCGGAGCTGGCCCTCGGCCACGCGGCGCCCTTCGTGCGCCCCGGCCGCCGGGACGGTGCGCGCGGAGCGCAGGTACGGCGTCCAGCACGACGCGTCCTCCTCCTTCACCTGCAGGAAGAGCGGGTCCTCCGGGCCGTTCCCGTAGAGGAGCACGAGGTAGTCGTCCACGCCGACGCTTCCCGTGCCCACCACCTTGAACGCGAGGTCGCGCGGCGCGTAGCGGTCGATGACCTGTTGCCGCGCGGGGCCGAGCGCCGCGCGGTACGGCCCGAGCGCCGCGAGGACGCGGCGAGCCTCGGCGGCCTTCAGCCGGCGGAGGAGCGGGGGGCGGCTGCGGAACCGCGCGAAGCCGTCCCGCGCCGGGAGGGTCGCCTTCTGGATGAGCTTCTGCGGCGTATCGCGGGCGGCGCGCGCGAACACCGGCGACGCGGAGCGCCCCGTGCGGCGCGGGGTGATCTCGAGCCGCGCGAGCTCGAGGACCTGCGTCCGGGAGAAGCGCGCGAGCGCCTCGCGGTAGGAGCGCACCATCGACCGCACCGCGTCGACGCACGCCGACTCCCGGTTCCCCGCGTCACGACCGCCGACGACGAGGCTCGCGGCGAGGCGCTTCAGGTCCCACTCGAACGGGCCGCGGCAGGTCTCGTCGAAGTCGTTCAGGTCGAAGACGAGGTGGCCGTCGGGCGCGGCGTAGGCCCCGAGGTTCAGCAGGTGCGCGTCGCCGCAGACCTGCACCTCGAGGCCCGCGGTCCGGAGCGCGCCCACGTCCGCGGCCATGATCGCCGCCGCGCCCCGGAAGAACCCGAACGGCGAGGCGGCCATGCGCTTCCACCGGATCGGCAGCAGAGCGCGCCGCCGCCCGGCGACCGAGGCGACGATCCGGTCGACAAGCTCGCCGCGGTCGACCGGCTTCCACGCGCCCTGCTCCTCCCGCGGCAGCCGCGACCGGAGCGCCTTCCCCTTCGCGTAGCGCTCGCGAACGGAGGCCCAGGGCGCGCCCGCGAGGTTCGTGTGGGCGGAGCGCACGTCTCGAGGGTAATGCGCGCGCGGGGTGGCACAAGGACGAGCCCAGGGCGGCGCTGGACCTCCCTGGGGCTCCTCCGTCCGCGCGCCCCTCGTCACTCCCCGGCAGCGAGCTTGCGCACCGGGCCCTCGGCAGCGACGGCGACGGGGACCGGCCCGAGGATGGGCGAGCCGGGCGGGATCGCCCTCTCCCACCGCGCGACCACGACCGTCGCGACGCAGTTCCCGACGACGTTCACGCAGGTGCGCCCCATGTCCATGAGCTCGTCGATGGCGAGCAGGATCGCGACGCCCTCGAGCGGCAGGTGGAACGCGGTGAGCGCGCCGGCGAGCACGACGAGCGACGAGCGCGGCACGCCCGCGACGCCCTTCGACGTCAGCATGAGCATGCCCATGATGGCGAGCTGCTCGCCGAGCGGCATGTGGACGCCGGCCGCCTGCGCCACGAACATCACCGCGAGCGAGAGGTAGAGCGTGGAGCCGTCGAGGTTGAAGGAGTAGCCGGTGGGCATCACGAAGGCGACGATCGAGCGCGGCACGCCGATCCGCTCCATCGCCTCCATCGCCCGCGGCATGGCCGCCTCCGACGAGGTGGTCGTGAAGGCGATCACCGCCGGCTCGCGGATCGCGGCGAGGAAGGTCCGCATGTGCACGCGCGTGGCGACGCGCATCGCGAGGAAGAGGAGGACGAAGAAGACCGCGAGGCACCCGTAGAGCGTCCCGACCACCTTGAGGAGCGGGATCAGGACGCTGATCCCCTTCGCCCCGAGCGTCGCGGCCATCGCCGCGCCCACGCCGAGCGGCGCGAACCGCATCACGAAGCCGACGATCTTGAACATCACCTCGGCGCCCGCCTCGGCGAGCTTCTTCACGGGCGCCGCCTTCTCGCCCGCCGCGCCGATGGCGAGGCCGGCGAAGAGCGCGAAGACGACGATCTGGAGGATGTCGTTTCGCGCCAGCGCGTCGAAGATCGAGGTCGGGAAGGCCTCGAGGACGAAGTCGACGGCGGTCTTCGCGTGCGCGAGCTTGCTCGCCGCCGAGGCGTCGCTCGCGAGCCCCACGCCGAGGCCGGGCTGCACGAGGTTGGCGCCTGCGAGGCCGATGAAGAGCGCGAGGGTCGTCGCGGCCTCGAACCAGAGGATCGCCTTGAGGCCGATGCGGCCGGCCATCTTTCCGCCCGCGCCGGCGATCCCGGCCACCAGCGTGGTCAGGACGAGCGGCCCGACGATCATCTTGATGAGCCGGAGGAAGAGCTGGCCGACCGGCTTCAGCGAGACGCCGACGCCCGGGAAGAGCCATCCGACGAGGACGCCGGCGACGAGGCCGAGCATGATCTGCTGCGTGAGGGAGATGCGGAAGCCGCGGCGGGCGGCAGCCTGGGGAGCGGTCATGGCGCTGCGGGCTTAGCATGCGGGGCTTCGCTCGGCGCCCACACGGCCGGACGGCTGGTCGGCGTGGAGCGCTCAGAACGAAGCTTCGACGCCGAGGGGGAACGTGATGTCGGCGCCCCGGTACGGGCTGAAGATGTTCTCCGTGACGGCGGCGTGGATGCGCACCGAGCGCGAGAGCGCGACGTCCACGCCGACGAGGAGATAGGCCGTGGGGCGATCGAGCTGGTCGAACCCCGTGCTCCTCATCGGCGACAGGTGACCGCTCCCCTGCACGACGAGCGCGACCCGATCGGCGAGGCGCTGCGAGACGCCGAGCTGGGCCGCGCCGTAGGGCCTCGTGTGGATGTGGACGGCGGGGAGGTCCGCCGTCGGGAACAGGAAGTCGGCCTCGA
>Ga0318496_10000963_pt1 | contig 10966 bp, 9 predicted proteins | sample GRESIP109b1f22_FD_203296 | JGI IMG/M metagenome (GOLD analysis project Ga0318496, IMG submission 203296) | Tropical soil microbial communities from Luquillo Experimental Forest, Puerto Rico - GRE.SIPMG.109b1f22 | ecosystem: Environmental > Terrestrial > Soil > Tropical forest > Bulk soil... | reverse complement strand
GTACCGGCCGATCACGATCCACCGGCTCGGCGCGGACCCCGGCACCGGCTTCTCAACCAGGTCTGTGATCATCACCACATCGTCCTCGCCGGTCGGCGAGACCGCGGCGCAGCCGTAGAGAGAGACCTCCTCGGGGTCGACCTCCATGAGGGCCACGACGCTCCCGCCGCAGCGGTTGCGCACGTCGATCATCCGGGTGAGCAGCGGGTCGCGCGAGTCGATCAGGTCGTCGCCGAGCAGCACCGCGAATGGCTCGTCCCCGACGTGCTGCGCCGAGCACAAGACCGCGTGCCCTAGCCCCTTCGGGTCCCCCTGGCGGACGTAGTGCATGGTGGCGAGGTCGCTGGACTCCTTGACGAGGGCGAGCTTGTCCCAGTCTTCCTTGGCGGCCAGGGCCTCCTCTAGTTCGTATGCCCGGTCGAAGTGATCTTCGATAGAGCGCTTGCTCCGCCCCGTGATAAGCAAGACATCGTTGAGGCCGGACGAGACGGCTTCCTCGACGACATACTGAATCGCAGGCTTGTCGACGACAGGCAGCATTTCCTTGGGCGTCGCTTTTGTCGCTGGCAGGAACCGTGTTCCCAGCCCAGCGGCGGGCACTACGGCTTTGGTGACTGCTGGCGTCCTGGCATTGCCGGTATCGACCATGCGTAAAGCCTAGTGACTTCTCGGGAGGAACGTGCACGACATGCCCCCGTCTGAAGGCTCCATCGTCCCAGGTGGGCCACCCCGCGAAGAGGCGGCCGTCGATAAGGCGAGCCTGCGGAGACGGCTGGTGGCCGCCCGCGCGCTGATATCAGATTCGACCCGGACCGAGGCGGGACACCTCATCAGGGATCATGTGCTCGGAATGCCGCAGGTCGCTGCGGCCGGGACGATCGCGGCCTACTATTCAGTCGGCTCCGAGCCGGACACGCGCGGGCTGGTCTTCGCGCTCTGGAAGCGCGGCAGCTACGTGATACTGCCGGTGCTGCTCCCCGACGGAGACCTGGACTGGGCGTCTTACGAGGGGCCGGACTCGCTGGCGCCGGGGCCGCGCGGGCTGCTGCAGCCGGTCGAGCCGGTGCGCGGCGTGGACACGGTCGCCAGGGCCGACGTGGTCCTGGTGCCCGCGCTCGCCGTAGACGCGGCCGGGAACAGGCTCGGGCGCGGCGGCGGGTCCTACGACCGCGCGCTGGCCAGGGTCGGCGGGCAGGTTCCGGTGATCGCGCTGCTCTACGACGCGGAGCTGCTCCCCGCGGTGCCCGTCATGCCGCACGACCAGCGGGTCCGCGCGGTGGCGCGGCCAGGGCACGGGATCACATGGCTGCCGCTTCCGGAATCAGCGACCCCGCTGGGTGGTTATGCTTAGCAGTCTTCTAGCGAGAGTGCTAATCTAGCGACCGAGTTTCTGGGGTCCGCCTGGGAGGAATCCGTGCCCACTTACCAGTACGTTTGCACCGAGTGCGGTGGTCAGCTCGAGGCGGTGCAGAAGTTCACCGATGACCCGCTGACCGTGCACGACGCGTGCGGCGGCCGGCTCCGTAAGGTCTTCTCCCCGGTGGGAATCGTGTTCAAGGGTTCCGGCTTCTACCGGACCGACAGCCGTAACGGTTCGTCGGCCGCGAAGTCGTCCTCTTCCGCGGGCGCGGACAAGAGCTCAGCTGGCGGGGAGAAGGCACCGGCCTCCTCCTCTTCCCCGGATTCTTCCTCTTCTTCTTCCTCCTCCTCCTCCTCTTCCTCGTCATCCTCTGGTTCGTCGGGCGAGAAGGTCGCCTGACGACCATGGCTGCGGTCGCGGATATCGGAGTCATCGGGGGTTCTGGTTTCTACGAGTTTCTTACCGACTGCGACGAGGTGAAGGTCGACACTCCGTTCGGCGAGCCGAGTGAGACGGTGCTCGTCGGCGAAGTGGCCGGCCGTCGCGTCGCGTTCCTGCCACGGCATGGCCGGGACCACCGGTTCCCGCCGCACAAGATCCCGTACCGGGCGAACATGTGGGCGCTGCGGTCGCTGGGCGTACGGCGGATCCTGGCCCCGAGCGCGGTCGGCTCGCTCACCGTGTCCTACGGGCCGGGCACGCTGGTCATCCCGGACCAGCTGGTGGACCGGACCAGGAGCCGCGTGCAGACGTACTACGACGAGTACGCGGTGCACGTGCCGTTCGCCGACCCGTACTGCCCGTCCGGGCGGGCGCGCGCGATCAACGCGGCCCGCGAGTCCGGCTGGGTGCCGGCGGGTTCGGGAACCCTTGTGGTCATCGACGGGCCGCGGTTCTCCACCCGCGCGGAGTCGCAATGGTTCGCGGCACAGGGCTGGACCCTGATCGGGATGACCGGCCATCCGGAGGCCGTGCTAGCGCGCGAACTCGCCCTGTGCTACACGACGCTGGCGCTCGTCACCGACACCGACGCCGGCGTGGAAGAGGGCGACGGGGTGACCCAGGCCGAGGTGTTCGAGGTGTTCGGCGCCAACATGTCGCGGCTGCGCGAGCTGGTGGCGAAGATCATCGCCTCGTTCCCGGCTGAGCGCGAGGACGATCTCTGCGCCCACGCTCTTGACGGCATCACATTGCCCATTAAGCTTCCGTAGTCACTGTGCTTCACATGCCGGTAGTGTCTGCGGCGTGACTGCATACGAGATCCCCGCCACCGGCTCGGCCGAAGTGCATGTGCTCCACAACGGGTACGTGGGACTCGACGGTGACGACGAGCGCGTCAGCGGAACGGTGACCCTGATCATCGATTCCGGCACCGTGATCGTGGTCGATCCGGGGATGGTGGCCTCGCGGGAGGCGCTGCTCGCGTCCCTGGCGTCGCACGGGACAGGGCCGGCCGACGTGACGGACGTGGTGTTCAGCCACCACCATCCCGATCACACGGTGAACGCGGCGCTCTTCCCAGCCGCCCGGATCAACGACCACTGGGCCGTCTACGAGGCGGACCGGTGGATAGGCCGGGACGCCGACGGCGTGCTGCTCGCCCCGTCGGTACGGCTGTTGCGTACGCCCGGGCACACCAATGAGGACATCTCCACGGTGGCATCGACCCAGGACGGCGTCTACGCCTGCACGCATGCCTGGTGGAGCGCGGAAGGCCCGGCGGAGGACCCGCTCGCCACGGACGCCGCGGCCCTGGTGGCCAGCCGGGAACTCCTGCTCTCGTTCGCGACCGTCATCATCCCCGGGCACGGGGCGCCGTTCCGGCCGGGAGCACGGGGCTAGCCGGCTGCCCTGAGCCGCTATCGTGCCGACATGTAACGACCTAGCCGTCCGTGGCGTTCCGCAGATGAGGCGCTTCCCTCGTGTGAAGTCCCGGCCTGGCCCCGCGGGCCGGGACTTGCACCATCCGTGGCCTGCCACGGTTATCGCCGTCTTCCCCTGCATCCCCCCTGACCAGGGGAGTACTGTAAAATCTCGTGCCCTTAACCCACTGTCCGTGCCCGGCCGCGCGCGAGCGCGAGTCCGGGCCGGATCACTCGTCGCGAGCCGCCCGTGCCTGACTGGCCGCTAATCTCAGATCTTGGCCCGCTGGGTGCCCTTCCGACGGCTCCCCGGCTCACTCGGGGCTTCGCTTCCATTGTGCTGACCGGCTGGGAGCTGCCCGACCGGATCGATGTGACCGAACTGCTGGTCACCGAGCTCGCCACCAACGTGGTGCGGGCCTCGACCGCCCCGGACGGGCACCCACGGTACGACGATTCCGGCAAGCTCCCGCTGCTGTGGGTCCGCCTGCTTTCGGACCACGCGCGGCTCTTGATCGAGGTCTGGGACAACCTCCCGCAGTCATACGGCGCGCCGGTTGTCCGGCATCCTGACCAGGACGAGGAATCGGGCCGGGGCCTGGCGATGGTCGAGGCGCTGTCGGAGGACTGGGGCTGGGAGAGCGTTCCCGGCTGGTATGGCAAGCGGGTCTGGGTCCTGCTTGGCCCGGATGTGGCTCAGCGGTTATCTGTATGGCCGCGCGGCCGCCGGCGAGGTAGCGGCGGCCGCGCGGTGTTCTGGGGACTAACGCCTGCCACGGCCGAAGTAGCTGGCGCGAACCCGGTCGAGCAGGATCGCGATGCCCAGCACGAGGCCCTGGACGACCTGCTGGTAGTAGGGACTGACGTGCAGGGCCAGCAGGCCGTTGGCGATGAATTCGAGCAGGATCGCGCCGGCCGCGACGCCGATGATCCGTCCCTCGCCGCCGAACAGGGAGACGCCGCCGACCACCGCGGCGGCGATAGCGACCAGTTCCCAGCCCGGGCCCACGGACGGGTCCGCGACGTTCATGCGCCCGATGACGAGCATGCCGACCACGCCGGCGAGCAGCGCGCTGGCGATGTAGGTGGACGTGATGCGCCGCCTGACCGGGATCCCGGCCAGCCTGGCGGCCTCCTTGTTGCCGCCTACCGCGTAGATCTGCCGGCCGATGTAGGTGCGTTCGAGAGCGAACCAGGCCACCAGGGCCGCGCCGAAGAAGAACAGCGCCGGCACGGGGACCTGCTGGATGTAGTACGAGCTGAGGTTGCTGAACAGGGGCGAGATGCCGTTGATCGGCGTCCCGCTCGTGATGGACAGCGACAGCCCCTGCGCGGTGGTGTACGTGACCAGCGTGATGACGAACGGCGGCACGTTGAGCCTGGTCACCATCGTGCCGTGCCAGGTCCCGACCGCCGCGCAGATCAGCAGCGTGATCAGGATCGCCACCGGGGCGGGCATGCCCTGGTTCACGTTGAACCAGGCGGCGAGGATGCCCGCGAGTCCGGCGAGGGCGCCGACGGACAGGTCGATGCCGCCGGTGAGGATGACTAGCGCCTCGCCGATGGCCAGGATCCCTGTTTGCGACAGGTCCCGGCCCATGACCTGGAGGTTGCCAACGCTGGCATAGGTCGGGGCGTTCAGCGAGATCACGATGAAGACCACCACGCAGGCGATAACGACGCCGGCCTCTGGTGACTCGGCGAGACGCCGGAGGACACGCATTCCGTGGTTGGCAGGTCTTGGCAGTGCGGTTGGGGTCTCGGGCGGCGCGACGGGTTGGGCGCTCATTGTCCGGCTCCGTTCGTGGGCGAGGCCCCGTAACCCGGGGGCGTGGTGTCTACAGCGGCGCCGGTGCCGGCGGCGGCCGTCATGATGCGTTCCTTGGTGGCGTCCTTATGCGGCAGGATCGCGGCTATCTGGCCGCGCCGCATGACCGCTATCCGATGGCAGATGAGCTGCAGTTCCTCCAGTTCGGACGAGGCGACCAGGACGGCCATGCCGTCCGCGGCGGCCCGGTCGATCAGCTCGTAGATCTCGGCCTTCGCGCCTACGTCCACGCCGCGAGTGGGCTCGTCGAGCAGCAAGAGCCGGGGGCGCGTCGCGAAGGCGCGGCCGAAGATGGCGCGCTGCTGGTTGCCGCCGGACAGCGATCCGATGGGCTGTTCGACGGAGCGCATGCGGACATGGACGCTGTCGGTGATCCTGGCGGCCTCGTCCCGCTGGCGCCTGGGCCACAAGAGGCCGTGGACGGAGAGCTGCCGCAGAATCGAGACCGTGACGTTGGCCTGGACCGACGCGAAGAGCACGAGCGCCTGTTCCTTGCGGTCCTCGGGGATCATGGCGATGCCGACGGCCGCGGCGTCGCCAGGGTTATGCGGCGCGTACCGGGCCCCGCCCGCGCTCATGGTGCCGCCCGTGGCCGGCTGTGCCCCGGCGACCGTGTGGATGAGACGGCTGCGGCCGGACCCCATCAACCCGGCGACGCCGACGATCTCCCCCGCGTTTACCTCGAGGTCGACCGGGCCGAGGCCAGCCGCGGTCAGGCCGACCAGCTCCAGGTAGGGCTCCACCTCCGCCGCTTGCGGTTTCGGTTCGCCATGGCTGATCTCGCCGCCGACCATCTCGCGGATGAGGCGGGCTTCCGTCGCCTCGGCGGGCGTGAGGTCGGCGACGAGCTGGCCGTTGCGCAGGACGAGAACGCGATCGCTGACCGCGCGGACCTCGTCGAGCCGGTGGCCGATGAACAGCACGGTGCCGCCGCGTTCGGCGACCTTCCTGGCTAGCCCCAGGACCATCTCGGCCTCGACCGGGCCGAGCGCGGACGTCGGCTCGTCCAGGATCAGCAGCTTGGGCTCCCGGCCCCACGCCTTGGCGATCTCGATCATCTGCCTGGTAGGGACGGGGAGGGTGCGGACCTCGCGATGGACGCCGATGGCACGCGGGTCGAGCCCGATGTCGTTCAGCATGGCCTCGGCCTCCGCGCGCACGGCCGCCCGGTCCAGCAGGACGTGCCGTCTGGTCTGCCGGGGGCGGCGGCCGAGCAGCAGGTTCTCGGCGACCGAAAGCTGGCCCACGAGCGGGAACTCCTGGGACACCATGGCGATGCCGAGCCGGGCGGCGGCCTCCGTGGAGCCGGATGCCAGGTGCACCCCGTCGATCTCGATGTCGCCGCCGTCCCGGTGCACCGATCCCGCCAGAGCGCCCATCATCGTCGACTTGCCCGCGCCGTTCTCGCCGACGACGCCGACGACCTCCCCCGCGTACAGGTCCAGTTCGGGGAGGTCGAGGACGCGGACCGGACCGTAGGACTTGTGGACGCCCCGCAGCCGCGCGGTGACCGCGCGGCTGCGAGGGCTTGTTGCTTCGGACACTGCTAGCCGATGCCGAGCTGCGACTCGAGGGACTGGTAACCGGACAGGTCCGTCTTGGTGACCAGGCCGACCCCGGACGATAGCGTGAAGCCGTCGGAGCTCAGGTACGGCTTGACGATCGCCAAGGTGGCGGCGCTGCCGAGGACCTTCTCCGCGGCCAGGATGTAGGCGCCGGTGTAGCCCTGCTGGTAGGGCATCTGGACCACGGTGCCGCCGATCACCCCGGACTGGATGAACTGCAGTGTCTGGGCGTCCGAGTCGTCGGAGACGATGCTGACGCTCGCGGTCTTGCCCGCCGACTGCACCGCCTGCGCGAGCGCCGGGCCGTCGTAGGAGTACACCCCGTACAGGCCGTTGACGTTCGGGTTGTTCGCCAGGATGGTCTCGGCATCCGAGGTCGCCGTGCTGGCGGACAGGTTGTCGTTGACCTTCTGCGCGACGGTGATGGTCGTGCCCTTGATCGCGTCCTCGAAGCCCGCGATGCGCTGGGTCGCGTTGGCTGCGGTCAGCGAACCCACGAGGATCGCCACCGAGCCCTTGCCGCCGAGCAGTTGCTTCATCGCCAGCCCCGCCTGGTAGCCGGCCGTGTAGTTCGGCGTGCCGAGGTACAGGCCGGCCGCGGCGGTGCCGGGCAGCGGCGAGTCGATCGGCAGGACGAAGACCCCCTTCTTCATGTCGCTGGAGATGGTGCCCGCGGCGGACGCCGGGTCGATGGCGGAGATCGAGTACCCGGTGATGCCCTGCGAGCGCAGCGTCTCGAGCTCGGAGTTCTGCTCGGTCAGCTTGCCGTTCGGCGGCGCGAAGTACGTGCACTTGCTGGTCGGGATGCCAAGGTCGCTGCAGCCCTTCAGGAAGCCGACCTGGCCGGCCTTCCAGTAGTCGGCGGCGACGTTGACGACCATCGCGATGTTCACCCCGGACAGGCTCTTGCCGGCCAGCGCTTTCTTCAGCGCCGTGTCCAGCGTGGCGAGCTTGCTCTGGTTGAACGCCAGCGAGCCGCTCAGGGCGACGTGACTAGTGGCGGGAGCGCTGCTGCTCGAGGAGGCCGAGGAGCTGGTGGCCGGGGGCGCCGACGAACTGCTGGCGCTCTTCGAGCATGCGGCGGACAAGGCGATGAGTGCTATGGCTGGGACAGCCGCCGCTGCTCTTCTGCTGATTCTCATGGTGTGCCCTTCGTTGAGGTGGCGGTTGTTCTCTTTGTTCGATTACGTGCTGCCGGGCAGGCCGCCGGCCGGGCCCTAGCTGGCGGCGTCCGGGTCGTGCAGGTCCTCTTAGCAGAGGCGCATTGGGGTTAGCGGTGTCAGAAGCCCTGGGCTAGGCGGTAGTACGCCTGGCTCCAGCGCATTTCCTTGCCGAACTGGCCTACGGTGGTGTCCGCGTCGATGATCAGGAGTTCCACGCCGATCATTTCGGCCAGGTCGGTCAGGTGCTCCCTGGTGAGGGAGCTGGTCAGGGCGGTGTGGTGCGGGCCGCCCGCGGTCAGCCAGCTCTCCGTGGAGGTTCGCAGGTCGGGCCGCGGACGCCAGACTGCCCGTGCGACCGGGAGCCTGGGCAGGGGTTCCGGCGGGGCTACCACGTCGATCTCGTTGGCCACGAGACGGAACCGGTCACCCAGATCGGCGAGGCCGAGCACCGTGGCCGGGCCCGGTGCGGCGTCGAAGACGAGCCGCACCGGGTCTTCCCTGCCGCCGATGCTCAGCGGGTGGATCTCGCACGCCGGCGGGCCGGCGGCGATGGATGGGCAGACCTCGAGCATGTGCGCGCCGAGGATCAGCTCGCGGCCAGGCTCGAGGTTGTAGGTGTAGTCCTCCATGAACGACGTGCCGCCCGGCAGCCCGGCCGCCGTCGCCTTCAGGGTCCGGACCAGCACCGCGGTCTTCCAGTCGCCTTCGCCGCCGAAGCCGTATCCGTCGGCCATCAGCCGCTGCACGGCGAGGCCGGGCAGCTGGCGCAGGCCGCCGAGGTCTTCGAAGTTGGTCGTGAAGGCACCGAACCCGCCCCCGATGAGGAAGTCGCGCAGCGCGAGCTCGATCTGCGCGGCATAGCGCAGCGAGGCGTGCCGCGCGCCGTCGGCACGCAGCTCGGGGACGACGCGGTACGTGTCCTCGTACTCCTGGACGAGCTTGGTGACGCGGCCGGGATCGATGTCGTCCACGACCGCGACCAGGTCGTTTACCCCGTACGTGTTCACCGACACGCCGAACGTGAGCTGGGCTGCCACCTTGTCGCCTTCGGTCACCGCGACATCGCGCATGTTGTCTCCGAAGCGCGCTAGCCGCAAGGATCGAACCTCCGCGTAGCCGGCCGCCGCGTGCGTCCACGTCGCGACACGCCCTCTCACGCTGGGATCGCTGACGTGCCCGGCAACGGTCTTGCGTGCGACGCCAAGGCGGGTCTGGATGTAGCCGAACTCCCTGTCGCCGTGCGCGGCCTGGTTGAGGTTCATGAAGTCCATGTCGATGGTGGACCACGGCAGCGCCACGTTGGCCTGGGTGTGCAGGTGCAGCAGGGGCTTGCCCAGCGCGTCGAGGCCGGCGATCCACATCTTCGCTGGCGAGAACGTGTGCATCCATGCGATGAGGCCTATGCAGGAGTCGTCGGCGGTGGCGTCCAGGCACAGCCGGCGGATGGCGGCGGCGTCGGTGAGCACCGGCTTCCACACCACGCGGACCGCGATGCCCGAGTCGGCGTCGAGTGCCCGGGCGATGGCCATGGACTGGTCGGCCACCTGGCGCAGGATCTCGTCGCCGTACATGGTCTGGCTGCCTGTGACGAACCAGACCTCGCGGTCGTTGGGCGTGCTCATGATGTGGCGGGCTCCGTTCGGGATGCTCGGGTATTCGCGGAGATGGTCGGGCTTAATCGGGAATTTGCCCTGGTTTTCTCGGGGTCGCTCTGGTTTTCTCGGGGTCGCTCGGGTCGCTCGGGTCGCTCGGTGGGGTGCTCGGGGAGGTCGCTGGCGCCGGGTCAGCGCTGGCCGTACACGTGCGCGGGCACCCGCGCCGAGACGTTGGCCGCCGTCCAGACGACGAGCCCGAACTGGACCAGTTCCGCGTGCAGCGTGCTGACCTGCGTGCGCACTTCCTTGATCTCCGTCGTAAGGGTGCTCATGCCGGGGGTGACTCCGTTCCTGCGCTGGCGGAGGTGGTGCGACGAAGCCGCTGATGTTTCAGCGGCCGACGCCCGGGCGACCGTGGTATGTCGTACCGTCGTGGCTCAGATTGTTAACGTGCTCAAGATTGGGTGTCAATACTTCGATGTCATCTCGTTATCTGGCCCTTGCCCTTGCCGTGGAAGTTTTGCGACCCCACAACCACTGACTTCGACGAGGATCAACAGATGCTTCGTCCAACCCACTTGACGACCTGAGCTGTTAACGCTCACAATCAATGTGCTCAACGACGCCTGCTTGCGAGGTAACGATGCTGTGGCGAGATACCCGGCTAGCCGGCCACAGTCAGGCCCGCGATCGCTCCGTCCGCGGTCGCGGCTCGTGTCGGAATCCCTGCTCGGCGCGTCGTGGCGCTGGGCCGCGAGCCCGAAACGGCCCGCGGCGCGGAGTAGAGTGTTCAAGCAGCGAGATGCACCGACTCAACAGACCAAGTGGGGAAATACGTGGTCAGACCCGTCCGCGAGCCGGCGATGACCGATGTCGCCAAACTGGCCGGCGTCTCGCATCAGACTGTCTCACGGGTCCTGAACGATCACCCCAATGTCCGGGAACAGACCCGTATGCGGGTGCAAGCGGCGATCAACGAGCTCGGGTACCGCCCTAACCGGGCCGCGCGTGTCCTCGTGACCGGAACCTCTCAGGTCATCGGCGTGGTCTCGCGGTCTTCGACCCTGTATGGCCCGGCCGCCACGCTCAGCGCCCTAGCCGAGGCGGCCGTGCGGCGCGGGTTCACCGTGAACGTCGAGAGCGTCCGCACGCTCGACCGTCAGCCGATCTCCGACGCGATCAGCCATCACCTTGACCAGCGGGTCGCGGGCCTGGTCATCATCGCGCCAGTCGAGTCGGCCAATGACGCGCTCGACGACCTTCCCGACGATATCCCGCTGGTCAGCATCGACGGCGACCCCGACCGGCCGGAAGAGCTGGTCACCGTGGACCAGGAGGCAGGGGCGTACGCCGCGACGCGGCACCTGCTCGAAGCCGGGCACTCCACTGTCTGGCACGTCTCGGGCCCGGACGACTGGTTCGACAGCCGCGGGCGCATCGCCGGCTGGCGGCGGGCGCTGACCGAGGCGGGCGCCGAGATCCCGCCGCTCATGTCGGCCGACTGGTTCGCCGCGTCGGGGTATCGCAACGGCCAGATCCTGGCCCGGATGACCGACGTCACCGCGGTCTTCGCCGCCAACGACCATCTCGCCC
>Ga0318496_10000961_pt1 | contig 10984 bp, 8 predicted proteins | sample GRESIP109b1f22_FD_203296 | JGI IMG/M metagenome (GOLD analysis project Ga0318496, IMG submission 203296) | Tropical soil microbial communities from Luquillo Experimental Forest, Puerto Rico - GRE.SIPMG.109b1f22 | ecosystem: Environmental > Terrestrial > Soil > Tropical forest > Bulk soil... | reverse complement strand
GGTCACCACCTCCCGGGACGCCTCCCGGGCGGCCCGCGCGCTGAAGCGTGCGGTCCAGGGGGCGCTCAACGCCACCGCCATCAACGTGGTGGACCTGGAGGCCCAGCCGCTGCCGGTGGCCCGCTTCCAGACCGCCCGCAGTGAAAGCAGCGGCGGCATCGCGCTCCGGACCACCCCGGGGGACCCGCAGTCCGTCGACATCATCTTCCTCGACGAGCGCGGCACCGAACTGTCCCAGGCGGCCGCGCGCAAGCTGGAGCGGGTGTTCTCCCGGCAGGAATACCGCCGCGCCTTCCCCGGGGAGATCGCCGAGCTGAGCTACCCGCCCCGGATTGTCGAGTCGTACGCGACGGAACTGCTGCGCTCGGTGGGCATGAGCGGGGTGCGGGAGGCGGACCTGAAGGTCGTGGTCGACTGCGCCGGGGGCACCGCGTCGCTGGTGCTGCCCGGCCTGCTCGGGCCGATCGGGGTGGACGTCCTCACCGTCAACAACCGGCTCGACGAGGCGTCGCCAACCCAGAGCCTGGCCCAGGTCCGGGCGGGCATGCAGCGGCTCTCGGAACTGGTGGCATCATCGCGGGCCGACTTCGGGGTGCGGTTCGACCAGGTCGGCGAGCGCATCCAGCTGGTCGACGACAACGGCGCCATGATCAGCGACGACCGGGCGCTGCTGGTCGTGCTCGACCTGATCGCAGCCGAGCGGCAGGCCGGCCAGGTGGCGCTGCCGGTGACCACCACCCGGGTCGCTGAGAAGGTGTGCCAGTTCCACGGCGTGGACGTGACCTGGACGCCGACCTCGCTGCACGGCCTGACCGGCGCGGCCGCTGCCGATGAGGTCATCTTCGCCGCCGATGGCCGGGGCGGGTTCGTGGTGCCCGAGTTCAGCCGGAACCTGGATGGCATCGCGGCCTTCGTCCGGCTGCTCGGCCTGGTCGCGCGCACCCGGATGTCGCTGAGCCAGATTGACGCCCGGATCCCGCGGGCGTATCTGCTCAGGCGCTCGATGCCGACCCCGTGGGCGGCCAAGGGCAGCATCATGCGGACCGTGGTGGAAGCGGCGGCCGAGCGCGACATGGACACCACCGACGGGGTCCGGGTGGTCGAGCCGGACGGCGGCTGGGTGCTGGTGCTGCCCGACCCGGAGGAGGCGGTGACCCACCTGTGGGCCGAGGGCCCCGACGCCGACGCCGCGCAGGCGCTGCTGGACGAATGGGCCGCAGTGGTGGAGGGGGCCGGCAGCTGAGGGCAGCAACCAGTCCGGGCGCTGCCGAGTGGCCAGCACCGGTGTCCTGCGCGTGAGAGAATTTCTGCTGATCTGCCAGTGGCCCAGGAATGTACCGGAGGTAGTGCCTGATGTGGCGGAGGCGCGGCGAACGGGGCTGGCGGGCGCGCTGGGGACGGCGCCGCGGTCATGCGCGGCGCGTGGACCGCACCCCGGTGTCACAGGTAGCGTGGGCGAACGCAGGAAAGTCATCGCCGGGAGCCGCGCCAGCGGGCATGTTTCCCGGCCCGAGCCCATGGCCGGCGGAGGAGAGGCTGGGCCCCGATATGCCGCGCGTGTACTGCACCCGCTGCGGGCAGGAGAATCCCGACGGCGCCCGGTTCTGCTCCAACTGCGGGGTTCCGCTGGCGCGTGGCGGCGGGGAGCGGATGGGCGAGACAACCTCGATCATCTCGCCGGGCGGCCCCGATACCGCCGAGGCCGAACCGGATGAGCCGCTCGCCGATTCGGGTGCGGTGGAGGGCCTGCCGCTGGGCACGGCGCTGCTGGTGGTCAAGCGCGGCCCCAACGCGGGCAGCAGGTTCCTGCTGGACAGCGACCTGACCACGGCCGGCCGCCATCCGGAGAGCGACATCTTCCTGGACGACGTGACCGTGTCCCGCCGTCACGCAGAGTTCTACCGCACCCCCCGTGGCTTCACCGTGCGTGACGTCGGCAGCCTAAACGGGACCTATGTCAACCGGGAGCGGATCGAAGAGGCCAGCCTGACCGACGGCGATGAGGTGCAGGTGGGCAAGTTCCGGCTGATGTTCCTGGCCGGCCGGCGGTCGCAGGCCGACCGCGGTGGCGGGGGTGCGCAGGTAGGGGCATGAGCGCTGAGCCTGCCCGCGCGTATGTCGGCATTGGCGAGGTCCTGGATCTGCTGCGCCCCGAGTTCCCCGACGTCACCGTCTCGAAGATCCGCTTCCTGGAGACAGAGGGGCTGATCCAGCCGGCCCGGTCGCCGTCGCGGTACCGCAAGTACACCACCGCGGATGTGGAGCGGCTGCGCTACATCCTCACCGCCCAGCGCGATCAGTACCTGCCGCTGCGGGTGATCAAGGACCAGCTGGATGGCCGGGACGAGGACGCGGCCCGGCCCCCCGGCGGGCCGCCGGCCGCGCCCGCCGCACTGCTCAGCCGGCGGGAACTGCTGGCCGCCACCGGGCTGGACGAGGCCCGGCTGGCCGAACTGGAGGACTTCGGGCTGGTCCGGCGGACCGGGCGGCACTACGGCCCGGAGGCGCTGGCCGCAGCCCGGGCCGTGGTGGAGCTGGACGGGCACGGTGTCCAGGCCCGTCACCTGCGGGTGGTGCGGGCCTCGGTGGAACGGGAGACCGCGCTGATCGAGCAGGTGGTCGCGCCGATGCTGAGCCAGCGCAGCCCGGGGGCACGGGACCGGGCCGGCCGCACCGCACGCGAGATCGCGGCCATTACCCTGCGGCTGCACGCGGCGCTGATCGAGGCGTCGCTGGCGGACGCCGGTTTCGGCGACCGCCCGCCGGGTGACGTATGAGTCAGCACCGGCCGCCGGCGTGCCCGCTGCGGGTAACGGTGTACGTTGGCAATACAGGAGCCTTCACTGCAGGTTTGGGACGCTGGCAGCGCCTGGCGCAACTGAGGACGGAGCGGCCGTGAGGAAGATGGAGGTCGTCGGCGTCCGGGTCGAGATGCCCACGAACCAGCCCATCGTCCTGCTCAAGGAGGTGCAGGGGGAGAGGTATCTGCCCATCTGGATCGGCCCGGTGGAGGCCACCGCGATCGCATTTGCCCAGCAGGGCATGGTGCCCGCCCGCCCGCTCACCCACGACCTGTTCCGGGACGTGCTGGAAGCGCTGGGCGTGAAGCTGAACACCGTCAACATCACCGCCCTGCGGGATGGCATCTTCTTCGCCGACCTCATCTTCTCCAACGGCAAGGAAGTCAGTGCCCGGCCGTCGGATTCGATCGCGCTTGCGCTGCGGACCGGCGCCGCGATCTTCGCGAGTGAGGAGATCCTGGACGAGGTCGGCGTCGCCATCCCCGATGAGCAGGAGGACGAGGTAGAGAAGTTCCGGGAGTTCCTGGACACGATCAGCCCGGACGATTTCGGGCGGGCAACCTGAGCTGAGTGCCTGGTCAGCGTGACTGGAATGTCACCAGCGACGCGCCGGGACGATCGTTGACCTGCCGGGCCGGTCGGCCTAGCGTGCGACATGAGTGCCCAGGGTGGCCAGTTCCCGGGGCTGGAGGCGGGTGTGGCGGTAACCAAGAGTGACGGCGGCGAGCCGGGCGAGCGCGGTGCGGCGATCGAGCAGGCCGGCCAGCAGGGCCTGCTGTTCGGTGAGGATGTGTCTGCCCGGCCCGAGAACGTCGGCTACCGCGGGCCGACCGCGTGTGCCGCGGCTGGTATCACCTACCGCCAGCTCGACTACTGGGCGCGCACCGGGCTGGTCGAGCCGAGCGTGCGGGCCGCACATGGGTCGGGTTCACAGCGGCTCTACGGCTTCCACGACATCCTGGTGCTCAAAGTGGTCAAGAAGCTGCTCGACACCGGCATCTCGCTGCAGCAGATCCGGACCGCGGTGAGCCATCTGCGCGACCGCGGCACCGACGACCTGGCGCGGCTCACCCTGATGAGCGATGGCGTCACCGTCTACGAGTGCACCTCAGCCGACCAGGTGGTGGACCTGGTGGCCGGCGGGCAGGGCGTGTTCGGGATCGCGCTCGGCCGGATCTGGCAGGAAGTCGACGGCAGCCTGGCCGACCTGCCGGCCGAGCCCGCGGACGCGGGAACCACCCAGGACGGCGGCGTCAGCCAGGACGAGCTGGCCCGGCGCCGGGCCAGGAGGACCGGCTGACCGTCGGGGCCGCCATGTTAGGGTGCCGGGCGTGACGCCCGCCATCTCGGCCCGAGATCTCCGGAAGTCGTACGGCAAGCTCCGCGCCGTGGATGGGGTGACATTCGAGGTCGGCTACGGCGAGTTCTTCGGCATCCTGGGCCCGAACGGGGCCGGCAAGACCACCACCCTGGAAATGGTCGAGGGCCTGCGGGAGCCCGACGGCGGCGAGGTCAGCGTGCTGGGGATGCGGCCGTGGCCGCGGAACCCGGCGCTGCTGCCCCGGATCGGTGTCCAGCTGCAGGCGTCGTCGTTCTTCGAGCGGCTCAGCGCCCGCGAGCAGCTCCGCACCTTCGCCGACCTGTACCGGGTCCCGGCCAGCCGCGCCGACGAGATGCTGGAGGTGGTCGGCCTGGCCAGCGTGGCGGGCACCCGCACCGAGAAGCTCTCCGGCGGCCAGGCCCAGCGGCTGTCGATCGCCTGCGCTCTGGTTCACCGTCCCGATGTGGTGTTCCTGGACGAGCCCACCGGCGCGCTCGACCCGCAGGGCCGCCGGAACCTGTGGGACCTGCTGCGGGGCATCGCCGCGCAGGGGCACACGGTGGTGCTGACCACCCACCACATGGACGAGGCGGAGACACTGTGCCAGCGGGTGGCGATCATGGATCACGGCAAGATACTGCGGACCGGCACGCCGGCCACACTGATCCGCGGGCTGGCTCAGCCGGTCCGGATCAGCGTGGAATCCGGCCTGCTCGGCCAGGAGGACGCCCGGGCGCTGGCCGACGGCGCGACCGTCACCGACGACGGCGTCTCGCTCACCTTCACCACCACCGAGCCGGCCACCGTGCTGGCCCGGCTGGCTGACCGGGACGCGCTGGCGGGCCTGCAGGTGACCGGCGCCACCCTAGAAGACGTCTTCCTCAACCTCACCGGGCGGGAGTACCGCGCATGACCGCAGGCCATGCACCCGATGCAGGCGGTCACACACCCGAGCCCGGCGGCCGCGCGCCCGCTGCCCGCGGCCGCCGGTGGCAGCCGTTCCGCAGCCTGTCCCGGGCCATGTCCCGCGGCTTCGTCCGGGACCGGGCGGCCCTGTTCTTCTCGCTGCTGTTCCCGGTCATGTTCCTGCTGCTGTTCGGCTCGATCTACAAGAGCAGCAGCACCCCGAAGATCAACGTCGTCGAGGTCGGCCGGGTCAGCGTGCTGGACCAGGCCCGGGCGGCCAGCCATCAGCTGGACCAGGTGCTGACGGTCACCCACACCAGCAGCCTGGCCACCGCGCTCAACGACGTCCGGCAGGCGACTAAGGATGCCGCCGTGCAGCAGCAGGGCGGCACGCTGACCGTCCACTACTCGATCGCCAACCCGGTCACCGCCGGGGTGGTGAACAGCGTGTTCTCCGGGATCGTGCAAGCGGCGAACCAGGCCGCGTCAGCCCACGCACCCGCCTACCAGCTCACCACCGAGCAGGTGGAGGACAAGTCGCTCAAACCGATCCAGTACCTCACGCCGGGCCTGCTCGGCTGGGCGATCGCCTCCGGCGCCGCGTTCGGGGCCGCGATCACGCTGGTGAGCTGGCGGCAGAACAAGCTGCTGCGCCGGCTCCGGCTGGCCCCGGTCAGCACCAACTCGGTGGTCACCGCCCGGATCGCGGTCAGTGTCGCGATCGCCATCCTGCAGACGTTCATCTTCCTGGCCATCGCCACCCTGCCGTTCTTCGGGCTCAAGCTCACCAGCTACTGGTGGATGGCCATCCCGGTGGTCATCTGCGGCACCCTGGCCTTCCTGTCGATCGGGCTGCTGGTGGGGGCGGTGGCCAAGACGCAGCAGGCGGCGACCGCGATGGCGAACCTGATCATCCTGCCGATGGCGTTCCTGGGCGGGGCCTTCATCCCCCTCACCTTCGCCCCGCAGTGGATCCAGCAGGTCTCCTACGTGATGCCGCTGCGGTACCTGGTGGTCGGCATGCAGAACGTGATGTCGCGGGGCGACGGCCCAGCCTCGGCGCTGCCCGCGATGGGCATCCTGCTCGGCTTCGCCGCCGTGCTCACCCTGATCGCGGTGCGGGTGTTCCGCTGGGATGAGATCTGAGCGGCCCGTTGGGGGTAGGCTCGGGCTGCTGACCACACCGTCCGGGAGAGATCCCGCACCGCCAGCGCGGGGCGCCGAAGGGGCAACCTCCCCGGAACCTCTCAGGCATCCAGGACCGGACGGGACAGGCGTCTCTGGAGTCGCTGGCCCAGCGCCGGGCCGCGGCGACAGAGGGGGAGGACCGGCACCGGATGCACCCGCATCCCGGTGGCTCCCCCTGGAGGCTGCCATGGATTTCGCGTCACGTCATATCGGGCCCACGCCGGACCATCAGCAGCAGATGCTGGCCGAGATCGGCTATCAGTCGCTGGCCGGGCTGACCGCCGCCGCGCTGCCACCGGCGCTGGCCAGCACCGGCGCAGACGGGCTCCGGCTGCCCGCGCCGCTGTCCGAAGCGGAGGCGCTGGCGGCGCTGCGCCGGCTGGCGGCCCAGAACACCGTGCTGACGTCGATGATCGGGCTGGGCTACTACCCGGCGGACACCCCGGCGGTGATCCGCCGCAACGTGCTGGAGAATCCGGGCTGGTACACCGCGTACACGCCCTACCAGCCGGAGATTTCCCAGGGCCGGCTGGAGGCCCTGATCAACTTCCAGACCATGATCGCCGACCTGACCGGGCTGCCGGTGGCTGGCGCCTCGCTGCTGGACGAGGCCACCGCGGCCGCCGAGGCGATGACGCTGTCCCGGCGGGTGGCCGGGAAGGGCAGTATCTTCCTGGCCGACGCCGACTGCCTGCCGCAGACGCTGGCGGTCCTGGCCACCCGGGCCGAGCCGCTCGGCATCGAGCTGGTGATGGCCCCGGTCACCGCGGACCTGGTGGCCGCGCAGCCGGCTGGTGAGCTGTTCGGCGTGCTGCTGCCCTATCCCGGCGCCAGCGGCCAGATCACCGACCCGCGGCCGGTCGCCGCCGCGGCGGCCAGCCAGGGCGCACTGGTCACACTGGCGGCCGACCTGCTCGCGCTGACACTGCTGACGCCGCCCGGGGAACTGGGTGCGGACATCGCGATCGGCACCAGCCAGCGGTTCGGGGTGCCGATGGGGTACGGCGGCCCGCACGCCGCCTACATCTCGGTCCGGGAGGAGCTGCGGCGGCAGCTGCCGGGCCGGCTGGTGGGGGTCTCGGTGGACGCCGACGGGCACCCGGCCTACCGGCTCGCCCTGCAGGCCAGGGAGCAGCACATCCGCCGAGAGAGGGCAACCAGCAACATCTGCACGGCGCAGGTGCTGCTGGCGGTGATCGCCGGCCTGTATGCGGCCTATCACGGCCCGGACGGGCTGGCCGCCATCGCCCGCGCTGTGCACGGCCGGGCCGCCGCGCTGGCCGCCACCCTGCGTGGGCTTGGCTGCACCGTCGAGCACAGCGAATTCTTCGACACCGTCCGGGTGACCGGGCTGCCCGGCGGTGGCGCGGCCGCGGCGCAGCGGGCCCGGCAGTCCGGCTACAACGTCTACCTGGCCGAGCCGGGTACGGTGCAGGCGGCGTGCGCGGAGACGACCACCGATGAGGACGTGCGCCAGGTGGCCGCCGCACTGGCTGGCCGCCCAGCCGATGAGGTGAGGCTGGCCAGCCCGGTGGACGCGCTCCCGGCGGGGCTGCTGCGCACCTCCGGCTACCTCAGCCATCCGGTCTTCCATGAGCACCACAGCGAGACCTCGATGCTGCGTTACCTGCGGCGGCTGTCCGACTTCGACATCGGGCTCGACCGGTCGATGATCCCGCTCGGCTCGTGCACCATGAAGCTGAACGCCGCGGCCGAGATGGAGGCCATCAGCTGGCCCGAATTCGCCGGCCTGCACCCGTTCGTGCCCGCCGATCAGGCCGGTGGCTACGCCACGCTGATCGGCGACCTGACCGCGTGGCTGGCCGAGATTACCGGTTACCACGCGGTGTCACTGCAGCCCAACGCGGGCTCCCAGGGCGAGCTGGCCGGCCTGCTCGCTATCCGGCATTACCACACCGCGCGCGGCGAGGCCGCCAGGGACGTGTGCCTGATTCCGGAGTCCGCGCACGGCACGAACGCGGCCAGCGCGGTGCTGGCCGGGCTGCGGGTGGCGGTGGTCAAGTGCGGCGGGGACGGCGCGATCGACCTGATCGCGCTGCGGTCCAGCCTGGCCGCGCACGAGGGCAGGGTGGCCGGCATCATGCTGACCTACCCGTCCACCAACGGGGTGTTCGAGGAGACGATCACCGAGGTCTGCGCGCTGGTGCACGAAGCGGGTGGCCAGGTCTACGTGGACGGCGCCAACCTCAACGCGCTGGTGGGGATCGCCCGGCCGGGCCGGTTCGGGGCCGATGTGTCCCACCTCAACCTGCACAAGACCTTCTGCATCCCGCACGGCGGCGGCGGCCCGGGTGTGGGCCCGGTGGCGGTGGCCGCCCACCTGGCGCCCTACCTGCCCGCCGCCTGCGTACCCGGGGCGGACGGGACCGGGCCGGCGGCTACCGGCACCGGACCGGTCGCCGCCGCGCCCTTCGGTTCGGCGGGCATCCTGCCGATCTCGTGGGCCTACATCGCGATGATGGGCGCGGAGGGGCTGCGCCGGGCCACCGGCAGCGCCATCCTGGCGGCCAATTACCTGGCCAAACGGCTATCGCCGCACTACCCGGTGCTCCACACCGGGCGCAGCGGGCTGGTCGCCCACGAGTTCATCATCGATCTGCGGGCGATCACCAGGGACACCGGCGTGACCGGGGAGGATGTAGCCAAGCGGCTGATCGACTACGGGTTCCACGCGCCGACGATGTCGTTCCCGGTGGCCGGCACGCTGATGGTGGAGCCGACCGAGAGCGAGAACCTGGCCGAACTGGACCGGTTCTGCGACGCGATGATCGCCATCCGGAAGGAAATCGCGATGGTGGCCGCCGGCGACTTCGACCGCACCGACAACCCGCTCCGGAACGCGCCGCACACCGCGTCGATGCTCCTGGCCAGTGAGTGGAAGCACGGCTACGAGCGGGAACTTGCCGCCTACCCGGTGCCGATGGACCGCCGCGGCAAATACTGGCCGCCGGTCCGCCGGATCGACTCCGCCTACGGCGACCGGCACCTGGTCTGCGCCTGCCCGCCGCCGGAAGCCTTCGCCGACTGACGTGCCAGTGCCGGAGATCGCCACGGTCGTCTTCGACCTCGGCGGGGTGCTCATCGACTGGGATCCGCGGCACCTGTACCGGAAGCTGTTCCGCGACCCGGCGCAGATGGAGGACTTCCTGGCCAAGATCTGCACCCCGGACTGGCACTATGCGCACGACCTGGGCGAGGACACCAGGCAATCCTGCCACCGCCTGGCCAGCCAGCACCCGGAGCATCGGGAAATGATCATGGCCTGGGCGGAGCGCAACGAGGAGATGACCCGGGGCCAGTTCGACGAGACCGTGGCGGTGCTCGCGGAACTGCGGGCGGCGGGCCTGCCATGCCTGGCGCTCAGCAACATGGAAGCCGAGAGCTTCCCGCTCGAGCGGGCCAGGTTCGCGTTCATGGACTGGTTCGACGGCTATGTCATCTCCGGCATCGAGGGAGTGGCCAAGCCGGACCGGCGGATCTTTGAGATCCTGCTCGGCCGCTACCGGCTCGCGCCCGCAGCCACCCTGTTCATCGACGACACGCCGGCGAATGTGGCCGCCGCCCGTGACCTGGGCTTGCCGGCGCTCCGGTTCACCGGCGCCGGTGCCCTCCGGCGGGACCTGCGGTCGCTGGGCCTGGCCGTCGCCGGGCCCGCCTGACCGGCCTGGCCTGGCCACGCGGCCGCCCGGGCCGGCCGCGCGGGACCCCTGGCGGGACCTTCGGCCCTGCCAGCTGGCCGGGCCGGCTGGGACCGTCACGGAAGGGCCGGGCGCCTGCCGCCGGCCTGCCCGGACCGCCCCCAGAACCCGCCCAGGAGGCACGCATGACCAGTCCCGCCGCCCGGCCGCACGCCGACTTCGCCCGCCGCCCCATGCTGGTGTTCTGGGAGACGACCCGGGCATGCGGGCTCGCCTGCCGTCACTGCCGGGCGTCCGCGCAGCGGCAGGCGCTGCCCGGCGAGCTCAGCCGGGGGGAAGGCCACCAGCTGATCGACCAGGTGGCTGAGTTCGGGCGGCCGTACCCGATCCTGATTCTCACCGGTGGTGACTGCCTGCTGCGGCCCGACCTGTTCGAGCTGGTCGGCTACGCCCGGGCCACCGGCATCCCGGTCGCGCTGTCACCGTCGGTGACCCCCGCGCTCGGGCCGGAGATGATCGCCCGGATCGCGGCTGCCGGAGTCAGGGCGGTCTCGGTCAGCCTGGACGGCGCCACGGCTGACGTGCATGACCAGATCCGCGGCATCCCCGGGCACTTCCACGACACGCTGACGGCGATCCGCGCGCTGGTGGCAGCTGGCCTGCATGTCCAGGTCAACACCACCGTCATGGCGGCCAGCGCGGCGGGACTGGCGCGGATTGCGGTGCTGCTGGACGCCCTCGGCGTGCATGCCTGGGAGGTCTTCTTCCTGGTGCAGACCGGCCGTGGCACCAGCATCGGCGCGATCACACCCGATGAGCATGATGACGTCTGCCACTTCCTCTACGACGCCTCGCAGCACGGCTTCGTGGTGCGGACGGTGGAGGCACCGTTCTTCCGCCGGGTGGTGGCGGCCCGGCGGGCCGGGGCGGCACCCCCGGACCGGCCGCTCTACCGGGCACTGGTCTCCGAACTGCGCCGCGGCCTGCCCGGGCCGGGCCGGCCGCCGCGGGCGCACACGGCGGCCACCCGGGACGGCAAGGGCATCATTTTCATCGGCTATGACGGGAATGTCTTCCCGGCCGGCTTCCTCCCGCTCACCCTGGGCAAC
>Ga0318496_10000954_pt1 | contig 11011 bp, 8 predicted proteins | sample GRESIP109b1f22_FD_203296 | JGI IMG/M metagenome (GOLD analysis project Ga0318496, IMG submission 203296) | Tropical soil microbial communities from Luquillo Experimental Forest, Puerto Rico - GRE.SIPMG.109b1f22 | ecosystem: Environmental > Terrestrial > Soil > Tropical forest > Bulk soil... | reverse complement strand
GCTGCCCGCTCGCGCTCGGCGTCGGTGTCCCCGTACAGCAGCCCGGTTGCGACCCGCACCCGCAACGCGGCCTCGTCCTCGCCGAACGCGCTCGCGGGCAGCACTCCCACCCCGTACCGCTCCAGCAGCAGGGCGGCCAGACCGGGACCGGCAGTCACCCCGTGCTGCCTGGCCAGGTGCTCCCGCCAGGGGTCGAAGTCCGGGTAAAGGTAGAACGCCGCCTGCGGCTCGGGGACGATCACCCCGGCGGCGGCGAACCGGTCCGCCACGGCACGGCAGACGGCTTCGTGCAGGGACCGGCTGCGGGCTATCCGTTCGGCCAATTCGGGCGGCTCACCGAACGCGAACGCCGCGGCCTCCTGGACCGGGCCAGAGGCGGAGGACCAGATCTCGCTGCCGATGCCGATCAGCTGGTCGTGCAGGGTCCGGCCGAGCGGGCCGTCCGGGACCCTGGCCACCCCGATCCGCCAGCCGCCCAGCGCCAGGTTCTTGCTGAGCCCGGTGGTGACCACGGTGCGCTCCGGGTCGAAGTCGACCGGGCTGGCCAGCGCGGCCGCCGAATCGAACACGAGATCCCGGTAGATCTCGTCGGAGATGACGACCAGGTCGTACCGGGCCGCGACGTCGGCCAGATCCTGCACGGTGGCGGGGTCGCCGAGCCGGCCGGTGGGGTTGTCGGGCACGGTCACGAGCACCGCGCCGATCCGGCGGCCGGCCGCCCTGGCCCCCTCGAGCACACGGACGAGCGAGGCCGGGTCGCAGATGCCGCCCTCACCCGGTGGGGTGGGCACGAAATGCGGCCGGGCGCCGGCCAGTGTGGCCTGGGCGGCGTAGCTGACCCAGCTCGGCTGGGGCACGGCGACGTCCGCGCCGATGGCCAGCAGCAGGCCGAACAGGAGCGACTTGCTGCCCGGCCCGCTGATCACCGACTCCTGCCCCGTCGGCAGGCCGCGCCGGTCCCAGTAGCCCGCGGCCGCCTCGCGCAGGTCCGGCAGACCAGCCACCGGGCCGTAGGAGTTGTTGCCGGCCGCGTGGGTCAGGGCGCCCCGCAGCAGCGGGTGCACGGGCAGGCCGGACTCGCCGAAGGACAGCGGCAACACCGGCTCACCGGCCTGCCGCCTGCGGATGAGGATCTCGTTCGCGGCCAGGGTGGCGGACACCGGGACGGGCGGCATGGCTCAGGCTTCGCGTTCGATCGGGCAGCTCATGCAGCGCGGGCCGCCGCGGCCCCGGCCCAGCTCCCCGCCGGGGACGGTGATCACCTCGATGCCGTTGTCCTGCAGGTAGGCGTTGGTGGTCACGTTCCGCTCGTAGGCGATGACTACCCCCGGCTCGACCGCCAGCACGTTGCAGCCGTCGTCCCACTGCTCCCGCTGCGCGGAGCGGACGTCCTGCACGGCGGTAAGGACGGTGATGGACGGCAGGTCGAGCGCGGCGGCCATCGCGCTGTGCATGTCCTCCGGCGGGTGATCGGTGACCTTGAGCTCGCTGGCGCTCGCGCCCGGCTCGATCGTGTAGGACGGCAGCATCCCCATCCCGGCGTACTTGGTGAACACCCCGTGGTCCGCCATCGTCAGCAGCGTGTCCAGGTGCATGAACGCGCGCGTCTTCGGCATGTCGATCGCGACCAGGCAGCGGGCCGCCCCGGCCGCGAACAGCCGCTGGGCGAGCACCTCGACCGCCTGCGGGGTGGTCCGCTCGCTCATCCCGACCAGAACCGCCCCGTTCCCGATCACGAGGACGTCGCCGCCTTCGATCGTGGCCGGGGCGGCGTCGGCGCCGTGGTACCAGACCTCGAATCCCGCCGCGGCGAACATCGGGTGCCAGCGGTAGATCGCCTCGTCGGTGACGGTCTCGCCGATCCGGGCCTGCTTGCGCATCGCGTTGATGGACACGCCGCCGTAGATCCAGCACGAGGTGTCCCGCTGGTACAGCAGGTTCGGCAGCGGGGGGAGCACGAAGCCGTCCGGCTCGAGCGAGTGGAAGGCGATGCTCTTCGGCTCCGGCCCGAGCTCGGCGATCTCGCGCTTGGTGATCCCGCCGGCCAGGTACCTCGCCAGCGATGCCGGGTCGAGCCCGTCCATCGCGGCGCGCAGGGTGGCCGCGGCCAGCGGCCCGTGCCGGCGGGGGTCGAACACCCGGTCAAGGATGTATGCGCGCGCCTCCGGGATCTCAATCGTCTGGGTCAGCAGATCGCCGTAGTAATGGAGGATCACCCCGCGCGAGGCCAGCGCGCTGGCGAACGCGTCGTGCTCGGCCTGGGCCCGGGTCACCCAGAGCACGTCGTCGAAGAGCAGGTCGGCGGCGTTGTCGGGGGTCAGGCGCTTGAGCTCCAGGTCAGGGCGGTGCAGTACCACCTGCCGCAGGTGGCCGACCTCGGAATCAACGTGGAACATGGCACTCCCGTTGTGCGTAGGTGTTGCTCGTCTGTTATCTCATGACCGGCGGCCACGGGGCATGTCCTAGGCTGCGGGGCGTGGACCTTGATCTTTCGCGTGACGCCGCGGCGCTGACCGCCGCCCTGGTCGACGTCCCCTCGGTCAGCGGCGACGAGCAGGTGCTGGCCGACGCGATCGCTGGCGCCCTGGCCGAACTGCCCCATCTGACGGTGCGGCGGGACGGGAACGCGGTCGTCGCGCGGACCGGCCTCGGCCGCCCGCAGCGGGTGATTCTGGCCGGGCACCTCGACACCGTGCCGGTGGCCGGCAACCTTCCCTCGCGCACCGAAGGTGATCTGCTGTACGGCTGCGGCAGCTGTGACATGAAGTCCGGCGTGGCCGTGCAGCTCCGGCTGGCGGGCCAGCTGGCTGAGCCGTCCCGCGACGTGACCTACGTCTTCTACGACGGTGAGGAAGTCGAGGCCGAGCGCAACGGCCTGCTGCGCCTGTCCCGCTACGCGCCCGAGCTGCTCGTCGGCGACCTGGCGGTCCTGCTGGAGCCGACCGGCGGCCTGATCGAGGGCGGCTGCCAGGGGACCATGCGGGCCGACGTCACCGCGCGCGGGATGCGCGCGCACAGCGCACGCTGGTGGCGAGGGCACAACGCCATTCACGGCGCGGGCGCCATCCTCGACGTGCTGCGGTCCTACCGCCCGCGCGAACCCGAGGTCGATGGGCTCACCTACCACGAGGGGCTGAACGCGGTAGGGATCTCCGGCGCGGTCGCGGGCAACGTGATCCCGGACGAGTGCGTGGTCACGGTGAACTACCGGTTCGCCCCGGACCGCACCGTCGACCAGGCGGCGGAGCATGTGCGCGCGGTGTTCGGCGGCTTCGAGGTGGAGATCACCGACGCGGCGCCCGGGGCCCGGCCCGGGCTGACCAACCCGGCCGCCGCGGGCCTGCTCACCGCGGTTGGCGGGATGCCGCGGGCCAAGTTCGGCTGGACGGACGTGGCCCGGTTCGCCATCCTCGGCGTGCCCGCGGTCAACTACGGCCCGGGCGATCCGGAGGTCGCGCACAGCGTCGGCGAGCACGTGCCGCTCGCGCAGATCGCCGAGTGCGAGGCCAAGCTGCGCGCCTGGCTGACCGCATGACCGGCTGACCGCCCGGCTACCTGACCGGGCCCGCGATCAGCGTGAGCGAGCTGGCGTGCCGCTGGCCGCCCGGGTCCATCCAGGTGACGGTGACGCGGTCGCCCGGGTGGTACCGGCCGAGCACGTTGGTCAGGGTGGACGGCGCGCCCACGGGCTGGCCGTTGATGGCCAGGATCACGTCGCCTCCCGTCAGGCCCGCCGCGTCGGCCGGCGCGTTGCAGAACGCACCGGCGATCAGCGTGCCGCTGCCGGCCGGGGCGATCGGGTTCGGAACCGGGCTGCCCGAGCCGTTGGACAGGCACCGGCCGTTGCTGTTGATGGAGTTGCTGAACCCGGAGCCGGGCTGGTCCGCCGCGGCCTGCTGCAGCTGCTGGAGCTGCTGCCGCGGGGTCTCAGCCGAGCTGACCGCGTTCGACGAGGTGCTCGCGACCGCGATGCCCATGAACGGGGGCTGGCCGATGTGGATCGTGGCGCTGCCGTGTCCCGCGGCCATCTGGCTGACGATCCTCAGCGCGCGGTTGATGGGGATGGCGAAACCCTCGCTCGTGCCTGACCCGCCGAAGGACTGGGTGTTCGCCGCCGTGTCCATGCCGATCACCTGGCCGGCGGCGTTCGACAGCGGGCCGCCGGAGTCGCCCTCCGCGATCGGCGCGTTGGTCTGGAGCATGTTGCGGAGCGTTTCGCTGGTGTTCGAGCCGGAATCGCTCGCGGTGATCGTGCGGCCGACCGCGGTGATCGACCCGTTGGTCACGGTCGGGGTGCCCCCCTGGCCGCCCGCGTTCCCCATGGCCACCACCTGGGTCCCCACCGTGACCTTGGACGAGTCGCCGACCTGGACCGTTCTGAGCCCCGACACACCGGTGAGCTTGAGCAGGGCGACGTCCTCGGTCGCGTCGGTGCCGACCACCTGGGCGGCGTACCGGCGGCCCGAGGAGACGATGGTCGCCGTCAGACCGGTGGAGCCGTCCACCACGTGGTTGTTGGTCAGCACCAGCCCGGACGAGGTCAGAACCATCCCGGTGCCCTCGAAGACCTGGCCCGAGTAGCGCAGGGTGGACGTGATGTCGACCACCCCCGGCTCGACCTTGGCCGTCACGGCGTGGACGTCAATGCCCGAGGTGTTGGTGTCGCCGCCCTGGCTGCTGCCCGGCGACGGGATTTCCTGGGGCGGCAAGCTGCCGCTGCTGGTGCTGCCCGAGGACTGCGACCCCGACTGGAGAGCGAACACCGCGCCCGCGCCGAGCGCGGCCGCGACCAGCGCCACCAGCACGTAGACGAGCGGGTGGCTGCCGCGCCGCCGCCGCGGCGGCCCACCCGGCTGGCCGTAACCGCCCGGCTGGCCGTACCCGCCCGGCTGGCCGTAACCGCCGCCGGGCGGCGGCCCCCAGCCGCCGTGGCCGCCCGGGGGCGGCTCCCAGGCTCCCTGGCCGCTGGCCGACATCGTCCAGGTCCCGAGCTCGGTGGCCGGGGCGCTGGGTGGGTCCTCCCGTTTGGCTTGTCCCGGCTGGCTGTGCCCGGGCTGGATGTACCCGGGCTGGATCGGCTGGGTGTGCCCGGGCTGGTCGGAAGGTGGCGGGGCGGGCGACGGGGCCCACGAGGTGCCGGGCGAGGTGTCATCCCCCTCGGGCTCGGCAGCCTCGGGCGGAAACGGGAACCAGTTGCCGGACGCCTCTGGCGATTGGTCCCCGCTGCCGTGACCTTCCTGCATCTCCACCGCCTCTGCCCGGAACTGGCCTTGATCCGGTCTCAGGTTGTCGGCTGCCAGACCCGCGGCCCGCGCACTGAATAGTCCTCGTACAAGTAAGCAGCATCTTCCTGGGCGGAAGCTGAAGGCCTCCTCAGGATTCGGGCCGATGCCGCCTCGATACGACATTACGCGAGTTTGGGCTCGCTGCCGATGGGTGGGCTACCCTGCCCGCCCGCCGTCATGTCTCAGCCCGTGGTCGGCCAGGGTCCCCACGGCCAGTCCCCGGGCCGAGCACTCGTCCAGCAGCCAGGGCAGCGCGCCGAGCGCGGCGGCGGCGGCCCCCGGTGGTGAGGTGCAGTCCGAGTCGTGGAGCAAGACGGTGGCGCCGCCGGTGAGGTGCATGGCCACCGTGGCGAACACCGAATCCGGGGTGGCGCCGGGCGCCCATTCCTTGCCCCAGCTGCTCCAGAGGACCGGCGTCAGCCCCAGCCTTTGTGCGGCGACGATCGCGCCCGAGGACAGGACGCCGTAAGGGGGGCGGAAGAACCGGGGCCGCTGGCCGGTCGCTTCTGCGACGGCATCATGGGCGCGGGCCAGATCGCTCGACACGTCCCACGGGCTGCGCAGGATTGTGTACCGGTGATCCCAGCCGTGGACCGCGACTTCATGCCCGGCCGCGGCGATCTCGGCCGCCAGCTGCGGCGCCCGGGCCACCATGGAGCCGAGCATGAAGAACGTGGCGTGCAGCCGCCGGGCCGCCAGCAGGTCGAGGAAGGCGGGGGTGCTGACCGGGTCGGGGCCGTCGTCAAAGGTGAGCGCCACGTGACCGGGCTTGCCCAGCCCGGCCAGCCGGGGAAACAGCCGGCGCCGCAGCGGGCCGACGGCGGTGAGCCCGGGGCCGGCGTGCGCGACGGCCAGCCCCGCCGCCGTGAGCCCGGCGAGCGCGGCGCCCCGGTACCGCCGGTTATGCACGCAATTGTCCCCTTCGTTGGTCACGATTGAGTCCTCTGCCGGTTCTAGCGGTTATCCGATGTCATAGTGGCTGGCGACACGTGCGACACTGGCGTGCCCTTGTTCGCTGTTCCTGGAATCATGGCAAAGTCGGGGTGCCCCGTGCATGAGCCCCGTTGATACCGGGGCGCGGACGGTTCTTACGAAGGGGATCCGTTGGGAGTGCCATCAGCGCGCGTCGTGTTCCCTGCCAGCGACCGGGCGGAGATCGCCGCGGCGGTCACCGAGATCCTCGCGAGTGGCGCGCTCACGCTGGGACCTTACACGCGCCGGTTTGAGGAGGCGTTCGCCGCTGCCCACACCGGTCCCCGCGCGGCGGCCGGCTCCCGTCCCCCGTCCCCGCACGGGCCGCAGGCCGTGGGCGTCGCCAGCGGCACCGCCGCGCTCGACATCGCCCTGCGCGCCGTCGGCGTGCGCGGGCGTGAAGTGGTCGTGCCCGCCAACACGTTCTACGCGACCGCGGCCGCGGTCCTGCAGGCCGGGGCCAGGCCGGTCTTCGCCGACGTGGACGCGGCCACGTTCGCACTCAGCGCCGCCACCACGGCGGCGGCGCTGACCCCACGCACGGCCGCCGTGGTGATCGTCCACATCGGAGGGCTGATATCGCCCGGGATCGACGAGGTGCGGGCGCTGTGTGACGAGCGGGGCATCGCCCTGGTCGAGGACGCCGCGCACGCCCACGGGTCGACGCTCGACGGCCGTTTCGCGGGCTCGTTCGGGGTGGCGGCGGCGTTCTCGTTCTACCCGACCAAGGTCGTCACCAGCGGGGAGGGCGGGATGGTCCTCACCGCGTCGGAGGAGATCGCCCAGGAGGCGCGGATCTACCGGGACCAGGGCAAGGGTGCGTTCACCGCCAACCACCACGTGCGGCTCGGCTCGGCCTGGCGCATGAGCGAGCTGCACGCGGTCACCGGCCTGGTGCACCTGCGCCGGATGGAGGAGTTCATCGCCCGGCGGCGGGTGGTGGCGGCCGCTTACGACAAGGCCCTGGCCGGCCTGGATGGGCTGCAGCCGCTGGCTGAGCCCCCGGAGTGCCGGAGCAACATCTACAAGTACATCGCGCTGCTGCCACCGGGCCTGGACCGGGCGCGGTTCAAGTCGGAGCTGGCCCAGCGCTTCCAGGTGAAGCTGTCCGGTGAGGTCTACGATCTTCCGCTGCACCGGCAGCCGGTGCTGGCGGAGTACGCCGGGCCGCCGCTTCCCGTGGCGGAGGAGCTGGCCGCGAGGCACATCTGCCTGCCGGTGCACTCGGACATGACCGACGGCGAAGTGGACGAGGTCCTCACAGCCGTGGCCACCGTCCATGACGCGCTCACCGCCGGGTGAGCCGGGCCTGCGCTCGGAGGTGCGACGTTCCTTGCGATAGAGGATCACGCTGACGGAGTGGGGAAAGCATGCTGGTCGCGGTCGTCGGAGGCGGTGGCTTCATCGGCTCCCATGTGGTGGACCACCTGGTGCAGGCGGGTCACCAGGTCCGGGTGATCGATCCCGCCCCGCGCTGGCGCAACCCGGCCGCGCGGTACTACGAGCAGGACCTGTTCGACGCGCCCGGGCTGGCGGACGCCCTGGCTGGCTGCGCCGCGGTGTTCCACCTGGCCGGGGCGTCCGATGTGAACGACGTGGCGGCGGACCCGGTGGCAGCGGTCCGGCTGAACGTGGAAGGCACCGCCCGGGTGCTGGAGGCCGCGCGCCAGCAGCAGTGTGCCCGGGTGCTGCTCGCGAGCACCGTCTGGGTGTACGGCGCGACCGTGGGCAACGGGGAGCGCGGCGAGGACGCCCCGGTCGACCTGACCCAGGCTGGGCACGTTTACGTGTCGACCAAGCTGGCCGCCGAACTGCTCGTGCACAGCTACCGCGAGATGTACGGGCAGCGCTTCACGATCCTGCGCTACGGCATCCCGTACGGGCCGCGGATGCGGGACGTGCTGGTCGTCGCCCGGTTCGTCCGCGCCGCGCTGGAAGGCACGCCGATCACCATCGCCGGGACGGGGGAGCAGCAGCGCAACTACGTCTTCGTGGGAGACCTCGCCGACGCGCACGTCCGCGCGCTGGCCCCGGTCGCGGCCGACCAGGTACTGGCACTGGAGGGGGGCGCCCCGGTGTCGGTGCGGGAGATCGCCGACACCGTCCGGGAGCTCATCCGGCCGGTGCCGGTCGAGTACATGCCCGCCCGCACGGCCGACTACCAGGGGGTGAGCGTCTCCAACCGGCGGGCCAAGGAGCTGCTTGACTGGTCGCCGCAGACCTCGTTCGCGGTCGGCGTCCGCCGCTACCTCGACTGGCTCACCGGCACGGGCGCCGAGCTCGACGGGAGCGGGGCATGAGGCAGGCGGCGCTGCTATCCGGCTCGCTCGGGGCCGGGCATGATGTCGCCGCCCAGGTGTTCGCGTCCTCGCTCGCCGAGCGTGGCTGGTCCACGGAGATCCTGGATGCGATGCGCCTGCTCGGGCGGCGTGGCGGGTCCGCTGGCGAGGCGGTGTTCCGCACCATGCTCGCGGTGCCCGGCCTGTACGACGCGTTCCATTTCGCCGCGCTGCGCCCCGGGAGCCGTCTCGCGCTGCTCGCCGACGCGGCCGCCCGGCGGCAGCTCGTGCCGCGGCTGCGTGACTACCTCGATGCCCACCCGGCTGATCTCGCCGTGTCGGTGTTCGCGACCGCGGTGTCGGCCGTCAGCGCGCTGGCCGACCGGTACCCGGGCATGAGCCACGTCGTGCTGTGTACCGACGTCACACCGCACCGGCTCTGGGTTCATCCCAACGTCGACCTGTACCTGGTCACCTCGCTGGCCGCCGAGGCCGCGGTGCGCAGGTACGAGCCGCGGGCCCGGGTGCAGGTCATCCCGCCGCCGGTCCGGCCCGGCTTCCTCGACCCGCCCGCCCAGGACCGGGCCCGGGTCGACCTCGGCCTGGAGGTGGCGGAGCGCACCGTGCTCCTCATGTCCGGGGCGTGGGGCCTGGGCCCGCTGGCCCAGGCCGCCGCGGCGCTCGCGGACGCCGGGGTGCAGGTGCTGGCGGTGGCCGGGCGCAACGCCCAGCTGGAGAGCCGGCTGCGGGCCGCCGCGGCCGGCCGGCCGCGGCTGCACGTCTTCGGGTATACCGACCAGATCCCGGTGCTCATGGCCGCGGCCGACCTGGTGATCACGAGTTCGGGAGACACGTGCGCCGAGGCGCGCGCCGTGGGGCGGCCGCTCCTGCTGCTCGACGTTGTCCAGGGCCACGGCCGGGACAACCTCCAGCATGAACTCGATCTGGGGGATGCCGCCGTGACCTCAGCGCGGCCCGCCGAGATGGTGGGCATCACGCTGGCCACGCTGGACCGGGTCAAGCCGCCATCGGGCGTGAGCCAGGGGCCGTCCTGGGAGGACGCCTTTGCGGCGGCCCTGGAGAGCATCGGGCTCAGCGCCACCTGACCCGGGGAACGTCAGCCGGGCAGGACCGGCAGTTTCCCGGTGGCGGAGGTCGCGGTCACCGCCCTCATCATGATCTTGTTCACGTACGCGCGCTGGGCGTCCAGTGCCCGCAGATCACGGTGAAGCTTGACGGTAGCGGCCGCGCGCGCCGCGCCGCTGGCCCGGAGCACACCGGCGACATCGTTCTGGACCCGCTGAGCGTAGGGGAAGGCCCACGTAATCAGGCCGTTCACCACCCTCGGCAGGCCGAAACTGGCGAGCGACTCGCTGACCTGGTACTGGGTGAGGTCGGCGAGCAGCTCGTTGTTCGCGGGCGAGCAGTTGGACGCGCCGTAGCTGGCGATGTGGATCGCGGTCGGCAGGTCATGACTGGCCCCGGACTCGATCGCGTGCATGGCGAAGAGCGACTCCCTGACGCCGCCCGCGCAGGACTGGATGTCGGTGGTCATGTCGTGCAGGAACCCGTTCATGTCGGTGGCTCGCTGTGACCGCGTGGGGTGAATCGCGAGCCCGACCAGGACCGCGCCCACGAGCACGAGCAGACCGGCCGCCAGCAGCCACCGGGGCATCCGGTGGACCGGCCACCCGCCATGCCGGAGCGGGACGGACGGGGGATCGGTCTTGATGGGGGTCGACATCGTGCCAAGCCTCACTTCGCCCGCTGGTTGATGAGGGCGGTTCCTGAGGTCAGTTCCGCCTGGGTGACCGCCCCGTAGACCCGCTTCACGATGCGGTGGTGCGCATCGAGGAAGAAGGTCGCGGGCAATCCCGGCAGATCGTAGGCGATGACGGTGCTGTCTGATGCGGGTTCGGTGGCGACCGGGTAGGTGACGCCGCTGCGGTGGACAAACGCCAGCGCGGCCGCTGCCTGGTCGCTGACGTCGATGCCGATGACCGCCACGCTGCCGTGCCGGGCGCGGAAGAACTTGGCCAGCAGGGGCGTCTCCTTCCGGCAGGGCGTGCACCAGGAGGCGAAGAAGTTCACGATGACGGGCTGGCCGGCCAGCGAATTGAGGGAGATCTGCTGCCCCGGATGACCGAGCGCCTGGAGGCTGAAGTTCTTTGCCGGGGTGGCCGGGGTGTGCTCCGGGCCAGCGCCGGCGCTGGTGAAGCTGAGGGCCACGATCACTACGATCCCCGCGACGACGGCGGTGAGGGCGGCCAGCCGGGCCCGGCCGGGGCCGCCCAGCCGTTGCGTCAGGCGCCCGGCCGCGCTGCCCGCCGACGGCTCCGCGGCCGCGCTGCCGGCGGGCAGCTCCGCGGCCGCGCCGTTCGTGGGTGTCTCCGCCGCGGCGTTCCCGTGCGTCTTCGCGCCAGCCCCGTGCGTCTCCGCGCCCCCCCCGCGCGCCGCGGCCGCGCCGTTCTTGGG
>Ga0318496_10000948_pt1 | contig 11021 bp, 13 predicted proteins | sample GRESIP109b1f22_FD_203296 | JGI IMG/M metagenome (GOLD analysis project Ga0318496, IMG submission 203296) | Tropical soil microbial communities from Luquillo Experimental Forest, Puerto Rico - GRE.SIPMG.109b1f22 | ecosystem: Environmental > Terrestrial > Soil > Tropical forest > Bulk soil... | reverse complement strand
AGTTGACCGGGGTGGAGACCCGGTGCCGGGCGGTGAGCTGGAGGGAGTCGATGACCCGCAGCACCTCGTCGAAGTTGCGGCCGGTGGTCATCGGGTAGACCAGGATCAGCTTGATCTTCTTGTCCGGGCCGATGACGAACACGTTGCGGACGGTCTGGTTGTCGGCGGGGGTGCGGGACTTGGCGTCGCCGGTGGTGGCGGCGGGCAGCATGTCGTAGGCCTTGGCGATGTGGAAGTCGTCGTCGGCGATGATCGGGTAGTTGGGCGCGGTGCCCTGGGTCTCGGCGATGTCGGCGGCCCACCGGGCGTGGTCGCTGGTGGAGTCGATGGACAGGCCGATGATCTTCACGCCGCGGGCGTCGAAGTCGGGCTTGATCTTGGCCATGTAGCCCAGTTCGGTGGTGCAGACCGGGGTGAAGTCCTTGGGGTGGGAGAACAGCACCGCCCACGAGTCACCGATCCACTGGTGGAAGTCGATCGGGCCCTCGCTGGTCTCGGCATGAAAGTCGGGGGCGGTGTCGCCAATGGCCAGTGACATGGTGTTCCTCCGTTGAGTTCACTTAGGTGTGACGTGTGCCGGATGAGCCGGTCACCCCCGGCCCAGGGCCCGTGGTCATGACCTGCATGGTCGTGCCCGCACTCATGATTGAGCTTTACCTATTATAACGATAGAATTAATAGATAATCAACTTACGAGCCGATTCCGGCTTAGCTCCGGACTCCTGGGGAAGGGACGGCGCCGATGGAGATTGATCCCGGGGGCCCGGCAGCCGCTCTAGGTCCGCAGCAGTCCCGCCAGGAGTCAGCAGGTGACTTCGGCCAGCACACAGATGCCAGCACAGGATGACGGGAGACACAGATGTCCGCTACCGAGCAGTACCTGTCCAACAACGCCCGCTACGCGGAAACCTTCTCCGGACCGCTGCCCCTGCCGCCAGCGAGCCACGTCGCGGTCGTGGCCTGCATGGACGCCAGGCTTAACGTCTACGCCATCCTCGGGCTAGGCGATGGCGAGGCACACGTGATCCGCAATGCCGGCGGTGTAGTCACCGATGACCAGATCCGCTCCCTGGCCATCAGCCAGCGCCTGCTCGGCACGCGTGAGATCATCCTGATTCACCACACCGACTGCGGCATGCTGACCTTTAACGATGATGCCTTCAAGCGCTCCATCCAGGACGAGACGGGGATCAAGCCGCACTGGTCCGCCGAGGCCTTTCCCGACCTGGAGGAGGACGTGCGGCAGTCGATCGCCCGGATCAAAGCCAGTCCCTTCATCCTGCACAAGGACGCCATCCGCGGGTTCGTCTTCGACGTCGCCACCGGCAAGCTCAGCGAGGTCAGCTAACTGGCCGCGGGCCCTCCCACCGCCGGGCGCCAGGTAGCTGCGGTCACCCACCGGCCGCACGCCTGGCCCGGCAGCCCCTCATAGCCAGCACGCCACCGCCGGGGCAACATACCCCCTTGGGTATTATGTGGAGAAGGAGGAGTGACCGGATGAAGATCGACGAGCAGGCTACCGGGCCGGTCCTCAACCGGCTCCGCCGGGCCCAGGGCCAGCTGGCCGGGGTCATCACAATGATCGAGGACGGCCGGGACTGCCAGGAGGTTGTCACCCAGCTCGCCGCGGTGTCCCGGGCACTGGACCGGGCCGGGTTCAAGATCGTGGCCAGCGGGATGCGGCAGTGCCTGTCCGGTGATGGCAACTCCCTGATGACCCAGGACCAGATGGAAAAGATGTTCCTCACCCTGGCCTGAACCGGGCCGGTGCGAGGGGCTATGCGACTGCCGTGCGCCGCCCGGCCCGCGCACGGAGGCGGTCGCCGGGACGAAGGCGGGCTGACGAGCGGCCTCGCTGAGTTCAGGGCCCTAGCCGGCGAATAGGCTGAGGCCTCGTGAGCCGCGCCGACAGCCCCGGCAGCGAAGGCAGCGCGGGCAGCCCTGACAGCGCCAACGGCCCCGGGCGCCCGGATCCGGCCAGCGCTGCACCGGTTGCCGGGGAACGTGAGCCGGATGCCCGCTTCACGTGGGCGAATGAGCGGACCTTCCTGGCCTGGAGCCGTACCGCGCTGGCCCTGGTGGTCGGCGGGCTGGCGGTCGCGCAATTGCTGCCCCCGTTCCCCGGTGTTCCCTGGGCGCGGCATGTCATCGGGATCCCGCTGATCCTGCTCGGCGCGGTCATCGCGGTGCTCTGCTACACCGAATGGCAGGCCAGCCAGCGGGCGCTGCGCCGGGGCGAGCCGCTGCCACGGTCACTGCTGCCCCGCCTGCTGGCCGGCACGATCGCGGTCATCGCCCTGCTCGCCGCGGTCCTGGCGCTGGTCTCGGCGGTGACGAGTCACCCATGAGCGACCCGGGCGGCACCGATGAAATCGAGGACGTTGATCCTGGACTGGCGGGCGCCCGCACCGAACTCGCGTGGACCCGGACCGCGATCTCATTCGCGGCGGTGGGCGTTGTCCTGCTCAGGCACCATCCGCTGGTTGGCATTCCGGTGCTGGCGCTGAGCCTGCTGGTCTGGGAGCTTGGCCGCCTGCGCGGGAACCCGGCCACCAGGCGTGCCCGTCACCTGCAGCTGATCACGGCGGGTATCACCGGGATAGCGCTCGCCGCTCTGGTGATCACACTGGCCACCGGGTGGTGACGAGCCAGACCTTGGCCAGCCCAGCCCGCTCCGTGATGCAGACGGCAGGGGTGGAACGCTGATGACCATGACTGACAACGACAACCTGCCGGGCCGGGGTGCCGAAGGCGGCCTGGGTGTGACTGGTCCGGACCGGCTGGCCAGGTATGAAGCCAGCACCCGGGAGCCCCTTGACCTGCTGGCCCTGGCCACGCTGTGGCTCGTCGTGGTCCCCCCGGGCGACTTCGGGCATGGCGTGACGTACATCGTGCTCGGTCTCCGGGTCGCCCTCTCGGTCGTCTACGGGCTCGACATCACCATCCGCAGCCGGTTGGCCGAGCGTCACCTGCACTATGCGCTCAGCCATCCGCTCGCCCTGGTCTCGGTTGCCTTCCCGCCGGTGCGCGTCCTCTTCAGCCTCCGGCTGGTCCAGTCCATGTTCCGGCGCGGGAACCTGGGACGGTTCCTGGTGGCCGCCGCGGTCCTGGTGTTCAACTGCGCGGTCATTGTTTACCTGTTCGAGCGGCATGCTCCTGGCTCCAACATCCGCACTCTGGGAGAAGCGGTGTGGTGGTCGCTGGTCACAGTCACCACCGTCGGCTACGGCGACTTCTACCCGGTCACCCTCGGGGGCCGGATCACCGCCTGCGTCATCATGGGCACCGGGCTGCTCACGCTCGCGGTCATCACCGCGCAAGTGGCGTCCAGCTTCGTCGCGCAGGCTCCGCGCCGGGTCAGGCAGGCCCGGTCGGAGGAAGCAGCCCGGCGGGACGTGACGCTGGCCGAGCTCGACCAGCGGCTGGCCCGGATCGAGAGGCTGCTGACCGCTTCCCAGCCCGAGAGTCAGGCCGGCGGTACCGGTAGCGATTGATACCTAAGGCGCTGCCGGGGGCACCGGTAGTGATTGATACCGGACGGCGCTGCCTGCGGCACGGCCAGCGGAGCGGCGGTCAGCGGGGCAGGAAGTCCAGCAGCAGCGCGTTCAGCTGATCCGGTGCCTCGAGCTGCAGCCAGTGGCCCGGGCCGTCCAGCCGCTCGTACCGCCAGCGGCCACTGACATTGCTGGCCGAGTCGGTCATCTGTACCTCGGTGAGCGCGACGTCCCCCGTGCTCCAGATGCCCATGGTGGGCGCGGCCACCGGCGGGAGCTGCGGCGGCGGCGCGGCCCAGGCTTCGGCCGGGAAGTTGGCCCGGTACCAGTTCAGGCCGGGTGTCAGCGAGCCGTTGGCTTCCAGCTCGGCGATCACCTGGTCGGCGTCCGGGTGGCGGGCCCAGCTGCGGAAGTTGGCCCAGTTGTGCTCGGTCAGCCAGCGTTCGGCGATGCCGGGGAACTGGAACAGCAGCGTGTACCACGACTTCTGCCGCTGCTCCAGGGTCCGCAGGAAGGTGACCGGGTGGCCAACGGACAAGGCGACCAGGTGGTCGACCTTGCCTCGTGCCAGCGAGGCCAGCGCCCAGGCCAGCCCGGCGCCCCAGTCATGGCCGACCACATGGGCGCTGCTGACCCCCAGGCTGTCGAGGACCGCTATCACGTCCCCCGCCAGCACGGGTATCGAATAGGCCTCGACCGCCTCGGGCTTGCCGGACCGCCCATAGCCGCGCAGGTCGGGGACGATGACGCGGAATCCGGCCCCGGACAGCGCCGGCACCTGGTGCCGCCACAGCCGCCCGGAGTCGGGGAAGCCGTGCAGCAGCAGGACCGGCCGCCCGTCCCCGGTGACGTCGAATTCGATGCCGGTCCCGTCGACCTCCACCCGGCCCATGCCGCCTCCTTCGCGCCAGACCCGCCCGGCGCCCGCAAAGGGGCCTCCTCAGCGCGCCGGTTCCGGCCATATTCATGATCGTTACCGTAGCCAGGGCACCACGCCGGTACATCACCCCACGAGCGTGACATGACAGCCGGCCCGGCAGCGGGGTAGAACGGCACCCGGGGAGTCCGGTGGCACGGCGGGCGGCAATGGAGATGACATGAGGGCGACCGCGCGGCAGGAGCAGCAGCCTGTCGCGGACGGGGCAGCGCGGGTGGTGGTCGTGGGCGCCGGGTTCGGCGGCCTGGCCGCGATGCGCAAGCTCGCCCGGTCCGGAGCCCGGGTCACGCTGATCGACCGCAACATCTACAGCACATTCCAGCCACTGCTGTATGAGGTGGCCAGCGCCGGCCTGAGCGGCAGCGACGTCGCTTACCCGGTGCGCGCCGTCAGCCACCGGCACGGTACGGGGTTCCGGCACGGCGAACTTGCCACCATCGAGCCCGCGGCCAGGCAGATTGTGCTGGCCGACGGGGCGCGGCTCGGTTATGACTACCTCATCCTGGCCACCGGCGTGACCGCCGCCTACCACGGTGTTCCCGGCGCGGCCGAGCACAGCCTGGGCCTGTACACCCGGCACGACGCCATCGTCTTGCGCGACCGGATCATGGCCGGCCTGGAATGGCTGAGCCTCACCGGCCCGCGTGACGAGGTCGCGGTGACCGTCATCGGCGGCGGCGCGACCGGTGTCGAACTGGCCGGCAGCCTCGCCGACCTGCGCAACATCGCGCTTGCCAACTCCTACCCCGAGATCGACCGGGCCCGCGTGCACGTTTCGCTCATCGAGCGGGCACCGGCGCTGCTGGCGCCCTTCCACCCGGCGCTGCGTGAGTACACCCGCCAGCAACTGGTCAAGCGTGGCGTCGACGTCCGGCTCGATGCCGCCATCGCCAAGATCACCTGCGACCAGGTGCTGCTCGCCGACGGCACCGCCCTGCCCAGCGACATCACGGTGTGGGCGGCGGGGGTGGCAGCCCCGGCGGGCGTCACCGGCTGGGGCCTGCCGCAAGCCGCCGGTGGCCGGATCCGCACCGGCCCGGACCTCCGGGTCACCGGGCACGGGGGCATCTTCGCCATCGGCGACATCGCGCTCATCGACGACCAGCCGCTGCCGCAGCTTGCCCAGCCGGCCCTGCAGATGGGCAAGCACGCCGCCAGCCAGATTCACCGGCTGGTGAACGGGCAGCCCACCGTCCCATTCCGCTACCGCGACAAGGGCATCATGGCGACCATCGGATACCGCTCCGCGGTCGTTGAGCTGCCCCACCGGGTGCGGTTCCACGGCACTCTCGCCTGGCTCACCTGGGTCGCGCTGCACCTGATCACCCTGCTCGGCGGGCGCAACCGGCTCACCGCGCTGGTCAACATGTCCTGGCGCTATCTCACCTGGCGATCCGGCGGCGGCCTCATCGTCGGCGACGATCTGACCGCCGGTCCGGCCCAGCCGAGCACCACCGGCGCGGCGGTCAGCGCTGGGCGCCGTCAGCCGCCGGCTGGCTAGACGCCCGCAACGGCTGCCAGCCGGCCGGACCGGATTGCCTTGACGAATTCGGTGTAGTCCTGCTCGTTCTGGTCCGCGTACCGCTCCGAGAAATCTGTTATCGCCTTGTCGAAGGCGTCGCTGCTGCCGAGGTATTCGGCGATGGCGACCGGGTCGCCGGACCGGGCGTGCGCCCGGGCCAGGGTCCAGCCGCAGATGCGGCCGTAGAACTTGAGCCCGAGCGGTTTCAAGGTCTCGATCACCGCAGAGCCTTTCATGTCTCGCAGCTGCCGCCAGTAGAAGTGGCGATTGACGTCCAGTCCCTTGGTCCAGCCGAGGTAGATGTCGCTGGCGGCCTGCATCATCCGCTGTCCCTGCACCACCCGCTCACCGTGCTGGCGGTAGCGGCTCTTGGGCAGGTTCGCTTCCAGCACCGAGGCGGTGGCCTCCTTGATCTGCAGGAACAGCGGATCGTCGGTGTCGCGGCCCTGCAGCAGCACGATGAATGCCCGGGTGCCGACGCTGCCCACGCCAACGACCTTGCGGGCGGCATCCACGATCTGGAACCGCTCCAGCAGGTGCCGCCGGTCGTCTTGCAGGGTGGCCCGGTACGCGCGGAACTGATCATGGAGCACCGGCAGGACATCGTCCGGGGACAGGCCAAAGGTGGCAGCCAGGTCGCGCGCCGGGACGAGGATCGGCGGCTGGCTGACGATCCGGTACTGGCCATCGACCAGTTCGCAGAGCTTGGACAGCGCCTGCAGGCTGTCCCGGGTGTGCGCCTTCGCCAGCGTCTTCTGCGCTCCCTTCTCGGCCGCCTTCGCCGCCTTCTCTCCCTGCCGGTCCCGCGCTACCTGCTTGGCTTCCTTCTTTGCCGCCTTCACCTGCTTGGCCTGCTTGTCCTGCTTCTCTGTCTTCTTCGCCGTGCTCGCCTCCCCCCTGAGCTCATTGACGGCAACGTGAGCCGCGTTCATCAGCTCGTCCTCGTCCAGGTGGGAGTACCAGATGTCCATCGTCCGCATCTGCGCGAAGCCGGCCATCGCCTCCCGGTAGGCAGTCACCGCCCCCAATGTCGCCTCGCGGGTGTCGGCCTTGCTGAACCCGTTGTTCCGGGCGGCGATCGTGAAACTTGCCGCCATCCGCTTCACGTCGTACTCGAACGGCCCCGGGAGGGTCTCGTCGAAGTCGTTGAGGTCGAACAGCAGCCGTCGCTCCGGCGAGCCGAACGCGCCGAAGTTCGACAGATGCGCGTCCCCGCACAGCTGGGCCCTGAGCCCGGCGACCGGGGTGTCCTTCAGGTCCTCGGCCATGATCTTGGCGGCGCCCCGGTAGAAGGTGAACGGCGAGACCATCATCCGGCCATGCCGTACCGGGACCAGGTCCTGCTCCCGGGTAGCGTCCTGCTCTTCCAGCAGGCCGACCGGGTCGGGGCGGGCCGCTGCCGGCCGCCATCCCGCGTGGCTGGACGGAGGCGTCTTTGCCCGAGCCTCCTCACCCTTGGCCCGTCGTTCCTCCACACTGGGATGCGGTACCTGCTTCGCGGCCATCCGGCCACCTCCCTGCGATCTGGGCGCCCCCCGCCAGGAGCGGGCCGCCGCCACGTCCGGCCGGTCCGGCGATACCGCCGGCGCCTGAGCCTGCCCGGTGCACTCCGGTACCTTTCATGGTTCCCCGCCGGGCCGCGCTGGGCATCACCCAGGCGGCATGATTTCAGCCGGGAGTTTCACCCTCCGGCAGAACTCGCGTTTCACCCCGTTGGGTTGCTGTTTACCGCAGCTACCGGGAAACGGACCGGCGCCCGGCGGGGAGCGGTGCACCGCGGCGGCTCTAGCGGCTACGGCTGCGGTGGACCAGGGCCGCGTTGAGCCCTGCCGACGCCACCATGACCCAGCCCGGGAGGAGACCCACAGCGAGACGGCCAGCGCGATCCCTGACCGGGCCGTAGGTATTGGTCTTCCGCGCCACCAGGTGGCCGATCCAGTAGGTCGTCCGCAGGTGCAGCACGTCCACCCCGATCGCCATCAGCAGCGCCCCCGGCTGGTCGGTCAGCAGAAACCCGGCGGAGTTACCCTGACGGGGTTCTTCCGGCCAGGCCGCATCCGGCCAGTCGATGAAAGGCCAGGTCATGGCGATCTATCAGCACATACGCCATCCGCGCATCGCCGCCCGGCGGGCCGACCGGCCCGTGAAGGTGGCTGATCTGTTCCGCCGCGACTCGGCGGTCAACCGCTTCAACACCAAGGTTGCGCTGGTGATCACGACGGCGGTCGGCAGCATGTGGTGTGCCTACGCGTTCGCGCTGTTCGACCTGATCAGCCTCCCAGAGGCGATCCGGGGTGGCGCGGCGACGATCGTCTCCTGGGTGGCGCAAACCTTCCTGCAGCTGGTTCTGCTGTCGATCATCATGGTCGGGCAGAACGTCCAGGCCGCCGCTGCCGACAAGCGCGCAGAGGCGACCTTCCACGACGCGAGCGCGACCCTGCACGAGGTGGCGCACGTGCAGGGCCACCTTGCTGCCCAGGACGAGCTGCTGACCCGCATCTCCGAGAAGCTCGGCCTCGACCCGGTGCCCGTCATCGACAATCCCGCGGTGGAAGACGCGGCTAACTCCGACCCGCAGGCTAGTAACCCCGACCCGGAGGCCAGCAACTGACCATCCGGCCCGTGATAATGGTCATCAGGCGAAACGCTGAGGGCCGGGAGGGCGCTGATGAAGATTCCGAAACCAACTGAGGATGACCGGGAGCGTTTCAGCGGGCTGGTCCCCGATGCACCCCACGTCGAGGTGAAGCCGATGTTCGGCAACCTGGGCGCGTACGTGAATGGCAACATGTTCATGGGGCTGTTCGGTTCCGACGTGGGCATCAAGCTGCCCGAGGACGACCAGCACCGGCTGCTAGCCGAGCCGGGTGCGGGGCCGTTCGGCCCGCAGGAGCGTCCGATGGCTGGCTACGTCACCATCCCGGCCGACTGGCCAGCGGACACCGCGGGCGACTGGATCGGTCGGTCCCTGGCCTATGTGGCCGCCCTGCCGCCGAAGAAGCCAAAGGTGCCCGCCAAGCCACGCCGGTAACCCACCGCTTCACCCCTGGCCGGCCGGTCCCGGCCGGACCGCGCGGAGCAGCAGGTAATCGATGATCCCGCGCCGCCACAGCAGGTCCGCCTGCCACCGCAGCAGCCGGGCAACGGCCTGCTGGCCGGCGGGTGCGGCAGCCGGCGCCGCGAGCCGGGCCGCGGTGAGCCGCAGCGCGGGGGCAAGGACGCGGTCACCGCAGAGTTCGACCTCGACCTCGGCCAGGCCGGCCGCCCGGGCCGCGGCGGCGATCTGCGCAGCGGTCATGGCCATGCTCAGCCGCAGCCCGAATACCCGCAGCTGGGTCAGGCCCGCCACCACCTCGGCCGGGCCGAGCGGCCAGCGCTGGACACCGATGTCGGACATGCTCAGCACGCCGCCCGGCCGCAGCACCCGGTAGCACTCCTCGAAGAAGGCCTTGCGGGAGCGGAAGTGGAAGGCCGCCTCCACGCTGATGACCCCGTCGACCGTGCCGGTGGCGATGGGCAGCCGGGCCGCGTCGCCGACCACCGCCCCGGCCCCGGCCTCGGCCAGCCGGTCCCGGCCGGCTCTGAGCTGCCACTCGGTGATGTTCACCGCCACCAGCCGGCGCGGCCGGGCGGTCTCCGCGATCAGCGGATCCTGGGTGGCGAGACCGTTTCCGGCATCGACCACCACCCCGTCAGCGGGCAGGGCCGACGCCAGCGTCCGGACCAGGCGGCGGCAGGCGGCTTCGGCCTCATCCGCCAGGCCCTGCCCTTCCCACAGGCCCAGGTTGAGCCAGCCCGGCGACAGTGCCAGGAAGGAATCGGCACCGATACTCTCGTATACCCGCGCGGCGGGATTGCGGCCCTGCCTGACCAGGGTGGCGGCGTGCCGCAGGTGCTCACCCGTCCACCCGGCAATCCCGGCCGGCCTCGCTGTCATCCCAGGCCTGACCATGCGGAAGCGGAGCGGTCCCCCGGCCAGCCGGTGGTCAGCTGATCCCGGCCAGCGAGCGGGCCTCGCCCCGGTCACGGCAGGCGTGCAGGCCGACGATCAGCCCGTCCCGGAGCGTGACGACGTCAAAGGTCCGGTCGTCCGCCTGCTGCTGCAGGTACCTGTCCACTCCCCGGGTCCGCATCACCAGCAGCACGTGGTCGCCGGCCGCGATGACCTCCTCCATCTCGGAGTGGAGCCCGAGTTCGGCCTGCCGCCGCAGCGCCTTCTCCAGTTCACCCCGGCCATGGCAGGTCTGCGGCTGTGGTTCGGGCAGCGCCGGGTCGAGGTACGTCCAGTCCAGTTCCGGGTCGACGAAATCCATCATCCGCGCGATATCTCCCCGGTCGTAAGCCAGGAAGGCCTCGCGGACGATCCACTCGTTCTGATTGCACATGTGAGTTCCCCACGAAGATCACACGAGTGCCGGGTGCCGTGAGGCAGGCGGCATCCACTATTCCGCCAGAACGTGCCGGCGGCAAGACCGGTTCAGCAGGGGACGTCCGGAATTGGCCCATTGTTCAGAATGTGCTTATGTGCAGGGCGAGCGTGCCTGGGCCAGGCGGTGCTGGTGCGTACCACCCGGCCGGGTTTCATCGCGTGCGCCATTCGGGAACTGGGCGCCTATTTCTGCTCTCCGTGCGCCTTGTTGGGTATGCCCGGGAGCGGGCGGCCGGCCATTACGTGGCCGCCGTCCCCCATGCGATCGGTGCCACCGGAAGCAGCGGCTGCCGGCCCGGGGAAACACCCGCGACGGGCACTGGTGCCCGCTGAGTAGGCTCATGGCGGTCGCGGCAGTGCTGCCGCCGGGGAGGTCTCATGGCCCGCAGCCGGCCGGGCGCGGCGCCGGCAATGATCCGGGCGGTCACCCGGCTCACTGCGGTGCCGCTGGTACCGGAGATTCTGCTGCACCAGGCCAGCGAGCCGATCAGCCTGTGGGAGCACACCGAGCTGGCCGCCGGCCGGACCGGCCTGGCACCGCCGTTCTGGGGCTTCGCCTGGCCAGGTGGCCAGGCCCTGGCGCGTTACCTGCTCGATCACCCGGCGGTGGCCGCCGGCCAGCAGGTGGCCGACATCGGC
>Ga0318496_10000947_pt1 | contig 11026 bp, 8 predicted proteins | sample GRESIP109b1f22_FD_203296 | JGI IMG/M metagenome (GOLD analysis project Ga0318496, IMG submission 203296) | Tropical soil microbial communities from Luquillo Experimental Forest, Puerto Rico - GRE.SIPMG.109b1f22 | ecosystem: Environmental > Terrestrial > Soil > Tropical forest > Bulk soil... | reverse complement strand
GTGTACTGCTGGACGTCCGAGATGTTCGCGTTGGTCAGGGTGATGGTGCGCTGGAGGCTGGTCGCTCCGGTCCGCGCGTCGGGCGCCACCGTGCGCAGAACCACCGAGACGAGGTTTTCGTTGGTGGTCAGCACGTTCATCAGCAGAGGCCAGGCCTTGTCGACGGGGACCACGAGGACGAGGGGCTTGTGCATGCGCTGGCCCGTGGGGAGGCCCGTCGCGGCATCGCGGGGGGAGACGATCTCGTGCGACACGGAATCGACCAGGATGGAGTTCTCCTGCCCCTTCACGGTCACGGAACCGTTGATGTTCCCCGTCTTCTGCCCCTTGATGAAGACGTAGTTGGTCTCGGCCGCCAACGACGGGACGGCCAAGGCGGCGATCAGGGCGAACGCGGCGATGCGTGCGGACTTCATGGGATCTCCTGTGCGGTACGGTGAATTGCACGTGCGGTCCGGGTGGACTCCACGCAGGGAGAGAACTTATCTCGGTCGCAATGCCCGGTCAAGACGTGGAACAGCTTCGAATCGCCGACGATTCCGTCCACCCTTCCTGGACGGCTCACCCCATTCCGGGGATTTCCGGATCCGGCGAGATTCCTTCGGGCCAGAACCGGTAGCGCCCCTCGCTTTCGAGGATCCGCAGCAGCGCCCCGACCAGGTGGAACGACCCGAAGGCCAGCACGGGGACGCCCAGCGTCTTCGCCCGATGCCGTGCGGCTTCCCACGCCTCCTCGAAGGACCGGTGAACGACCGAACCGGGAAAGGCTTCGTGGACGGATTCCGGTTTCGCCGCGCGGGACACGGCCAGGGGCGGAAGATGCACCTCGGAAACGGAGGATCGGAGGAGCGAGGAGACTTCCCGCCAATCCTTGTCGGCCATGGTGCCGTAGAGGAGGACCGGCCGGGTGTTTCCCAAGGAGCGCAGGAGCTCGCGAGCCGCGTCGGGGTTGTGGCCGACGTCGACCACCACCGTCGGATCGCCGGGGACGGATTCCATGCGGCTGGGCCAGCGCGCTCCGGACAGGGCCCGTTCCACCTCCGCGTCGGGGACGTCGCGCCCGAGGAACAGTTCGGCGCAGGTCCGCGCCAGCAGGAGGTTCTCCGGCTGGGCGAGCCCCGGGGCCATACCCGGGAAGCGGCCGATGCGGGTCCGATCGGGACGGACCACCCGACCGTTCCTCTCCGCCGCGAGCGCATCGAGCGAGACGAGGAGATCCGGACGCTCCTCCAGGGTGGCCAACGGACGACCGGGACGCAGGATCGCGATCTTTTCCTGCCAGATCTTGTCGACCGTGCTTCCCAGGAGCGCGACGTGATCCAAGCCCACCTGCGCCACCGCGCAGACCTCCGCCGGAAAGGCCGTCACGCTGTCCAACCGTCCGCCCAAGCCCGTTTCCAAAACCACGGCGTCGGCGCCCCGGCGCGCGTACCACAGCGCGGCCATGCCCGTGAGGGTCTCGAAGTAGGTGGCCCCCGTAGCGTCGGCCGCGGGCAGGACCTCCTCGAACAGGTCGGTGAACTCCCCTTCCCCGATCGCCTCCTCGCCCAGCACGAACCGCTCGCGGACGCAGACCAGGTGCGGGCTGGTGAAGAGCCCCGTGCGCAGTCCGCTCCCCTGGAGGATCCGGTGGAGGTAGCGGCAGGTGCTGCCCTTGCCGTTGGTGCCGGCCACCTGGACGCAGCGGAGGTCGCGCTCGGGATTCCCCAGCCGCTCCAGAAGGTCCCGCACGGTCTCCAGTCCGGGGCGCACCCCGAGCCTGATCCGCGCCTGCAGCCCTTCGAGGGCGCCGAGGTACCGGCTCAGGACGCCGGGTCCAGGACCAGACCCAGGAACCGGGAGATCCAGCCCTTGAGATCCTTGCGGGGCACCACCTCGTCGAGGAAGCCGTGCTCGAGCAGGAATTCGGCGCGCTGGAATCCGTCGGGAAGGGCCTGGCGGATGGTCTCGCGGATCACGCGCTCGCCGGCGAAACCGATCAGGGCTCCGGGTTCGGACACGATGGCGTCGCCGAGCATGGCGAAGCTCGCCGTCACGCCGCCCGTGGTGGGATTGGTGAGCACCGAGATGTAGGGGATCCCCTCCTGGCGCAGCCGACCGATCACCGCGGAGGTCTTGGTCATCTGCAGGAGAGAGAGCGTCCCCTCGTGCATGCGGGCGCCGCCGGAGGCCGAGACCACGATCGCGGGAATGCGGCGTTCCAGGGCGCGCTGGAGGGCGCGGGCGATCTTCTCGCCTTCGGCCGATCCCATGGATCCGCCCATGAAGCGGAAGTCCATCACGGCCAGGGACAATTCCCGTCCATCCATGGAACCGGTGCCGGAGACCACCGCGCACTTCTCGCCGGTCGCCTTCTGCGCCGAGGCCACGCTGTCCTTGTACCGCTTCTTGGCCGTGAACTTGAGCGGGTCGGCGGGGGCGACCGTGGCGTCCGCCTCGACGAAGGTCCCCTCGTCCAGCAGGAGCGCGATGTACTCGCGGGCGCCGTAGCGGTGGTGGTGACCGCAGGCCGGACACACCGCCAACGACTGGTCCCAGTCGTTCTTGTACACGATCTCCTTGCAGCTTTCGCACTTCACCCAAAGATCGGAGGGCGTGTCGCGCTTGACGGCGGTCTCGATGCCGGTCTTCGAGCGTCGGAGCAGGTCCATCAGAATCCTCCCTGGTCGAGTTCGGACTGGAGGGCCCGCGAGCCCGCCAGGAGTTCTTGGGCCTGCTCGATCTGCCGCGCCACCGAACGGGGGCCGGTGCCGCCCTCGATGTCGCGTCGCGCCAGGCTCGCCTCGAACGTGAGCTTCCCGCGCAGAGCGAGTCCGTTCGGAAGGGCCGTCCACGGGGCATCGGGCAGTTCGAGCATTCCCTTGCCCGAGCGGCTCGCCTCGCCCACCAGCGTGCCCACCAGGTGGTGCGCGTCGCGGAAGGGAGTCCCCGCCTCCACGAGCAGGTCGGCGAGGTCGGTGGCCAGGAGCAGGTCGGTCAGGCGCGAACGCATGCGGTCTGGGTGCCACTTCGCGTCGGCCAGCGCGCCGCGGAAGATCCCCAGCAGGACCTCCACCGTGCGGGCCGAATCGAAGACCGGCTCCTTGTCCTCCTGGAGGTCGCGGCTGTAGGTGAGGGGCGCGCCCTTGGTCGCCACCAGCAGGGTGCTGAGGTTCCCCACCAGCCGTCCGCACTTGCCGCGCGCCAGCTCGAACCCGTCGGGGTTCTTCTTGTTGGGCATCATGCTGGAGCCCGTGGTGTAGGCGTCGGAAAACGTCACGTACCCGAACTCGGAGGCCGACCAGGTCACGAAGTCCTCGGCGTACCGCGAGAGGGTGGTGCCCAGGATCGCGCAGGCCGAGAGGTACTCCAGGGTCCAGTCGCGGTGGCTCACCGCGTCGATGGAGTTCGCGGTGACCCCTTCGAAGCCGAGTTCGGCGGCCACGGCGCGACGGTCGACCGGGAAGGCCGATCCCGCCAGGGCGCCCGAGCCCAGGGGGTTGGCGCCGGCGCGGGAGCGGGCCTGCAGGAAGCGGGCGCGGTCGCGCTCCAGCGCGAAGAAGAGCGACAGCAGGTAGTGGCCCAGGGTGACCGGCTGCGCCTGCTGCATGTGGGTGTATCCGGCCATGACCGTCTTCTCGTGGGCGCGGGCCGCCGAGAGGACGATCTCCTGGAGGGCCACGATCGAGCGGTGGGCCGAACGGGCCTGGTCCCGCACGTAGAGCCGGAACGCGGTCGCGACCTGGTCGTTGCGCGAGCGTCCCGTGTGGAGCTTGCGGCCCGCCGCGCCGATGCGGTCGGTGAGCACGCGCTCCACCGCCATGTGGACGTCCTCGTCGGAGGGAAGCCAGAGGTCGAGTCCCGCCTCGACGTCGCGCAGGATCCCGTCGAGGCCTTCCACGATGGAATCGACCTCCTCCTGCGAAAGCACGCCCAGCCGTCCCAGGGAACGGGCGTGGGCCTGCGACCCCCGCGCGTCGTACGGGAGCAGGGCCTTGTCGAAGTGCAACGAGAACGAGATGGCGCGGAGCGCCTCGCTCATCCCCGTGTCGAAGCGCCCCGCCCAAAGGGCGGAGCCGTTCGGGCTCGCGGTCATCTGACCTCCTTGAGGCGGAGCTGGACCTGCCGGCGTCCGCGGAATTCGTTCCATTCGGCGTGGAAGGCCACGCGCACCTGCTGTCCGGGAGCGAGGCGCGATCCTTCGGCGCCCATCCCGAAGCCGATCCCGTCGACCTGGTGCCCGCCCTGCCGCAGCGAGAGGCGCAGGTGCTTGCCCTCCCCCACCTTGGAGACCGAGACCACCTCGACGGATTCCGACCAGAACATCGGAGCCGGGTTCCGGGGCCCCCAGGGTTCCATGCGTTCGAGCCAACCGAGCAGTTCGCCGTCGACTTCGGCGAGTTCGGCGCGGCATTCCCCGGCGGGGCCTTCGGTCGAGACTCCCGACCGGGCCTGGGCGATCGCCTCGACGAACAGCGTGCGGAACTCCGCCTCGCGCTCGCGGCGCAGGGAAAGGCCGGCCGCCTGGGCGTGCCCGCCCCACTTCTCCATCAGATGGGAACAGCGGTTCAGCGCCTCGTGCAGGTCGATCCCGGGCACCGAACGGCCCGACCCGCGCCATTCGCCGGGCTGCCCCGGATCGGGCGCCAGCACGAAGACCGGCCTGCCGAAACGCTCCGCGATCCGCTGGGCCACGATCCCCGAAACACCCTCGTGCCAGTCGTCTCCCGACAGCACGAAGGCCGGAGGAGGCTCTCCTTCCGGCGAGCACTGGGCCTGGGCGCGGGTCTGCGCCTCGGCGGTGATGCGCTGGTCGAGCTTCTGGCGGCGCTGGTTCAGTTCCTCGAGCTCGTCCATCCAGCGGGAGGCTTCCTCGGGTCCCGAGGAGAGCATCAGCCGGATCGCCAGTTCGCCCTGGCGCATGCGTCCGGCGGAATTCAACCGGGGCGTGACCCGGAAGACCAGTTCCTGTCCACGGGGGATCCGGTCGGCGCGGACCTCGGCCGATCGGAGGAGCCGCTCCACCCCGGGCAGCGGTCGGTCGCGCAGTTCGCGCAGCCCGATGCGGGAGAGGGCGAGGTTCTCGACGGTCATGGGGACCATGTCGGCGAGGGTGCCCAGGGCCACGAGCTGCAGCAGGCGGAACGGATCGGACTCCGCCGATGCACCCGTCGCCTCCAGCACGGCGGCGCCGAGCTTCCAGGCCAGCCCCGCTCCGCAGAGTCCCTTGTTGGCGTACCCGCAACCTTCCTGGTACGGATCCACCACGACCTCGGCGGCCGAGGGGAATCCCTCTCCGGGCAGGTGGTGGTCCGTGACGATGGCACCCAAACCCTTGGCCCGGGCGCGCTCCAACTGAGGGCCCGCGGTGATTCCGGTGTCGACCGAGACCACCCAGCGCGCCTGGCGATCGGCGCCGTCGGGGAGCCCGAACACCCCTTCGGTGTTCCGGCAACGCTCCAGCGAGGCGTCGGACAGGCCGTACCCTTCGCCGTCGCGCCGCGGGAGGGTCCAGCCGCAGTTCACGCCGGCTCGGCGCAGCGAGAGCCAGAGGAGGGCCGTCCCCGTCATCCCGTCGACGTCGTAGTCGCCGTGGATCACCACGGTCTCGCCCTTCTCGCGGGCGGAAAGGAGGATCTCGACCGCCCGGTCGAAGCCCTTGAGCCCGCTCCCCGACAGGATCCGTCGGCGCAGCTCGGCGGGCTCCCACTCCAGGTAGGCGTCGCGTTCGCCGGCGTCGACCACGCCTCGGCTCTCCAGGAGCGCGTCCAGGACGCGCGGCAATCCCTCAGGCATGGATCCCCAACCAGGCTCCGGTGTAGGCCATCTGCGGACGCGAGTACTGGGCGATGTCGCGCAGCGCCTGCTCCAACCCCTGGCGGATCCTCTCGGCCCCGTCGACCTGCGCCCCCGAAAGGGTGGGAACGCTTCCCTCGAGCTCGCCCAGCGCCGTCTCCAACAGGAGCTGCGAGGGGCGGCGATCCTTGGCCTGGAGCTCGTCGCTCTCCAGGATCCAGGCGAGCGCCTTCTCGGCGTCGGGCTGGCGGCAGATGGAGAGCCATTCCTTGGCGCGTCCCCGCACGGCGCGCGCCTCGTCGGAACACAACGAAAGGGCGGCTCCGGGCCGTCCCAGGCAGCGCGTGGAGGCGTCGCGGGCGGCGTCGGACGGCACGCCGCGGGCCTCCAGGAACTGCTGGACCCGCTCCGGGGAGAGGGGAGGAACCGTCTGGAGCACCGACCTCGACCGGATGGTGGGAAGGACCCGTTCCGGCGACGGCGCCGCCAGGAGGAAGTAGGTGCGCTCGGGCGGTTCCTCGAGGATCTTGAGCAGGGCGTTGGAGGAACTCTGGTTGAGCTGCTCGGCGTAGGGAACCAGGATCACCCGCGGTTCGCGCTCGGCCATCGCCAGCTTGCCAGCCAGTCCGCGCACGCCGGCGGCCATCATCGGATAGGTGGGATCGGTCCCCTCTCCGCCCACGGGGATCTGGGCAGACACGGGAGGAGGCGCGACCTTCCACGGGTCCTTGAGGATCCATTCCGGGCCGTAGGGCTCGATCTTCTGCGCCATGTCGTCGGAGACCTGGGGCAGGAGCCAGAACAGGCGCGGATGCCCTCCGGCGAACCGCTTGCATTCGGGACAGGCCCCGCAGGCGCGCAGCTCCTTCGGCGCTTTGCAGAGCAGAGCCTGCGCGATGTCCAGGAGGATGGCCGAGCCCTCTCCCCGCGGCACCGACAGGAGCAGCACGGCCGGAAACCGACCGGAATCCGCCGCCAGCCTCAGGCCGTCCATCGCCCCGGTAGCGGTCGGTGCCCGCTCCACGTTCATTTCGTGAGCCATTCCAGGGGGTCCTCGGCCTTCAGGTTGTGGCGGTACTCGAAGTAGACCCGTGGCGGCGCCAGAGGGGCGAGCGTCCCGACCTCGGAGCAAGCCGAGACGGCCTGGCCCTCCGAGACCTTGGTACGCGCAAGTTGACCATAGATGGAAAAATAGCCGCCCGGGTGTTCCAAGATCACCGTGGTGCCCCGACCGGGCAGCTGGGTGACCGCCGCGACCCTTCCACCGGCCGCCGAAAGCACCGGTTGGCCCTGTTTCCCGCCGATCTCCACGCCCAAGTTGCGGGTCACCGTCCCCAGGACCGGATTGGTCTCCAGGCCGAACCGGCTGAGGATGCTGCCCTGCACCGGCCAGCAGAGCCCCTTCTTGGCCGGAGGCGGACCGGCCAGGGCCTTGTCCTCCTTCGGGGGGGGCTCGATCTTGATGGGCGGCGGCGGCGGCTTGCCCTGCTTCTTGTGGGCGGCGACCTCCTTGCGGTGCTGCTCCTCGAGCTTCTTGCGCTCCTCCTCCCGGCGGCGCGCCTCCTCCTCGGCCTTCTCCCGGCGCTTCTCCAGCTCGCCCAGCAACTGGGCCAAGGCCTTCTGGGACGCTTCGAGATCGGCCAGGCGCTTGCGTTCCTCGGCCTCGCGGCCGCGCAGTTCGGCCAGGTTCCCGGCCTTGGATTTCCTCTCGGTCTCCAAGTCGGCGAGGTCCTTCTTCTTCTGTTCCGACACCTCCACGAGCCCGTCGACGCGCAGCTGGTGGGCGTGGAGTTCGTGGCGAGCCGCCTTTTCGCGCGCCCGCACCAGGTCCAGGAGATCCTGGTCGGCGCGCACCACCGACCGGAAGTCGGCCAGGGTCCGGGCCCATTCGCCGGGGTCCGAGCGTCCGATCCAAGAAACCTCGGGCCGGGGGCGTCCCTTCTCGTACATCTGGCGCATCCGATGGGCGAGGAGGGCCCGTCGCGCCCGCCACCCCTCGGTGGCCAGCGCCACCTCCTTCTGCGAACGGGAGACCAGGTCGCGGTAGTGGACCTCGGTGGAGTCGATGGCCTGGAGCAGCTTGTTCCCCAGCTGCATGTTGGCCTCCACCTGCTGGAGTTGGGCCTCCTGGTCGCGCGCCTTCTCGGAAAGCTCGCGGACCCGGCGCCGTCCCTCTTCCAGCTCCTCGCGCATGCGGGTGAGTTCCTTCTTCTCCTCCCCGATCCGGTCCTCCAGTTCGGAAACCGACGCGGCGAACGACCCGGCCCCGCAGACCAGCAGGAACAGCGAGCAGACCCGGAGGAGGCCCGAGGGACCTCCACGCGGAGCCGGGGGCATGACCGGGAACCTCCTCACCGGAAGGCGCGGCGGACCGTCCACCAACCGGCGAGACCACCGGCCAGGGCCGCGAAGGCGACGGTGGCACCGCAGGCCCGGAGTCCCCAGGCGGGCTCCAGGGCGAGGGGGACGGGAAGGAAGGTCCGGGCCGACCACAGGGCGATCCACGGGAGGATCGAGGCGAGCACGCCGCCCAGGACCCCTTGCAGGAGCCCCTCGATGGCGAACGGGGCTTCGATCTGCCACCGGGACGCGCCGAGGATCCGCATGTTGTCGATCAGGCGGTCGCGGCTCTTGAGCGAGAGCTGCACCGAGTTGCGGACCACGCCGAACACCACCCCGAACAGGAGGAGGGCCGCGGCCAGGCCGCCGCGACCGACCCAGGTCTGGAACCGGTCGAGGTCGGCGATCTCGGTTCCCGGCGAGTCGACCGACTCCACGCCGGGCAGGGCCTGGAGCTTCCCGACGACCTCGGCCACCCGGTCGGTCCCTCCCGACAGGCGCACGCGGACGGAATTCGGCAACGGATTGGAATCGAGGGCCTGGAGCATCTCGGGCCCGAAGCGTTCGAGGAACCGGCGGCGCGCGGCCTCCTTGTCGACCAGCCGGATCTCGGAGGAGCTCGAAGCGGCGCGGACGGATTCCGCCACGCGGGCGGGCACGGCCGAATCGACCAGGAAGAGCTCGGCCCAGCCCTGGCGGTCGCGTTCGCCGCGACTCCACTCCAGCCACCCTTGCGCGCCCACCAGGAAGAGGAACAGGAGCGAGCAGGCCATGGCCGCGCTCCAGGCGCTGGCCAGGGCCGAACCGCCGGAGCGGCGGAAGCCGCGCAGCGATTCGCGGGAGAGCCAGGCGATCTGGCCGGGAAGTCCGCCGGCCAGGGCTCAGCCCTCGCGCTTGGGCACGATGTTCTGGAACCTGCCCGTGCCGGGATAGTAGAGGTGGAAGCAGTGCATGGTCCACTGCTCGTGGGGATGGTACGCGCGCACCGCGCAGGGGATCCGCCCCTGGGCCACTTCCGTGTACAGGCGCGGAAGCACCTGCCGCGAGAGGGCGATGTCGGGCTCGCCGGCGGTGGACGGATCGTCCAGCCACTGCCGGATGGCCTCCTCGCCCAGGTGCAGGGTCAGGTGGAAGTCCACCAGGCGGGGATCGACCTTGGTTCCGGAGGCTCCCACCCAGACGGCGCAGTGGGCGTCCTGGGCGAAGTGGCGGGCCTCGCGCAGGGCGCCCGGATCGTGGGCGAAGTCGTCGAATCCGTCGATGGCGCAGAGGCCGGGCATGTGCGAGAGGGCCTCGTCGGAGTGGCGGAAGGCGCGCAGGGGCGACAGGACCTGTCCGATGGGCTGCGAGGGGTCGTGCGGGAACAGCATGGGGAGCCGCTTGAACTGGGCGCGGTACTGCTGCTGGACCTGGAGGGCCGTCTGCGGATCGGAGATGTTCTCGATGTCCTCCAGGGCCTTCCCCGCGAGCCTCTCGACGCCGCGGGCGTGGAAGGCTCCCGGTTGCAACCGGCTGGAGCTCCAGAACACCAGCGCCTCCTGGCTCTTCAGGATGTTCTCGATGCCGGTGAGCATCCAGTCCTGGATGGCCTTGTAGGAGTTCCCCTCGATCGCCCAGACCTCGCCGGGACGGGTGCCGCCGCCCAGCCGGGAGTTCAGGGGCTTGGTCGCCACCGGAGCCCGCCAGACGGCCCGCGCGCGGCGCAGGTAGGCCTCGCGGGCCAGGGTCTCGAGGTTCTCGATCTGGCTCTTGGCCTGCTTGCCCTCCTCCGACTCGATCTTGAGCGCCCCGCCCTTGGGGAAGATCCCGGTCCCCTCGACGAAGGTCTCCTCGCCGTAGTGGTCGTCGGTTCCGGTCCAGTCGGCCATGAGACCGTCGGTCCGGACGGCCATCATCGTGGTGGAGTGGCCGGTGGGGAGGCTCAGGCTCTTGCCCGAGCACAAGTCGGTGATCATCCGGTCCAGCACCGGGTCGGCCTTGTCGGCGGGGGCGTAGAGCCACCGCCCCATGCTCCATCCGCCGGGGATGGACTGGAGGACGCCCACGACCGAGTCGTGCAGGTCGGGACTGGAGTTGGGCACGATCTCGACGTCGGCCTTCTCCTCGGCGGAGAGCTTCTCGCGGAAGTGGTCCTCCAGGCGCGCGAAGACGCCGCGGCAGTCCTCCACGCTCCCGAAGCGGCGCAGGGCCGAGGGCTCGAAGCGCAGCCGCACCGCCACCAGCGAACCGGAGGTCTCCACCGAGTACTCGTTGATCCCCACCCGCGCCATCAGGTTGGCGGCGATGGAGGCGACCTGGTCCTGCGTGGAGCGTCCCTTGGAGCGCCACAGGACCACGGTGCTGTCGAGGGTCTCCAACTGGTCGAGGGAGACGACCTTGTTGCGCCCGCGGTCGAACTGGTTGTTGCTTCCCGGCTGGTTCTGGAAGGAGCGGGGACGCGCATTGCGGCAGACCTGCACCACGTAGTTGCCGGCGTAGGCGTTCATCGCCATGATCAGGAGGTCCGGATCGCTGAAGAATCCGGTCCCACGGACGTCGCGGGTCTTGGGATCGACCAGGACCCACTCCGAGCACCCTCTGTCCAGGTGTCCCAACCTCTGGAAGAAGTCCCTGAGCTCGGCTTCGGCGACGGTCTGTTCCACTGGGCCTCCCTGTCCCCTCCCGCTGGATCGCGCCGGAGGTGGATCGGTGGCGAAATGTACCTCGGAAGGGCCCGAACCGGGGGACTCCCGGTCGACCCACCGAGTCCCGGTCGGGATCAGGCCTGGGGCTTGTCCCCGCCGACTTTCCGACGGAATTTGTCGACAAGGTCGGGGATGAAGTCCACCACCTTGCCGAACTGCCAGGAATCCTTGTCCAGGGGGACCAGGTCGGTGCGGTCGGCCCGCAGGACCAGGAAGGCCACCGGGGT
>Ga0318496_10000940_pt1 | contig 11063 bp, 9 predicted proteins | sample GRESIP109b1f22_FD_203296 | JGI IMG/M metagenome (GOLD analysis project Ga0318496, IMG submission 203296) | Tropical soil microbial communities from Luquillo Experimental Forest, Puerto Rico - GRE.SIPMG.109b1f22 | ecosystem: Environmental > Terrestrial > Soil > Tropical forest > Bulk soil... | reverse complement strand
GGCAGGAGGATCGCGCCGCCGGGCGCCGCGAACCCGCCGCCGACCTGCACGCCCACCGCGGCGTGGGCGGGGAGCGCTCCCGCGAGCGCGAGCGCGGCTGCGACGGCGCCCACCGGGACGGGAGGGGGGAGGCGAAGAGGACGCGCCATGAGCTCTCCCGCTGCTGGAGGGGCTGGCGGCGGTAGGGCGAGCCTGCGGACCACCGGGTGACCCTCGAGAGGATGATCGAGAGGTAGGCCGCACGTCCCGGGAGTGACAAGGCCGCCGACGCGATGAATTCGGGGCGTATTCGGACTTTTTCTTTCGTGGATTCAAGAACGTACCGCGCTCGCGGGACGCGTCTGGAGCGGCGCGCGATGTCGCCGGACCGGCACGGCGCGCTTCCGTTGGCGGCGGCGTGGGTCCACCGCGAGGTCGTCCTTGATCGCCCCCGGACACGGGCCTAGCCTCCCGGCCCATGCCGACCCCCCGCCGCCGCGAACCGCTCGCCGCCATCGTCCTCGCCGCTGGAAAGGGCACGCGCATGCGGTCGCGCCGCCCGAAGGTGCTGCACGAGGTCTGCGGCAGGCCGCTCGCGTACTACCCGGTGAAGCGCGCCCTCGACCTCGGCGCAGATCCGGTGGTCGTAGTGGTGGGTCACCAGGCGGAGGCGGTGGAAGCGGCGCTCTCGGCGGCCCTCCCCGAGGCGCCGATCCGGTTCGCGGTGCAGGAGAAGCAGCTCGGCACCGCCCACGCGGTGATGGCCGCGAAGGGCCAGCTCCGCGGCTTCAAGGGATCGATCGTGATCCTCTCCGGCGACACGCCGCTCCTCACGGAGGAGACGCTGCGCACGGTGATCGAGGCGCGGTCGCGCAAGGACGTCGGGCTCTCGTTCGCGACGATGCACCTCGACAACCCGAGCGGCTACGGCCGGCTCGTGCGCGCGCCCGACGGCGGGCCGGCGCTCATCGTCGAGGACAAGGACGCGACCCCGGAGGAGAAGCGGATCACCGAGGTGAACGCGGGGCTCTACTGCGCGGACGCGGCCTTCCTGTGGAAGACGCTCTCGCGCGTGGACTCGAAGAACGCGCAGAAGGAGTTCTACCTCACCGACATCGTCGCGATCGCCGCCGACGGGCCGGGTGCCGTGTCGGCCCACGTGTCGTCGGTGGAGGCGGCGGGCGTGAACGACCAGGAGGAGCTGTCGCTCGCCGCGCGCGCGCTCACCCGCCGCTTCGCCGAGACGCTCATGGAGTCGGGCGTCACCATCGAGGATCCGGAGCGCTTCGACGTGGACGAGGGCGTGGCGGTGGGCCCGGATACGATCATCGAGCCGTCGGTGCGCCTCCGCGGCCGCACCGTCGTGGGCTCCGGCTGCCGGATCGGCCAGGGCTCGATCCTGACGGACACGGCGGTGGCGGACAACGTCACGGTGAACCCCTACACGGTGAGCGCGGAGGCGACCATCGGCGCCGGCTCCATCGTGGGCCCGTTCTCGCGGCTGCGCCCCGGCGCGACCCTCGAGGAGGGCGTGCACATCGGGAACTTCGTGGAGCTGAAGAAGACGCGGATGGGGAAGGGCGCGAAGGCGAACCACCTCACCTACCTCGGCGACGCGACCGTGGGCGCGGGGACGAACGTCGGCTGCGGGACGGTGACCTGCAACTACGACGGCGAGAAGAAGCACCCCACGGTGATCGGCGAGCGCGCCTTCATCGGCTCCGACTCGATCCTCGTGGCGCCCATCACCATCGGCGACGGCGCCTACGTGGCGGCCGGGTCCACGCTGACCGAGGACGTGCCCGCGGGCGCGCTCGCGCTGGGCCGCGCGCGGCAGACCACGAAGGAAGGCTGGGTGGAGGCCCGGAAGCAGGCGGCCACGCCCTCGGCGAAGCAGGCCGCGGTCCCCGGGGCGCCCGGAGGCGGGCAGGCCAACGGTTCGGCCTCCGCTCGCCGCGCGGGCGGGCCGCGGTATAAGTAGCGGCCTTATGTGCGGAATCGTCGGTTACGTCGGGAAGCGGCAGTGCGTGGACGTCGTGGTGAACGGCCTCCGGAAGCTGGAGTACCGGGGCTACGACTCCGCGGGGGTCGCCGTCGTTGGCGACAGCGGGCTCAGCGTGGCCCGCGCCAAGGGCAAGCTCAAGAACCTGGTGGACCGGCTGGGAGAGCGGCCGCTCGCCGGCTGCACCGGCATCGGCCACACCCGCTGGGCGACGCACGGCCGGCCCTCCGACGAGAACGCCCACCCGCACGCCTACGACGGCGTCGCGGTGGTGCACAACGGCATCATCGAGAACCACCTCGAGCTGCGGGCGCAGCTCACCGCGAAGGGGCACCGGTTCTCCTCCGAGACCGACACCGAGATCTTCGCGCACCTCATCGCCGACGAGCTCGCGGCCGGCGCGGCGGAGCTCGCCGGCGCGGTGCGGGCCGCGCTCTCGAAGGTGAACGGCACGTACGCGATCGCGGTCGTCTCCCAGCAGCGGCCGGAGGAGATCGTGGCCGCGAAGAACGCGTCGCCGCTCGTGGTGGGCTTCGGCGACGGCGAGAGCTTCCTCGCCTCCGACGTGCCGGCGATCCTCGAGTACACGCGCGACGTCGTCTACCTGGAGGAGGGGGAGCTCGCGCACCTCACCGCCAAGGGAGTCCGGATCGAGGGGAAGGACGGCGAGCCGGTGACGCGCAAGCCGCGCCGGATCGAGTGGAGCGCCGTGGCCGCCGAGAAGGAGGGCCACAAGCACTTCATGCACAAGGAGATCTTCGAGCAGCCCCGGGCCGTGGCCGACACGATCCGCGGGCGCACCTCGCTCGAGCAGGGCGACGTGACGCTCGACGGCGTCGAGCTCTCCCCGGAGTGGGTCCGCTCGATCGACCGGATCACGATCGTCGCGTGCGGCACCTCGTGGCACGCCGGGCTCTCGGGCCGGCTCATGATCGAGCAGCTCGCGCGCATCCCGGTGGAGGTCGAGCTCGCGAGCGAGTTCCGCTACCGCGACCCGGTCGTCACCCCGCGCACGCTCTGCCTCGCGATTTCCCAGTCGGGCGAGACCGCCGACACGCTCGCCGCCGTGAAGGAGGCGAAGCGGCGCGGCGCGAGCGCGATCTCGATCTGCAACGTGGTCGGGTCGGCGATCCCGCGCGAGGTCGCGGAGCCGGACGGCCGCACCGCCGCGCCCACCGCGCACGGCACCCTCTACACGCACGCCGGACCCGAGATCGGCGTCGCCTCCACGAAGGCGTTCACCACCCAGCTCGTCGCGCTCTTCCTCCTCGCGGTGAAGCTCGGCCGGCTGCGCGGAACGCTCGACGCCGAGGCCGCGCGCGGCCACCTCGAGGCGCTGCGCCAGCTCCCGCTCTGGATGGAGCAGGTGGTCCGGCAGGAGCCGGCGGTGATGCCGGTGGCGAAGCGCTGCGTGCAGGCGCGGGACGTGCTCTTCCTCGGCCGGGGCACGTCGTACCCGGTGGCGCTCGAAGGGGCGCTGAAGCTGAAGGAGATCTCGTACATCCACGCCGAGGGGTACGCCGCCGGCGAGATGAAGCACGGGCCGATCGCGCTCGTCGACGAGCAGCTCCCGGTGGTGGTGCTCGCGACGCGCGAACCCGCATACGAGAAGACGCTCGGGAACATGGAGGAGGTCCGGGCGCGCGGCGGGAACGTCTTCGCCGTGGTGTCGGAGGGCGACACGCTCGCCGCGAGCCTCGCGCAGGTGGCGCTCACGGTGCCGCAAGCGCCGCCGCTCCTCACGCCGCTGCTCTCGATCCTGCCGATGCAGTTCCTCGCCTACCACGTGGCCGATCTGAAGGGCACCGACGTGGACCAGCCGCGGAACCTGGCGAAGAGCGTCACGGTGGAATAGGGCCGGGGGGTGCCCCTCCGGCTCTTCGTCGCCCTCGATCCGCCGGCCCCTGCGCGCGACGCGCTCGCCGCCGCGCAGGCGAGGATGCGCGCGGCCCTCGGCGCCGCCGCGCGCGAGGTGAAGTGGGTCGAGCCTGGGAACGTCCACCTCACGCTCCAGTTCCTCGGCGCGGTGGACGAGGCGCTCGCGCCCGCGGTGGAGGGCGCGGTCCAGGCCGCCGCCGCGGCCGCGCAGCCCCTCTCGCTCGAGGTGACGGCCGCCGGCGCCTTCCCCTCCCCGCGGCGGCCGCGCGTCCTCTGGGCCGGACTCTCCGGCGACCTCGCGCCGCTCTCGGCGCTCGTGGCGGACCTCGGCGCGCGGCTCGCGCCGCTCGGGTTCCCTCCGGAGTCCCGCCCCTGGAGCGCCCACCTCACGCTCGGCCGCGCCCGCGATCCGCACGGCGCGGCGGCCCTCGCACCCGCCGCCGCCGTGGCCGTGGCGCCCGCTCCGTGGAGCGCGCGCGAGGTGACGCTCTTCCGCTCGCACCTGTCGCCCAAGGGGCCGCGCTACGAGCCGCTCGCGCGGGTGCCGCTCGGCTCGCACGGACCATGACGCCCGGCGCGGATCGGCCTAACGTGCGTCCATCTCGGAGGTCCACATGCCCGCGTCGCGCCTCGCAGTCCTGCCAGCTCTCGCTGTCCTCGCGCTCGCCCTCCCCGCCCGCGCCGGCGTCGTCATCGAGGGGAAGGGCGGCGACGAGATGCAGCGCATCGTGATGGAGGGGACGAAGCTGCGGATGGAGGGGAAGGACCAGGCGGGCAAGAGCGTCCTCATCTACGACGGCGACGCGAAGCGCTCGATCCAGCTCCACCCGGAGCAGAAGAGCTACCTCGAGTTCACGACGGACGATCTCAAGAAGATGGCGGCGCTGGCGAAGGAGGCGCGTGAGAAGTCGGGCGCGGCGGCTCCGAAGGCGAAGACCGCCACCCGCTACGAGAAGACCGACCGCACGGACCAGGCGCTCGGGAAGAGCTGCAACGTGTACGCGGTGAAGGACGACGGGGCGAGCGAGGAGATGTGCATCGTGCCGTTCGGCACCTTCGGCGTGCAGAAGCAGGACTTCGCCGCGCTGCGGGCGTTCGGCGACTTCGCGGCCGACATGGCCGGCGGCGACGTGGACCGGAGCTGGTCCGACCTGCCCGGCGTCCCGGTGATCACCTGGCGGCTCGAGGGCGGGGAGCGCCACGAGACGTTCCGGGCGACCCGCATCGAGAAGGCGAAGGTGGCGGCGAGCGAGTTCGCGGTGCCGCCGGGTTGGACGAAGGAGCCGGGGTTCGCGGAGCAGATGGAGGCCCTGCAGAAGCAGGGGGCCGAGGGCGGGGCGAAGTAGAAAGGTTGACGCCCGCCTGCTCTTCCGTTCAGTATTCGTGCGTTCAGGCCCGCTGTCAGGGGCCGCTGCTAAGAGCATCGCACGCGCGAACGCGCTGCCGCGCAGCGCCAAAGGAGAGCAGGATGCCTGTCGCACCGGAGAAGGAGAAGGCGATCGAGCTGGCCGTCTCGACCATCGAGAAGGCCTTCGGGAAGGGCTCGATCATGCGCCTCGGCAACGACGACGCGCTCGTGAAGGACGTCCAGGCGATCTCGTCGGGCGCCATCTCCCTCGACATCGCGCTCGGCGTCGGCGGCTTCCCGCGCGGCCGCATCATCGAGATCTACGGTCCGGAGTCGTCCGGCAAGACCACCCTCGCGCTCCACGTCGTGGCCGAGGCGCAGAAGAAGGGCGGCATCGCGGCCTTCGTCGACGCCGAGCACGCGCTCGACGTGGGCTACGCGCGGAAGCTGGGCGTCCGCACCGACGACCTCCTCATCTCGCAGCCCGACACCGGCGAGCAGGCGCTCGAGATCGCCGAGACGCTCGTGCGCTCCGGCGCGGTCGACGTCCTCGTCGTCGACTCGGTGGCCGCGCTCGTGCCGAAGGCCGAGCTCGAGGGCGAGATGGGCGACGCGCACATGGGCGTGCAGGCGCGGCTCATGAGCCAGGCGCTCCGCAAGCTCACCGGCACCATCGCGAAGTCGCAGACCATCGTCATCTTCATCAACCAGATCCGAATGAAGATCGGCGTGATGTTCGGGAACCCGGAGACCACCACCGGCGGCAACGCGCTCAAGTTCTACGCGACGCAGCGGCTCGACATCCGCCGCATCGGCGCCATCAAGGACGGCGAGGCGGTGGTGGGCAACCGCACGCGCGTGAAGGTGGTGAAGAACAAGGTCGCGCCTCCGTTCAAGGAGGTCGAGTTCGACATCATGTACGGCGTCGGGATCAGCCGCGAGGGCGACGTCCTCGACCTCGCGGTGAACGAGAACGTCGTCGAGAAGAGCGGCGCCTGGTTCTCGTACGGGGGCGAGCGCGTTGGTCAGGGCCGCGAGCAGGCGAAGGCGTTCCTCAAGGAGCACCCGGAGACGCTCGCCGAGATCGAGGGGAAGCTGCTCGAGAAGTTCGGCGTCCGGAAGGCCGCGCCGGCGTCCGAGCCCGCCCCCGAGCCCCCGCACGAGGATCGGAAGCAGCGGGTGAAGGCGGTGAAGTAGCGGGCCAGGCTGGGGAGGAGGCGGCCGCCCGCCTCCCCAAAACCAGGCAAGGCCTGCCCTCCTCGGCGGTCGTTCGGGTGTGGCTCTCGGCGCCAGGCCTCCCTGCGGTAAGATGACCGCCTCTCCGTGCTGGACCTCACCCAGACCGAATGGCTCTCCCGGCTCGTCGACGCAGAGCTCGCGGCGTATGACCCGTCCGCGGCGCGGCTGAAGCTGCCGCCCGAGCTGCGGGCGGGCGACCCCGACGGACCCGGGCTCGAGGCGCGCGCGCGCACGCTCCTCGTCCGCGCGGTGCGCCCACGCGTCGTGGATCCCGCGCCCGCCGATCCGGTGGACGCGTTCGTCCGCCCCATCCGCGAGCACGTTCAGCTCCTGCTCGACATCGCGCTCGTGCTCGAGCGGCCGTGGGAGCCCGCGCGCCGCCGCGCCGAGCTCGCGATGCTCTTCGCCGCGGCGGGCGGCGACGCCGCGGACGCACAGGCCGCCGATCCCGCCCATCCCCACCGCCGCAGCGCCTCCGCGGTGAAGCGCGCCTTCGCGATCTCCGCCGGCGCGCTCGTGGAGCGCTGCTGGCCGCCCGGCGATCCGCGCGACGGCCTCCCGCTCCGCGCCGGCATCCTCTGCGTCGACCGCAGGCAGCTCGCCCGCCTCGCCATCGACTACCACCGCAAGGGAACCCTCGAAGAGACGTCGGTGCGGCGCCGCATCGCCCAGGCCCGGCTCGAGGCGGTGGTCCTCTTCGAGGCGCTTGCCTCGGCCGCCGCCGCCGGCGGGCCGCTCGACCGCGGCGCGCTGCGCGCGCCGCTCCGCCAGCTCGGACGGCTCGACCTGCCACGTCCGCTCCGCAACCGCGCGCGCTCCGCACTCGCTGCGCCGCGACCGGCCGACGAGCTCGCCGAGGGGATCCAGCCGCGGCTCCGCACGTTCGTCCTCGAGCAGCTCCTCGTGGCGGGGCTCGCCGGCGCCGCGACCCCCGCGCGCGAGGCCTACGTCGCGCGCTTCGCCGAGCTGGCCGGCGCCTCGCGCGAGGAGATGGTTGCGCTGCAGGCCGAGGCGGCGGTCCTCTACGCCACCGAGCAGCGCTGGCTCGAGCCGGCGTCGGCCTTCGACGGCACGATCGAGGACGCGGTGGAGCGCGTCGCCGACGCCTTCACCGACAACCTCGAGGCGCTGGTCACCGAGCTGAAGGAGACGGGCGAGCTGACCCAGCTCCTCGCGAAGGCAGCCGCGGGCCACACGCTCGACGGCGTGGAGCGCGCGAAGGTGAAGGCGCAGCTCATCGACCTCGCGAAGGCGGTGCCTGCGCTCGCGATCTTCGCCGCGCCGGGAGGGATGCTGCTCCTGCCGCTGCTCGCGAAGGTGCTGCCGTTCAACGTGCTGCCGTCGGCGTGGGACCCGAGGACCGCCCAGCGCCCGGGCCCGAAGCCAGCCGCCGCGCTCCGGGCCGCGCCGGATCCCGACGAGGAGCCGGAGGAAGCGGCGTAGGGATCACGAGAGCGGGTGCGCCTCCGCCTCGGCGAGCGCGCAGCGCCGGTCCTGCACCTCCGCCTCGAGGGTCCGGATCGCCGCGCCGAGCTCCGGCGCGCTCGGCGACGCCGCGTAGAGCGCCGTCAGCACCTCCTCCAGCATCGCCGTCCGCCGCTCCTCGCGCTCCCGCAGGGCCTCCACCGCGTGCTGGAACAGCGCGAACAGGTTCTGCAGCTCGTCGCCCTTCCGCAGCGAGCGCGGCTCCGGGAAGTGGCCCTGCGCCAGGAGCCGCAGGTCGCGGCCCATCACGTACACCGGGCCCGCGATGCGATGGCTCATGAGGAAGCCCACGAGGCCGAGCGCCACCGCGGACAGGACGCCGATCACCGGCAGCATCCAGAGCAGCAGCCGGTCGCTGCGCTCCACCGGCGCGGCCACCCCGGCGCGGGCGGCCTGCAGGGCGAGGGCGGCGGCGTGCTCGTGCGCCTGCCAGACCCAGAGGCCGAACACCACGGCCAGCAGGAGCCCCCAGGCGGCGAGGACCAGCGTGTACTTGAGCTGGAACGAGCGATCGACGAGATAGGTGCGCCGCTTCCGTGTCATGTTCATGCGGTGGCCTCGCAGTGTCGCGATGATACGACGGGCGGGCCGGAGCGCGAGGTGAAGCGGAGGTGAAGGTGCGGATTCGTGGGAGCGAGCAGTTGGAGGTGGGCCGGTGAGGATCGCGTTCCTGGGGACGCCGCCGTTCGCGGTGGGGCCGCTCGACGCCCTCGCGCGCGCCGGCCATGAGCTCTGCTGCGTCGTGGCGCAGCCCGACCGTCCGGCGGGCCGCGGCCAGGCGCTCCGCGAGCCCGCCACGAAGGAGTGGGCTCGGGCGCACGGCGTCCCGGTGCTCCAGCCCGAGAAGGTGCGGGACGGCACGCTCGCGGCCGCGCTGCGGGAGCACGCGCCCGACGTGCTGGTGGTGGTCGCCTACGGCCGCATCCTGGGGAAGGACCTGCTCGAGCTCGCGCCCTTCGGCGCGGTGAACGTCCACGCGTCGCTCCTGCCGCGCTGGCGCGGCGCCGCGCCCATCCAGTGGGCAGTGGCGGAGGGCGACCAGGAGACCGGCGTCACGGTGATGCAGATGGACGAGGGGCTCGACACCGGCGACATGCTGCTCCAGCGCGCCTGCCCGATCGCGGACGACGACACCGCCGAGACGATGCACGAGCGGCTCTCCGCGCTCGGCTCGGCCGCCATCGTCGAGGCGCTCCCGCTCCTCGCCGCCGGGCGGCTCACGCCGGTGCGGCAGGAAGCGGCGCGGGCCACCCACGCGCCGATCATCGAGAAGGAGCACGGCCGGCTCGACTTCGCGCTCCCCGCGGCGCGGCTCGCCGCGCGCGTCCGCGGCTTCACGCCGTGGCCCGGTGCGTTCACGACGCTCGGTGGCAAGCTCCTGAAGGTGCACCGCGCGCGGGTGGACGGGGCGTCGTCCCTCGCGCCCGGCGCGGCGCTCGCGACCCTGGCCGGCCTGCTCGTCGGCTGCGGCGACGGCGCCGCGCTCCTGCTCGAGGAGGTGCAGCTCGAAGGAAAGAAGCGCGTGCCCGCCGCCGAGTTCCTGCGCGGCGCGCCGCTCGCCGAAGGCACGGTGCTCGGCCGATGACCGCGCGCGAGATCGCCTTCCAGGTGCTGCTCCGCGTGGACGAGGGCGGGGCGTTCGCGTCCCGCGCGCTCGACGCCGCGCTGGGGCAGGCAGGTGCGCTCGATCCCCGCGAGGCGGGGCTCGCGACCGAGCTCGTGTACGGCACGCTCCGGCGCGCGCTCGCCCTCGACGCCGCGCTCGCGCCGCACGCCTCGCGGCCGCTCGAGCGCGCCGACGCGGCCGCGCGCGTGGCGCTCCGGCTCGGCGCCTATCAGCTCCTCGTGCTCGGAAAGCCCGCACACGCCGCGGTAGGCGAGACGGTGGCGCTCGCGAAGAACGTGAACCACGGCCGCGCCGCCGGCTTCGTGAACGCGGTGCTCCGCGCGCTCTCCCGCGCCCCGCGCTTCCCCGCCCCGCCGCCGCTCGACTCGGACCCCGCCGGCCACGTCGCGCTCGCCGAGGCCCTGCCGCGCTGGCTCGCCGAGGAGTGGATCGCGTGGCTCGGGCCGGCCGAGGCGCTCGCGCTCGCGCGCGGCATGAACGAGCCGGCGCTCCTGAGCCTCCGCTCCCCGCGGCGCGACGAGCTCGTGGCCCGGCTCGGCGCCGCCGGCATCGTCGCCGCGCCGGCCGTGCGCTCGCCGGACGGCGTGGTGGTGCGCGGGGCGTCGGTGGCGCAGATCGCGCGCGCGGCCGGGTCCCGGGGCGGCTCCGGCGGCGCCGCCGTTCCGTTCCAGGTCCAGGACGAGGCCGCGCAGCTCGTGTCGGTGTACGGGGCGGACGAGTGGCGCGGGAAGAAGGCGCGCGTGCTCGACGCGTGCGCGGCGCCGGGCGGGAAGGCGTTCCACCTCGCCGAGATGCTCGGACCGGGCAGCGAGGTCGTGGCCGTCGAGCTCCACCCGCGCAAGGCCGACGACCTGCGGCGGGAGGCGGAGCGCCGCGGCCTCTCGGCCGTGCGGGTCCTCTGCGCCGACGCCTCGAAGCCCATCCCAGGGCTCGCCGAGGGGAGCTTCGACGCGGTGGTCGTGGACGCGCCGTGCGCCGGGCTCGGCACGCTCCGGCGGCACCCCGAGCTGAAGCTCCGCCGGAGCGCCGGCGATCTCGGGCGCATGGCCGAGCTGCAGCGCGCGATCGTCCTGCAGTGCGCGCGCTACGCGAAGCCCGGCGCGCCCGTCACCTACTCGGTTTGCTCGCTCTCGCGCGCCGAGGGGCCCGACGTGGTGGCCGCCCTCCTCGCCGCCGGCTACCGCCGCACGGCACCGCCGCCCGGGTTTCCGGCCGACCTGCTCACGCGGGAGGGCGACCTGCTCACGCTGCCGCACCGGCACGGCACCGACGGGTTCTACGCGGCGCGGGTCGTGCGGGGGTGACCCGGGCCGCGGCGCTCACGTTTGCGCCGCATCTCCGGAGGGCGGTGCGCCCGACCGCGACGAGCCCGCGGTACGCCCCCCCGATCGTGGCATTCGACTCTGATTTGATGAGAATTTTCTAGGAGCTTCGGGTCCCCACGTTTACAGGACAGTCGCGCTCTGCGGATGACCTGCGTCAAACCTAGGGTAATCCCGAGGGCG
>Ga0318496_10000936_pt1 | contig 11067 bp, 12 predicted proteins | sample GRESIP109b1f22_FD_203296 | JGI IMG/M metagenome (GOLD analysis project Ga0318496, IMG submission 203296) | Tropical soil microbial communities from Luquillo Experimental Forest, Puerto Rico - GRE.SIPMG.109b1f22 | ecosystem: Environmental > Terrestrial > Soil > Tropical forest > Bulk soil... | reverse complement strand
TGGCCAGGGCCAGCAGGCCCCACCAGGGGAACGCGTCGGGAAGCACCCGACCATGTTCAGACCTTCTCACTAATGTGAAGGCAAATGACCGTCCCGGGCCGATGCGGATCGGTGAGCTGTCCCGCCGGACCGGCGTCCCGGCCCGGCTGCTGCGCTACTACGAAGAGCAGGACCTGCTGGATCCCGAACGGGACAGCAACGGGTACCGCCGCTATGGCGCCGCGGACGTCGACCGGGTCGAGCAGATTCGCGGGCTGCTCGACTCCGGTCTGACCACCGAGATCATCCGCAGGATCCTGCCGTTCCTCGGGTGCGGGATCCACCTGCCCGCGCAGTGCCTGACCGCCGAGACGGCGGACCTGCTGGAACGCGAGGCCGCGCGGCTCGGGCAGCGCATCGACTGCCTGAGCCGCAACCGCGACGCGATCCTGGGCTACCTAGCCGCCGTCCGCGGATCGCCGTGAACACGGATCGCCGTGAACACGGGAACGCTAGAGCACCGCGCTGGCCAGCAGCCCGATCTGGTCGGGTGCCGCGGTAGTCGGGACGAAGATGAGCTCGTCGCAGCCGGCCGCCGCGAACGCGGCGGCGTAGCTCTTGACCATCTCGGTGCTGACGGCGGCGCCCGCCGCGATCTGCCGGGCCACGTCGCCGAGCCAGCCGTAGTAGCGCAGCAGGTAGTTGTCCGCCTGGTCGCGGGCGTCGGGCCCGAGGGCGAAGTAGGCGAGCGAGAGCTTGCGCGGCTTGCCGGGACGGCCCGCCTCCGCCCAGGCCTTGTCGACCCCGGCAGCGGCCTCGGCGAACATGTCCGGTCCGCCGCCGCCGCTGATCCAGCCGTCGCCGAGCAGCGCCACCCGGCGGAAGGTGGCCTCGGCCGCGCCGCCCAGGATGAGCTCGGGGCCGCCGGGCCGCACCGGCTCGGGCCCGATCGCGCCGGCGTAACCGTAGCGCTCCCCGGCCCAGATCCGCCTCATCTCGGTCAGCTGCTGGTCCAGGCGGCGTCCCTTTCCGGCAACCGGCAGCGCGCTGGCGGTGAAGTCGTCGTCGCGTCCGCCCAGCCCGAGGCCGAGCACCAGGCGCCCCCCGGAAAGCCGGTCGAGCGAGGCGGCCTGCTTGGCGAACAGCGCCGTGTTGGCGTACAGCGGGGCCAGCAGCACGCTGGTGGTCAGCCGGATCCGGCTGGTGACCGCGGCGGCCGCGGACAGGGCCACCAGTTCCTCGTAGTTCGGGTAGACCAGGCGGCCGATCGTCCCCAGGGTGCTGAAGCCGGCCTCTTCAGCGGTCTTGGCCCAGTCGACGAGCCTCCTGCCCTCGGTCCCAGGCACCGTGTTGGGCAAGCCGATTCCGATGTCCACGCACTACCTCCGCTGGCGTCATCGTCGGATGGAAATGTCAGGTTTCTGTCCAATCCAAGCACGCTGATCCCGGGCCGGCGGGGACCGGGGCGCTGCTGGCTCCGGGGCCCCGAGGGCTAGGAGCCGGCGGCGGACCAGCGGCTGACCGTCAGCCGGGAGAACCCGGAGGTCGCGTCGATGTCGAAGCGGGACGTGGCGGTGGCCCAGCCGGGCGGTGTCAGCACCGTCCCGCCCGCGATCCCGGTCAGGTTCTGGTCGTCGACCGACACGAAGGACGCGCCCCCGCCCACCGATACCTGGACCGGCACGCCGCCCGGCAGGCTGAGCCTGAACTCGCTCACCCCGCCGGCCAGCAGGAAGGGCAGCGTCCCCGCGGGCCGGGGCAGGCTTACGTCCAGCGCGGCCGAGCCCGCTGTCACGGCGACCCCGGCCACGTTGCCGCCGCGCAGGTCGACCCAGGTGTGCTGGGTGCCGCCCGCCAGGTCCAGGCTCCAGGTGACGGCCGAGTTGAGCACCACCTTCACCGCGTACCCGGAACCCTGGGCGGGCGCGGCGCCGGCGCCGGCCAGCGAGAGCACGATCAGCTCCGAGCCGGTCAGGACCGGGCGGACCGGGGCGTCGTCCGGCGTCGAGACGCGCAGCAGGGTGCCGCCGAGCTTGCCCATGCTGATGTCGAGGAACGGCGTCCCCGCGGTCACCTTGAGCGCGGCGCGGGTCAGGTCCCCCCGGGACACCGACACGGCGTGCGACGGGGCGGACGTGGTGAGGGCGAGCGCCGTGCCGCCGGCGCCCGCCACCGCGGCCGCCGTGGCCGCGATCGCCACGACGAGCCGGCGCCGGGTGAGAACGCGGAACATACCACGCACGGTCCCACCCTAAGCCGCCCGGCTTGATGGGGACGGCCACGACAGAAATCGTTTAGATGGTGCCGCGGACCATGCCGATCAGGCGGTCCAGCACGGCCCCGTCGCTGACCCGCAGGCCGTCGTGCTCGTACTCGCTGGTCACCCAGGCGCGCAGCCCGCGGATGGCCTGGGCGGTCCGTACCGAGAACTCGCGGTCCACGTACATGTCGTTGTAGTAGACCGCGGCGGCCGCCGGCACCTCGTTCGCGGCCAGCCGCGCCGGGTCGTACAGGGGCGGCCAGTCATCCCGTTCGGCCAGGATGTCGGCGGCCTGCCGCAGCGGGCGCAGCACCGGGTCGGCGTCGATCATCCACGGGTAGATCATCTCGCCGGTGAAGTAGAGCGGGGCCGCGGCCGGGTCGAACTCGGCGAACTCCGCCCTGATCCGCTGCGCGGCCCACCGGGTCGCGCACCCCTGGGCGTACGACGCCTCGTGCAGCAGCGCGTACAGCGGCCCGCGGACGAAGCTGAGCTGGTCCATCATCGCGTACCTGAACGCGTCGGAGGGCTCGTCCCCGGCGAACGGGTCCTCGAGCAGGTAGTGCAGGGCGTGGCTGCCGTCGGCCTGGCCGAGCATGCCCCCGATCGCCTGGAACGCCGGCCCGGTCAGCGGCGCGCCGTCCGGCAGCCGGACCTCGTGTTCGTCCAGGTAGTCGGCCACCCGCCGGGCCACGTCCGCGTCCTGCGGGTACCGCTCGTAGTGCGCGGCGTTCCTCGCCGCGACGGTGCGGTAGGTATGCCGGTAGATGTCGTCGGCGGTCGCGGTGAGCGCGGGCAGGCCGCCGGTGATGAACACCTCCCGGAGACCATGCGGCGCGAACGACAGGTAGGTGACGGCGCACATGCCGCCGAAGCTCTGCCCGAGCACGCTCCACGGCTCGCCGGTCAGGTCGCGCCTGATCAGCTCGGCGTCCAGCACGATGCTGTCGGCGCGGAAGCAGGCCAGGTAGTCGGCCTGGGCCTGTGGGCCTCCGGGTTCGAGTCTGGCCAGGGTCTTCCGGTTCGCGGGGGAGGACCGGCCGGTGCCGCGCTGGTCGAGCAGCAGGACCCGGTAGTCCTCAAGCGCCCGGTTCAGCCAGGACTCCCTGCCCACGGGCCGCTGCGCGCCGAACCCGGGACCGCCCTGCAGGAACAGCAGCCAGGGCAGGTCCGCGTCGGCCTGGCCGGCGGCGACGACCTCCCGGGCGAACACCTCGATCTGCTCGCCGTCCGGCCGCCGGTGGTCGAGCGGGACGGCGAAGAACCGGTCGGTCAGCACGGTACCTGGATGACGGAAGGTGATCATGGTCTGACCGTATCGTGCTGGTTCGGAGGGAACGACCCGCCGAGCCCGCGATGCCGGTTGAGTAGGGTCGTCACATGCGGAGCAGTAACCGGCCGGTCAGCGTGGCCGAGCGGCGGGCGCGGCTGGCGGCCCGGCACCACCTCGCGCCCGGGACCGGCCCGGTGGCCGGCCCAGTGACCAACCCGGTGGCCGACGCGGTGACGGACATCATCGGGCTGCACGGCACCGACCCGGCCTCGGTCTACCTGTCCGCCTGGGCCCGCACCGGGGCCGACCGGGCGGCCATCGAGCGGGCGCTGTACGACGAGGGCACCCTGGTGCGGATGCTCGGGATGCGCCGGACGGTATTCGTGGTGCCGACCGGTCTGGTGCCGGTGGTCCAGGCCGCCTGCACCGACCAGATCGCCGAGAAGATGCGCCGGGACCTCGCCCGGCGCATCGAGGAATCCGGCATCGCCGCGGACGGGGCGAACTGGCTCAAGGAGGTGGGCGAGGCCACGGTGCAGGCGCTGGCCGGCCGCGGCAGCGCGACCGGCGCCGAACTCGCCCGGGACGAGCCGCGACTGCGCGCCCAGATCGTCTACGCCGCGGGCAAGAGCTACGGCGGCCCGGTGAACGTCACCACCAGGCTGCTCACGCTGCTGTCGGCCGAGGGCCTCATCGTGCGCGGCCGGCCGCGCGGGGGGTGGACCTCCAGCCAGTTCACCTGGTCCGCCGCGCCGGACCAGCCCCGGCCGCCGGCCGCGGCGGCGCGGGCCGAGCTGGCCCGCCGCTGGCTGCACGCGTTCGGCCCCGCCGCGCACGCTGACCTACGATGGTGGACCGGCTGGACGGGCGGGCAGGTCAGGCAGGCGCTGGATCAGCTGGAGATAGCCGAGGTAGATCTCGGCGGGACCGCGGGTGTCATGCTGGCGGCCGACGAGGACGCGCCGCCGGCCGCCGAACCGTGGGCAGCGCTGCTGCCCGCCCTGGACCCCACCGCGATGGGCTGGCGCGACCGGGCCTGGTACGTCGGCGAGCACGCCCCCGCGCTGTTCGACCGGTCCGGGAACATCGGCCCGACGGCCTGGTGGGACGGCCGGATCGTCGGCGGCTGGGCGCAGCGCGAGGACGGCGAGATCGCGGTCCGGCTGCTCGAGGACGCCGGATCCGGGGCCTCGGCGGCCATCGCCGCCGAAGCCCAGCGGCTCCGCGAGTGGATCGGGCTCAGCCCGAAGACCCGGATCACCCCGCGCTTCCGCACTCCGCTGGAGCGCGAACTGGCCGGCTAGCCGGGCCCAGGCGGCGGAACACCGGGGACGGTGCCGGGAGCCGCCCGTCAACGGGCGTGCACTGCCGCGCGATCCGCGCCGCGGCGTCCGGCAGAAACGGCGCCAGCTCTTGCCCGGCCGCGGTGCAGGCCCGGGCGAGCAGGTACAGCACGGCATCGAGCTGCCCGGCGGGATCTTCCCTGGCCAGGTCCCACGGCCGGGCACGGTTGACGAACCGGTTCGCCTCGTCCGCGACGGCCCAGACCGCCGCCGTGGCCTGGCGGAAGTCGAAGTCGGCCAGGGCCGCGCCGACCCGGTCGCCGGCCAGCCGGATGGCCGCGTCGAGGTCCTCGCCGTCCCGCGGTACCGGGGCCGGGGCGGGGATCCGCCCGTCGCGGTAGCGGCCGATCATGGTGACCACCCGGTTGACCAGGTTGCCCAGGCCGTTGGCGAGCTCGTCGTCGGCCCGGGCGATGAGCCGCCCGACGGTGAAATCGGCGTCGCCGACCCGCGGCACCTCGCGGAGCAGCCACCAGCGCACCGCGTCGGCGCCGTACTCCGCGGCCAGCGTGGCCGGCTCCGCCAGGTCCGTGCCCGCGGCGGACTTGCTGATCTTCCGGCCGCCCGTGGTCAGGTAGTCGTGCACGAACAGGGCGGTCGGCAGCGGCGGCCCGGACGCCAGCAGCATGGCGGGCCAGTAGACCGCGTGGAACCGCAGCACGCCCTTGCCGAGCACGTGGACGCGGCTACCCTGGCCGGCCCACCATCGCCGGTAGGCCTCGCCGTGCCCCTTACGCCCCTGGCCGTAGCCCAGCGCCGTCACGTAGTTGCACAGGGCGTCGAACCACACGTAGATGACCTGGCCCGGGTCGCCGGGCACCGGGATGCCCCATCCGCCGGCTCGTTCGGCGGGCCGCGACACCGAGAAGTCCGCCAGGCCGGCGTCGATGAGCGCGAGCACCTCGTGGCGATGCCCGGCGGGCTCGATGCGCAGCCGCCCGGTGGTGATCGCCTCCCGCAGCGGCGCGGCGTACCGGGACAGCCGGAAGAACCAGTTCTCCTCGCTGACCTGCTCCGGCTCGGTCCCGTGCTCCGGGCAGCGGCCGTCGGGAAGTTCGGCCGGGGTGTAGAACTGCTCGCAGCCGGTGCAGTACAGGCCGGTGTACCGCTGCCGGTACAGGTCGGCGGCGCAGGCTCGCCAGAACGCCTCGACGCCGGGCCGGTGCCTGGGGTCGCGGCTGGTGCGGATGAAGTCGTCGACGGTCAGCGACAGCGCGCCGCCGAGCGCGCCGAACGCCTCGGCGTTGCGGTCGACGAACTCCCGCACCCCGACCCCGGCGGCCTCGGCGGCGAGCACGTTCTTCAGCGAGTTGTCGTCGGTGCCGGCCTGGAACCGGACGGCGTCCCCGCGGCCGCGGTGGTACCGGGCCAGCACGTCGGCCTGCACGAACTCGAGCGCGTGCCCGATGTGCGGGCGCGCGTTCACGTAGGGAAGGGTGGTGGTGACGTAGGTGGCGGGCATCGCAGCCTCCTTTTCGTGGGGCTCCGAGCGCACAGGAAACACATCGAGGCCCCGTCGCAGGGCCTCGGAAAGAACGTCCGGACGCGTCAGCGGCCCCGCGCGCGGGGCATCATCACCTGCTGTCCGTAGTCGTTCACGCCTTCCAGCATACCGCCCCCGGTCCGGGCGCCCGCGTGATTAATCGATAGGTTGAACCGGTGCGGCTTGGCGTGAACGTCCCGAACTTCGGTCCGGGCACGAATCCGGACGTGCTGCGGCGCTGGGCGCTTACCGTGGAGGGCCTCGGCTTCGACCTGCTGATGGTGTCCGACCACATCGTGCTGACGCCCGACGTGGCGGAGCAGTACCCCGTGCCGTTCTACGAGCCGTTCACCACGCTGTCCTGGCTGGCCGGCCTCACCCGCGGGATCCGGCTCGGCACCACGGTGCTCATCGTGCCCTACCGGCACCCGCTGCTGATCGCGAGGATGGCCGCCAACCTCAACGATCTCAGCGGCGGGCGCCTGGTCCTCGGGGTGGGCGTCGGCTGGGCCCGGGAGGAGTTCGGCGCGCTCGGCGTCCCGTTCCGCGAGCGCGGCCGGCTGACCGACGAGCACCTGCTCGCGATCCGGGCCGCGTGGCGGGACGAGGCGGACTACCGGGGCGGGCACATCCCGCTCTGGATCGGCGGCAACAGCGACGCCGCGCTGCGCCGGGCCGTCCGGCTGGGCGACGCCTGGCACCCGCTGCGGTTCACCCCCGGCTGGATGGCCGGGGCGGCCGGCCGGCTGGCGGCCCGCGCCGCGGATCAGGGACGGCGGCCACCCGCGCTCATGCCGCGGATCGCGCTGCGCCTGACCGACGCGCCGGTCACCGGCGACGGCCGGCTGGCCGGCCACGGCACGATCGACCAGATCACCGCGGACCTCGGCCAGCTGCGCTCGCTCGGCGCGGACACGGTGGTGCTCGACCCGTTCAACGGCGACCACCGGGAGACGGCCCATCCGGAGACGGCGTGGCGGACGCTGGCGACCGTGGCCGAGCGCTGGGACCGGCCGGAATCGTACGACATCGATACCGAACGGAGCTGAGGTGACTCACACTTCGCACGCCGACGGTGACCCTGGCGGCGTCGCCCCGGCAGACCTGCCGCACCTGCGCCGCTGCGTGGAGCTGGCGGCCGAGGCCGTCGACGCCGGGGATCACCCCTTCGGCTCGGTGCTCGTCGCGGCCGGCGGCCGGGTCCTGGCCGAGGACCGCAACCGCGAGAACACCATGGGCGACGCGACCAGGCACCCGGAGTTCGAGCTGGCCCGCTGGGCCGCGGCCAACCTGACCGCGGCCGACCGGGCCGCCGCCACCGTCTTCACCTCGGGGGAGCACTGCCCGATGTGCGCGGCCGCGCACGCCTGGGTCGGGCTCGGCCGCATCGTGTACGTGAGCTCGTCCGAGCAGCTGACGGCGTGGCTGGCCGAGCTGGGCGTGCCGCCGTCGTCCCCGGTGCGCGCGCTGGCCGTCCACGAGGTCGCTCCCGGCCTGACGGTGCAGGGCCCGGTGCCTGAGCTGGCCGGGCAGGTCCGCGAGCTGCACCGCCGCTTCCGCAGCTGATGCCGCGCGGATCTGGTTATTTCCCCGCTCATCGGCGTGTCGTTTTGCCTGGATATCGCGCTTGTGACCATCGTAAGAGCGACGTAACCAGCGATTCTCTCACCCCGCAAGACAGCGAGCAGGCACACTGGACGGTGAAAGGGGGACACCTCGGACCATGGGCGAGGGCGGCGTCGTGACCTGGGCGGACCCCGTCACGGACCCGCCCGGTATGTCGGCTTCATGGGCGTTGTCGACATCCCTGCCGCTGGGGGCCCTGCCCGGCGCCACCCCGTGCGCCCGCCTGCACGCCCGCGCGGTGCTGGTCGAATGGGGCCTGCGCGAGCTGGCCGAGGCGGCCGAGCTCATCGTCAGCGAACTGGTCACCAACGCCGTCCGGGCCTCGACGGCTCCGGACGGCCGCCCGCGGTACGACGACGTTGCCGGGATGCCGGTCGTGGTGCTGCGGATGGCCAGCGATCGCATCAGGCTGCTGATCGAGGTGTGGGACGTCATCCCGGGCGCGCCGGTCGCCGCGCGCCCCGGGCCCGACGACGAGAGCGGACGCGGCCTGATGCTCGTCGCGGCGCAGTGCGACCGGTGGTCCTGGCAGACCGCCCCCGGCTGGCCCGGCAAGGTCGTCTGGGCCGAACTGCACAGCTAGGGCAGGGCGGCCAGCCGGACCGGATCGCCGGTACGGATCCTGCCGGGGCGCAGGACCTGGGCGTAGACGCCGGCGCACGGTTCGGGATCGGCGTCCGGCAGCGGCCTGACCCGGTTGTGCCGGGCGAGGACGCGGAGGGCTTCGGTGTCGCGGGGCAGGTCGCCGTGGGCCAGGGTGGGTATGGCGCACCGGGGGGTCCTGGCGATCACCCGCAGCACGAGGTCGTCGCCGATGCGCAGGTCCCGGCCGAGCCAGTCGTTCTCGGTGAAGCCGTCGGCGTCGGTGCGGATGACCACGTTGGGCCGGTAGCGCTCCAGGCGGGCGCGCCGGTACGGGTTGAGCTCGGCGATGCAGCCCAGCGTCGCGGTGGTGATCAGGTGCACCGGCGCGAAGTCCACGAAGGTGCCCGGCGGGGCGGCCGCGCCGAGCTCGATCAGCGTGGCCGGAACCTCGGCCCTTATCCCATCGCGGAGCACCGCCTCGGGCACCGCGCGGTCCAGCGTGGCGTCGGGCGGCGGAGTGCCGGTCAACGTGACCGGCTGGTCGAGCAGCGCGGACAGGATCTCGTCGACGCCGGGGTCGGCGCTGGAGACCGTCTCCCCGCCGGGCAGGGTGATCCGGGCGGTGTCGTCGTCCAGGGCCTCGGCGGACAGGGTGAGCATGTCCCGCCACAGCCGCGGGTACTTCGCGCTCGCCACCTTGCCGGTCAGCCGGCTGACCACGGCCAGGCGCCGGTCCCTGGCCAGCCCGCTGCGGCTCACCTCGGCCTCGGCCAGGTCCTCGCCCAGCATGGACTTGACCGGGTACCGGCGCACGACGATTACGGTTCCGAGCATGCTCCGAGACTAAGCGAGCCCGGAGAGGTTCCGCGTGGGGTCGTCCACGGTCGGGTAGCCGCCGTTCTTGCGGGCCCGGCGCAGATCCTGGACGAACGCGCGGGAGAACATGGCCGACAGCGCGGCCACCCCGCCACAGTGCACCCGGACCTCGCTGTTGTCCGCATGCCCGGCCAGGCGAACCCGGCGGCCGGCCGGCCCGGCGGGCCGCTGGTCGTCCTTGACCTGGCCGCGGCCGGTCCAGTCGAGGTCCCGGTGATCCACCTGGTCGCCCTCGGCGAGCAGCAGCTTGAGGGTGGACCGCTGCAGGTCGAGGCGCACCTCGACGTCACCCTTGACGTCCGGCGAGCGCAGGTCGAGGACGAGGACGCCGTGGCGAACGCGGACGTCGAACCGGCTCGCGCTGGTCCAGCGGCCCAGCCGCTTGGTGACGCCGTGGTCGACGTGCAGGCGCTCGGCTTCCGGTGCGGTCGCGGCCGGGGAGGTCATCGTGCTGGTCATCTCGGTGGGCTCCTTTTCGTTACGTGGTTGCCTTCGACGTTGATAGTTACACAGCAACTAGTAGTAAGTCAACTAGAATCATTGGGAGTAGTATCAAGGGCATGGCTGATCCCCCCGCGTCCGCGCCGGCGCCCCGCAGCTCACCGCTCGCCCTGACCGTGCTGGCCCTGCTGCACTACCAGCCGCTGCACCCGTACGGCATCCAGCGGCTGATCAAGCAGTGGGGGAAGGACCAGGTGGTCAACGTCGAGCAGCGCACCAGCCTGTACCGGACCATCGAGCGACTGCTCGCCGCGGGCCTGATCGCGGTGCGCGAGACCGGTCGTGACCCGCGCTACCCCGAGCGGACGGTGTACGAGATCACCGACACCGGGCGCCGGACGGCACGGCGCTGGCTGGAGGAGATGCTGGCCGAGCCCCGGCAGGAATACCCGGAGTTCCCCGCCGCCCTGTCCCACGTGCTCATGCTCGAGCCCGCCGAGCTCACCGAGGTGCTGGAGCGGCGCGCCCGGCGGCTGTCCGCGGCGCTGGCCACGCTGGACGCGAACGCGGCCGCCGAGGCCGGGCACGGGCTGCCCAGGATCGCCATGCTGGAGACCGAGTACCAGCGCGCCGTGCTGGCCGCCGAGGCGCGGTGGGTGACGCAGATCCTGGACGAGCTGCGTACGGGGAAGCTGACCTGGTCCCGGGACGAGCTCCTGGCCTTCGCCGAAGGGCTGTGAGCGGGGAACGGGCCGCCGGCATAGGCTGCCCGGGTGCCGTACTCCGCCCTGTCCCACCTCGACTGCCCGCGCTGCGGCGCCCGCCACGACGCCGACCAGGTGCACGGCACCTGCTCCTGCGGATCACCCCTGCTGGCCCGGTACGACCTGCGGCAGGTCAGGGTATCCCCGGGCGATATCGCGGGCCGGCCACCGGACCTGTGGCGCTACCACGAGCTGCTGCCGGTCCGGTCGGCCGGCCACGTGGTGAGCCTCGGCGAGGGGATGACGCCGCTGATCGCCCTGCCGCGGCTCGGCCGGGCGCTCGGCGTGCCGAACCTCCTGATGAAGGACGAGGGCCTGATCCCGACCGGCACGTTCAAGGCGCGCGGCGCCGCGGTGGGCGTCTCCCGGGCCGCCGAGCTCGGGGTGGCCGCGATCGCCATGCCGACCAACGGCAACGCCGGGGCGGCCTGGTCGGT
>Ga0318496_10000935_pt1 | contig 11069 bp, 11 predicted proteins | sample GRESIP109b1f22_FD_203296 | JGI IMG/M metagenome (GOLD analysis project Ga0318496, IMG submission 203296) | Tropical soil microbial communities from Luquillo Experimental Forest, Puerto Rico - GRE.SIPMG.109b1f22 | ecosystem: Environmental > Terrestrial > Soil > Tropical forest > Bulk soil... | reverse complement strand
GTACGCCGACCGCAGCCCGGGACCGGGCCAGTCCGCCGGCAGCAGGACGTCGGGCAGCAGGGCGTCGTCCCGGAGGTGACGGACGACGGCGGCGGCCAGGCGGAACGACGGCTCCGGGTCCTCCCCGGACGGGGGCGTGGCCCCCATCGCCGCCAGCATGGCCCGGGCCTGCCCGGCCCAGGCCGGGAGGTCCCACAGCTCGGCCACGGGGGGCGGCTCCTCCGGTCGCGCGCCGGCCAGCCAGGCGCATCCGGCGATGTCGGGGCGGGGCCCACCGAGGTTGTCGGGGCGGATCCACACCCCCTCCCGCCACTCGGCCAACCGGGCCTCGCGCAACAGGCGGCGGGTCGAGGAGCGCTGGCCGGCGCTGCGCCGCGGGCTGGTCGCGCCGGCGACGGCGACGACCCACGTCCCGTCCCACGGCCGCAGCGCCGGCCGCCGGCCCGCCTGCTGGCGCCGGTGGCGCTCGAGCAGCGGACCGGCGAGACCGTAGTCGCCGTCGGTCGTCGTGAGCTCGCCGGCACCGACCATCCGCGAGAACGCCACCCGGGTGGCGTTCTCGCTGAAGCCGAACCGCTCGGCGGCCCGCACCAGCCGGCGGCCGGCCAGGCGGGGCGGGTCGGTGCCGAGCAGCAGGCTGGCGATCACCGACCGGGCGGTCAGGGGGGCGTCGGCGCCGATGGCCTTACGGTCTGGTTGCATATGTCGTCCTAGGTGTAATATAGCGGCGTGGCCGCCACCATGGTCCCGAGCACCGACCGGCTGCCCGACGTCCTGCCCGCCGGGCGCCTCCTCCAGGACGGCCGGCCCGATGCCGCGCTGCGGACCGAGCTGCGACGGATCCCGGGGTTCCGCAACGCCCTGACCGTGAGCGGGGCCTGGCTGCAGGTCGCCGCCGTGATCGGCGCCGCGGTCTGGCTCGACCGGTGGTGGGCGTGGCTGCTCGCCGTCGTGCTGATGGGGCGCAGCTTCGCCCTGCTGCTGATCCTCAGCCACGAGACCGCCCACCGGCTGATGTTCCGCCGCCACCGCGTGAACGACCTGGTCGGCCGGTGGCTCCTGGCCGCCCCCGGCTTCGTGCCCTTCGACGCCTACCGGCGCTCGCACATGGCGCACCACCGGGACGAGCTCGGTCCCGAGGAGCCCGACGCCGGCTTGTACGCGGGGTACCCGATCAGCCGGGCATCGCTTCGCCGCAAGCTGACGCGGGACGCGGTCGGCATCTCGGGGTGGAAGAACCTCCGGCCCCTGCTGCACTCCGTCACCCGGTCGTCGAGCCGGCCGGCCGTGGTGCCCATCGTCGTGGTCCAGCTGGCGCTGTTGGCCGGCTTCGCCGCCGCCGGGTGGCCGCAGCTCTACCTGCTGCTGTGGGTGCTGCCCTGGCTGACGAGCTGGCGCGTCAACAACCGGTTGCGGGCGATCGCCGAGCACGGCGGGATGGTGCGCTCACCCGACAAGCGGTGCACCACCCACCACGTCCGCCAGCGGGCGCTGGCGCGGTTCTGGATGGTGCCGTACCGGACCGGCTGGCACCTGGCCCATCACGTCGATCCCGGCGTGCCGTGGCGCAACCTGCCCAGGCTGCACGGCGAGCTCGAGCGCGCCGGCTGGGTGACCCCGGCCCTCGCGTGGCCGTCGTACACCGCACTGTGGCGGGCCCTCTCAGCCGGCTGAGCCTCGTCGCCGGTGATCATCCCGGCGCGAGGGAGCGGATGGCCTCGCGCAGGTCGAGCCCGAAGGGGAGGACGTACAGGCACGGCGTCGTGACGCCGTTGCGCACGTAGTCGGCGATACGGGACCGGCAGTGCTCCGGCGTGCCCCAGACGACCAGGTCGTCGACGACGGAGTCGGGGATCTCGGACAGTGCCCCCTTGCGGTCGCCCGCGGCCCAGCGGTCACGCAGCCCGGCCAGCTGCGGTCCGCGCCCGAGCCACTCGTGGAACGCGGCGTAGACCGGCACGGTCAGATACGACGCGATGGCGAAGCGGGCGGCGGGTCGGACCACCTCGGGGTCGTCGGAGGGGCAGACGAAGATCCGGCACACGATCTCCTTGTCCGGCCCGACCTCGGCGGCGACGGTCTTGACGTCCTCGGCCGACAGCCAGTTGATAATGGCGCCATCGGCCTCGCGCGCCGCCATGTGCAGCATGCCCGGGCGCAGGGCGGCGACCAGGATCGGCGGTGGTGGGTCGGGCACCAGCCCGAGGCGGAAGCCGCGGATGCTGAACGTCTCGTAGTCGTGCTCGACGCGCGCCCCGGTCAGCGCCTCCTTGAGGAACCGCACCACGTCGCGCGTGCGCCGGTAGGGCTCGTCGAACGCGATCCCGTTCCACCGCGTGACGATCGGCTCGGTCGACGAGCCCACCCCCAGCACGAAGCGTCTGGGCGCGATCGACGCGAGGGTTGCGGCGCTCTGCGCCAGCAACGCCGGGCCCCGCGTGAACGCGGGGACGATCGCCGTCCCGAGGCGGACTTCGGGTACCCAGGTGGCGGCGAGGGCGAGTGGGACGAAGGCGTCCGCGCCGTTGGTCTCCACCGACCAGAGGTCGGTGTACCCGAGCTCCGCACACTCCTCCCACCACGTCCGCTGGGCGGACAAGGGAACTCCCTCGAAGGGGATGGTGATCGCGTACGGCATCACCGGAACCGTAGCGTGACCGGCCGACGCCGCCGCCCGGCGACCGACCCTGCGCTCGGCCCTACCATGGGCGACGTGGGTCTCTTGCCGTGGATCGTGGCGCAGCGACCGCGAACGTGACGGCTCCGTCGGATCTCGTCGAGGGACTGGGCTACCCCGCCGCGTCGTCGCTGCTCATCCTGACCGCGGACGACCTCGGGTCGTCGCACGCGGTGAACGTGGGCGTGTACGACGCGCTGCGCGACGGTCTGGCGACGAGCGCGGCGCTGATGGTGCCGGGACCATGGGCGCGGGAGGCCGCATCGCGCTATCGGGGCGAGGACGTCGGCGTCCACCTCACGGTCAACGCCGAGTACGACCTGGTGCGGTGGGGCCCCATCACGCACGCACCGTCGTTGCTCGACGGCGACGGGGGCTTCCCACGGACGGCGGAGGACGTCGCCGAGCACGCCGACATCGACGAGTTGCGCCGGGAGTGCCGGGCGCAGCTCGAACGGGCGATCTACTGGGGGTTCGACGTCAGCCACCTGAGCTCGCACCTCGGCGCCATGGAGCGGCGGCCCGAGCTGTTCGACGTCGTGCTGGAGCTGTGCGTCGAGTTCGGCCTGCCCCTGCGCCTGCCCGATGCGTCGCTCGAGCCCGACTTCGGCTTTCCCTTCCGCGCCCTGGCCAGGGCCGAGGGGGTGCTGTCGCCTGACCGCCTGGTGCGCGTGCCGCTGCCGCTCGGGTCGGTGCGCAACCGCCCGGCCGCCCGGCGGGCCGTGGAGCGGGCGCTGTTCGAGCTGGAGCCGGGTGTGACCGAGCTGTGCTTCCGGCCCGCGCTCGACGGGCCCGAGCTGCGGTCCATGGCGCCGGACTGGCCGTCCCGCGTCGACGACTTCGACCTGTTGGTCGCCGACCGGTCGATCGCCGCGCTGGCCCAGCGGGCCGGGGCCCACCTGGTGGGCTACCGCCCGCTGCGGGATCTGCAACGGGGCGCCGGCCTCCCGGGCCGCTGAGCTCCGGGCCGCAACCGGGCGCCGGCCTCCCGGGCCGCTGACGTCCGAGCCGTGACCGGCCCGCCTCCCCGGGCGCTGACCCCCGGGCGGCGACGGGCCTCGGGTCAGGGCGTCACGCCGGCGGGTGGACCGTCCCGGCCACCACCGGGCTGGCGGTGGGCTGGACCGCTCCCCCGGCCTGCTCGGCGGTGACGGCCAGGGCGCTGACGTCGGGGCTGGCCACGTGGAAGGCGACCACGTCGGGCGCGGCCCCGAGCAGCCCCAGCGAGATGCGCTGCTGGCCGATGATCGCCCACAACTGGTAGGTCCGGCCCCCGGCCAGCCCCGGCAGGGCGGTCGCCCGCAGGAGGAACCCGGCGCCGCCCGGCTCGAGGACGCCGGGCACGGCGATATGCCCGTCGGACGACGTCAGCACGTAGAACGCCGAGTGAGGATCGGCGGCCGCGGCCCGCGCCGCCGCCGCCACCCCCGAGCCGCCCAAACCGGCCCGGAGGCGGCCGATCTGGCCGTCCTCGCGGTGCACCTGCCAGCCGAGGGCGCCGACCACCACCACGATCGCTGCGGCCGCGACGAGCAGCGGCCACGTCCGCCGGCCGCGTGACCGCAGCGGGTAGAGCGCGGCGAGGTTCGGCGACGGCTCGCCCGGGCCGAGGGCGGCCGACACCCGGTCCCACAGGTCGGCGGGTGCGGGCGCCCCGGAGTAGGCGAGCAGCGCGGCCACCTCGCGGTGCTGCGCGACCTCGTCGCGACAACGCGGGCACTCCCGCAGGTGGTCCTCGAGCCACGCCCGCTCGTCGGCGTCGACCGCGTCGAGCGCGTAGGCGCCGAGCAGCTCCTGGAAGTCCTCGTGGCGCGGAGGTTGCTGGTCGCTCATGCGCTCACTCCGACACCCCCGAACCGAGCCCGGTGTCGGCCAGGCCGGCGCGCAACCGCATCAGTCCCGAGCGGATGCGGCTCTTGACCGTGCCCTCGGGTTGGTCGAGGAGAACCGCCACCTCCCGGTAGGTGTGGCCCCCGAAGTAGGCCAGCTCGATGGCGCGCCGCTCGTCCTCCGGGAGCGCTGAGACGGCCTCCTTGAGGTGCTCGGCCACGGTGAGGTCCATCACCTCGTGCTCGAGGTCGTACCCGGCGGCTGCCGACCGCGCCGCATCGCGCTGCTCCCGGCGGCGGCGCGACGAATCCGAGCGCAGTTGATCCACCGCCCGCCCGTGGGCCTGGGCCAGGAGGAAGGCGCGCATGCTCCCCCGCTCGGGGTCATAGCGGTCGGGGGCGTTCCAGAGGCGGAGGAACACCTCCTGGACCACCTCCTCGGCCGCCGCCCGATCCCCGAGGACGCGCTGCGCCAGGCCGTAGACGGCGCCGGCGTGCCGGCGAAAGGCCTCCGCCAGCGCGTCTTCGCGCCAGCGGCCGATCGCCACCGCGAGCGCGCCGTCACTGCTGTCGCGGAGCGATCCCATCGCGCCTGCTGTTCGGCGCCCGACGACCACCCGGATGGATCGTCGGTCGCGCGGGTCGGTCCGGCCGTCGGGCCGGGCCGGTCACGGGGCGTACTGCGTCGGGTAGGCCTCGGCGATGCCCTCGGACAGGTCCGAGGCGAGCTTCGGGGTGAACCCGGTGGCCACCCGCAGGGGGGTGGCCCACGGGCCGGAGGCGGCCTGGGCGTCGGCCACGGCCACCAGACCGTCGACGACCTGCTGCATGTCGGACGCGATCAGGGAGGGGTTGATGGTCGGGGCCTGGTGGCCGAAGAAGCCGCCGACCTGCTGGCCGACCCCGGACAGGTTGGGGGTGGGGCCACCGGAGGACTTGGCCCGGGCGTACGACCTCAGCAGGTTGACGTAGTTCGACCAGATGGCGTTGAACACGCGCGTGGCCTGGTCGAAGAAGTTGACGATCACGACGTTGCCCAACGACGCCGTGTTGGCGTCGAGGGCGGCGGACTCGGGGGCGGCGGTCTGCCCGGTGCCGAGGAGGGCGGTCGTGGAACCGGCCAGCTCGGCGTGCTCGACGAGCGCGGCCGTCACCGCGGCGCGGAGGTTCGATGCGGTGCCGAGCGCGGTGCCGGGGAACTGGGCCGGGTCCAGCTTGGCCGCGGCCGACGACAGCACGTCGGAGGTGTGCCGCATCTTCTCGGCCGCGGCGACGACGTCGTTGATCGCCGTCGGCGTGTTGGCCGCCTGTGAGTTGATGAACGCGACCACAGCTGTGTTGTCCACGGTCAGCTCGTCGGCCACCCCGGTGCCGGGGTTCGAGACCGTGGTCACCGCGAGGTACTGGTTGTGGCTGTGGAACAGCTGGGCCAGGGAAATGGCGTTGGCCGCCAGCGCGGCCGAAGCCGAGCTGGCACCGGCGGCGTTCCTGGTCGCCTTGGCTTCGGCGTACCGGACGAAGCTGTTGTTGCGGGTCGTCCACAGGGGGTAGAAGTCGGCGGCGAAACTGGCGCCATAGCCCTGCGGCTGGGACAGCAGGTCGGTGAGGTCGGTGCTGTTGTGGTCGAGGGCGCTGGCGGCGTCGGCGTCGTTGGGAGCCCCCAGCGGGGCCACCGGACCGGCCGCGGTCGTCGTCGTGGTGGTGGAGGCCGCCGCCGAAGCCGGCACCGAGGTCGTCGTGGGCAATCCCGACGCGGCGGACGTCGTCGTGGTGGTCGATGCCGCCGCCGTCGTCGTGGTGGTGGTCGTGGCGGTGGCGGCGGGCGCAGCCGTGGTCGTGGTCGCGGTCGACGCGGCCGACGGAGCGGCCGAGCTCGAGAGCGGGGCGGAGCTGCGGGCGGCCACGACACCGCCGGTCACCCGGCTGAGGAGGAAGATCTGCTCGAGCAGGAGGTACGTGACCTGGGCGCGGTAGTCGGCGGCCTTGGTCTGGGCGGGCGTGGACCCGCCGACGACGGTCGTCGTCGGTGCGACGGTCGTCGTCGGTGCCGACCGCGTCGACAACTTCGTGCTGCACGAGGCGGCCGTCAGGGCGAAGGCCGCGAGGGCAGCCGAAGCAGCGAGGCGGGTGCGAGCGGTCATTTCACTCCGGGGTCGGCGGGGCGCCAGCGGCTGTCGAGCTTCGCGAGTCCCCCGGTCGGGGGGCAACTCGGGCCACCGTCAGAACTCGGTGACGGCCCGGATCCGCTCGTGCAGAGCGAGATACTCCGGTGCCTTGGTCAAGGGCAGGACCGACATCAGCTTGGCCATGTGACCGGCCGCCTTGACCCGGCCCTGCATGAACGCGGCGTTGAGGTCCAGATCGCCCTGCGCCACGTCGACGGAGTCGGCCCACGACGTGGTCAACGTCACCTCGGCGTCGGGCAGCGATCCGAGGCCGCTCTCGACGACCCGGCCGTTGTGGAGAACTTCGTAGTAGGTCACCTCACCGGCCGGACCGCCGGTGACGACCCAGTTCATGCGGACCGATGCGCCGGGTCGCTCGGGCTGGTCGGCGCCCAGCGCCCTCGCCTCGTCGAGCCACTCCTGGGTGAGGTACCTCGTCACCGTCGCCGGATCGTAGTGGGGTGCCCCAGGCTGCCCGGTGCCTCCCCCGGTCTCCGCCGACTCCCGCTCCCCGCCGCTCGGGCGGCTCGCTTCGCTCACAGGCCTGCCCGCTCCCCGCCGCTCGGGCGGTTCGCTTCGCTCACAGGCCTGCCCGCTCCCCGCCGCTCGGGCGGCTCGCTTCGCTCACAGGCCCACGCCGGGGGTGATCGCCGTGGTCACGTCGAGGAACCCCGTCGAGGGGAGCGGGGGCGTGGCGCGCGCACCCGGGCCGAGTCCGCCGAGTCCGCCGAGGTAGGTGCCCAGCACGGTCAGGTGGCGTGCCTCGGTCGCGCCGATGCCGGTCATCAGGGGAACCAGGCCCGGATCGGTAAGTTGGGAGGCGTAGGCGCCGAACGTGGCGGCGGCGAGGGCTTCGACTCCGTAGGCGATGTCGACCGCGTCCGCCTCCGTGCGCGCCGACCGCAAACGCGTCTCGACGAGCTGGCTCAGCACGAGGTTCGCCTGCGTGAACGCGGCGCCACCGGCGCGACCTGTCGCGCCGTCGAAGATGCCGCCATGGGCGGAGTGGTGGTCGGCGAACATGCGCATGGCGTCGCTGATCCCTGTCGTCGTCACGAGGCCGGTGCCGGCCAGCTGCGTGTACACGCCGGCGGCGTAGTGCTCGATGGACGACGCCGTACGCAGGATGAGCAGGTCGACGGCGTCGCCCGGCGATTCGGCATCGATGGTGGTCGTCGGCGCGGTGGTCGATGTCGACGTCGCCGGCGAGGCTCCGATGGTCCGGCGCAGGTCGGGTACCCCGGAGCGGCCGCCGCCGCTGCAGGCGGCGAGGGCGGCCGTGGCGGCCAGGCCGAGGAACCGCCGCCGCGGGAACGGACCGACGCCGGGCCCCCGCTCCCCCGCCGGAGGGACGCCCCCGTTCGTCACGAGCCGGCCAGCGGTTGGGGCGTCAGTCGACCGTCGTCGCCCTGGGTCGTAGGCACCAGTTGCGCGAGCGGCTGCGAGAGCAGCGTCCCGAGCACGACGCCGTGCTGGCACTCGACGGGCAGCGTCGTCGCCACGAGCGCAATCGACGGCGTCGACGTCAGGCGTCCGAGCATGGCGTGCTGGGTGGCCGCCAGTCGGGCCTCGACGGCGGACAGCAGGGTGAGGCCGTCGTGCTCGGACACCAGTGGGGCCACGGGCTGCAAGGCGTCGAGCGCGGCCTCGGGCGCGACGACGACGGCGAAGCCGCCCGCCAGCTCACCGAAGGCCCGAGCGTGGGCGCGGTGGTGGGCGACGAAGCTCTGGGCCGACGCAACGGCGGCCGGACTGCCCAACACGGCCGAAGCCTGTTGGTAGACCGCGACGGCCGCCAGCTCGACGCCCTGCAGGAAGGCGGCGACCTCGGCGTCGCTCATCACCGCGGCGACGGTGCCGGCCGCGACTCGACCGGCCGGACGCTGGGGCACCGGGCGATGGTAGGGGGCCGGTGGTGCGGGCAGGCCGCGGGCGGCGGCCGTCAGGGCGCGCGGAGCCCGGCGAACAAGTCGTCCTCGGGCAGCGACGACTCCACCCGACTGAGGGCGAGGGTGTAGTCGTCGAAGGGGTACACGAGGTCGGCGACCTCGGGAGGCAGCCCGAACCAGAACCGGGACGTGGGGTCGACCTGCGTGGCGTGGGCCAGCAGCGCCAGGCGCCGCACGTCCGGCACGGCGCTCGTGTCAACCCGCGTGGTGATGGCGTCGTCGTGCGACGGCCGCTCGAACCAACCGGCGTCATAGGGCGATTCGAGACCGAGCTCGAGGAACTTCTCGTGCGTGGCCAGGACGCGGGCACGCGACCACGCCGAGTAATAGACCTTCGACACCGACCACGGCCGGCCGGCGCCGCGGTAGGCGCGGGCGTCCGCCGCCGCCTCGACCGCGGGCAACGTGATCTCGTGCACGCGGAGGTGGTCCGGATGCGGGTAGCCCTGCTGATCGGCGGGATAGGTGATCACGACCTGAGGCCTCACCCGGCGGATGACGGCGACGAGCCGGCCCACGGCCTCGTCGAGATCGGCGCGGGCGAACGACCTCGGGTCCTCGTTGGCCTCGGTACCGGGCATCCCCGAGTCCCGGTAGCCGAGCAGCACCACCTCGTCGTAGCCGATGATCTTGGCGGCGGCATCGAGCTCGCGGAGACGGACGTCGGGCAGGTTGGCGCGCACCTCCTCGGTGTCCATCGCCGGGTTGAGGATCTCGCCCGCTTCGCCGCCGGTGCAGCACACCAGCACGCCCCGGATGCCCTCGGCGGCGTACCGGGCGACCGTCCCCGCACCCTTGGAGGCCTCGTCGTCGGGGTGGGCGTGGACGCTCAGCAGCGCGAGTTGTCTCCCCTCCGCGTCCCTCGGCGTCTGCGTCGGCACGGGAGGCCAGCCTACCGAGCGACCCGGAAGCGGCTGACGGTCTCCACGTGGACGGTCGACGGAAAGGCGTCGACCACCTCGACGCCGTCGAGGACGTAGCCGCGGTCGGCCAACAGGCGGCTGTCGCGCGCGAGCGACGCGGGGTCGCAGCTCACCAACACGACGAGCTCGGCCCCCCACGCCGCCACCGCCCCGGCCGCCGACGGTCCCAGGCCGCGGCGTGGGGGATCGGCCACCACGACGTCGGCGGAGGAGAGGTCGGCGCCCAGTGCCACCACCTCGCCGACACGGACCCGTGCGCCCAGATCGGCCAGGTTGTGGACGGCGTCGGCGGCAGCCGCGGGGTTGGCCTCGACGGACACGAGCGCCGCATCCGGGACCCGCGACGCCAGCACGCCCCCGAGCAGACCCACGCCGGCGTACAGGTCGACGACCGTGGCACCGGGCCGGAGGGCGTCCTCGGCGGCACGGACGACCGCGGCGGCGATGGCGTCGGCGGCGGCCGGCCCGGACTGGAAGAACGAGGCGCCCGAGATCCGCCATCGGCGGCCTGCCACCTCCTCGGTGACGCGGGCGCGGGCGTCGTGAACGGGGACCACGACGGTGCCCGGCGGCACGTGGACCCTCCGCGGCCGTCGGTCGGGGCAGGCGACCCGCTCCCCGCCCGCCGCGCCGGCGCGCATCAGGACGCTTCCGGCTCCCTCGAACCGGCCGGTCACGACGAGCTCCTCGAGCCGAGGATGCGCCACGAGACACGAGGCGACGCTGATCAGGGCGGTGTCGTGGCGGCGATGGAACGCAGGCCGGCCTGCATCATCGAGCCCGACTTGGAGCGTCGTCCGGTAGCCGCGGGCGGGTACGCTCGCCGGCGCCGTCACCACGGCGGGATCGGGAAGGCGGGCGATGCGGCGGAGCGCGTCGGCGACGATGGCGGCCTTCAGGGCCAGTTCGGTCGGGCCGGGATCCACGTACGCGAACGTGCAACCCCCACAGCCTTCGGCTACGTACGGGCAGGCCGGCACCGTGCGAGCGGGCGACGCCCGCAGCACGGAGACCGCCCTGGCCAGCAGGAAGTCGCGGCGCTCGAGCACGACCCGGGCGGACACCCGCTCGCCCGGCAGGGCTCCCTCGCAGAGCACGACCCGGCCGTCGGGGGCCCGGGCGATGCCGGCGCCGCCCACGGCGAGGTGGGTGACGTCCAGCTCCACCAGCGCAGGCTACGAGACGGCATCGGCGTACTACGGCAGGATGAGGCGGCGCCGGCGCGGGGAGGGAGCGGAGTGACCATCGTCAGGCGGCGCCGGGACCGGGACCGGCGCGCCCTCGGGGTTCCGCCACCGCTCCTCACGGCCGACCCGACGGGGTCGGATGTCGCGGCCGCGCAGACGGCGGCGTCGATCGAGAACGTCGCCATCGCCCTCTACGGCCGGGCCTCCGACCTCGTGTCGGTGCAGTCGCTGGGCTCCCCCGCCCGACTCACCCTCGCCGCCCTTCTCAACGGCGCGGCCCAGCACCACGCCGACCACCTGACCGCGTTCAACGCCGCGGCCACCCGGCTGGGCGGCAGG
>Ga0318496_10000933_pt1 | contig 11071 bp, 9 predicted proteins | sample GRESIP109b1f22_FD_203296 | JGI IMG/M metagenome (GOLD analysis project Ga0318496, IMG submission 203296) | Tropical soil microbial communities from Luquillo Experimental Forest, Puerto Rico - GRE.SIPMG.109b1f22 | ecosystem: Environmental > Terrestrial > Soil > Tropical forest > Bulk soil... | reverse complement strand
CCTGAGTTACGCCCTGCTCGTGCTCGGGCTGACCCACAACTGGTACGGGATCCCGCTGACCGCGATAGCAGACACCCAGAAGGTATTCGTGATCAGCTGGATCGTCATCGTGAGCATGCTCGTCCTGGCAAGCGTGCGGCTGCCCATGGTCTACGGGCTGCTGTTCGTGCTCGTTGATGCCTCGCTAGTGCTGAACCTGCTCGGGATCATCCAGAACTCGACGAACCTGGCCAAGGCGGCTGGGTGGGTCCTTATGGCCGTCGCGGCAACGATCGTGTACCTCTTCCTGGGCGCGGCGTCCCACGACACCGGAGGCAAGGAACTCCCGCTGGGGCCACCAATCCTGCACGCCTGACAACTCCGCCCTGGTGACGCGTTCTCCTACCGGCCGGGCGCGTACTGCGCCCGGCCGTCCTCGTTTCCCGGCGCCCTGCCATAGCAGGAAACACCAGGTCAGCGACCATGACGGGGCTGTCGCACTCGCACGATCAAGTTCTTCGGCACGAAAAGAGGAGTTATGAGCTTCAATCTCGCTGTCATTCTCAGCGAAAGCGCGCATTCTTTCCCCGACAGGCCGGCGGCGATTTCCGCGCAGGGCCAGTTGACATATGCGCAACTTGACGCGGCCTCGGACCGGGTTGCCGCGTCTCTGGCGGCCGACGGGATAAGGCCCGGCGACCGCGTGGCGCTGCAACTGCCGAACATCCCGCAGTTCCTGATGTCCTACTTCGGGATCCTCAAGGCGGGTGCCGTCGCAGTCCCGCTCAACGTCATGCTCAAGGCCCCGGAAGTGGCTTACCATCTCGGCGACAGCGGGGCGCGCCTGCTGATCACATGGGAGGGGATCCTGGGCGAAGCCGTCAAGGGAGCGCAGGCTGCCGGCCTCGATCAGATCTACGCCGTCGGTCATGCCAATGATCAGGACGGCGCCGTCCCCTTCGAGCGCCTGCTGGCCGTGGAGGCGCCGCGATACGAGATGGCGATGCGGAGCCCGGCGGACACGGCTGTCATTATCTACACCTCGGGCACGACGGGCCGGCCCAAGGGCGCCGAGCTCACCCACGTGCAGCTGTACATGAACGCCGACATCCCCGGCCGCCTGTTCGGTATCAAGCCTGACGACATCGCCATCGCTGCGTTGCCGCTGTTCCACGTGTTCGGCCTGTCCAGCGTCCTGAACCTCTGCGTGCGGTTCGGCTGCACGATGTCGTTGATCCCGCGGTTCACCGCGGCCGCAGTGCTGGAGGCGATCCAGCGTGATCGGGCCACCATCTTCGATGGCGTGCCGACCATGTTCGCCGACCTACTGTCTCACCCGGACCTGGACGGCTACGACCTGTCGTCGCTGCGGGTCGCCATCTCCGGCGGCGCGTCCATCCCGGCGCCCCTCCTGGACGCGTTCGAGGAGCGCTTCGGGGTGATGATCCTCGAGGGCTACGGGCTGACGGAGACCGCGTCCACGACCACCTTCAATGTCAGCGCGGAGGAGCGGCGCGTATACAGCGTCGGCAAGCCCATCTGGGGGACGCAGACGCAGGTCTGGGATGACGAGGGTCGGCCGCTGCCCCCGGGGCCGGAGAACGTCGGCGAGGTCGTGACCCGCGGCCTGCACGTAATGAAGGGATACTGGCACGATCCAGAGGCGACCGCCGCTGTCTTCAGCGGCGACTGGCTGCGCACCGGCGACCTCGGTTACTTCGACAAGGACGGGTTCTTGTTCATCGTCAGCCGCAAGAAGGAGGTCATCATCCGCGGCGGCTACAACGTCTACCCGAGCGAGATCGAGAACGTGCTGCACGCCCATCCAGCGGTGGCTGAGGCGGCCGTCGTGGGCGTCCCCGATGAGCGGCTAGGGCAAGAGGTCATGGCGGTCATCATCGCGCATTCGACGGTAACTCTGGTGGAGGCTGACCTCCAGTCGTACTTGCGGGAACGCCTGGCCGCCTACAAGATCCCCCGGATCTTCGAGTTCTGGTCGGAGCTGCCGAAGAACACGCTCGGGAAGATCCTCAAGGACGAACTGGTCCGGGCGAAGGTGACAGGCTCTCACTAGCAGCTAGGAACGTTCGGCGGGCTTGCGGTCTCGGCTGTCGATTCTGGCCTGGGTGGCGCGTAGTCGATGTGGAGGCCGACAGCTAAACCGGCCTCGTCCGGAGGGAGAGGCGCGATGCTGCTCAATCGGCTCGTAGCGGCTACGCGAGCCTACAGAAGATGCTCGGCGGCCCGCGCGCGGGCGGCCTGACGGATTAGGTGGTCGCGCTCGGCGACGTCCGTGGCCCGACGCGCGGCATCGGCGTACGCCGTGGCCGCGGCAGGGAGGTCGCCGCCGAGTTCGTACAGGTGGCCGCGGACCGCGTGCCACCGGTGGCGGTCGCCGAGCACCTCGCGCAGCCGGTCGGCCTCGCGCAGCCCGGCGGCGGCGCCGAGGACGTGGCCGACCGCGACCGCGCGGCCCAGCACGGCGGCGGGGTCCTGGTGCACCGGGTCGTCGGTGAGCGCGACGAGGTCGTCGTACCAGGCGAGGATCTGCGGCCAGTCGGTCTCCTCGGCGCTTGCCGCGTCGTCGTGCAGGGCGGCGATGGCGGCCTCGACCTGGTAGCGGCCGGGGCGCTGAACGGCCAGCGCCGACTGCAGCACGCGCACGCCCTCGGCGATCTCGCGGGTGTCCCACAGGCCGCGGTCCTGCCGGTCGAGCGTGACGATGCGATCCTCTGAGTCGAGTCGCGCCGGGAGGCGGGCGTGGTTGAGGAGCATCAGCGCAAGCAGCCCGCGCGCCTCCGGCTCCCTGGTGGCGAGGGTGAGTTGGCGGGCGAGCCGGATCGCCTCGCCGGCCAGGTCCACCCGGCCGGCGTGGCCGGCCGTGTACACGAGATAGAGCACGCGCAGCACGACGGCGAGGTCGCCGGGCTGGTCCAGGCGGCGCCCCTGCAGGGTGCGCTTGGCCCGGCTGATCCGCTGCGCCATGGTCGCCTCCGGCACGTAGAAGGCGTCGGCGATCTCCCGGGTGGTGAGGCCGCCGACGGCGCGCAGGGTCAGCGCCACCTGAGATGCGGGCGCGAGGTCGGGGTGGCAGCAGCAGAAGAGCAGGAAGAGGGTGTCGTCGCCCTCCTCGGTGGCGGCGGGCCGCGGCTCGGCGTACGTCGCCCCCTCGCGGCGGTGACGGGCGGCCTCGCTGCGCCGGGCGTCGACGAGCCGCCGGGTCGCGACCGTCGCCAGCCACGCGCGCGGGTCGCGCGGCGGGTGTTCGGGCCACACCCGCAGCGCCTCCAGCAGCGCCTCCTGCAGGGCGTCCTCGGCGGCATCGAAGTCCTCGCCCCGCCGGACCAGGCCCGCGAGCACCCGAGGGACGAGGGCGCGCAGCGCGCCCTCGTCCAGACGCCGCGTCGGTTCCTCGATCACGCCGGGTCAGTCGTCCGAGGGCGCCCCGGACATGACCTCCCGGACGTCGATCCACTCATACAGCGGCTTCCCGCCCGGGCCGGGCTCGGACGAGACGTAGGCCGCGAGCTCGACCGCGCGCTCGTGCGACTCCACGTCGATCATGTACCAGCCCGCCACGAGATCGCTGGTCTCGGGCAACGGGCCGTCAGTGGTGACTGGCGCGGCGTCTGGGCCGCCGTAGCGCACCCAGGTGCGCACCGGCGTGAGCGCCTGCGCGTCGACGTACTCGCCGTTCTCCTGGAGCAGCTCGCTGACATGCTTGAGGAAGGCCATATGCGCCTCCACGTCCTCGGGGGCCCACTTGTCCATCGGGGGCACGGGACGGTGCGGCTCCGGGCCGCCGCGGTAGTGCTTGAGGAGCAGGTACTTCGGCATGGTGGTCTCCTGGTGTCGTGGGGCCGCGACTGTCGTGGCCCTTCACCTGGTGAGCGGAGCCTGTCAGAGCTTCTCGACATGGGAGCACCAATCTAGCTCTGAGACCGTCACGGAGGGGAACTTCCAAGAGACGCCTCTGCATCCGTGACCTGCGCGGTCTCAGACAGGTGGTCCGCAAAGATTCTCACTGAACGGGGCTGTCCGTTACGTTCTGCTCGCAGTCAGGGCGTGCTGGCCCTGCGCGCGATGACAAGCCAGCACCGCGGGCCGCCGTCCTCGCGGCGGCCTAGAGCCGTCAAGGGGTCTGCCGTCACGGTGAATCCGGATTCTGTCAGGTCGCTGCGGACCGCGTGCAGCGGGCAGGTGCGGTAGTACATGACGAACGGGGGACGCCATACGGCATTGCGGACCCGCATGGCCAGGTCGAACCCGAACAGTGCCCAGTACCAGCCTGAGGCGACGGGCGGCGGCGCGCCGACCGGGAACGCGAAAACCCCGCCAGGCCGCAGCGCGCGGTACACGCCGGCGAACAGCGCAGGCCGTTCGGCGGGCAGGAAGTGCCCGAGCGCTCCGAAACTGACCGCTAGGTCGAAGGCCGCGGCGAAGGGCAGGGCCCGGACGTCGGCCCGGACCCACCTGGCGTCCGGGTACGCACTACGCGCCTGCGTGAGCATGCCAGTGCTGAAGTCGGCGCCCATGACCGGTCCCCGACACAGGGATCTGAGGACCCGCATGCCCGCGCCGGTGCCGCAGCACACGTCCAGTCCCCGGCCGAACGGGCCGAGCGGGCGCAGCGCGCCGGCGGTCGCGTCAAGCACGTCATCGGGGGTGCGGAAAGGCGTGTAGTCGAACTTCGGGGCAAGCAGGTCGTAGCCGCCCTCGACCGAAGACAGCGCCTGCGCTGCCAGTTCACGCAGGGACGGGCCTCGAGGCGAGAACATCGCCCAAGGGTACTTCCCGATGCCAAGCAGGCCGTCAGCTCCGGATTACTCTCGGGAGGCGGATCGCTGCCAGCCGACGACCTCGCCCGCCGGGTGCCGGGTGAAGTCAGGCAGCGCGGTCAGCACCTGCTCCTCACCGCCGGGGGTGTAGGTGACGATCAGCCGGAGCGTCCGCCATCCGGTGTTCACGGTGGAGTGCAGGGTCGCCATCGGGATGTAGACCACATCGCCCTCGGCGACCGGGAATTCCTCGTCCCCGACGGTCTGCGTGCCCGTCCCGGATATGACGTAGATCAGCTCGTCGGCGTGCTCATGGAGATGCCTGACGTGGCCCTGTCCGGGATTGATGATCACCTCGCCCTGGGAGTTGGCCGCTCCCGGGATCGTCACCGGGGACACGAACCATTTCATCGTGCCCCACTCGAAGCTGAACGTCTCGGTCTGCGCAGGCTTGATGTGCGTCACGGTCATATCTGGGTCCTCCTGCACGGGATAAGCGAAAAGACAGTTCGGTAAAGGCGCGCACCTGGGCGGTGAGCGCGCGTTCGACGGGCAGCCTCTCCATCGATGAGGCGCCGAAGAAGCCGCAGACCCCGGTGGTGTGTGCAAGCACGTACCCCGCGTCGGCCGGCTCGGCGATTGGGCCGCCGTGACATAGCACCAGGATCTCTGGATTTACCGCGACCGCCGCGTCCCGCATGGCCTGTACCCGCTCCACGGCCTGGTCCAGGGTGAGTGCGGTCTGCGCGCCGATCGTGCCCGAGGTGGTCAGGCCCATGTGCGGGACCAACACATCGGCACCGGCGCGGGCCATCTGCTCGGCCTGCTGCGGGTCGAACACGTACGGGCAGGTGACCAGTCCGCGTTGCGCGGCGAGCCTGATCATCTCCACCTCCGTGGCGTAGCTCATCCCGGTCTCCTCCAGGTTCTGCCGAAACACGCCGTCGATGAGTCCGACGGTGGGGAAGTTCTGCACGCCTGCGAAGCCGATCGCGGCCAGTTCGTCCAGGAACCGGGGCATCAGCCGGAACGGATCGGTGCCGCAAACGCCCGCCAGCACCGGCACGTCCCGCACCACCGGGAGCACCTCGCCGGCCATTTCCACCACGATCGCGTTCGCGTCCCCGTAGGGCATCAGCCCGGCCAGGGACCCGCGCCCGGCCATTCGATACCGGCCCGAGTTGTAGATGATGATCAGGTCCGCGCCGCCGGCTTCGGCGCACTTGGCGGACAATCCGGTCCCGGCCCCCGCACCGATGACCGGCTTTCCTTCCTTCGCCTTGGCGCGCAGGCGGGCCACCAGCGTGTCGCGTCCCATAAGTCAGCTCCCGTCAGTGATCATCTGATGCAGCCGTTCCGCCATCGTGGTGGCGAAGGCCGGGTCGTTGATGTGCGCGTCCACCCGCTGCAGCGTCCGTCCGGCCGCCGTCAGCTCGCGCTCCAGTGCGCCACGGCAGGCCTCATCCGCTGCCTGATCGCGGAACGGCTGGCCGTCCGCGTCCAGCGCGCTGACGCCGCGGTCCGGCCAGAACACTTGCGTTGGCCCTTCTGCGGTTACTGCCTTGCGCCCGATGCGAGCGCCCAGCTCAGCCATCTCCTCAGCCGTTGTGCGCATGAGCGTGACGGTCGGGTTGTGCTCGAAGAACAACCGCCCGATGAACTTCTCTGGCACAGTGGCGGGCGGCCCGAAATTCACCATGTCCAGGGCGCCGGGCGCGATCACCTGCGGCAGCCCCGCAGCACCGGCCGCGGTGAGCCGGTCCGGGCCCGCCGACAGCACGCCGCCGACCAGGTCGTCGGCCAGCTCGGTGGTGGTCAGGTCCAGCACACCGCTGACCAGCCGTGCCTCGGCCAGTGCCTCGAGCGCGCGGCCGCCGGCCCCTGTGGCGTGGAAAACCAGCACCTCGTAGCCGAGCTCGGCCAGCCGAGCACGGGCGGAATCCACCGCGGGGGTGGTCACGCCGAACATGCTGGCCGCGATCAGCGGCCGGTCTTCTGCGGCCGCCTGATCCCGCGCTGCCTGCTCCCGCGCCGCGACCATGCCCGCCATGGCCGCCGCCGCGTTGCCCAGCACCAGCCGGGAGATCCGGTTGATGCCGGCCACATCCACCACCGAGTACATGATGCAAACATCCTTGGCACCCACATACGGCGATACGTCACCGGAGGCCATGGTGGACACCAGGAGCTTGGGCAGCCCCACCGGCAGCGCCGCCATGACCTGCCCAGCGATCGACGAACCACCCGAGCCGCCGGCCGCCAGCACCCCGCCGACCCGGCCGCGTGCGACAAGGTCCGCGACCACGACGGCCGCGCCGCGGCCCATCTCGGTCACCGCGCGTCCACGATCCGATGCCGCGCGCAGCTCGGCCCGGCTAGTCCCGGCCGCAGCGGCGACGGCCTCGCCGTCGACGTCGGGGATCAGCCCGTCAGGTGCACCGGTGCCGACGTCGATCACGATCACCTCGGCACCGGCCGCGCGCAGCCGGGCGGCGAGGAATGCGAAGTCCCGGCCCTTGGTGTCCAGGGTCCCGACCAGTGCTACCGTCGCCATGGTTCACTTCACCTCTGGGATCGGGGGTCGGGTAGTGATAGTCCTCAGCCTGCCATGGACCCATTCCACCCCGCCCCGAAGGCGGTGGCCTCGCGGGATTCGTCAAAGTCCCGATCAACCCCGGACTTCGGGGACATGCCCGGCGTGTCCATCGCGGGGCCGGAGTCGCTGCCGGTGCCGCCGAGCCAGCGTGCGCAGCCGACTGCGGACGCGCCAGCCGCTCAGTCCGCCGGCGCATCCGCGACAGCGGCCGCATATCGGCTCAGTCAGCTGATGTGCGACAGGTCTAGAAGCCTGCCGATCACATGACGAGCGGCAACGCACGGATCTGCCGAATAGCGGGCGTTGCGTCCCCCCATACCTATGCGCTGACCTAGATGCTGTCGGCGGCCGCAGCGATCGTCAATTCAGCCTCCTCGCCCAGTGGGGAGCACACCTCCCTGCCGAGTATGCGATTGTCAACTGGGCCGTATCCCACCCTGAGGCGGCGAGCAGATTATCTGTTACGGCACGATCCCAAACGTGATCTGTGTTGCACGTGTGTTGTCCTGGAAGAGAGCGGCGTAACTTCCCTGTCAGTAAGGGCACTGGTCGCGCCTCCCTTGCGTCCGGCTTGCCCTGATTGTCCGGACAATGTCGCGCAACTCGCTAAGGATGTGTAGAAGCTGGCTGAGATGGCCACGCAAGTGGGAAGACTGCTCGACAAGCAGACGGCAAAGCGGGATGATCAGTCGGCAGCGTCTCGGCCAGAACCCGCCGCTGGAGCTATATGACGCCTCCGTCGTCTCCCGAGGATCTTTCCGAGCGCGTGTGCGAGGTAGTCGCAAGTGCACGTCGGGAAGTGAGGCGAGCGGAGGTGCTCCTCGAGGCGCGCCGACTGCTGGAAGACTCCAGCCTAATGATCAGTCGTTGCGCCTCGTGCGACCGCTATGGGCTCGTGGGTCACCGGCTCGTACCCGATACCGGGCGGCTTGGGGATCGCCAGCATCGCGGCGGGGCCCGACCTCCGCATGTGGTTTACCGAGAACGACACGTCCAAGGTCGGTTCAAACACCGTCGTCGGTCGCGTCAACCAGATCTACGACACCGGTCCGTATCCGTTCGGGATCACGGTTGGGCCCGACGGGAACATGTGGTTCTGCGTCGGCTACGACAACACGATCGGCCCGGCGCGCCCCCGGTAGCACGGAAGCGGCTCGTCGGCGTCGGCCATCGAACCAGGTCATGACCGCGAACCCCGAAGACATCGTCGCCGGCTGGGATGCCGTGCTCGCCCGGTATGGCGTCGCGGACGGCGTCGAGCACTTCCGGCGCTTCATGAGGGAGTACGGTCTCGGGGCCGACCCGACGGTGGCCGCCCACAGCCTTCGCGCCGTTGGCCAGAAGTTCGAGGAGGCGGGGCGCCTGCAGGAGGCGGTTCTTGCGTACGAGGAGGTGCAGCGGCGGTTCGGCGACGGCCCGTCCGGGGAGCTCGTCGAGCACGTTATCGCGAGTCTCGTCCGGCGGGCCGACGTCCTCAGGCGGCTCGGGTCGGGGGCGCACGTGGTGCGCGATCTCTGCGACCTCGCCGTTTCCTACGGCGACGACTCGAGCGAGGAGATCGTCCAGGCATGGCGCGTGCTCGCGGTCTACGACAAAGCCGCTGCGTTCTGCGCCGAGGGCCTAAGGGAACGCGATCTCGCCGCCGTCATGGTCGGTGTCACGTTCTACGACGAGCTCGACGCCCGCTTCCGGTCGATGCCGTTCCCCTCCGTTCAGGAATGGGTAGCGAAGGGGCGCTACAACAAGGCCGACGCACTCGCGACCGTCAATCAGATCGCACCTGCGCGTACCGCGTTCAGGGACGTCGTAACGCGATTCAGGACGTCCACAGACGAGACGCTCCGCGAGGTCGCCGCCTACGCCGCCCTGCGCGCGCACATGCTCATCGAACTCCCGCCACCACCGAGCGGGCTCCACCCTTTGGAACGCATGTGGCGAGCGGAGATGATGCGCGACCGGGACGCGACGGACGACCCAAAGCTCGCTGCATACCTCGACCGGAAGCTCGTCGAACTGGACGAATTCAGCGCCGGGCGCGAGGAGGCGATGCGCGAGTCGCACGAGCGGGCGGTGGAGGTGCTCGTCGCCTACATGACGTTCGGCGAACCGTTTGCCCTACTTCTCCGGAGCTTCGACCTCGAGGGATACTTCCGAGAGTTTGCCGCGCCGGAGCATCTAAAGGACTACGGGAGATGGAGAATCATTTCACCTGCGGCGGTCCACCCGACGAGGCTCGAACAGTTTGTCGCGTCCGAGATCGCCGACCGCGTTCCGGTCGTCAGCGTGGGAAACGTAGGCTCGATCACCGGCCATCAGACGGCTGTGTTTCCTCGAGTCGTCCTGCCCGACGAACGCTGGAAGACGATCGTCGACTACCTCGTCACGACCGCGAGCTTCCTCGTCATGGACGCCGACTGGCTCTCGCCGGGCGTCGCGCACGAGCTCGCGCTGGTGCGCCGTCACCACCGCGAGCCCGATACCGTCGTCGTGCTACCCAGCGCCCGTCCGGACAGCAATGAGCGCTTCAACGAGGGGTTTTTCAGGGTTGTAGGCAATTCCTACTCCGCACCGCAATCGGAGTACGAGCCGCTCGAAGAGAGCCATCCGGCTCTCGCGGGGTTTGCGCGCGTCGTTTCCGAGGACGAGCTCATCGAGACGGGAATCGAAGGCTCGCCGTTCGTCGCCGACCTCGTCGCTCGCGCCCGCGATCTCGCGGCACTCGACCCCGAGGCGCGGATCCAAATGCTTCTCCAGTGGCGCCGAACTTCACGATCGCGACGACGTAGAGAGCTGGGAAGACGAAGGGCATGAACCGCTCGATGACGCCGAGCTGGGCGCAGCGTTTGTAAAACGCTCCGGTGTGGTTGGCTATCAGCGTCATCTATGACGCGTTCTTCGGCTAACGCATGGCGAAGAGCAGCAGCCAGGCGATATTGCGCCACCCGCACGTCCGCTCAGATCAGCCCGATCTGCATCAAATGCGACCCACACCACTTGACGTAAGATGCCGACCAATCAGGCGGATCTCGCGCGGGCACGCCAAGGCTCAGGTTGCTCTCCGTGACGGGCTTCCCCGTCAGCCCGCGTCCTCGGCTGGCGGAGTTCACGGTTACCGACTGACCGCGCGGCGTGGCTTAGGTCCTGGCCGTGCCCGCGGCGCTCGACCCTGTCCGCGGCATGAGCATCTCTGACACACACGACGATGCACAGGTTTCTGTCCGCGGGTCAGGCTGGCAGCGCCATGAAGATGGGCAGGCGGTTCACCACCACCCCGGCCGCCTGCAGGCCGTCGATCTCGGCATGATTCACCGGTCGTCGGTACCGCGGTCACCAGGAGTCCGGGCCCGGGATTCTCACACGGGTGAGATGGGGTGAGGGGGGAGGTGCGTCGCTGGGTCGCGGAGTGAGGCTGTGGTCATCCGAGATCAGGAGGCGACCGCGATGTCCGGGGAAGCTCGTCCGGCAGATGACATCACCTGCACCGAAAGAGACGCACCGGTTCCCGGTCTGAAAGGACAGCCCCGATGAGCACCATCGACCAGCTCACCAAGCGGTACCGGAACACCACCGCCGTTGACGGCTTGAGCTTCGAAGTCGGGCCCGGCCGGGTCACCGGCTTCCTCGGCCCCAACGGCGCGGGCAAGACCACCACCTCGCGGATGCTGCTCGGCCTGGCCCGGCCCGACGGCGGGACCGCCACCGTAAACGGGGCCCGCAC
>Ga0318496_10000929_pt1 | contig 11079 bp, 12 predicted proteins | sample GRESIP109b1f22_FD_203296 | JGI IMG/M metagenome (GOLD analysis project Ga0318496, IMG submission 203296) | Tropical soil microbial communities from Luquillo Experimental Forest, Puerto Rico - GRE.SIPMG.109b1f22 | ecosystem: Environmental > Terrestrial > Soil > Tropical forest > Bulk soil... | reverse complement strand
GGAGTCCCGCGTCGGCGAAGGCGGGGGCGCCGCCCACTACGCGGCGCCGGCCGGCGAGGACACCGCCGAGGTGGGCCCCCGCCGGTCGAAGCCGGGGAGGCGCTACCGACCGCAGACGTGTGGGCAACCAGCCTTCACCCACGCGTAGAGCTCGTGGGCCACGGGGCCGAAGAGCCAGTAGCGCACGATGAACGCTTCAAGGTTGCCCTTGGGGTACGGCGGCTTTCTCGATGAAGCGGCGCCAGTTCCTGGCGAGCTGCGACTCGCAGATCGGGAGCCGCGCGACGTCCAGCCGTGTCTTCCCCGCGCGCAAGCGTGAAGATGTTCGTGCTGGTGGTGGCGTCACCGGGCGGATGCGCGGGCTTTGCGACTATTCCGCTCCGCGCGGAGGACGCAGGCGCTCAGGGAGTCTGGCCCAACGTCGGCAAGGTGATCGTAAAGCAACCGGGGTTCGCCGAAACACAAGCGTTCACCGCGGACGCATATTCTACCCCCGTCCCGTTGCAGCTCGCTCCGTGGAGGCAGTCGATGAGAGTCTGCTTTGTGGAGCACGTCGAGGCGTTGCATGAATTCGTGCACCCCTGGCCCGTCACCGCCGTCTGCCCCGGGGCGAACTTGTTCGTGCAGGCGACCACCGCGTTACAGGCGTCCTGGCACGAGTTGCTCCCGCACCCTCCGTTCGAGAGGACCCCGACTGCCGCCAGCAGGACACCCCAGAAGCGCTTCATGACGACCTCCGCTCTTTTCGTTGAGTCAAGACGAACGACTCGTCACCGTCGGTCGAGCAGAATGTACGCGGCCGAGACTATGGTGCCGCGCTGCAAGGCGTCGGAAATGTGGGGGTAGCTGCCGTGCTGGTGCGGCCAGGCGACGTTCGCGCTCACGAAGTTCCGTCGACCCGAGGGGCAGGGCGGCGCTGAAGTCCTGGAAATGCGGGGGTGGCAGACCTCTTCAAGAATTCGTGGCGCATGCGGGCGCGCTACTCGCTGGCGGTGTTTCCTCCGGCTTAAGCGCAATGGATTCGTACGTCGAGGACGGGGGCCCCGCACCGAGCTTGCGCTCTCGCTACAAGCGGCGCGCTGCCGCCTCGGCCTCCTCGCGCGTCGCGTACGTCGGTACCGCGGAGTTCTCGGCCAGCTCTTCAACGTCGCTCGCGTCGCTTCGTCGCACGTTCCTGGCACTCTCTCGGGTCAACCCCGATATCCGCAGAGACGACCAGGCACGAGGTCTAGTGACGATCAGTCGATACGGGGGAAGGGGGATCTGATGGCATCTGTCACGAAGTGCCTGGTGGCGCTCGCAATCCTCGCGTCGTCCACGTCCGCGCGCGGCGGACCAGGTAAACCAATAGGTGGCACCGCGGGGGAGGGCGCGTGCTACGGCGACATCGAGAGACTGTGCAAGGACGTGCAGCCGGGCGAGGGACGCGTTCTGGCGTGCCTCAAGTCGCACCAGAAGGACGTGTCGAAGGGCTGCGCGAGCGCAGTCAAGGAACTGAAGACGCAGATGACGAAACTGTCCGCCTGCGAGCCAGACGTGGAGAAATTCTGCTGGGACGCCCCAGTCGGCGACGGTGGCATCGTGAAGTGCCTGAAGAGTCACCAGGCGGACGTCTCGGCCGACTGCAAGACCGCGGTCGCGAAGGTGAAGAAGGCAAAGGGAAAGGCGTATTCGCCACCGACGGTACCAGAATGATCGCGGGCGGGCGGCGCGCGGGCCCGGCCACGAGCGCCGTTCACGACTGACCCGCCCGCGTCTTGCCGCGGGCCCGGCGACGCGCTCGAGGAACAGTCGGGAGGGCCCCTGGTGCGAAAAGACCGGGGGCTCTTCGCTCATGGCGTAGTGGCGCTCTTCCCGGCGACGAGCCGCGAGGACACCGTCGAGGTGGGCCCCGTTTGTCGATCACGGGGAAGGGGGCACGGCGCGGCCCCACTCGCGAGCGCTAAATAGCCTGCACTCTTCCTTCCATGAGAAGGTCGCTCCCCGTCAATGCCCCAGTCGGTCATCATTTCCCGAAGCTGCTGCCATGCTTCCATCCGCACTCGGTAGCTCTGACCTACCCTTGCCGGTGCACATTGGGGTCCTGCCGTCAGGCGCTGCCAATCTGAGACGCGAGTTTCGCCGCGGAACTCTGCGATGTCCTCGAGGAAGAGTTCGCAGTCACCTGGACGAGGCAGTTCGGGAAATCCCTGGGTTCATCTCCTTGCACAGCCGGTTTACAAGGTCATCATCAGTTCACGCGGCGAGTTCTCTGTGTGAGTACCCGATGGGTTGGTAACGCTCGCCGCTGAGCCACAGCCGATGCATGAGCACCGCGAGTTTTCTCGCGACAGCGACGACGGCACGCTTGCGGCCGTTGGGTCCTCCAGACTCAGCGTGCTTCAACCCCCATCGCCTCAGGTCGCTGTCTGCGCTGGTAACTGGCGAGAGGATCCGGTGCGCGCACTCGACAAGCAACTTGCGGACGAAGCCATCCCCGGCTTTCGTGATGTGCTTCTGGGGGTTGGACTCTCCGGACTGATCGGCCGCGGGGATTAGCCCGAAGAATGCACCAGCGAAGCGGCTCTTCTTGAATCGAGTGGGGTCTTCCATCGTGAGCATGTACGCGAGAGCCGTGATCGGACCGACGCCGCAGATTTGCGAGCAGCGCGCGGACTCGGGGTACACGACGGTTGCCAGGTGGTCGACCTGCTTGTCGTGTGCCGCGATGTGCACATTGAGTAGGCGGATCACGTCGAGCGCCGCTGCAAGCGCCGGCACGAGCTCGGCAGGGAGCACCTGGTGCGCCTTCTCCGGGAAGGAGTTCGCATGCTGGCCGTCGACCCGCAGTCCGAAGGCCTTGAGCGTGCCTCGCACGTGCGTGATGAGCTTCGAACGCACCGCGACCAGCTTGTCCCGGGCCCTCAGGCAGGCGAGGTCGACGTGAGCACTGTGGCTGCGGTGACGAACGGGCGCCAGCAGCGCTATATCGATCCGGCCGAGCTTCGCGAGCATGAGTGCGTCCGACTTGTCGGTCTTTCTCGGTCGCCTCCAGATGAGGCGCAGCTGGCGGGGATTCGCGACGATGACCTCATGGCCAGCCGCGGTCAGTACCGCAGCGACCCAACGTGAATGCGTACTCGCCTCGAGCACGACACGCGTCCGACCGAACCGCGCGAGGCGCGTCTCGAGGCTGTGCTTCGTCGTACGAATGCGTCCGCTCTCGATGACCGTTCCGCTGGGATCGAGGATGCACAGCTCCGTGAACTTGTCTCCGAGATCGCAACCGACAACCACGTTACGCTCTGCCATGGGCCGCTCCCCTTGCACTTCGAGTGCGTTCACGGCGACAGCCTAGCTGCCGCTCGGGGGAGCGGCCTTCTCATCCCATCTGAGACAGCGTCACGCCGCTCGAGCGAGCACCGAGACCTGGGTTCCTGGAAACGGCTGGGCTGCCTCGATGAATTCATCGACGGCCTCTATAAGCGGCTCGATGGCGCGGTGCGTGTGGTTGCGGGTGACGTGGTCGTGCAGCTGCTTCCAGAGCCGCTCGATCACGTTCGACTCCGGCGAGTACGGCGGCAGGAAGTGGAGCACCACCCGGCCGCCGAGCCCGGCCAGGTGACGGAGCGTCCTTCTCGACTTGTGGATGATGAAGTTGTCGAGCACGAGGTGGATGCGCTTGGCGCGCCGATAGGCCCGGCGAAGGGCATCGACGAGGGCGAGGAAGAGCTCGGAGTTCTTCCGCTCGGCGAAGACGTGGACGACCTTGCCGCTCCGGGCGTTCAGCGCGCCGGCGACGTACCGCTTCACATTCTTGCCGGGCGTGAGGACGACGAGCTGCCTGCCGCGACGCATGTACGTGGCGCCGATCCGCGGGTTGAGATCGATGTCGGCCTCGTCCATGTAGAAGACTTCGTCCTCCGCGTCGGCGCGCTCCACCAAGCGATCGATGTCGTTCAGGATTCGACGGCGGCCTCGCACCGGGATGCGCAGCCCGACGCGAGGCCGCCTGCGGCGCACCTGGTTCGCGAGGAGCACGTTCCGGACGTGGCTGCGGCTGAGGCGGACACCCGCATCGAGCGTCAGCTGGACCGCGAGCAACTCGAGCGTCCACGTCGTCCGCTGCCAGCCGAAGTCCTGCGGCGAGCCGTCGATGTAGCCGACGAGCCGTGTCTCGATCTCGGCAGTGACCTTGCTCGGCGAGCGCAACTGGCGTTGGTCGAGGAGCGCGTCCTCGCCGAGATTCTCGAAGCGGTAGAGCGTGCGGTAGACGGTGGCGCGAGCGCAGCCGGCCACCTCGGCGACGACGCCGGGCGCGACTCCCTCGTCGAGCAGCAGGAGGATCCGGGCGCGGAGCGCCTCGATCCGGCTGCGGGTCTTCCTGAGGAGCCGCTGCATCCGTCGTCGTTGCCATCAACATGTTCTGTGTATCGGGGTGACCGGGCTGGCTGAGTCGAAGGGCAACGACATGTACTGCGCCCTCTGCCGCCGTGAACGTCGCCGCGCCTCGCGTCGGGTCGGGGGGAGGTAGGCCATGCGCCGCGCAGCCGTCTATCTGCGAGTGAGCAGCGACAACGGCCGCCAGACGACCGAGAACCAGCGCGAGGAGGTCGTCCAGCTCACGAGGGCCAGGGGCTTCGAGCCTGTCATCTTTGAGGAGATGGAGAGCGCGGTGAAGGCGCGCCCCGTGCTCGACCGCATGCTGGCCGACGTGAGGGCTGGTCGCGTTCACGCCGTGGCCGTCTGGGCGCTCGACAGGCTTCACCGCTCCATGGCCGGCGCGATCAACACGGTGCTGGAGCTCGACCGGCTCGGCGTGCCCGTGCTGTCGGTGCGCGAGGGCTGGCTCGATACCAGCGGCCCGGTGCGCCCGCTGCTCGTCGCGATCTTTGGGTGGGTGGCGGAGCAGGAGCGGACGAGGCTTATCGAACGCACAAAGGCGGGCCTGGAGCGAGCGCGGCGGGAGGGGAAGCCCCTGGGGCGCCCCCGGCTCTCGCCCCTGGCACTGGCGGCTGCAGCCGCGGACGTGGACGCTGGCCTCTCACGACGCGAGGCGGCGCGGCGGCGCGGAATTTCGGAGTCGGCCGTGCGTGTCTACCTAGCCGCACGCAGCCGCGAACGCGGCCAGCCGGCGGCGTAGCGGGGTGCGTTTCTAACCCCACTCCTGGCGACCCCCTCCAACCGTACGTCGGTGGTCAGCGAAGAGGGCGCGTTACAAACGGTCGATTCTGACGCGGCGACTCTAGGCATCAACCCCTGAGCACACGTCCGGGGCTACGGTGCCGCTGATGGAAGGGCGCTCGGCGGGTAGAGGCTCGTAACGTCCAGCCACAACGGCAAAGTGCCGTGCGTCGTTCCCACTACTCTGTAGCGGCGCACCTGCCCGCACACGTTCAAGTCAACTACGCCACGGCCCGTTCGGATGATCCTCATGTCTTGCGCGCTGCAACCGTGATCAAATTCGACAGCCCCGATCAGATCCTTGTCGAGGTATGCCGTCCCCCCGGTGCTCGTCTGGAGCGGGGTCGCGCATCCGGCGACCAACAGAACCAGCAGAAACGCGGCACGTGACATTCATCCCCCAGATGGCTTGCCGGTGAGTGAGCAGCGACGGCAGCAGAATGCCAGGGATGTGTTGCTGACGTGTTTACTTAATGTGTTCAAGACCCGTCATCAGAGTTAGGCAGATTCGATCTCCGGGGCCCACCTCGCCGGTGTCCTCGCAGCCCGTCGCCGGGAACAGCGACGCGCGTCTCTCCACGCCGCGCCCCCCCCCGGCTTCAACCGCCACGGGACTCCCAACCCAGGCTTCCACGTAGTCGTAGCCGGGCAGCGCATGAGCGTCCCCCGGCCTTCTCTGACGTGGGACTCCAGAGCGCCGCGCAGGGCTTCCTCCTCGGCCAGCAAACCAGACCAGCCTCGCCCAGCAGCACGCGGCCCGCGACTGCAGGAACGGCTCGCCGAAGTACGGCGCGCGCGGGCTGGGGGAGCCGGCCCGCTGATCCTCCACGAGGACGACGACGAGCAGGCGGTGCAGGAGTACGTCGCGCACCGCGAGCGGATGGGCGCGGAGCTGGTCGTGGTCGTGCGGAGCCTGGCACCGCGCCCGGCTGGTCAAAAGGCACCGTGGGGTTGATGATGCCCCGGGGCCGCGCGTTGCCCGTCGCCGCGCCGCGAAGAGGGCGCCCCGCAGCCTCGGCAAGAACAGCGAAGGCGGCTCAGGAGCGGGTGACTGCCAGTTGCGGTTCCCCCACATGACCGAGAGTCGCAACACAATCGTGTGGTATGCTCTGAGTGCATGCCTCGTCGATTCTTGCGGCTGCTCGCGCTCCTACTTGCCGCCGGACTTGGGCTCGTGCTTCTCCTGCGCGTTGCGCGCAGGACCACGACCTCCAGCGGCCCAACCGTGTCAGCGGTCCCACCGGCGCCCGCTCGCGGTGCCGGCTCAGGCCGCCCCCTCGCGCAGGTGCCGCCCGTACGCATCGTGGCGCCCACCGAGCCCGGCCCGATCTCCGTCACTCCAAACGGGGCGTTCGAGGGGCGGGTCGTCTCGGCGGCGGACGGCAGCCCGGTGCCGAGCGCGCAGCTCACGTTCGCGCGCGCGGAGGAGGCGTCGTCCGTGGTGGCGCGGTCCGACGGTGCGTTCCGGTTCGAGGCGCGCGTCGTCGGGCGATGGTCGCTGGCGGCGGTGACGGCCCCGGGATTTCTTCCCTTCGCCCCGGCGTGGGGGGCGAGCCCGGTGTCGCTCGAGGCCAGGGCGGGCGAGGTCGTGCGCGGCGTCACGATCACGCTCGCGCCGGAGGCGCGCTACGAGGGCAGGGTCGTCGACGAGAAGGACGCCCCCGTCGCCGGGGCCGAGGTCCGCATCCTCGGCGACCGAGGGAGCGACGCCGTCGTGCCGCTCCGCGACCGCTTCACGAGCGACGCCGACGGCAGGTTCTCCTTCGCCGCGCCGGAGGACGTGGTCCTGGAGGCGCGCAAGCCGGGGTTCGCGCCGACCCGCGGCCGCGTGGACTACACGGTGCGCGTCACCCGCCGGCTCACGCTCCGGCTCGGGCCGGCGAGGTCGGACCTGCTCGCGATCGAGGGAGTCGTCGAGGACTCCGCCGGGACGCCGCTGCAGGGCGCGACCGTCACCGCGCAGGCGCGGGCGGGCAGCGAGGCCGCCGCGCGGACCGGCGCCGACGGCCGATTCCGGCTCGACGCGCTCACGCCAGGCCGGTGGTGGATCAGGGCGGAGCGCGCCGGCTCCGCCCCGGCCGCGAAGGTGGCGAACGCCGGCGACGCGGACGTGCGGCTCGTGCTCGCGACCGGCGGACGGATCGAGGGGCGCGTCCGGGATCGGCGCAGCTCGCGGCCCGTCGCGCCCTTCACGATGATCGTCCAGTCCGTCACGGCGCGCACCGTGTCGGTCGTCGATCCCGACGGCCGGTACGCGCTCGACGATCTCGCTCCGGGCGCGGCGGTCCTGAGCGTCGTGGCGCCGGGCTACGCGCCGTCGGCCGAGGTGAGGGTGCAGGTGCCCGAGCCCGGCTCGGCTCCGGCGATCGTGGACTTCGACCTCACCGTCGGCGGGCGGCTGTCCGGGGTCGTGCGCTCGCGGGGAAGCCGAACGCCGGTGGCCGGCGCGAACGTCGAGGTCGAGGGCATGCCGATGTCCGCAGGCATCCCGGTGAGGATCGAGGCGGTGAGCGGTCCCGACGGGCGCTTCGAGCTCGCCGGCGTCTCGGAGCAGTCGATGAGCCTGTTCGCGTCCGCGCCGGGGCATCACGCGCGGGTCCTCTCCGTCCCCGGCGTGCCGGGCGGAGAGATCGCCGGACCCGTCGAGCTCGAGCTCACCCCGCTCGCAGCGGGCGAGGATCCTCGGGTCGAGCTGGCCGGCATCGGCGCACAGCTCGCCAAGCAAGGCGACGCGCTCCGGGTCATCAAGGTCTTCCCCGGGAGCGGCGCCGCCGAGGCGGGGCTCGCACCCGGCGATGCGGTGGTCGCCATCGACGGCGCGTCCGTGTCGAACCTGACGTTCTCCGACGCGGTGCCGCTCCTGCGCGGCCCCGAGGGGACGACCGTGGCGCTGACAGTGGTAAAGGGCGGTGCTGACGGGCAGGGTCCGATTGTGGTTGTCGTGCCGCGCCGCCTTGTGCGGGGTTGAAGGTGTGGAGTTCTCGCAGCGCGCGCAGCCGCGGCAAGAACAGCGAAAGCGGCTCCGGGTGACTGCCAGGGCTGTTGCGGAAACCCTGCTCACCGTCGCGGCCGTGTAGCGAGGCCGAACGGGCGCGTGAACATGGCCCTCTTCGAGGGGCTCGCAATCCTCTGGTGCAGGCCCCCGCAACCAGTCTTTGCGAGTACCCGGCGGCCTGCGGGGGCGGGCCGCTTTCTGAGGGTTAACCCGGGCTGGGCGATCGGACGTGAGGACGACGCTCGATCACTTCTTCGCGCGGCGAGCAAGGCGAAAAGTCCACCCCTGGTCCACCCTGGTGCGCTTTCGGCCGAAAAGAAGAAACCCCCGAATCGCCGCATCTCTGCGTGATTCGGGGGTTATTTGGTCGGGGCGACTGGATTTGAACCAGCGACCACTTGCACCCCAAGCAAGTGCGCTACCAGGCTGCGCTACGCCCCGGAGACTGCGGGGACGGGATAGGTAACATCCGACGCCGAGGGGGTCAACAGCGTTCCAGGCCGCGTCCCCGCGGCCGCGGGGCGGCTACCGCACGAGCGGGCTCACCCGCTTGAACTCGGGCGTCCCACAGGCGTGGAGCAGGTCGAAGATACAGGTCTCCGCGCTCGTGACGTGGGCTCCCATCGCGGCGAGCTGACCGAGCGCGACTCGGCGGTGTTCCTCGAAGCGACTCGTCACCGCGTCGGCGCAGACGAACACCTCGTAGTCGCGCTCGAGGAGATCGCGGGCGGTCTGGAGCACACAGACGTGCGCCTCGACGCCGAGCAGGATGACCTGCCGGCGGCCGGTCGCCTCGAGCGCCTTCGCGAACTCCGGGTCCGCGCCGCATGAGAAGTTCATCTTGACGAGGGGCGGGGCGCCGAGCGCCTCGCGCAGCGAGGGGATCGTCGCGCCGAGGCCCTTCGGGTACTGCTCCGTGGCGAGCACGGGCAGGCCGAGCTCGCGCCCGGCCAGGATCATGGCCCGGCAGTACTTCTCGACGGGCGCGAAGTTCCACATCACCGGCGCGAGCTTCTCCTGCACGTCCACCAGCAGGACGCAGGCCTTCGCGCGGTCGAGCTTGGGCAGGCGGTTCATGGCACGCTCCTCCTGGACGGCGTAGCCCGCGGCCCGACGGCGACCTCGGGATCGATGGCTGTCATCGACACAACACTAGACGGTCCCGGGCGTGAAGGCTCGTTCCATGGCGGGAACGAGGTCGGCCTGCGCCGGACACGAAAATGCCCCGCGCGCCGCCGGGGCGTACGGGGCATCTCAGGTCGCCGGCGCGAGCGTCGCTACGCGGTCTTGCGGAACCGCGACAGGTTCGCGGGCAGCTCGGCCAGGGCCGGGAAGCTCTTGTCCGGGTGGACCGTGGCGAGCCGGCCGTAGAGTTGCGCCTCGGTCTCCGTGTTGTTCGGATCCGGGATGCAGCAGTCGACCGGGCACACCGCCGCGCAGGCCTCCTCGTCGTGGAAGCCGACGCACTCGGTGCAGAGGTTGGCGGCGATGACGTAGATGTCTTCACCCTGGCTGATGGCGCCGTTCGGGCACTCCGGCTCACAGGCGCCGCAGTTGATGCACTCGTCGGTAATGATCGTCGCCATCGGTCGTCTTCTCCTCGGCCCTGCCACGTCAGGGAGGTAGGGATAGGGGGGTGTCGCGTTATCCACCGCGCCTGGACCGAAGTCAAGGCAGCGTGAGAGCCGCTTCGCGTGGCCGTCGCCCACTTCAACGCGGGGGAGTGGCGACGATCTTCCCGCGCCGTAATCTCAGGCGTCGGCGCGCGTGGTGGCGCGTTCCGGGCGATGGCTCCGACCCCCGTCCGGGGGGCGCCCGGGCAGGCGGTCCACTTCCTCGAGCTCTCCCGCAACGCGCTGCGCCACCTGCGTGAATCCGTAGACGAGCAGGCCCGCCATCACGACCAGGAAACCGAGCAGTCGATCGCGGCGTGCCGCCCCGAGCTTCAGCGCCACCTGGTGATGTTGGGAGAGGAGTTCGAGCTGGCGCTGCGCGTGCGTGCCCTGGAGTGTCCGCAGGTACGACTCGCCCTCGGCGCGTCCCTGCGCCTCGGTGAGCGCGAGCTCGGCGCGCAACGAGCCGACACGGGCGTGCGCGGCGCCCATGAGGATCCCGCCCGCCAGCACGAGCGGGATGGACACGAGGAGCGCCTTGCCGGAGATCATGCGCTTGACGGGGGAGACGGGGCCAGGATAGTGCCCGGCCCGCGCCTGAACAACCGCGACACGCCCGGACATGGCCAAGCCCTACGATCCGAAGGACTTCTACTATCGCAAGGCGAAGGCGGAGGGGCTGCGGGCTCGCTCTGCCTTCAAGATCGACGAGATCGTGCGGCGTCACCGGCTGCTCGGCCCTGGTCAGGCGGTGCTGGATCTCGGGGCGGCGCCGGGCGGCTTCCTCCAGGTCCTGGCGGAGGCGGTGGGCGAGCGCGGGGTCGCGATCGGTGTCGACCTGGAGCCGGTCCGGAATCTCGGTAAGCGCTGGGTGAAGACGGCGATCGTCGACCTGCTCGCGCCCGACGCGCTCGATCGCATCCGCGCCCTGCACCCAGGGCCGTTCGACCTCGTCACGAGCGACATGGCGCCGAAGACGATCGGGGTGAAGGTGACCGACGAGGCGCGGTCGCTCGAGCTGTGCCGGATGGCGCTCGGCGTCGCGCGCGAGACGCTGCGCCTCGGCGGCGCCTTCGTGACGAAGGTCTTCATGGGCGGCGACTTCCAGGTGTTCAAGAAGGAGGTGGCCGAGCTCTTCGACGACGTGAGCGTCGTCCGCCCGCAGGCGACGCGCGAGCGCAGCTACGAGGTGTACCTGCTGGGCAGGGGGTTCCGGGGGAACTGACGGTGCGCGACGCCGCGCCCTTGGTGAGGGGCGGTGGGAGCGGCTATCCTGCCGCGCCATGGCCACGCTCATCGAGGAGCTCC
>Ga0318496_10000928_pt1 | contig 11082 bp, 10 predicted proteins | sample GRESIP109b1f22_FD_203296 | JGI IMG/M metagenome (GOLD analysis project Ga0318496, IMG submission 203296) | Tropical soil microbial communities from Luquillo Experimental Forest, Puerto Rico - GRE.SIPMG.109b1f22 | ecosystem: Environmental > Terrestrial > Soil > Tropical forest > Bulk soil... | reverse complement strand
GGGCAGCGGGGTCTCGGGATCGTAGCGGTGGGCGTAGAAAAGATCGACGTACGTGAGTCCGAGCCGTTCCAGGCTCGAGTCGATGGAGTCGAACAGGTGCTTGCGCGAGAGCCCCCGGTCGGTGACGTGGTCGGACATGGGCCAGAAGGCCTTGGTCGCCAGCACGTATTCGCTGCGGCGGCGCTTGGGCAGGATCCGGCCGAGCAGGCGCTCCGCCTCGCCCGCCTTGTACACGTCGGCCGTGTCGAAGGAATTGATTCCCAGCGCGAAGGCCTTCTCGATCAGGGCCTGGGCGGCGTCGAGTTCCACTTGGTTGCCGAAGGTGAGCCAGGAGCCGTAGGTGATTTCGGAGACCTTGAGGCCGGTGCGGCCGAGCTTGCGGTATTTCATGCCGCGAATAGGTAGCCAACCGGAGGCGCCGGGTTCAGGATCGCGCTCGGACCGCTCGCCCGAGGCCGTTTCGGAAGCGATATTCCCTTCCATGGCCCACGATCCGGACTTCGCGCGTCGCATCGAATCGATCTTCGGGGAGCTCGACGTGGAATTCGAGGCCAAGAAGATGTTCGGCGGCGTCTGCTACATGGTGGACGGCAAGATGTGCGTGGGGGAGCAGTCGGCCCGCCTGATGGTCCGCTTCGATCCCGCGCGGGAGGAGGAGATCCTGTCCCGACCCGGTGCGCGCCCCATGGAGTTCACCGGTCGACCCATGAAGGGCTACGCCTTCGTCGACCGCGATTCCCTGAAGTCCGACAAGGTCCTCGCCGACTGGATCGATCTCGCCCTCTCCTTCAACGCGAAGGCGAAGCCCGCCCGCAAGCGGTCCGCGGGGCGCCGCTCCGGCTGAGGGGCGTGTCAGATTCCGGCGAGCAGTCCCAGGATGGCGTCGGTGGTGTCGAGCTCGCCCAGGCGGGGGAAGATCCGGGCCAGCTCGAAGTCGTGGATCTCGGGGACCAGGTCGCACATCGCGTCGGTGGCGAAGGTGACGTTGTAGCCGCGTTCGTTCGCGCCCCTGGCGGTGGTGTCCACTCCGATGCTGGTCGCGATCCCGCACAGAACGATTCCCGTCACTCCGCGGCGGCGCAGCTGGAGGTCCAGTTCCGTACCGTAGAACGCGTTGGGACTGCGCTTGCGCACCAGGATGTCGCCGCGGCGCGGGACCATTTCGGGCACCGGCTCGGCGAACTCGGCGGTCCACGGGCGGGGCGGGGGAGCCGCTTGCGCCCTGGGCCGGAGCGAGTCCCCTCCATCCTCCGAGGGACCCACGGTGACGAGGACCACGGGAAGTCCCTTCGCCCGGAACGCCTCGACCAGGCGTGCGGCGTTGGCGATCACGTCCGGCGCCAGTGGAGAAACCGTGGGGAGACCGACGATCCCCTTCTGCAGATCGATCACGACGAGGGCGGTCTTGGGGTCGAGGTTCGTGGCGGGCATGGAGGTCTCCTGGATTCCCGATGATGGTCGCCTGAAGCTACGAACAGCGACGTCTCCCGGCCCGGAACCGTTCAGCCGCCGAGTTTCCGCCTCTCCTGCCCGATCGCTTCCAGGTTCCGGCGGTCGCCCCCCGACCTCCCCGGCAGACCTTCGGCCCGACGGCAGGTGGCGAGGGCGGCCCGGCGATCGCCCATCGCGTCTTCGAGGGTCGCCAGGTCGAGGATGAACTGCGGGTCGCGGGGGCGCAGGGAAAGCGCCTTCTCCAGGCAGAGCCGGGCCGAATCGGACGAGGCCCCGGGAGGCATCCCTCCGAGGACGAGGTCGGCGAACTTGCGCTCCACCAGGTTCAGGGACGAAAGCCCTTCGTGCCACTTCCCCAGCAGGTACCAGGCCCCGGCGTGGTCGGGATCCGCCGCCAGGCAGACGGCGATGCGCCGGCGCAGGACCTTGGAAAGGGCCAGCCTTTCCCCCACGGCGACCTGGTCGCAACGGACCGCCGTCGAAAGGGCCGCCACGAACCGGGCGTCGGCGGAGTTCGGCGTCGTCTCCACGGCCTTCCGCGCCAGGGAGTCCCCTTCGGACCAGAGGGCTTCGGCCACCTTCCGCCGCGGTGCGTCGTGCGCCTGGTCCAACCGGACGTAGGCGAGTCGCCACAGCGCGTCCACGCAGTTTCCGTCGTCGTGCAGGACGGCCCGGAGGGTGTCCACGGTGGCGGAATCGGAGCCGACCTCGTACAGTTCCTGCGCCGTCCGGGCCCGCGCACCGCAGGAGGCGAGGGGAGGGGAAGCTCCGGCCCCCGTCGAGAGGATCCACGTCGCGCACAGGATCGCCACACGATACGCCATGGCCCAAAACCTATCGAGATTCCCTCGCCGGGAACAGGAGGGGATCCGGTCCTAAGTGTCCGCTAAGCCGGAGACCTGTATCGTTGTGGAGGCGGAGAAGGCGCCGGAGGCCGGACCGCGGAGGAGCCAGGCATGAGGATCCTGCTGGTCGAGGACGACCGGATGATCGGAGAGGCGGTGCTCGCGGCGCTGCGGGAGGCCGGCCATGCGGTGGACTGGACCCGGAACGGGACCGCGGCCCTGGCCCACCTGCGCGAGGAAGGAGCCGACCTCGTGGTCCTCGATCTGGGCTTGGCGGGTACCGACGGCATGGGCGTCCTCGCGGCGCTGCGGGAATCCGGCGACGCCGTGCCGGTGCTGGTGGTGACCGCCCGGGACGGGATCGACGACCGCGTGAAGGGACTCGACGCCGGAGCGGACGACTACCTGGTCAAACCGTTCCAGACCGCCGAACTCCTCGCCCGCGTCCGCGCCCTGGCGCGTCGGAAGGTGGGACGATCCACGCCGCTGCTCTCCAACGGGAGCATCGCCCTCGATCCGGCCACGCGGGAGGTCTCGGTGGACGGCGGGGGAGTGACCCTGACGGCCCGCGAATTCGCGCTTCTGCATTCGCTGCTCGAACGTCCCGGTTCGATCCTTTCGCGGCGCGACCTCGAGAACCGCATCTACTCCAGCGGCGAGCAGGTCGAGAGCAACGCGGTGGAATTCCTGATCCACTCGCTCCGGCGCAAGCTGGGGGCCGAGGCGGTCCGCAACGTGAGGGGGATGGGGTGGATGGTCGCCAAGGCGTCGTGAACCGTTCCCTGCGCTGGAGGATCGGGAAGGGCCTGGTCGTGCTCACCGTGGGCGTCGCCGTCGTGGCAGCCGCTTCGGGCTGGGGCCTGTTCTTCTGGCACGAACTGCACGAGCAGGACGAGCACCTGCGCATCGCGAACGCCGAGGTCGAGGTGGAGCGCGAGGAGGTGGCCGGCCGTGCGGAGGATGGCCGCCACGCGCGCGGTCCCTATCCCGAGGAGATCCGGATCGTCCACCGCCCGGTTCCCGGCACCGCTCCGTTGCCGACGGATTCCGTCTTGCGCAGCTGGGACCTGCCGGAGGGGATCTCGAACGTGAAGGAGGGGCGCTCGGCCTGGCGGGTGGCCGTCAAGACCGTGGACGCCGACACGCGCGTGGTGGTGGCGCAGCGCATGGGCGCGCGCAACCGGATCGCCATCGAACGGGCCACCCACGCCCTCGGCGACCTCGCGCCGCTGCTCCTGGTGGTGCCGCTCTTCCTCCTCCTGGTCGGGCCGCTCGTCGACGGGGCCTTCCGGCCCCTGGCGCGGATCGCCGATGGCCTCGACGGTCGGCCGATCGACGACCTCGCGTCGGTTCCGCTGGCGGGCATCCCCCTGGAGGTGGAGCCCTTCGCCGTGGCCATCAACCGGCTCCTGGAACGCGTCGGGAATTCGATGACCCAGCAGCGGCGGTTCGTCGCCGACGCCGCGCACGAGCTCCGCACGCCGCTGGCGGCCCTTTCCCTGCAGGCGGAGCGGCTCGGGGCCGCGGAACTTCCGGGGGAAGCGCGACGTCGTCTGGAGGAGATGGAAGGCGGGATCCGGCGGTTGCGCCGCCTGGTCGAACAGCTCCTCGACCAGGCCCGCTCCCAGGTTCCGACGGACGGGAACGTCACGTTCCGGTCCGTGCGCGAGGCGGTCCGTCGGGCCTTCGAGGACATGGTCCCCGTGGCCGAGGCGCGCCGGATCGACCTGGGAATCACGGCCGAAGGCGACATCCTCGTGGCGTGCCGGGAAGGCGACCTCGACATGCTGGTCCGCAACCTGGTCGAGAACGCGGTGCGGCACATTCCCGAAGGCGGCCGCGTCGACGTGTCGATTCACAGCGATGGCGCCTCGACCCTGCTGGTGGAGGACGACGGCCCCGGCATCGCTCCGGAGGATCGCGAACGGGTGTTCGAACCGTTCCGCTCGCTGCCGGGCGTCGAGTCGCCGGGATCGGGACTGGGACTGTCGATCGCGAAGGCCGTGGCCGGACGATTGGGGGCGCGGGTGTCCCTGGAGTCGCGGGACCACGGAGCATCGGGTCTGCGGGTCCGGGTGGAGTTCCCGCCGCCCGCCGACCCTGGAGGGATTTCCCGCACGGGCTGAAGGAGGCTCACCATGGACAGGGGATCGGAAGGATCGTCCCGCTTCGGGGACGGGTTGAAGGACGCGCTCTTCCGTTCGACGCGGGCGGCGCGCGAGGCGCTGGGCGACGGCGAGCGGATCCGGGTGGACCTGCACTGCCACGACCGCAATTCCGACCGGCCCGACGAACGGCTCGGACGGATCCTGGGGGTTCCCGAGACCTGGGTCGAGACCCGGGAGCTGCTGCGCGTGCTCCGCGAGAACGGCACCGACCTCGTCACGGTGACCAACCACAACGACGCGCGTTCGTGCTGGATGCTCCAGGACGCCGGGATCGATGTCCTGACCGGTGCGGAATTCTCGTGCACGGTCCCCGAGTTCCGGGTGGGCATCCACGTGCTGGCCTACGGTTTCACGCCCGCCCAGTTCGACCGGATGCTCGCGCTGCGCGGCGACGCGGGCCGATTCGCCGAGTACTGCGCCGACCAGGACCTGCCCACCGTCCTCGCGCACCCGCTCCACTTCCACAGTCCCGACGGGCTTCCTCCGCTCGAGCTCATGGACCGCCTGGGACTGATGTTCGAGCGTTTCGAGGTGGTCAACGGGCAGCGCGACGCCTGGCAGAACGCGCTGTGCTGCGCCTGGGTCGAGGGGATGGACGAGGAGGAGATCGACGCGATGTCGAGGAGGACCGGGATCCGTCCGGACCGCTGGACGCGCCGGGCCTGGACCAAGATGCCGACGGGCGGCTCCGACGACCACATGGCGCTGTTCGCCGGAGCCACGGGAACCGTCCTCGGCGTGCCGGGGAGCATGGTCGGACGGAAAATGTCGGAGATGGCGTTGGAGGCCCTGCGCCGCGGGTCGACGGCCCCCTACGGCGGCGCGTCGGAGGAGGAGAAGCTCTCCACGGCGCTGCTCGACTTCCTGTGCCAGGTGGTGCTGCGCATGGAGGATCCGGGGCTGGCGAGGATCCTCCTGCACCGGGGCGATCCCGAGGACAAGGTGCTGGCGCTCGCGATCGCCAACGGAGTCGCGCTGGCCCGCCGCAGCCCGGCGGTGCTGCGGTTCGTGCGGATGCTCCACGGGTCGCTGCGCGGCCAGCGTCCCGGTATCGTGCCGCGACTGTTCGCGCGGGGCGAACTCCGCCCCCTGGTGGACCTCCTCGACCGGGTCGCGATCTCGCGCCGCGGCGGTTCCGACGCCTTGGCCGCCGAGGTCTCCACCGCCTTCCCGGAACTCTTCCACCGAATGTCCCTCCTCCTGGCGGAGAGGGTCCGGACGAAGATCTCCGATTCCGTCCGGACAAGATCCGTCGGATCCGGAAACGGGATCCTCGAGCGCCTGGCGATTCCGTCCCAGCCCTGGGGACCGCATCTCCTTCCGCCGCGCAACCCCGCTCCCCGGGGCTCGGGGGCCGGCGAACTCGTCGACGGCCTGGTCCAGCCCCTGCTGGTTGCCGCGGTGGTGGGCGCCTCACGCTTCGCGGCGGCCCGCGTCCTCCACGGCAAGCGACCGTTCGTCGACGGGTTCGCCGCCCGGCTGGGAACGCACCGCCATCCCCGGCGAGCGCTGTGGCTCACCGACACCTTCGGCGATCGCAACGGCGTCTCCACCGTTCTGGAGCAGTTGCTCGACGAAGTGCGCCGCAGGGATCTCCCCGTCGACTTCCTGGTCTCGTCCGACCGCCTGGAATCCGGCCCACATCTCCGTGTGGTGAGGCCGGTCGCCGAATTCCGACCTGCGGGACAACCGCAGCCGATCCGCGTTCCCGATCTCCTCCAGGTCCACGACCTGTTCCGCGACGGCGGCTACGACCGCGTCGTCTGCTCCACCGAGGGCCCCATGGGCGCCATGGGGCTCCACCTCAAGACGGCGTTCGGGGTGTCCGGATGGTTCTTCGCGCACACCGACTGGATGGGTTTCGCGCGGCGCACCCTGGGGTTCGGTCCTCCGGCCCTCGACCGGACCCGGCGCCTGCTCCGGGCGTTCTACCGGAGCTGGGACGGGATCTTCGTCCTCAACTCGCAGATGCGCTCCTGGTTGGCGAGCGATGCCATGGACGTTCCGTTGGATCGACTCCATTCCACCGCCCACTGGCCCCATCCCTCCTTCGGGCCGGGGGAGGATGTCCGGACGGAAATCGTCCCCGACATCGGGCCGGGGGAGATGGTGCTCCTGTTCGCGGGACGGGTCTCGGACGAAAAGGGAGTCGGCGATCTTCCCGCACTCCTCTCGGCGGTCCGGGCGAGGGGCGTGGCCGCCCGCCTGGTGGTGGCGGGCGAAGGGCCCGCCCGCGAGCGCCTGGCGGCGGAAGTTCCCGACGCGGTGTTCCTCGGGTGGTGCGATCGTCCGCGCCTGTCCAGGGTGTTCGCCTCGGCCGATCTCCTCCTGATGCCGTCCCGATTCGACACCTTCGGATGCGCGGTGGTCGAGGCGATGGCGTGCGGCCTGCCGGTGGCGGCCTTTCCCGTCCAGGGACCGCGGGACATCGTGGAGCACGGACGCAGCGGCCTGCTGGCCGAGACCGCTCCCGAACTCGGCGCCCGCGTCGCCGAAGCGCTGGGTTCGCCCGAGTCCCTGGCCGCTCTCCGGCGGGGCGCCCTCGCCCGCGCGGCGAGCTACGACCCGGTCGCGATCACCGACGGCATCCTCGGTGCGGTGGGCCTGGGATCGGGCGTCCGGTCGACCGCCTCCGACGATTCGTCCCACGCCGATTCGACCTCCGGCGTCTTCGCCGAGCTGCTTTCCTGGATGCGGGCGGACCCCGTTGCCTCGGGCCTTTCCGACGGAATCTGGGAGGCGGCGTGAACGCACCGGACGCGTCCCGCGGGATTTCCTTCCATTCCGGCCCAGCATGCTCGTGGCTCTGATCGCATCGATCGCCATGTCGGCCCCGGATTCGTCCGCGGCGGGCGCGTTCCGGGCTTCGTGGCCGGTCGACGGCGCCCTCGCACCGACCGCCCTCGCGACATTCGGCGCGGGGTACTGGTCGGCGTCGAGGCTGGCGCCGTACGACGGAGGCTTCGAGCGTTCCCGGCTCCTTCCTTGGGACCGGCCGTTCGCGGGATGGAGGAACGACCGCGCCGATCTGGCGAGCACGCTCCTGTGCGGAGCCGCCGCCTATCCCGTCGTCCTGGGCCTTTCCGATTGGCAGGGTGGTCGGCTGGAATTCCAGGACCTGGAGGTCCAGGCCTTGATGGTCGCCGAGATCGCGGCGCTGGAGTCGGGGACGGAGAACCTCGCCAAGGGCGCGAGGTTCTGGCCACGTCCCATGGCCGTGGGAAGATCCTCGGCGTCGGCCGACGACGCCAGCTCCTTCTGGTCGGGGCACGCCGCCGGAGCTTTCGCCGCCGCTGTCTTCGCCGGAGAGTGGTTCGAAGGGACGCATCCCGGCGATCCGCGCTCGGGTTGGGTCTGGGGAGCGGGGTTGGGAATCGCCACCACGGTCGCGGTGCTGCGCGTCGCCTCGGGGCGCCACTATCCCACCGACGTGGTGGTCGGCTCGGCGGTGGGGAGCGCGATCGGCTGGATGGTTCCGGTCCTCCATCGCGTCGGCCGCCCGGGAACCGCCGCCTTCGAGGTCGATCCTTCGCCCGGCGGGCTCGTCGCGGTGGCGCGCTGGTGAAGCCTCGTTCCGTTTCGTTCCGGTTCCTGGACCGGCAATCCGGAATCCGAACTCCATCTTTTCCGTCCTTGGAAGGGTCCAAGGGAAAGGCGATCGATCCGTGAAGTCAGAAACCACGAGCCAGGGGGTGAAGGTCCCCGAAGCCACTCTCCTCTTCTGGATCCTCAAGATCCTGGCGACCACGCTGGGCGAGACCGGCGGAGACGCCGTCACCATGACCCTCGGTTGGGGCTACCTGCTGGGCACGCTGCTGTTCGCCGCCCTCTTCGCGGTGGTCGTGGTGGTCCAGACGACGCGACGGACCTTCCATCCCGTCGTCTACTGGCTGGCGATCGTGTCGACCACGACGGTGGGGACCACCCTCGCAGACTTCGCCGACCGTTCGCTGGGAATCGGATACCTGGGCGGGACCACCCTGCTCGTGGCGCTCCTCGCCCTCTCGCTTTTCGCGTGGTGGAAGGGCACCGGCAGCATCGCCGTGGGATCGGTCTCCACTCCGCGCGCCGAGATCCACTACTGGGTGGCGATCCTGTTCTCGCAGACCCTGGGGACGGCCTTGGGCGACTGGACCGCGGATTCCCTCGACATGGGGTACCTCGGCGCTTCCGCCCTGTTCGGCGGGCTCCTGGCGGCGATCGCGCTCCTGCGCCTCTGGCCGCGGGTCCCGCGGGCCGGACTCTTCTGGGCGGCGTTCATCCTCACGCGTCCGCTCGGTGCGGTGCTGGGCGACTTCCTCGACAAGCCGCACGACCAGGGCGGTCTGGCCCTGAGCCGGTTCGGGGCGACCTCGGTCCTGCTGGGACTCCTGGCCGCCGGGGTCCTCCTGCTCCCGCAGCGGGCCGCCACCCGTTCCCACTGACCCCCGCGTCCCTCGATCCCCAACGGAAGGAAGATCCCCATGAATCGATCCCTGATTGTCGGAATCTGTCTCGCATCGTCCCTCTTCGCGCAGGCTCCGGCGAAGTGGACCGTGGAGCCCCGCTTCAAGCCGACCGGCGACCAGGGCTGGGACCTTCTCGCGGTCGACACCGCGACCAACCGACTGTTCGTGGCCCATGGCGACAAGGTCGACGTCGTGGACCTCGCCGGAGGTCGGATCGCGGGTTCGGTGCCCGGATTCAAGGGGGCGCACGGCGTGGCGGTGACGGGAGGCAAGGGCTTCGCGACCAGCGGGAAGGATTCCAGCGTGGTCGTGTTCGACGCGGCCACCCTGGTGGTCGACGCTCGCGTTCCCACCGGAGGCGCCAAGCCCGACGCGATCGCCGCCGATCCCGCCACGGGACGGGTGTTCGTCGGATTGGCGGGAAGCGACGCCCTGGCGGTGATCGATCCCGCCACCCGGAAGGTGGTCTCGACCATTTCCCTGCCCGGGAATCCGGAGCTGATGGCGCCCGACGGCAAGGGACGCCTGTTCGTGAACGTCGAGAACCGATCCGAAGTGGCGGTGGTCGACACGCGCTCCCTCCAGGTCGCGGCGCTCTGGAAGCTCGCTCCCGGCGAGGAACCCACCGGCCTTTCCTTCGATCCCGTCCGCGGCCGCGTCTTCTCGGCCTGCGCCAACCGGATGGTGGTGGTCCTCGACGCCCGCGACGGCAAGGTCCTCGCGCACCTGCCCGTCGGCGAACGGGTCGACGGAGCGGCCTTCGATCCGGGCACCGGCACCGCCTGGATCCCCGGCGGCGACAACAGCCTGACCGCGGTGAAGGAGGATTCCACCGGACATTTCGCCGTGGTGCAGAAACTGTCCACACGTTCGGGCGCGCGCACCGTGGCCCTCGACCCCCGCACGCACCGGCTCTACCTGCCGTCGGCGGAGTTCGGACCCAGGCCCGCTCCCACGGCCGACCAGCCCAAGCCGCGGCCCCCGGTGGTCCCCGGGTCCTTCGCCATCCTCGAGGTCGCCCCCGCCGACTGATCCCGCGCGGGTTCTATCCTTCGGGACGATGCTCTCGAACGGGTGGATCCTGTGGGCCTTCCTCTCGGCGGTCTTCGCCGCCCTGACGGCCGTGTTCGCGAAGATCGGAGTGCAGGGAATCGATTCCGCCCTCGCGACCCTGGTCCGCACCGGGGTCGTGATCGTCCTGCTGTTCCTCTTCGTCCTGGCCACCGGGAAGTGGACCAATCCCCTGGCCCTGCCGGCCCGGACCTGGACCTTCCTCGCCCTGTCGGGAGCGGCCACGGGAGCCTCGTGGGTCTGCTACTTCCGCGCGCTCCAGAAGGGCCCCGCTTCGCAGGTGGCGCCCATCGACAAGTTCAGCCTGGTGCTGGTCGCCGTGTTCGCCTTCGCCTTCCTGGGCGAGCGCCCGAGCCTCCCCCAGTGGGGCGGCATCGCGATGGTCGCCGTCGGAGTGCTGGTGCTGGCCCTGGCGCGCTGAGGAGTCCGTTCGGTCTTCGGTTCGAATTCGGATTAGATTCATCCGCACCGAGGGTACCGCAGCGCCCTCCGGTGCATCGCGTGATCCGTCGTCGACCCGGCCTTCTCGCCCCGGAGAGGAGGATTCGATCGACCCGTTCCACCCTGTCCGGAGACCTTGACCATGAAACGCGGATTCCTCGTCGTCGCGCTCGTCCTCGCCACCTCCTTCCTCTCCTCGTGCGACGGCTCGGGAGGCAGCGCCACCGGTGGGACCACCGACACCACGGGAGGGACGACGAGCACGACGGATTCCGCCAACGGAACCCTGGTGGTCGACGGCGTGTCGCGCGGGGTCCACGTGGCAGCGCTCTTCGACGACACGACCCTCACGCTGACTCTCACCACGCGCTACGGGAACCCGAAGCCCGACACGGGGTTCATCCTGATCGTCGGATCGGTTCCGGGTGCGGGGACGCAGGGTTTCGGCGGGTCTTCCGCGGTGGCCAGCCTCAGCGTCGACCACAAGGCGAGCTCCTCCGCCAACGCCTGCTTCTACACTCCGACCGCCGGCGACCTGAACATCTCCGCATGGACGGCCTCCGGAAGCGGGTCCACCCGTTCCGCTCGGATTTCCGGTTCGGGAACCTCGACCTTGTCCCTCTCGCTGGGAGTCGCGAGCTGTCCGGCGATCGGCAC
>Ga0318496_10000927_pt1 | contig 11088 bp, 6 predicted proteins | sample GRESIP109b1f22_FD_203296 | JGI IMG/M metagenome (GOLD analysis project Ga0318496, IMG submission 203296) | Tropical soil microbial communities from Luquillo Experimental Forest, Puerto Rico - GRE.SIPMG.109b1f22 | ecosystem: Environmental > Terrestrial > Soil > Tropical forest > Bulk soil... | reverse complement strand
GGCGGCCAACACCGGCCTGCCCACCGGTGACCAGCCGATGCCCGACGTGTGGCTGCGATTCCGTGAGGTCGTCCGCACCGCGTCCGCGCTGAGCGTGTCCCGGCTGGTGCAATCCGGCTGCCAGACTACACTCACGCCGGAGATCCTGGCCGCCTACGAGGCGCCGTTCCCCGATCCTTCCTATGCCGCCGCGGTGCGCGCGATGCCGGGACTGGTCCCCACGTCCCCGGATGACCCGGCCTCAGCGGCTAACCGGGCTGCCTGGGCCCGGCTGGCGGCCTGGGACAAGCCGTTCCTGGTGGCGTTCAGCGACCGGGATCCGATCACCGGCGGCATGGCGCCCGTCCTGAAGAAGACCGTGCCCGGTGCGGCGGGCCTGGATCATCCGGTGATCGAGGGAGCGGGTCACTTCCTGCAGGAGGACGCGGGGGAGCGGCTCGGCGCCGTGATCGCCGAGTTCGTCCGCGCCCACCCCGCTACCTAAACCCGGGGGGCTGACCTTACCGCGGGGTGGTCATCGTCCGGCAAGCGCTCGCATCGCCCGCCGCTCCTCCTCGGTGGCGCCGCCCCAGATGCCGGAGGCCATGCCGTGGTCCAGGGCCCAGCTCAGGCACGGCGTCCGGGCGAGGCAGCCGCGGCAGACGCGTCTAGTCACCATCCTCGAACTCCCCGGCGCGGTCCGGGATCCGTCAAATGACTAGTTCTGCCCGGGCCGGCGACACAAGCATGTGCTGTTGACGAGCTACGGACCTCGCCTGCATGCTGGCCATGGTCATGAGTGATTCATCGCCCATGCGGGGCCGGGAACCCGAGTTCGGGCTGATCCGTGAGCTGCTGGCCGCGGCGGCGCAGGGCGCGGGCTCCGTTGTGGTGGTCACGGGAGAGGCCGGCATCGGCAAGACCAGGCTGCTGCGCTCGGCGATCGAGCAGGCCGCCGCCACGGGGCTCCGCACAGGCTGGGGTGACGCCGCGGACAGCCGCCAGGCCGCGCCCCTGATGACGCTGATGTCCGCGCTGTTCACCGGGCCCGGACCGTTGCTCGACCGGGCCAGGCTCCGCGAACTGCCGTCGGCCCAGGAGCAGCGGTTCTGGCTGCTCCAGCAGCTCGCCGCGCTGCTCGAGGCGGCCGCGCTGGACGGACCGCTGCTGATCTGCCTGGACGATCTGCAGTGGGCTGATCCGGGGACGCTGGCCGCGGTACGGTCACTGCCCGGGCAGCTGGCGGATCTGCCCATTATCTGGATGGTGGCGGTGAGGCCGGAGGGGGCGCCGGGCGACGTGCTCGCCGTGCTGGAGCATCTGCGCCAGCTGGGCGCTCACCAGCTGGATCTCCAGCCGCTGGGGACGGAGGCGGTCGGGCAGGTACTGGCCGACTATCTCGGCGCCACGTCAGATCAGAAGCTGTCCGACGTGGCCGCGGGCGCGGGCGGGAATCCGTTCCTACTGGCGGAGCTACTGCGCGGACTGCGAGATGAGGGCCGGCTGCGGTTCGACGCCGGGCGGGTGGACCTGGTGGGCACGCAGCTTCCCGCCCGGCTGCGGCAGTCGATGCGGGTCCGGCTGGGTTACCGGTCACCGGTAGCTCAGCAGGTGGCCGGGGTGGCCGCCGTGCTCGGCCGGAGCTTTACCCATGATCAGCTGGCGGCCATGCTCGAACGGCCAGCGACCGCGCTGCTCGCCCCGGTCGAGGAGCTCATGGACGCGGGCCTGATCACCGAGGACGGTCAGCGCCTGGCCTTCGGGCACGACCTGATCAGGGAGGCCGTGCTCGACACCATGCGCGATTCCACCCGGCGCGCTCTGCAGCGCCGGGCAGTCGACGTCTTGCTGGCCGAAGGCGCCCCGCCCGCCGAGGTTGCCCGCCAGCTAGCCGATAGCGCCGACCCCGGCGATCAGGCGGCGGTCTCGCTGCTGTCCCGCGCGGCGGACGCCCTGCGCACGCTGGATTCGGCGGCCGCCGCCGACATCGCCGTCAAGGCGCTGGAACTCGCGGCCCCTGACGATGCCGGGCGCGGTCCGCTGGTCGCCCAGGCCGCCGTGCTGCTTTTCGCCGTCGGCCGGTCGGCCGAGGGCCAGGCGCTGGCTCAGGGCGCGCTGCGCGAGCTGCTGCCCGCCGAGCAGCAAGCCGAGATCTGTCTGGTCATCTCCGCCCTGTTCTCCGTCCCGGCGGACGTCAGGGAGCAGACCTGCCGCCGGACGCTCGAGCTTGGCGGCCTGTCCGGGACGACGCGGCTGCGGCTCAAGGCGCGGCTCGCCTACTCCGTCGCGCACATCGGCAGGCTGCGCGAAGCCCGTCAGATCCTGGACGACATGGAACCGGATGTCGCCGCCGCTGGCGACCCCACCGCGCGGTTCGCCTGCGAGGCCGCCCGGCACAGTCTCGCCGTGATGGACGACCGCTTCCACGACGCGCTCGACGCGGCGCGCGCATGCCGCGGCAGCGTGCCGGGCAAGACGCCTATTCCGGCGTACATGACGGACACGATCATCATCGAGTCGCTCGCCATGCGGGACCAGTTCGACGAGGCGCTCCAGATCATCGCGGCGCGCCTGGCCGCGGCCCAGCACGACGACCAGTTCTGGATCGCGCGCTCGCTGGAGCTCAACCGGGGCAGGTACTGGGCCGCGGCGGGGCGGCTGCAGGACGCGGCGGCAGCGCTGGAGGGCATATCACCCACGCTGGAGCCACAGGCGGTACGGAACTCGGGCGACGCCGCCGTCCTGGCCGCCCTGGGCCGTGTCGCGCTGCACACCGGTAACCAGCGGCAATCCGGTAGCTGCGAACGCGCCGCGCGGGTGGCCGTCCGGACGCTGCCGCCCGAGCCGCGCCAGCATGCGGCCTGGCTGATCGCGATGCTGCGGATGGCGGCCGGGGATGCCGGCGGTGCCCGCGCCATCCTCACCGAGGGCCGTGACCCGGGCATGCCCGTGCTGCCGCGGTTCTGGGCCGACCCCGGTGACCCGCCTCAGCTGGTGCGCATCGCCCTGGCCTGCGGGGACGACCAGCTCGCAGCCCAGGGGGTCGCCATCGCCGAACGCCGTAGCGAGCGGAACCCGGGGGTCGCCTCGTTGACGGCGATCGCCGCGCATGCCCGCGGCCTGCGCGACGGCGACGCCGCGGAAGTGGGCCGGGCGGTGCGGCTGTTCGCCAGCAGCCCCCGGCGCCTCGCCATGGCATCGGCCGTGGAGGACCTAGGACGGCTCCTGGTGCGAGACAGGCAGACGGCGGAGGGGATCAGCCAGCTGAACGAGGCCCTCGAGCGGTATGCGAGGATGGGCGCGGCCTGGGATGTGACCCGGGTGCGGGGGCGGCTGCGGCAGCTCGGCGTGCGGCGCAACCTGGCACCGGCCCGCCCGGCGGCCGGCTGGGCTGGCCTGACCGACTCCGAGCTGGCGGTGGTGCGGCTGGTGGCCGCGGGGCAGACGAACCGGCAGATAGCGGCGCAGCTGTCCCTGTCCCCGAACACGATCAGCAGTCATCTTCGCCGTGTCTTCGCCAAGCTCGGCATCAGCTCACGCGTCGAACTCGTCCGCCTGTTCGTGGGCCGCCAGGAGGCCGGGCCGGTTCAGGTCGCGGGGGCCGGGCCGGTCACTCCGCCCGTTCGGCGGCCAGACGAGCCAGCTCCACCCGGGAACGGATCCCGAGCTTGGAGAACGCATGCCGCAGGTGGGTATTGATGGTGTCGGGAGAGAGGAAAAGCTCGCTGGCGGCCTCTCGGTTCGTCAGCCCCGTGGCCACCAGGTCCACGACCGCTTGCTCGGCCCGCGTCAGGCTAACCCAGCCGCGCTGCGGGCCGGTCACGCTGGTTTGCTGCTTGCGGATGCCCAGCGGGCGCAGGGCGGCCCGGACGCGCGCGACGTCCCGGTGCGCGCCGAGCCGGACGTAGAAGTCGTAGGCCGCCTCGAGCTGCCCGGCCGCTTCCTCGCCCCCGCCGAGCGCCTGAGCCAGATCCTCCCTGGCCGCCGCCTCGAGCAGGCGGTCCTCGCTGGCGGCCGCCCGCTCGACGGCCTTACGGAGCAGGCCGGCATCGCCGTCGATGAGCGCCCGGGCGTGCGCGGCCGCGGCGGTGATCGCGTTCGCCTCCGGGTTCCGGTGGGCCAGCGCGGCGGCGGCCGCCGCGAACGCGCGCGCCGCGTCCTCCTCACCCGCCCGGCGGGCGATGTGCACGAGCTGCGGCAGGCGATAGTGCTGGTAGTTCCCGAACCAGAGGTTCCCTGTGCCGAGCTGGCCGCGGATAGGCGCGAACGCCCGCGCGGCCTGAGCTGCTTCCCCCCGTGCATCGGCGACAAGCGCCGTCGTCCACTGCAGGTCGGGCAGCACACCGTCGCCGTCGAAGGCGTACCTGGTCAGCGCCGCATGGGCCTCGGCCAGGTCTCCCCGGCGCAGCGCGGTCTCGGCGATGACCGACAGCGGAAGGGCGACGCGGTTCGGGTAGCCAAGCTCGACCGGCAGGTCGATCACGCTCCGCGCCTCCGCGTCGGCGTCGTCAAGGTGTCCCTGGCTGAGCAGCATGGCCGCGCGCAGGCGCCGGTAGCGGAAGATCAGCCCGGCCCGGCCCGCCGCATTGGCCGCCGCCAGCGCGGGCCGCATCGTCGTCAGCGCGTCGGAGATCCGGCCGCTCGCGGCGAGGGCCGCCACGATCATCTCCTCGTATATTCCCGCGCTCTCCGGGTTGGCTCCGGACCGTGCGGCCTTGAGTGCCGCCTCGGCCCGGGCGAGAGCCTGCCCGAAGCAACCGGAGTTCAGCGAGTTGAGCACGCGCAGCTGGGTGAGCACCGTGAGGGAGGAGGCGGGCCCGCTCTCGATGACGGTCCGCAGCGCGGTCCCGAGCGCCTGGTCGGCTTCGGTCCCGCGGCCGCCGATGATGTTCGGCAGCTGGTCGAGGGCGGCCAGCGTGGCGGCCACGCCCGGATCGACCGCCGGGTCGGTCAGCAGGGAAGCAGGCAGCGGGACCGGATAGGGTTCCAGGCGGTCGATGACCCAGGGCCGTCTCAGCTGAAGCTGTAGTTCCGCTTCGGCCGCGGGCGGGAGCCTGTGGCTGGCCAGGAAGCGCTCGCCGACCTCGCGCGCCTCGGAGACCCGCCCGGCCAGCCCGAGGGCCCTGGCCGCGGACAGGACCAGGCCCGGACGGTACTCGTCATGGTCACCGGCCAGTTCCAGCGCCCGCAGGGCAAGATCAGCGGCGGCGTTCGGGGACGACGGCGTGAGCTCGACCGCTGCCTGCCCGATCGCTGCGGCCGCGGCTGCGTCACCCGGACGCGCCCCGATGGCCAGCTGCGCGGCGACGCGGACCGTTGGCGCGCCGGTCCGAAGCAGCGCCTCGCCCGCGTCCCGGTGCATGGCCAGCCGGACCGAGGCGGGCAGGCTCTCGTACGCCGCCTGGCGGAGCAGGTCGTGCCGGAAGGCCAGCCCGGCTGGCACCTGAGCCAGCATCTCGGCCCGCAGTGCCTCTTCAACCGCGCCGGTCAGGCGGCCAGTCGGCTGCCCCGTCATGGCCGCCACTTCCGTTACCGTGAACTCCCGGCCCAGGATCGAGGCGACCTGCAGGAAACGGCGGGCATCCGGCGACAGTAGCCGCAGGTGCCTGGCGATCGCGGCGCGCACCCTAGGCGGTACCGCGTCGGTCACGTGGCCGGGGTCCTCAGGCCCAGCCGCCCGCAGCAGCTGGAGGAGGTAGAACGGGTTTCCTTCCGCGTCGGCGATCAGCTGTCCCAGATCCGCGTCGGTACCGGTCAGCTGGTGGTCCCGGGCCAGCGCGAGCGCGTCGGGCGCTGACAGCGGCCCGAGGTGCAGGCGGACGATGTCGGCCTTGTCCAGGCGCTCCAGCATCGCGTCCAGGGTGGGGCTGGCCGGCCACGGGCGCAGTGCGAGCAGCCACCCGACCGGGTAGGAGAACAACGCCACGGGCAGCGAACCCAGGGCCAGCAGCGAAGCCGGATCGGCCCACTGCAGGTCGTCCAGCACGATCAGCAGCGGCCGGGTCGCCGCCGCCTGCTCCACCGCCGCCCTCATCCGCTCGACCACCGCCAGGCGCTGATCGGTCAGCCTGCGCAGTGACTCGAGGTCCGCGGACGTCATGATCGGCGGGTCACTGGCGGCCAGGGCACGCAGCAGCATTCCCCAGGAGGTCACCCGGTTCAGCTCATCCGCACCGCCGGCCGCGACCAGCAGGCCGGCCGCGGCCGCTCGCTGACCCGCCTCGGCCAGCAAGCGCGACTTGCCGATCCCCGCCGCGCCCGCCACCACGACCACGCCGCCGGCGCCCTCGCGCGCCGCTCTGGCCAGCTCATTCAGCCGGGCCAGTTCGGCCTCGCGCCCGCGCAGCGGCGTCATGGCGACAGTGTCCCACGAGCCCGGCTGCTTCCCGGTTCATCCGAACGTGTGATGCGCACCGCGGGCCGGCCGGGAGACGCTTAACCCCATCGACGGTCGACCCTTTGGCGGCGGAGGCGATGATCGCTACGGCTCTAGCTGGACGCGATGGGGATCTCGGCGTTATCCAGGCGTTCCTCGATGAGGTCTCCACCGGGGGCGCGGCGCTGTTGCTGACCGGCGAGCCGGGCATGGGCAAGACGGCGCTGCTGGACGCTGCGCAGGAGCGAGCGATGGCCGCCGGTGTCCGGGTGTTGCGGGCCGCCGGCGCCCAGTTCGAGGCCGACGTGAGCTTCTCCGGTCTCAGCCAGGTGCTTCTTCCCCTAGGTGAGGAACTCGAAGGGCTGAGCGCCAGGCAGCGGGAGGCGCTGAAGGTCGCCCAGGGCCTGACCGCCGGCTCGCCGTCGGACCGGCTGGTGGTGGCGAACGCGGCGCTCGCCGTGCTGCGCCAGGCGGCCGTGGCCTGGCCGCTGCTGGTGATCCTCGACGACCTGCTCTGGCTGGACCGGGCCAGCTCCCTGGTCCTCGGATTTGCCGCGCGCCGCCTGGATGGCTCCCGGGTGGGCTTTCTGGCCGCGGCCCGGACCGGAGCCGGGACCTTCTTCGACGGGGCCAGCCTGCCCGAGCACGAGGTGCGGCCGCTGGACGGCGAGGCGGCGGCCGGCCTGGTCAGCGCCCGGTTCCCCGAGCTCGCTCCGAGGATACTCCGGCGGGTCCTGGCCGAGGCGCAGGGCCAGCCGCTGGCCCTGCTCGAGCTTCCGGCGATCCTGGACGACGCGCAGCGTCGCGGGTGGGCGGCGCTGCCGTCGACTCTCCCGCTCAGCCGGCGGCTCCGGACTCTCTTCGCGGCCCAGGTGTCCGATCTGCCCGCACGGACCCGCCAGCTGCTGCTGCTCGCCGCCCTCGACGGCACCGGGGACCTGGCGGTACTGCAGGTCGCGGCCGCCGCGCGGCGGGAGATCGACGACCTGGCTCCCGCGGAGCGGGCCGGCCTGGTGCACGTCGAGGAGGGCACCGACAGGCTCGCCTTCCGCCATCCGCTGATCCGGTCGACTGTGCTGCAGTTGTCGGTGAGCGAGGACGTGCGCCGGGCCCACCGGACGCTGGCCGCGCGGCTTGGCGATCAGCCGGAGCGGCGGGCGTGGCACCTGGGCAGCGCGGCCCTGGGACCGGACGAGGACGTGGCCGGCCTGCTCGAGCGGGTCGCGCGCCAGATGCTGCGCCGCGGTCACGCCGCTGACGCGGTGGCCGCACTGCTCCGTTCCGCCCAGCTCAGCCCGCGAGGTACCGACCGGAGCCTGCGGCTGGCGGAGGCGGCGTGCCTGAGCGTGACCGTGACCGGAGAACTGTCCCGGGCCCGGCGGCTGCTCGCCGAGGTGCGCCAGGCGGCGCCTGAGCTCGACGGGTCGCTATACGCCTCGGTCGCGGCGTGTCATCTGCTCCTCAACTCCGATGGCGGCATCGACGCCGTCCACAGCTTGCTGGTCAGCGCGATCAGCCAGAGGACCGGGCCGAACGACCCGGCCGACCCGGCGCTCATGGCCTGGTTGCACACGATGTTCATGGTGTGCTCCTTCGGCGGGCGCCCTGAGCTGTGGCCGCCTTTCGATGAGGTCATCACGTCGCTCGCCCCGCACGTTCCGGCCGACCTGGACCTGCTCGCCCGGACCTACGCCGACCCTGTCCGTTCCGCGGTGCCGGCGCTCGACGCGCTGGACGCCGCCATCTCGGGTCTCGCCGCCGAAACGGATCACTGGCGCATCCTGATCATCGGCTCGGCCGCCGTCTACACCGACCGGCTGACGGGCTGCCGCGCGGCCCTGCGGCGGGTGGCTAGCGAGGGTCGGGACGACAGCGCCGTTCTCCCGGCGATCAGCGCGCTGACCCTTCTGTCCCTGGACGCCTTCATGGCCGGCGGATGGGACGAGGCGCAGCGGCTGGCCGCCGAAGGCCTCGACGCGGCCCGGGCCCATGGCCTTCCACTGCGCGCCTGGATGGCGCATGAGCTGCAGGCCCTGGTGGCGGCCGCCCGCGGCGACTACGACGCGGTCCGCGAGCTGACCGGGCAGATGATCCGCTGGGCCCTCCCGCGCGGAATCGTCCAGCCTCAGCTGGCCGCCCATCACGCGGGCTCGCTGGCCGCGCTTGGCCGGGGCGATTTCGAGGAGGCCTACCAGGAGGCCGCCGCCATCAGTCCTCCCGGGATCCTCGCCTCCCACGTCCCCTATGCCCTGCGGGTTCCGATGGACCTGGTGGAAGCGGCCGTCCGCACCGGCCGCCACCAGGAAGCCGCCGCTCACGTGGCCGCCATGCGCCAGGCCGGGCTCGGCCGGATCTCCCCCCGGCTCGCCATGCTGACCAATGCGTCGGCGGCGCTGACGGCGCCGGCCGGCCAGGCCAGCCAGCTCTTCGCGGCGGCGCTCGCCGTCCCCGGCGCGGATCGCTGGCCCTTCGAGCGGGCCCGTGTTCAGCTGGCGTGCGGCGAGCACCTGCGCCGGGTGCGGGCCACCTGTGAAGCCCGCACCCACCTCAGCGCCGCTCTCGGCACATTCGAAGCGCTGGGCGCCAGGCCGTGGGCCCTGCGGGCCGGCCACGAACTACGGGCCACCGGGCTGGCCGCCGCCCGGGCTGAAAGCCAGCGGGCGGTCATGCTCACCGCACAGGAGCATCAGGTGGCCACGCTCGCCGCGGCCGGCCTGACCAACAAGCAGATCGGCGAGCGGCTCTACCTGTCTCATCGCACCGTGGCCGCGCACCTCTACCAGATCTTCCCCCGGCTCGGCATCACCTCGCGGGCCGCGCTCCGCGACGCGCTGACCGACCTGGCGTCCTGAGCCATCGCACCAGTTCCGCAGGAGGCGCTATGCCCTTGGTCATGGTAGGCCGGGAGAACTCGATGCCGGTCGAGTTGTACTACGAGGACCACGGGTCGGGAGCCCGGTCGTCCTCATCCACGGGTTCCCGCTCAGCGGACGGGCCTGGGAACGCCAGGAACGGGCCCTGATCGCAGCCGGGCACCGGGTCATCACCTATGACCGGCGCGGCTTCGGTAAGTCGAGCCAGCCGACCACCGGCTACGATTACGACACGTTCGCCGCTGACCTGGACAACCTGGTCAGTGCCCTTGACCTGCACGGGTTCGACATCGCCGGGCACTCGATGGGTGGCGGCGAGATCGCTCGCTACCTCGGGACGTTCGGTACCGAACGGGCCAGGCGGGCCGCCATCATCTCCGGCGTCCCGCCCTACCTGCTCAAGACCCCCGAGACGCCGCACGGTGTCCCGCAGGAGGTGTTCGACCAGATCGAGGCGGCGCTGGCCACCGACAGGTTCGCGTATTTCACCGAGTGGAACAAGAGCTTCTTCAACCTGGACGAAACGCTTGGCAGCCGGATCAGCCAGGAAACGGTCACAGACGCCTGGCATACCGCCGTGGGCGCCTCCCCGGCCGGCACCTTGGCCAGCGTGGCCACCTGGCACACCGACTTCCGGGCCGACCTGGCCAGGGTCGACATCCCGGTGCTGGTCATGCACGGTACCGCGGACCGTATCCTGCCGATCGAGGCGTGCGGCCCGCGGACCCACGAGCTCGTCCGCGGCAGCGAGTACGTCGCGATCGAGGGGGCGTCGCACGGTTTGTGCTGGACTCACGCCGACGAGGTCAACGCCGAGCTGCTGAGGTTCTTCAAGTAACCGTCTCCTCATCGCGGTGGTGCAGGTGACCGGGCAGGGTGCGCCACCCAGGCGGGAGTTCCGCGGTGAGCGCGGCATGCACGAACCGGGCCACCGCCATGGTGTGCGCCCGGCCGGGATTCCACTGCAAGGTGAACGGCACGAGCTGGCCGGGCTCGACCGGGATGATCACCGTCTGGTCGTGCGCCGCCGCCAGGGAAGGGATGAGCAGGATCCAGTCGACACCCGGCTGGTCGGCCCAGCGGGTCGCGGCCAGGTCGGTGTCCGCGAGGTCGATCGAGGGCGGGCTGATACCTGCCGTCTCCAGGGCTTGCCGCTGGCTCAGCGCCCAGGCCGGGAACAGGTCGGAGGAAAGGGTACCGAGAACGTCATGGGCCAGGTCGGACAGCGCCACCGCCGGCCGGTCGGCCAGGCGGTGACCGGGCCGCAGGCCCACCAGAAGCGGTTCCGCGCAGAACACCTCGCTGGCCGTCCCCTCCGTGGCGGGAATCAGGCCGCAGGTGATAGCCACGTCGATGCGGCCGGAAACGAGTGCGCCGGTCAGCCCGGGCAGCCACATCCGCTGAAGCTCCACCGTTACCTGCGGCGCCCGGGCCGCGAACAAGCCGATCAGGTGCGGAGCGAGCACCGGGGCGACCGGCGGGGTGATGCCCAGCCGCACCGTGCCGGCTTCTCCTTCGGCGACCCGGCTGACCGCGGCGCGAGCCGTGGCCACCTCCTCCAGGATGACCTTCGACCGGGCTAGCAGTTCGGTGCCGGCGCTGGTCAGCGCGACCCGGCGGGTGGTGCGGGTGAACAGCGGGGTGCCAAGCTCGCGCTCCAGCCGCCGGATCAGCTCGCTGAGCGTCGGTGCGGCCAGGTGCAGCCGCTCGGCGGCCCGGCCGAAATGCAGCTCGGTGGCGACCGCCACGAACGCTTCCAGCTGGCGCAACTCCACAGCCAGACGGTACCGCGCGCGACGGTATTGTTCGGTCCGGCCGAACAATGCCTTAGCGACTTGCTCCTTTCTCCCGGGCCAGCAT